>Ga0247771_1000015_pt1 | contig 97359 bp, 96 predicted proteins | sample UWRJL197509C6_FD_179948 | JGI IMG/M metagenome (GOLD analysis project Ga0247771, IMG submission 179948) | Plant litter microbial communities from Arlington Agricultural Research Station in Wisconsin, United States - UWRJ-L197-509C-6 | ecosystem: Environmental > Terrestrial > Plant litter >... | reverse complement strand
TCGCTGATGTAGCCGACGGCGAACTCGACCTTCTTGCCCGCGTACGCGGACAGGTCGACCGAGACCTGCTTCCAGCCGCCGCCGCTGCCGGTGACCCGGTTCCACGCGCCGCTGGTGCCGGTGGGGGCGCAGCTCGTGCCGGACACGGTCAGGTAGTGCGTGAGGAACGGGTGCTCGGTCAGGAGGCTCGCGCAGTCGTCCGGCGCGCTGGTCGTGGTCGTGCCGGACGTGTCCGGCAGCGTGGTCCACGCGTCCGTGCCCACCTCGTGCGCCTCGAAGACCGCGCTGTCGAAGCCGGGCTCGGTGTCGTAGGAGAACGCGAACCTCACCGTGGGGGCCTGCGCGGCCGTGACGCCGGTCAGGTCGACGGTGCGGGTCAGGCGGCTGTAGCTGTTGTCGGCGTGCCGGACGGCGGCGAACCCGCTGCCCGTGAACGGCTCGAACGGTCCGACCAGCCCGCCGTAGGTCGCGGCGGACGCGCTGGCGAACTGCGGGAACTTCGCGACCGGCAGGGTGTCGGAGATCGAGGCGAACCCGGACGCCGCGGGCGGGTTGGGGAAGGACGCCGTGACGCCCGCGAGCACGCCGGTGCCCGTGAGGCCGGTCGGCGGGCTCAGCCTGGTCGGCGAGTCGACGCCCAGCCAGTACTGGCCGAAGTCGTCGACATTGACCCTAGTGGCGTTGAGCGGCTCGTTGACGCCCGCCGCGGACCCCGCCTCGATCAGCTTGCCGCCCTCGTTGAGGTAGTCGCGGACCTCCAGGGTCGTGGCCGCGCCCGCGGTGTGCCCGCCGACGGCCCAGACGACCGCCTTGAAGTGGCCCAGCACGCCGAGCGCGTCCGGCGCGCCCTGCGCCGCGACGTTCCACACGGCGGCGTTCGGGTGCCCGGCCGCGGCCAGCGCGTCGACGTAGGCGGCGGTGTTGCCGACCCCGCTGCCCTCGTCGGCGACCACGAGCACGTCGCCGTCCGCGCGGTCGGTGACGGTGTAGGTCGTGTGGGCGCTGGTGACGGTCGTGCCCGCCGCGGTGCCGGTGTACCAGAGGTCCACCACGTCACCGGGCTTCGCGCCCTTCACCTGGCCGCGGTACTCGTCGTAGTAGAGGTTGTTCGCGCCGCCGTAGACGCTGCCACCCGTCCACGGGGTGATCGCTGCGGTGACCTCCGCGCCCTGGCCGACGCGGTAGTGCAGGAGCTTGCCGCCGAGGCTCTTGCGCGCGGTCACGGACACGGTCTGCGCGCCGGTCTCCGCGTAGGAGGTGCTGAACGTGTTCGGCGTGAACGGGGCGGCGGGCAGACCGACCGAGGACACCGGGTTCTCCGGGTTCGGCGCGGACCGGGCCACCGACAGCGCGAACGGCAGGTTCTTCACGAACTCCGCCTGGATCAGCTTCTCGCTGTCGGGGAACTGGAACGTGCTGCCGCAGTCCTGCGGCTCCCACTCGTCGGTCGGGTCGGCCGCCGACGCGGTCTGGCAGCTCGCCATCTCGTCGGCGATCATCAGGACCTTGTTGACGTTGTGCGCGTAGCCCGCCGAGTCGCCGTTGGACGTGGAGATGTCGGAGGTGACCTGGGGCCGCACACCGGGGATCGCCGGGTGGGCCGGGTCGCCCGCGAGCGCCTTGTAGAGCACGTCGTCCGGGGTGGGGGTCGCGGTCTGCCAGCCGACGCCGTAGAGCAGCACCTGCGCGGCGGAGTGGTAGTTGACCGCGATCTTCGGCTTCACCCGCGCCTCGAACGCGCTGAGCGCCTTGGTCTCGGGCTCGGAGTCCGGGCCGGGGCCGCGGTAGAGGTCCGAGGCCTGGTCGGGCGAGGACCCCTCGTCGTCCCAGCCCCAGCGGTAGCCGAAGTTCCGGTTGAGGTCGACGCCGTCACCCACGGCGGTCTGGCCGTCGCCGTTGTTGTCGCGGAGGTTCTTGCGCCAGTTGCGGGCCCCTGGGGCGCCGGAGAAGGTGTAGTCGTAGCCGTCCGGGTTGGCGACGGGGAGGAACCACAACTCGGTGGTGTCGACGAGTGACGTGACGGTGGGATCTTGGCCATAGGTGTCGACGACGTGGTGCATGAGCCTGCGGGTCATCTCGGGCGTGATCCACTCGCGAGCGTGCTGGGCGCCGAGGTAGAGCGTGCCGGGACGGGCGCCGTCCGCGGTGGACGTGGCGTTCTTGGTGACCTTGACGGCGAGGATGTCCTGGCCCTTGACGGTCTTGCCGATGGACTCGACCTTGGCGAGGGTGGGGTGGTCGCGGGCGAAGTCCCGGAGTTCTTGGGCGAGGCCGGTGGTGCCGCTGTAGGGGCGGAAGACGTGGTCGCCCGCTGGGGCTGTGGTCTTGCGTTCGGTCAGGGTGATGCCGGCTGCTCGTGCCTGGGTGGCTTGTTTGGTGGTGAGGTGGACCTCGACGGTTCCTGTGGTCGGGTCTGCCAGTTCCTGGGTGTCCACGCCTGCTTTTGCCAGGGCTGGGAGTTGGGCGGGGGTCAGTGTGGCGTCCCACGTCTTGATGACGTCGGGGGTGGCGGTGGCTGTGGGGGTGATGCCTGCGGTGACGAGGCAGGCTGCTGCCACGGCCGCTAGTGCTCTTCTCATCAAAACCCTTTCCCACCCTTGCCGCTTGGGCGGCTCCGGAAGCGTTCCGGTGTTGATCACCATATGGAGGTGGATGGGTGGGGTGTGGTCATTCCTTGGTGGGCGGCGAGAAAGAGCCGTCTCAATCTTGTTGGGCCGATTGGGTCTATTGCGGCTGCCGGGGTCGTTGGGGTTGCGAGGCGGCTGCCGGTTTCAGCGTGGTTGGGGGGCGATTTGCGTTGTTGGTGTGGCCGATTTGACTTGGGGACCCCTCATTTTGGCCTTGATCGGGCCAAAAGGCAGTGCTTGAAAGCCTGCCCAATCTCCAATTTTAAGGCCAAAATCCCCAAGTAAAATCGGCCACGGTTGCGGGCGGCCCGTAACGTTCCGTAGCAGGTCAACAATTCACCGCCGATTCCATAGAGGGCCACCAGGCGGCAGTCGACCCCTCAGTGGGTCACCAATCAACCGCTAGTTCCCAGCTCCGGCCCCCACCCCAAGACCTAAAACCTAGGTCTCGAGCCCAGAGCCTCGAGCCCTCAATCCCACCCCACACAGCCGGGCTTATGGCCGGCAGTCCCGGCCCAGCGCCGCACTCAATTCCAAGCCCACAGTCTGGCCTCCAGCTCACCCTCAATCCCTCTCACCACTCCCTCTCTAACCACTCCTCCCCCTCGCCCCTAATCCCGCTTCCCCTCACCTCCCTCGCCCCTCGTCGTTACTTCCGTTCCTCTATCCCCTTGATCCCCTCTCCCTCTCTCACCACGCCCTCTCTCACCGCTCCTTACCCTCTCCCTCTCTCACCGCTCCCCCGCTCATCCCTTCGCCCCCTTCCTTCCCTCGCTTCCCTCATCCCTCGCCCTTCATCCCGTTCTTTCCCTTTCCCTTTTCCTCAATTCAATCCCCCCGACATGCCTGTGGCCGACTGTCTACAATCGACAGTCGGCCACAGGCGTTCGCGTTCGGTCAGGTCAGGCGGAACCAGCGGCAGCCGTACGGCTCCAGGGAGACCTTGGTGTTGCCGCTCTTCGGGATCCTGGTCTTTCCGTCCTGCAACAGGTCTTCCGCTGTCGTGAAGTCCTTCAGGGGCAGGATCACCTCGGTGGTGCTGTCGCCGAAGTTGTGGACCGCCACCACCGTGCCGTCCGAGTCGCAGCGGTGGGCCAGTACCGCCGGGTCGTCGGTTTTCAGGATTTGGAACTTGCCCCACGCCAATTCCGGGCAATCGCGGTAGCGCTCCACGAGGAGCCTCATCCACGACAGCAAGGAGTTCGGGTCGCGGTGTTGGGACTCCACGTTCACGTGCTTGGGGCCGAACTCGCCGGTGACGACTGGGCCGGGTAGGGCTTTCGCGGGGGCTGTGGAGAAGCCGCCGTTGGTGGTGGTGTCCCACTGCATGGGGGTGCGGACGGCCAGTCTGCCTTCCGCCGCGAGGTTTTCGGCCATGCCGATCTCCTCGCCGTAGAACAGGACCGGGGTGCCCGGAAGGGCGAAGAGAAGGCTGTAGACCATGCGGATCCTCCGCTGGTCGCCCTCCAACATGGACGGCAGTCTTCTGCGCAGGCCCCGGTCGTAGAGCTGCATGTCGGGGTCCGGGCCGAAGGCCTCGAAGACTTCCTTGCGCTCGTACTCGGTGAGCTTGTCGAGGGTGAGTTCGTCGTGGTTGCGGACGAACGTGGCCCAGTGGGCGTCCCTCGGTGGCTGGGGGCGTTCGGTGAGCGACTTCGCCAGGGAGCCGGCGTCCTTGCGGGCCAAGGAGAGGTACATCTGCTGCATGCCGATGAAGTCGAAGCACATGGTGAGCTCGTCGCCCACGCCCTCGGTGTTGCCGAAGAACTTCATGGTGTCCGCGTACGGGAGGTTCACCTCGCCGAGCAGCACGCCCTCGCCGTTGCGGCGGTTGAGGAACGCCCTGAGGTCGCACAGGTAGTCGTGCGGGTCCGGCAGGTCGCCCTTGTCGGCCTGGCCGTCGGTTTCCAGGAGGAACGGGACCGCGTCGACGCGGAAGCCGGACAGGCCCAGCTCCATCCAGAAGCCCATGACCCGTGCGATCTCGTCGCGGACCTCCGGGTTCGCCACGTTGAGGTCGGGCTGGTGGCGGTAGAAGCGGTGCAGGTAGTACTGCCCCGTCTTGTCGTCGAACTCCCAGAGGCTGGTCTCCTGGTCCGGGAAGACCACGCCCTGCGGGCCGTCGGCCGGGGGTTCGTCGGCCCAGACGTACCAGTCGCGGTGGACCGAGTCCTTGCTGGACCGGGCGTCCTGGAACCACGGGTGCTGGTCCGAGGTGTGGTTCACGACCAGGTCGGCGATGACCCGGATGCCCCGGTCCCTCGCGGTGCGCATGAACTCCACGAAGTCGCCGTGGGTGCCCAGTCGCGGGTCGACGCCGTAGAAGTCGGTGATGTCGTAGCCGTCGTCGCGGTCCGGGGACGGGTAGAACGGCATGAGCCACAGGCACGTGACGCCGAGCTTGTGGAGGTGGTCGATGCGCTGGGTGAGGCCCTTGAAGTCGCCGTGGCCGTCGCCGTTCGAGTCCGCGTAGGTCTCGACGTCGAGGCAGTAGACGACGGCGTTCTTCCACCAGACGTCGGAAGTGTTGGTGAGCTTCACGAGCGGACCTCCGGGAGTACCTTCTCGGCGAAGGCGTCGATGAACGGGTGCAGGTCCTGGCCCACGTGGTGCAGGTACAGCTCGTCGAAACCGAGGTCGGCGTACTCGCGCAGCCACGCCGCGTGCCTGCCGAGGTCGGAGGAGATGTTGACGACCTCGGCGACCTTCTCCGGGGTGACATCGGCCGACGCGGTGTCGAACGCCTCGGCGGTGTCGAGGTCCCAGCAGACCGGGGGCGGGAAGACGTTGCTGCGCCACTGCTCGTGGGCGACGCGCACGGCGGTGTCCTCGTCCGGGTCCCAGCTCAGGTGCACCTGGAGGTGCAGCTTGCCGCGACCGCCCGCGTCGCGGTAGGCGTCGACCATCTGCCGCAGGTGGTCCTTCGGGGCGTTGACGGTGATGAGTCCGTCGGCCCACTCGGCGCACCAGCGGGCCGTCTCGACGCTGACGGCGGCGCCGATCAGCGGTGGTGGTTCCTCGGGGCGGGTCCACACCCTGGCGCGGTCGACGGTGACGAGGCCGTCGTGGCTGACCTCCTCCCCCGCCAGCAGGGCGCGGATGATGTCGACGCACTCGCGCAGCCGGGCGGTGCGGAGTCCCTTGCGGGGCCACACCTCCCCGGTGATGTGCTCGTTGCTGGCCTCGCCGGTGCCGAGCGCGGCCCAGAAGCGGCCGGGGTACATCTCGGCGAGGGTGCCGATGGACTGGGCGATGATCGCCGGGTGGTAGCGCTGGCCGGGGGCGTTGACCACGCCGAACGGCAGGCTGGTCGCCTCCAGCGCCGAGCCGAGCCACGACCACGCGAAGGTGGACTGGCCCTGGCGCTCGCTCCACGGCGAGAAGTGGTCGGAGCACATCGCGGCGTCGAAACCGGCCTCGTCGGCGTGCCGCACCGCCGACAGGGACTCGGACGGGTGGACTTGTTCGTGGGAGGCGTGCACTCCGTACAACGTCATGGGACGCCGGGTACCCCGGACGTGTCCTTTTTAGGCCTGAACGCGCTGATGGCGCGCGCCGAGCGTTCGGCGCGCGCCATCAAACCGTCATCACGCCGCGACGTAGTTGCCGGTCAGGATGATCAGGACCTGCACCTGGATGCCGGTGCCGTAGTAGTCCGTGCTGTCCAGCGTGGTGTTCGAGATCCGCGTGAACAGCTTGTCCAGCCACGCCTGGCTGCCGGGGTCGCTCATCGCGGCCACGGCGAACGGGGCGGTGAAGCAGGGGTGCTCGCCGGACTCGGTCGCGGCGCCCGCGAGGGAGTAGCCGCTGCCGATCTTGGCCGGGTCGCTGCCCGTCTTCGACTTGATCCAGGTGGTCATCTTCGCCACCTGGGCCTTGGCGGCGCTGCCGGACACGGTGATCGCGTCCACGCCGAGCCGCCACGGGTCGCGGCAGGCGTTCCAGCTGTACTTGCCGTCGTACGAGCTCTCCAGGAAGTTCGCCGGGGCGGGCTTCGGAGTGCTGTTGGTGTTCACCACGAAGTCGGGCAGCAGGCCGGTGCTCGGCGCGTACTGCGACTGCAGCTGGGAGACCGCGGTCTCCTGGCGGGTGCGCACCTGGTCCCAGAACGAGTCGCCGGTGGCGGCCTTGAACGCGCGGAGGTGTCCGGGCATCCAGTCCGACGAGCGCGAGCTGTTCTTGTACTGCGCGTCGTTGCCCCAGTCGCCCAGCAGCGGGAACTTGGTGCTGTTGTTGACCTCCGCGCGCTTGATGCCGTTGATGATCCGGACAGCCTCGGCCTTGTAGTTGTACGTGCCGGTGCTGCTGCCCCACTGCTTGTCGGCGATCAGCAGGCCGTAGGCGATCTCCAGGTCGCCGTCGGTCGCCGAGTCGCCGCCGTTGACGCTCTTGCAGTTGGAGTCCTGCTCGGCGGCGTGGAGGTCCTTGTCGTTGACCGACGGGTGGGCCTTCACGAACTTGAGGATGCCGTCGAAGATCTTGCGCGCGTCCGGGTCCTTGTTCGCCATCAGCGCGGCGATCGTCATGCCGTACCCCTCGCCCTCGGCGACGAAGGAGTGGTCGGCGTCCTTGGAGAGCACGGCGTAGGTCCCGCTGCCGCACTTGGTGGTGAGGAAGTTCGTCTTCCAGAAGGCGTAGTACTTGGAGAGCGCCGCGTCCTGGACGGATTGGGACGCCGAGGGCCGGATGGTGCCCGGCACGTAGGCCGTCGCTCCCACCGCGGCGGTCGCCCCGCCCGTCGTGCCGATCACGCTTCCGACCAGTGCGACCGACACCGCGATCGCACGTACTGCTCTGTTCATTCGTTCCTCCGCAAGGGGAAGCGGTGGCGGCGGAACGGAGCGTGGCAGACCCGTGGACGGGCGGTCAATAAGTTAGGAAACTTTCCTTCCGATTAAGTGGTCTAGTTCTGTTGCCATCCGACAAAACGGACAAATACTCGGTTTCGCTAGGCCAACTCGGGTCGACTACCGGGCCGCGGCTCGGGGTCCACCCGGACGTCCACGACCGCTCCGTCGACCACTGCCCCGTCCACGACCGCGCCGTCCACGACGACCCGGCCCGCGGTCTGCGGCCTGCCGTACTGGTGGTTGAGCACGGCGGTGGCGGCGCGCTCCTCGGAGCGGCGCGCGATGCGGCGGCTGACGAGCCCGCGGGTCGGCGGGAACAGCAGGAAGAGCGCGGCCAGGTCGCTGACGAAGCCGGGCAGGATGATGAGCGCGCCCGCGGCGGCGATCAGCACGCCGTCCGCCACCTCCTGGTGCGGCGCGCGCCGGGTGCGCAGCGCCTCGGAGAACGACGCCATCGTGCGGGAGCCCTCTCTGCGCAGCAGTGCCGTGCCGATGACCCCGCCCAGGACGAGCAGCCCGATGGTGGCGAGCACCCCCACGGACTTGCCCACGGCGATGAGGGTGCCGATCTCGACGGCCATGCCGACCAACAGCAACAGGAAGACGCGCATACCCCCTCAACGCGCAAGTCGGTCAAAACGCTCCCGCGGCCCGAGCCCCGTTCCACTGCGGTGACCGACACTCCGCGTTGACCCCTGTTACACGGTCAACACGCCCTTGTACCGGAATATTTACGTCGAACTAGCGGTGTGCCAGGATATCTTTACGCGAACCAACCGGTAGGGAGCACGTATGACTGCGCTTCACGAGGTCGTGCCCGCGTCTGAGGGCGTCGACCACCAGCCGTACACCTACGTGCGCAAGGAACTGGTGGAGCCCGACTGGCGGCGCTTCCCCGGCTGGAGCCACGTCACCGACGCCCAGTGGCGCGACGCCCAGTGGCAGCGGGTCAACTGCGTGAAGAACGCGAAGCAGCTGCGCAAGATCATGGGCGACCTGCTGAGCGAGCACTTCTACGACGAGCTGGCGGCCGACCAGGCCGAGCTGGCCACGATGTCGATGCTGCTGCCGCCGCAGATGCTCAACACCATGGCGCCGGACGCGGCCCCGGAGGACTTCACCGACGCGTTCTTCGCCGACCCGGTCCGCCGCTACATGATGCCGGTGCGGTCCGACCGCGACCCCGAGTGGCCGAGCCACCCGCACTCCGAGCGCGACTCGCTGCACGAGGCCGAGATGTGGGTGGTCGAGGGCCTGACCCACCGCTACCCCACCAAGGTGCTGGCCGAGCTGGTCTCGACGTGCCCCCAGTACTGCGGGCACTGCACCCGCATGGACCTCGTCGGCAACAGCACGCCGACGGTCCAGAAGCACAAGCTGCTGCTCAAGCCGGTGGACCGGCAGGACGAGATGATCGCCTACCTCAAGCGCACGCCCGGCGTCCGCGACGTGGTGGTCTCCGGCGGCGACGTCGCCAACGTGCCGTGGCCGCAGCTCGAGTCGTTCCTCATGCGCCTGCTCGACATCGACACCGTGCGCGACGTCCGCCTCGCGACCAAGGCGCTGGCGGGCCTCCCCCAGCACTGGCTCCAGCCCAGGGTGGTCGAGGGCCTGGAGCGCGTGGCCCGCACGGCGTCGCGTCGCGGCGTGAACCTCGCGATCCACACGCACGTGAACCACGCCCAGTCGGTCACGCCGCTGGTCGCCGAGGCCGCGCGCACCGCGCTGGAGGTCGGCGTCCGCGACGTCCGCAACCAGGGCGTGCTGATGAAGGGCGTCAACGCCACCCCGAACGACCTGCTCGACCTGTGCTTCGCGCTCCAGGGCGAGGCGAACATCCTGCCGTACTACTTCTACATGTGCGACATGATCCCGAACGCCGAGCACTGGCGGGTCGCGGTCTGGGAGGCGCAGGCCCTCCAGCACGCGATCATGGGCTACCTGCCCGGTTACGCGACGCCGCGGATCGTGTGCGACGTGCCGTACGTGGGCAAGCGCTGGGTGCACCAGCTCGCGGAGTACGACCGCGAGCTCGGGATCTCATACTGGACGAAGAACTACCGGACCGGCATCGAGCTGGCCGACCCGGAGGCGTTGGACCGCCGCTACCCGTACTACGACCCGATCTCGACGCTGGGCGAGACCGGTCAGGCGTGGTGGTCCTCGAAGGCCTGACCCCGGTCAGTCGGACGGCCCGGCCACGTCCTCCGGGGCGGTGGTCGGGCCGCGGTACCCGGCCAGGCGCAGCAACGCCCGCAACCTGCGCTCGACCTCGGCCGCCGTGAGCTCGGTCCCGGCCAGCAGCACCATCCCAACCGAGCCCGTGAGCACGTCCTGGACGGCGTCCGGGTCGGTGTCCGGCGGGAACCGGCGGTCGGCGACGGCCTGGCGGAGCACGGCGGCCACGGCCTCCTGCCGGGGCTGCAGGTAGCGGGTGGTGTAGGCGTCGACCAGCGCCGGGTGGTCGACCGACGCGCCGATCACCCGTGCCATGAGCGCGCGGAACCGGGGGCTGCTCAGGAGTTCGGCGGTGGACGTGACCAGGCCCTCGACGGTCGGGGGCACGCCCGCGTGCCGGGCGGCGTCCGGGTCGCGCGCGTGTTCCAGCGCGGCCATCAGCAGGTCCTCCTTGGCCTGCCAGCGGCGGTAGACGGTCAGCTTCGCGACTCCCGCGCGCCGGGCGATGGCCTCGATGCTCGCGCCCGCGGCGCCGCGTTCGACGAAGAGGTCGAGCGCCGCGTCCAGGATCGCGTTGTCGTTGCCGGGGTCGCGGGGACGGCCACCGCGCTCTGCTCGGGCCACAGCACCTGGGTCAGCCATGCCGACAGCTTCTCCGGTGCCGCCCGGCCGCGCCAAGCCAGGTGCCCGTCCAAGCGGATCAGGAACACCTCGCGGCGGGTCGGTCGGACCGGTGTCAGGCCGCCCTCGACGTAGTCGCGCGTCAGCAGGGAACGAGAGCGGCCGAGCAGGTCGCCGAGCGCCGAGGTGTTCCAGCACCTCCACGCCGCGCGGGTGCAGGCCTAGTGCGCGCGAGGTGGTGGCGGGTCCGTCGGCGGCGTCGACGACGTGGTCGGGGATGTTGCGCAGGGAAAGGTGGACGGCGAGGGCCAAGCCGGTGTGGCCCGCTCCGACGATGAGCACGGTATCGGTCATTTAGGAACCGGTACGGTACCGATTACTAACCTGTCCTGGGTTTCACCGGGGGATCAGGTGAAGTGGAAGGGGCGGTCGTCGGAGGAAGCCGACGGCCGCCGCCATCCAGTATCCCGTATCCAGGGGCCGCCCGGTGCCGCTAGCTTTTTCGGGGTGAACGGCGAAACCGGAACGCCCAGGCGGGTCGTGATCATCGCCTACGACGACGCCCAGATCCTCGACGTGGCCTGCCCCAGCGGGGCGCTGGAGATCGCGAACACGCACGGGGCGGAACCGCCCTACACCGTCGAACTCGCGACCGTGGGCGGGCGCGGGGCTCGCACGTCGTCGGGGATCGTGCTCGCGGGCGCGCGGCGGCTGGCGTCGGTGACCGGGCGGATCGACACGATGCTCGTGGTGGGCGGCGACGGCACGCGGGAGGCCATGGCGGACGAGCGGATGCTCGCCCAGGTGCGGCGGCTGGCCGGGCGGACCAGGCGGGTCGCCTCCGTGTGCACGGGCGCGTTCGTGCTGGCGGCCGCCGGGTTGCTCGACGGTCGGCGGGTCACCACGCACTGGGGTTACGGCGACATCCTGGCGGCGGTCTTCCCGTCCGTGACGGTCGACCTCGCTCCCCTGTACATCCGCGACGGCGACGTCTACACCTCCGCGGGCGTCACCAGCGCGCTGGACCTCACGCTCGCGCTGATCGAGGACGACCACGGCCCCACCGTGGCCCGCGCGGTCGCCCGCGAACTGGTCGCCTACCTGCACCGCCCGGCGGACCAGGCGCAGATCAGCATGTTCCTGGCCGCGCCGCCTCCGGGCGACCGGCTGGTGCGCGACCTGCTCGGGCACATCGCCGCCCACCCCGCCGACGACCTCGGGCCTCCCGCGCTCGCGACGCGGGCCGGGATCAGCACCCGACACCTGACCCGGCTGTTCGCCACCCACCTGGGCACCACCCCCGCGCGGGCGGTGCGGGCCGCGCGCACCGAGGCGGCCGTGCACCTGGCGCGCGGCAGCGAACTGCCGTTGGCGACGATCGCCCGCCGGTGCGGGTTCGGGTCGACGGAGACGCTGCGGCAGGCGTTCCTCGACCACTACGGGGTCACGGGGGACACGATTCGCAGGATGGCGGACATGCCGCGACCACTGCGCCCGGCGGTTCTCCAGACTTCCTGACACGGGGAGATCCGTTCACCAGGGAGGGGTGGCAGATGCACGAGTCCAGGAACACGCGGGTGCTCGGCGGAGGGGTCCGAGTAACGGCGTAGGCCCGGCCGCGATCCCCTGGGCAGGACGTCCGGGGGGAGACATCGTGACGATCACCAGTGCCCGTCGAACCGGGGCCTGGTTGGCACCGCCGGTGGTGCTGGTCGCTGTGCTGCTCGGGGTGGCCGCGCTGGTCACGATGGTCGCCCCGAGCAAGGTCACCGACGGCGTGTACCAGGTGCGCGTCGACGGGATCGTGATCACCACCGAGTCCCTGTCGTGCCACCGGGCCGGGGACGCGGCGACCTGCGTGGTCCCGGTCGGCGGGCAGGAGTTGGAGGTCACCGTCGTGTGGCCGGACCCCGGCAGCTGCGCGGCCGTGCACGGCGGTCGGGAGGTGCCGTGCACGGCGGTGATCGGCGACTACGGGCACGCCTCGCCGACCGTGCTGGTCGACGGCGGGCTGGGGTTGTCCGAGGCGGACCGGGCCGGGTGGCGGGACGCGGTGCCGTGGTGGCGGACGAGCGACGGTCCGCTGATCGCGGGCGCGCTGCTGGTCGGCCTGCTCGTGGTCGCCTCCGCCGTGGCCACCCGCCTGCTGGGCGGGGGCGTCGGGCTGGGCCGGTGGCGGATCGCGGCGGCGATCGGCACCGGCCTGCTCGGGCTGGCGCAACTCGGGACGATCGGGCTCGTGACCGCGGCAGTCAGCCCGTGGACGCTGGTGCTCGCCCCGCCGTCGCTGGTCGCCGCCACCGCACTGGGGGTGTGGCAGTGGTCGGCGGCCGGGCCGAACGGCGGCCGCTGGGGACGGGTGGTCTTCGCGGCCTCCGCCACCGCCGTCTACGCGGCGGTGGCGGTGTTCGTCCTCCTCGTGCAAGGCGGGTTCATCGACTAGGCGTCACACGAGGGCGGCGTCCAGCGTGATCGTGGTGCCCGCGAGCGCCTTGGTCACCGGGCAGGTGCGCTCGGCGGTCGCCGCGAGGTCGGCGAACCGCTCCGCGTCGAGGCCCTCCACGTCGGCGCGCAGCGTGATGGCGATGCCGGTGATGGCGAACCCGCCCTGCGGGTCCGGCCCGAGGGTGGCCTCGGCGGTCACCTCGATGGAGCGGGCGACCAGCTTCTCGGCGGCGAGCGTGCCGGACAGGTTCATCGCCAGGCACGACGAGTGGGCCGCGGCGATCAGCTCCTCGGGGCTCGTCTGGCCGTCCGGGTTGCCCGAGCGGGTCGGGAACGAGACGTCGAACCGGCCCGCGTGGGACGAGGCGAACTCGACCTGCCCCTTGCCGCGCATCAGGTCGCCTTCCCAGCGGGTGGTGGCGATGCGACTGGTCATGATGTCCTCCTGGCGTGACGAGCGGTGTTTGTGCTGCTCAGTCAACCGTTCGGAGCACGGGAAGCCGATCGTGCGAACACGGGAACCCGTCGCAGGCGGCGGGCCGCCGGGTGCACCTTTTCCTCATGCGAACGCGGGAGGGCGGTCCGACCACGGGCGGGCCCGTTCGAGCTGGGCGACCAGGCCGAGGAGGTGTACTTCCGCGCTCCCAGCAGGGTAGCGAGCCAGGTCGCGTCGAACAGCTCGCCGACGCGCAGCGCCCGCCGCGGCGTCACGGGGCTGAGGAGGACGTCGAGCAGCGCGGCGGCGTCGGCGACGGTCCCCCGCTGGACCCGCCCGGCGAGTGCTCCCGAGACCACGGGTTGCGGGTGGGGCCCGCGAACTCCGTCTGGGTGAACGGCCACAGGCACAGCTCGGAGGCCCTGGTCCGACCGATGATCGCCGGCCCGGCGCAGGCGGGCCACGGTCTCCGCGTCCCGCTGGGCGATCCTCGTGACGGCGTCCGTGCCGAAGGTCGTGGGCAGACCCGCCAGGTCGGTCTCCTCCTTGACCGCGATCGGGACGCCCAGCAGCGGCGCGTCCTCCCCCGCGGCCCGCCGCTCGTCGAACGGCCCGGTGCGCGAAGGTGGCTCACACACGCCAGTCCAGCTGCTTCTTGGCGAACCTGGCGCGCAGCGCGGGCCGGGTGACGAACCAGAGCAGCGCGGCCAGCACAGCCCCCTGCACGACCTGCTCCACGTGCATCCACAGCGGGTAGCCCGGCGACAGGAGCAGCGAGACCAGCCCGAGCAGGCCGGCGATCGACACCAAGAGCACGCGGCGGTAGGCGGCGCGGTGGCCCTGGCGCAGCCGGTAGCCGATGCGCAGGTACATCGCCGAGACCAGGACCACGCCCGCCACCCGCAGCCACACCTGCTGGTGCAACGCCGACCGGAAGGCCTCGACGTTCGTGCCGGGCGGCAGTTCGGCGTGCGCCAGCTGGTAGTCCACCAGGCTGTCGCGGAAGACGAACACCAGGACCGTCAGGATCACGCTCATGCCGAGGTTCGCGAAAAGCAGGTAGAAGACGGGGCGCAGCTCGGGCGGGTCGTCGGCGTTGGGCAGGGCCTTCCGGATGTTCCGGACGTCCATGGGGGCCTTCTTCCTCATCGGCGGTGGGACACGAAGATCCTCTCGGGTTCGGCCGGTGCGGCGCATCGGCCCGCGAGCGCTCCTCGCCCCCTACCGATGGGGGTGCTCGCGGCGGGTCGGCGTACGACCTTCGGACCGGACGGGTAGCCGGTCGGCCACCTGCGTCGGCCAGGAAGCCGATCTAGACTCGGGACCGTGGACAGCACGGGTTTCGGCTGGTGGCGGACGCGGCGGGGAGCCGTGTTCGACATCGTCCTCACGCTGGTCGTGACCGCGCTGCCGGTCCTGCTGTGGCTGGTGACCGCCTGGTTGTCCCCGTTGCTGCCGCTCGTCGAGCAGCGGGCCGCGCTCCCCCCGCAGACCGTCACGACGGCCACCGTCCTGGCGCACCTGGTCACGTCGCTGGGCAACCTCGCGCTGATCGGACGCCGTCGGTACCCCGTGGTCGTGGCGGTGGTCGTGATCGTCACGGAGGCGTTCGGCCACGCGTCGATGCTGGGGCTGATGATCGCGCTGTACACGGTCGCGGCGCTGGCGGCGTCTCGCGCGGTGGTGATCGGGTTGGGCGTGCTCGCGATCGTCGGCGCGCTCAAGCCGTGGAACTGGCAGGGTGTGCCGAACGCGGCCGCGCTCTACCTGGTCGTCGCGTTCACGGCGGTGTCGATGCTGGTGGCCGTGGTGCTGCCGGTCGTGCTCGGGCTGTACACCGCGGCGCGGCGGGGGCTGATGGCGAGCCTGCGCGAGCGGGCCGCGCGGCTGGAGCGCGAGCAGGAGCTGCTGGCGCGGCAGGTGCGGACCGAAGAGCGGACGCGGATCGCCAGGGAGATGCACGACGTCGTGGCGCACCGGGTGAGCCTGATGGTGGTGCACGCCGGGGCGTTGGAGATGAAACCCGGACAGGGGTCGTCGTCGGTCGCGTCGGCCGCCGGCAAGATCGGGGAGATCGGGCGGCAGGCGTTGGGCGAGTTGCGGACGGCCGTCGGGGTGCTGAAGGTCGACGACGAGGCCGCTCCCCTGGCTCCGCAGCCGACGTTGGACGACCTGCGGGAACTGGTCGAGCAGTCACGAGGGGCCGGGGTGCCGGTGGAGTTCCGGGTCGAAGGGCGGCGGCGGTTGGCCAACGCGGCCGAGCGGACCGCTTATCGAGTGGTCCAGGAAGGACTGACCAACGTGCACAAGCACGCGTTCGGGGCTCCCACGGAGATCCTGTTGCGGTTCCTGCCCGACCTGCTGGAGGTGAGCGTGCGGAATTCCGCGCCTCGGCGGACGGTGGGGGTGGACCTGCCCAGCGGGGGGCACGGGTTGGCGGGCTTGCGGGAGCGGTTGTCGTTGGTGGGCGGGGAGTTCGAGTCCGGGCCCGTGGGGGCAGGCGGTTTTCGCATCATGGCTCGGATTCCCGTCGGATGATCCGGGTGTTGATCGCCGACGACGAGGAGCTGATGCGTGCCGGGTTGCGCACGATGCTCGAAGCCGACGACGAGATCACGGTGGTGGCCGAGGCTCGGAACGGGGACGAGGCTGTCGCGGGGGTTCTCCGGTGTCGGCCCGACGTGGTGTTGATGGACATCCGGATGCCGCAGTCGGACGGGTTGACGGCTACCCGCGCCATCGGGGGGATGGCGGAGTCGCCGAAGGTCGTGGTGCTGACGACCTTCGACCTGGACGAGTACGTGCACGCCGCGTTGCGGGCCGGGGCGGTGGGGTTCCTGCTCAAGGACACGCCGCCTCGGGATTTGATCAAGGCCGTGCACGTGGTGGCCGATGGACAGGCGATGCTGTCGCCTTCGGTCACCCGGAACCTGATCTCGGCGTTCGTGGAGCGCGATTCCCCTATCGGGGAGGACGCCCGGAGTCGGTTGAAGGCGTTGACGGACCGGGAGCGGGAAGTGCTGGCGCTGGTGGGTCGGGGGTTGTCGAACGGGGAGATCGGCGAGCAGCTGCACAACAGCCAGGCCACCGTGAAGGCCCACATGAGCCGGTTGTTGAGCAAGTTGGACCTGTCCAACCGGGTGCAGGCCGCGATCTTCGCGCACGACGCCAACCTGGTGGAGTGATCCCGCGCTACAGGACGAAGCCCTCCGGGAACGGGTCGGTCGGGTCCAGGAGGTACTGGGCCGTGCCGGTGATCCAGGCTCGGCCGGTGACCGTGGGGATCACCGCGCCGTGATCGGCCGTTCTGATCAGGCGGCCGGTGAACCTGGTGCCCAGCAGGGATTCGTTGACGTGGTCCTCGCCCAACCGGAGTTCGCCGCGGGCGTGGAGTTGGGCCAGGCGGGCTGAGGTGCCCGTGCCGCACGGGGAGCGGTCGAACCAGCCGGGGTGGATGGCCATGGCGTTGCGGGAGTCGCTGCCGTCGTGGCCGGGGGCGGTGAACTGGACGTGTTTGCAGCCGCTGATCGAGGGGTCCCTCGGGTGGACCGGGCGGTCGGTCCTGTCGATGGCGGCCATGATGTCCAAGCCCGCCTTGAGGATGCGGTCCTTCTCCGAGCGGTCGAACGGGATGTCGAGGTCCGCCAGCGGGAGGATCGCGTAGAAGTTGCCGCCGAACGCCATGTCGTAGCGGACCGTGCCCAGGTCGGGGACGGTGACGGTGGCGTCCAGCGCGGTGGTGAACGACGGGACGTTCTCGATGGTCACGGAGGTGGCCTGGCCGTCGTGGACCTGGACCCGTGCCTCCACCAAACCCGCCGGGGTGTCCAGGCGGACGACGGTCTCCGGTTCCGTGACGGTGACCATTCCCGTTTCCACCAGGACCGTTGCCACGCCGATCGTGCCGTGGCCGCACATGGGGAGGCAGCCGGACACCTCGATGTAGAGCACGCCCCAGTCCGCGTCCGGACGGGTCGGCGGTTGGAGGATCGCGCCGCTCATCGCGGAGTGGCCGCGCGGTTCGTTGACCAGGAAGCGGCGCAGGTGGTCCAGGTGTTCGATGAAGTGCAGGCGGCGTTCGGCCATGGTGGTGCCGGGGATGACGCCGATTCCCCCGGTGATCACCCTGGTGGGCATGCCCTCGGTGTGGGAGTCGACCGCGGTGAGGCAGCGGGTCGAGCGCATGTCACTCCCCCCGCAGGTGGTCGAAGGCGCGGCGGAGGTCGGCGTCGAGGACCTCGAGCTGCTCGGCGGACAGGGGGCCGCGTGGGGGCCTGCACGGGCCGCCGAAGCGGCCTGCCGCGTCCATGCCGCGTTTGATGGCCTGGACGAACTCGACGCGCGAGTCCCAGCGGAACGCGGCCACCAGTGGTTCGTACAACGCCCGTGCCTCGTCGAGCTTGCCGGTCGTGGCCAGCTCGAACAGGCGGGCGGATTCGGCCGGGAAGACGTTGGGGAAGCCCGCGAACCAGCCGGTGGCGCCCATGAGCAGCGATTCGAGGACCACGTCGTCCGCGCCGGAGACCACGGTCAGGCCGGGGGCGCGTTCGCGGATCTCCAGGACTCGGCGGACGTCGCCGGAGAACTCCTTGACCGCCACGATGTTGTCGATGGCGGCGATCTCCTCCAGCAGTGCCGGGGTGAGGTCGACCTTGGTGTCGAACGGGTTGTTGTAGACCATGACCGGCAGGCCAACGGCCGCGACCTCGGTGAAGTGAGCGACGACCTCGCGGGGGTTGGCGCGGTACATCGTCGGCGGCAGGCAGAGGACGCCGTCCGCGCCGTCTTCGGCTGCCAGCTCGGCCCAGTGGCGGGCCTGGTGGGAGCCGGGGCCGTGGACGCCGACCACGACCACCGCGTCGTGGCCCACCGCCGCGACGGCGGTGCGGACCACGTCACGGCGTTCGGTGTCGGTGAGGGACGAGTACTCGCCGAGGGAGCCGTTCGGGCCTACGCCGCGGCAGCCGTTGTCGACCACCCACCGGCAGTGCTCGGCGTAGCGGTCCAGGTCCGGGCGCAGGCCCGCCGGGGCGCTGGGGTCCTCGGCGTAGGGCAGCGCGGTCGCCACGATCACGCCGTCGAGTCGTTCGGTCACGGGTCCTCCTCGGGCAGCAGGGGTGTGTCGGCCAGTTCGCCCAGCCGTAGGGGTGTGGCGAACGGTCTGCGGTGGAACGCTTCGGCGTCGGGCAGCGGGTGGCCCAGGCGGGCGGTGGCCAGGGCGGTGACCTCGCGGCCGCACACGCGGCCCTGGCACAGGCCCAGTCCGGCGCGGCTGGTCAGCTTGAGGGTGCGGCCGTCGGCCGCGCCGCGGGTGAGTGCGGCGTCGAGGTCGCGCACGGTCACCTCCTCGCAGCGGCACAGGGTGGTGTCCGGGGTGAGCCAGGTGTGGCGGCCGGACGGCAGTGGGTGGGCGGCGGCCAGGGCCGCGGCGAAGGCCCTGCCTCGGCGTACCGCGCGCAGGGCGTTCAGGGGCGGGTGAGGAGCGCGGGCGGCGGCGGCTCCGGCGACCGTGCCTTCGGCGGCGGCGAGGGCCGCGCCACCGATGCCGGTGATCTCGCCCGCCGCGTAGACGCCGGGGACCGAGGTCGCGCCGGTGGCGTCCACCCGCACGAAGCCGTTGACGAGGTGGCAGCCGATGCTGACGGCCAAGTCCAGGCGCGGGGTGAAGCCGTGGCCTACGCAGACCGCGTCGACGGCGATCCGGCGGCGGGTGTCCTCGCGGATCGACCAGTCGGGGTTCAGTCGAGCCACCGTGACCGCCGTGACGCGGTCCTCGCCGTGGGCGGCGACCACAGCCGTTCGGGTGCGGACGCGGGGAAGGAGGGGCGCGTAGCCCGCCAACTCCCCCAGTTTGCCCGCCGCCGCCCACGGGTGCCGGGCCCAGCCGCCGAGGCCGTTGGCTTCCAGCAGAGCGACGACCCTGGTGATCTTCACCAACGAGGTGGCGACGGGGAGGAGGAACGGGCCGGTGCCGGACACGACCACTCGTTCGCCCACGGCGACGCCTTGGGCCTTGGCCAGGGTTTGCGCGGCTCCCGCCGTGTACACGCCGGGGAGGTCCCAGCCGGGGAACGGGACCACGTGGTCGTGTGCGCCGGTGGCGAGGACGACGGCGTCGGCGTCCAGCACCTGGCCGGTGCGGTGTGGGCTGTCAGCGGGGCCGGTTCGGACGTGGAGTCGTCGGCCTTCGGTGGCCCAGACCGTGCTCTGCGGGAGGTGGCGGACTCGGGGGTCCGCGTGTTGTTCGGTGCCGCGGTGGTACTGGCCGCCCAATCGGGGTTCGGAATCCACCAGGACGACGTCCGCGCCCGCTTGGGCTGCCGCGTCGGCCGCGGCGAGTCCGGCGGGGCCTCCGCCCACGACGACGACCCTCATTCCGGTAGCTCCGCCCCGTGTTGGGTGCGCACGACGTCGCCGTCCGCCGGGAACCGCTGGCAGGCGCGGACGTCCGGGACGCCGTTGACCACGAGCAGGCAGTCGAAGCACACGCCGATGCCGCAGAACACGCCGCGCGGGCGGTCGTTGGTCCTGGTCGTGCGCCACGACTGGCGGCCCGCGGCGATCAGCACGGCCGCCAGGGTCCGGTTCGGTGGCACGTCGTGCGGCTCGCCGTCGATGGTGATCCTCATGGGCACACCCCCGGTCGGTCGACGCGGAACGGGGTCGGGTCGACCACGGGTTCCGCGCCGGTGAGGAGGTCGGTGAGCAGGCGCCCGGTGGCGGCCGCGAGGCCGATGCCCGCGCCTTCGTGGCCGGTCGTGTGCCAGAGGCCCGGCGTGCGGGGGTCGGGGCCGATGATCGGGAGGTGGTCGGGCGCGTACGGGCGGAAGCCGCCGTAGGCGCGCAGCACGGGGACGTCCGCGAGCACGGGGAACAGTGCGACCGCCCGTTTGGCCAGGGCACGGGGGACCTCGACCCGCAGGGACGCGTCGAAGCCGACCCGTTCGCGGCTGGAGCCGATGAGGACGGTGCCGCCCGCGGTGGACTCGACCACGGTCGACACCTGGAGGTCGGCGTCGCCGCTGGCGACCGCGCCCACGTAGTCGGCGTCGTACACCTTGTGCCGCACGGTCGGAGGCAAGGCGGCGGTCACCAGCACCACGCCTCGGCGGGGCAGCACGGTGATCGGTGCGTCGAACGCCGTGGCCGTCTCCCCCGCCCACGGGCCGCAGGCGTTGACCACCGCGCCGCACGGCAGGTCGCCGTCGTCGGTCACGACGGCGGACACGGCACCGGCGGTTCGGCGCAGGCCAAGGGCACGGACACCGGGGCGCAGCGTGGTACCGCGGCTGGCCGCCGTCGCGAGCAGTGCTTTGGTCACGAGGACGGGTTGGAGTTGGGCGTCCTGGGGGTAGTGGACCGCGCCGACGACGGCCCGTGTCAGGTGGGGTTCGCGGTCGAGGGCCTCGGTCGGGGTGATCGGCCTGGCGTCCACGCCCGCCGTGCGCTGGGAGGCCGCGAACTCGGCGAGAGCCTTGGCGGCGTCCGGGGAGGTGGCCACGACCAGTCCGCCCTTGGCGTCCCACTCGACGTCCACGCCCAGGCGGTCGAGGAGTGCGGGCCAGAGGAGCAGCGACGCGAGGGCCAGGTCGAGTTCCGGGCCCGGTTCCTTGTCGGAGACCAGGACGTTGCCCTCACCCGCCGCGCTCGTGCCCGCGCCGAGCGGGCCTCGGTCCAGCACGGTGACCCGCAGCCCGGCCGCGCTCAGCGCCTCGGCGCACGCCGCGCCGATGACGCCCGAGCCGACCACGACCACGTCCGGGTACCGCACGCGCACCCCAATCGTTCAGCGAAGTGAACACCCGGAGCGTAAGCGCGGACCTGAGCGGGGTCAATCCCCGTGCGAGGCGTGCACGCCGTCCGGGTACTCCAGCAGCAGCACGGACTCCACCGGGCCGCCGACGGTCTCGTAGGTGTGCGCCCCCTGGGCCGGGAAGCACACGTAGTCGCCGGGCCCCAGCTCGTAGGGCGCTGCCGCCGGGCCGACGCGGAGCACTCCTGACGTGACCAGCACGTGCTCGCGGCCGGGGTGGCCAGCCGAGTACTGGGTCTGGCCGGGTCGGACGCGCTGGTCGTAGACCTCGACGACGGTGTCGCCGAGCGTCAGCCTGCGGACCATGCGCAGGTCGACGGCGTTGCTGGACAGCACGTCGAGGTCGGCCGAACGCACCAGCACGACCTCGGACTCGGCGGGCGCGGTCAGCAGGTCGGACACCGGCACCCCCAGAGCGTTCGACAAACTGAACACCGTGTCGATGGTGGGGTTGCCCGCCCCCGACTCCAGCTGCGACAGCGTGCCCTTGGCGATGCCCGACCGGCGCGCCAGCTCCGACAGCGACAGACCGCCGTGGTCGCGCAGCGCGCGCAGGTTCGCCGCGAGCACCTGACCGGCTTGCTCCCTGACCACCCCAGGACCTCCTCCTCGCAGGCGAGCACCGTACGGGTGATCGCCCGCCGCCGACCACCCGACGCCGTTGACCGGTCACTCTGCTTGTTGTAGTAAGGGAGGATCCGACCCAGGGAGCCCGAACCATGGACGTGGAAGTTCTCGGACGCGTGCTCAGCACCCTCCCCGCCGACGACGACCACCCGTACCGCACGGGGGCGTGGCAGGGGCAGACGACGGAGTGGCGCGCGGACGACCTGGACGTGGTGGGCGAGATCCCGCCCGACCTCGACGGCGTGTACCTGCGCAACACCGAGACCGCGCTGCACCCGGCGATCGAGCGCTACCACCCGTTCGACGGCGACGGCATGGTCCACGTCGTGGGGTTCCGCGACGGGAAGGCCTTCTACCGCAACAGGTTCGTCCGCACGGACGGGTTCCTGGCCGAGCAGGAGGAGAAGCGGTCGCTGTGGGCCGGGGTCACCGAGGACCCGAACAGCGCCGTCCGGGAGCAGGGGTGGGGCGCGCGCGGCCGGATGAAGGACGCGTCGAGCACGGACGTCGTGGTGCACGCCGGGGTGGCGCTGACCAGCTTCTACCAGTGCGGCGACCTGTACCGGCTCGACCCGCTCACCCTCGACACGCTCGGCAAGTCCGACTGGGAGGGGAAGTTCCCGTCCTCCGTCGGCGTGAGCGCGCACACCAAGGTCGACCCGCGCACCGGTGAACTGCTGTTCTTCGGCTACGGCAAGGAATCCCCGTACCTGCACTACGGCGTCGTGGGCGCGGACGACAAGCTGGCCCACTACACCGGCATCGAACTGCCCGGCCCGCGTCTGCCGCACGACATGGCGTTCACCGACAACTACGCGATCCTCAACGACTGCCCGCTGTTCTGGGACGCCGAACTGCTCAAGCAGGGCGCGCACGTCCCGCGCTTCCACCGCGACCTCCCGTTGCGGCTGGGCGTGGTGCCGCGGAGGGGCGGCAACGCGGACGTGCGGTGGTTCGAGGCGGACCCGACGTACGTGCTGCACTGGACCAACGCCTACGAGGAGGGCGACGAGATCGTCCTGGACGGCTTCTTCCAGGGTGACCCGATGCCGAAGTTCAACGGCTCCACGGACAACCGCGAGCGGGTGTTCCGCGGACTGGCGCTGGAGCGGTTGCAGACGAAGCTGCACCGGTGGCGGCTGAACCTGGCCACCGGGCAGGTCAAGGAGGAGCGGATCTCCGACAGCGTCACCGAGTTCGGCATGATCAACGCCGCGCACGGCGGCCGTGCCTACCGGTACGTGTACGCGGCGACCGGCGAGCCGGGCTGGTTCCTGTTCAACGGCCTGGTGAAGCACGACCTGCTGACCGGGGCCGAGGAGCGCTACCCGTTCGGCGACGGCGTGTTCGGCAGCGAGACGGTGATGGCTCCCCGGCCCGGTGCGACGGGCGAGGACGACGGCTACCTCGTCACGATCACCGTCGACATGAACCGCAACCTGTCGGAGTGCCTGGTGTTCGACGCGCGGAACGTCGCGAACGGGCCGGTCGCGCGGGTGCGGCTGCCCGAGCGCGTGTCCAGCGGCACGCACGCCACGTGGGCGTCCGGGGAGAGCCTGCCGAACTGGCGGACGAGTGACGATGCCGCTGCTGCCCTCGGTCTCTGAGGACGTCACGGCGCTGCCCGCGGGCGGGCGCAACCCGATCGGCGTGGCGCTGGGCCTGCTCGGCGACGAGTGGACGCTGCTGATCCTGCGCCACGCCCTCCAGGGCACGCGCCTGTACGGCGACTGGATGCGGCGGCTGCCGATCTCGCACGCCGTGCTGACCGGCAGGCTGGCGCGGCTGACCGAGTTCGGGCTGCTGGAGCGCGTGGTCTACCAGGAACGGCCGGAGCGGTTCGAGTACCGGCTGACCCGGCGGGGTCGGGGCGTGTGGCCGATCCTGCTGGGCGTGTGGGCGTGGGAACTGTCCTATGTGGAGCAGCACACCGAGGAGCTGCCGCGGATGCGCCACCGGGAGTGCGGCGAGTTCTTCGAGCCCGTCCTGGTGTGCGGCACGTGCTCGGAACCGGTGCGCCCGCGTGACCTCACCGGCGGGTTCGGGCCCAGCGGCACGTGGGAGCGGTCGATGCCGTCGGCCACGACCCGGCGGCGGGCCGCGTCCGCGCCGGGACACCGGGAGGGGTTCTTCCCGCAGACCACGGCGCTGGTGGGCAACCGGTGGTCGTGCGCGCTGCTGGGAGCCGCGTTCCAGGGGGCGCGGCGGTTCCGCGACTTCGAGGAGCGCCTGTCCGCGCCGCCGGTGGTGATCGCGGACCGGCTGCGGACGTTCGTCGACCTCGGTGTCCTGACCGACGACTACCGCCTGACGGCGAAGGGGCTCGCGTTCTTCCCCGTCGCCGTGCACACGATGGAGTGGGCGCAGCGGTGGTTCCGCTCCCCCGAGGGTCCGGCGCTGGTCTACGAGCACGCGGGCCACGCGTTCCGGCCTCGCTCGGCGTGCTCGCGGTGCGCCCTGCCGTTGCGGGGCGGGGCGATCGACCGGGTGGTCTAGCGCGCGTCGCCGACCACGAAGCTGACGGTGGTCGTGGTGCTGCCGCCGATGTTGAGCGTGGCGGCCGTGCGCGCGCCCGGCACCTGGTACCCGCCCGCCTGGTCGGTGACCTGCTTGAACGAGTCGACGAGCATCCGCACGCCGGTGGCCCCCACGGGGTGGCCGCCGCCGATCAGCCCGCCGCTGGGGTTCATCGGGAGGCGGCCGCCGATCTCCAGCGCGCCGGACTCGACGGCCTGCCAGCTCTCGCCGGGGGCGGTGATGCCGAAGTGGTCGATCGCCAGGTACTCGCTCATGGTGAAGCAGTCGTGCGTCTCGACGAGGTCCAGGTCGTCGACACCGCCGATGCCGGCGCGGCCGAACGCGTCCAGGATCGTGTCCCGCACGTGCGGCAGGACCAGCGGATCGTCCTTGCTGCGCGCGAACTTCTGCTCCAGCGACAGCCCTACGGTCCGGTGCCCCCAGCCGAGGATCCGGGCTCGCGGCCGGGCGGCGACCTCCGGGTGCGCGGCCAGGAACTCCCCCGTCACCAGCACGACCCCGGCCGCGCCGTCGGTGAGCGGCCCGCAGTCGGACTTGCGCAGCCTGCCCTCCACGATCGGGTTCACCTCGTCGTCGGGTTGGAAGCTCCGCTCCTCGAACGCCCACTTCCGGGTCTGCGCCAGCGGGTTCGTGCGGGCGTTGCGGGTGTTCAGCTCCGCGATGGCCGACAGGTGGGCCAGGTCCAGCCCGTACCGCCGGTCGTACTCGTCCGCCAGGACGCTGAACATGTGCGGCCACAGGTACTTCGCGTCCTGCCCCTCGTGCCCGACCCACGCCGCCGCGCCCATGTAGCGCGCGCCGACGTCACCGGGCACGGTCTTCTCCAGCTCCACGCCGAGGACCAGCGCGCAGTCGTACCGCCCGGACTCCAGGTCGGCCATCGCCGCCAGCACCGCCAGGGACCCGGACGCGCAAGCCCCTTCGTGCCGTGCCGCGGGCACACCCCACAGGGCGGGCTCGACGGTCGCGGGCAGCGCCCCGAAGTGCCCCTGCCCGGTGAACAGCTGCCCGAACGCGTTGCCCACGTGCACCACGCCCACCCGTGAGGGCTCGACGCGGGCGGCTTCGAGGGTCTCGCGCACCGCCTCGGCCGCGAGGTCCGCGACCTCCAGGCCCTCGCGGGTCAGGTTGCGGGCGAAGTCGCTCTGGTACCCGCCGACGATCCAGATCTCCGGTGCGGCCATCGGCGTTCCTCCTCGGTGGGGTCCGACCCGCCCCCACGGTACTCAGCGGGCCGCCGGAACCGGGTGACGTCGTGGAACGCCACCCGGCCGGGGGTGTCAGATGCCCATGGAGGCCAGTTCGATCGCCGTGCGGTAGTTCGCGGCGGCCGTGACGACGCAGGCGCGGTACGTGCGGTTGGCGGTGACCACGAGGAAGTAGTCGCGGAGGTTCAGGGCGTAGGTGACGAGGTACAGCAGGCCGGGGACGAAACCCGGCGGGCGGGGCACGAGGGCGAAGCGCTCGGAGCAGGTGAGGATCTCGCCGGTGGCGGTGGAGATGACGTCGGCCACGTCGCTGTTCATGTTCCAGCCCGCGGCCAGTTCCGGCGTCCAGATCGCGCCCGCCACCAGGCGGAGCTTCTCCTGTTCCTCGGCGGTGGGGTCGCTCGCCGTCGACACCGGGGTCGGGACGATCGCCGCCGAGCCCGGCGCGACCGCCATCCCCAGCATTCCCAGCACCAGCGAGAGCACGACGAGAAAACGGACTCGCGTCATGGATTTCCTTTCCACACGGGGACTTCCGTCGTCAGACAACCACGTCGCCGACGGGCGGACAGCCCCCGAATGGCTTGATCAACTCTCCCTCGACCGGCCGTACCGACGTCACGGTGCGGCGTGCAGCGGGGCGTGGTTCGCCCGGACGAGCTTCTGGCCGCCGAGCTTCAGGACCAGGTTGCGCAACGGGGTCGGGAGGGTGCGGGCGCGGTCGCGGCGGTGGTTCTGCGAGAGCACCCAGCGGACGCGCTCGGCGCGGCGGGCCGTGTAGTCGGCGACCCGGTCCTCCCGCACGAGTTCCGCGAGCACCACGGCGTCCTCCAGCGCCATCGCGCCGCCCTGGGCCATGCTCGGCGAGCACGCGTGCGCCGCGTCGCCGACGAGCACCAGGCCCGGCCGGGCCCAGTCCGCCCCGTCGATCTCCGACAGCGGCGCGAAGTAGGCGTCCGTCGCCCGTGCGAGCAGACCGGGAACCGGGTCGGCGAAGTCGGCGAACAGGTCGCGCCAGTCGCCGTCGGGGGCGTCCGGGGTAGTGCTGTTCGTGTCCGCATAGCAGTAGATCCGGCCGTCGCCCAGTTCCACGGCCAGGAACGTGCGGCCACCGCTGCCCAGACGGGCCGTCCAGCCGGTCTGCGACGGCTCGCCGTCCAGCACGAACCGCCAGCACACCTGGTTCAGGAACCGGGGTTCGGTGGCGGGGAACGCGAGGCGGCGGACCGTGGAGTCGATGCCGTCCGCGCCGACCACGAGGTCGTAGGTCTCCGTCGAGCCGTCGTCGAACGTCACCCGCCCGTCCGCGTCCACGTCCGTGACGCCCACACCCAACCGCGCTACCCCCTCGGGCAGCGCGTCGCGCAGGACCTCGTGCAGGTCTTCGCGGGTGATCGCGACGCACGCGCCGACGTCACCCCAGAGCGCCTCCAGGTCCACGTCCACGAGCGTCCGGCCGCGGTGGTCGAGCATCCGCTGGCGGGTGATCCGGGCGCCGCGCCGCTCGACCTCCGCGCCGACGCCGAGCGCGTGCAGCGCGCGCACCGCGTTGGCGGGCAGGTAGAGGCCGCTGCCGCCCGGTCGCCACGCCGGGGCGCGCTCGACCAGGTCGACCTCGCCCTTGAGCGCGACGGCCGTGGCCACCCCGGCGATACCGCCTCCGACGACCAGCACGCGCGTCACGGGACTTCCTTTCGGGTCAACGGGTTCCACCGCGGAGTCCGACGTGGACGGTGTTCCGCCTCACAGGTGGAAACAAACGGGGGGCGAAGGGGATTGTGCACCACGGAACACCATCCGAGACGGGGAGCACGATGACCACCACGGCCGACCGTCCGACGATCGCGCCGGGTGTGGCGAAGCTCGCGCTGGTGCTGGGCGGGCTGACCGCGTTCGGCCCGCTGTCGATCGACATGTACCTGCCCGCGATGCCGTTGATGGCGGGCGACCTGCACGCGGCGGACGCGACCGTGCAGCTCACGCTCACGTCGTTCGTCCTCGGCCTGGCCATCGGCCAGCTGGTGATCGGGCCGCTGTCGGACTCCCTCGGCAGGCGCCGCCCGCTGCTGGCGGGCCTCGCCCTCTACGTCGTCGGCTCGCTGCTGTGCGCGATCGCCCCGACCAGCGGCGTGCTGATCGCCGCCCGCGCCCTCCAGGCCGTCGGCGCGGCCGCCGGACTGGTGATCGCCAGGGCGTCCGTGCGGGACCTGTTCTCCGGTGTCGCCATGGCCCGGTTCTTCTCCACGCTCATGCTCGTCAACGGCGTCGCCCCGGTGCTGGCCCCGGTCCTCGGCGCGCAACTGCTCGGCTGGACGTCGTGGCGTGGGGTGTTCGTCACCCTCGCCGTCATCGGCGCGCTGCTGCTGGCCGTGGTCGCGCTGCTGCTCCCGGAGTCGCTGCCCGAGGGCCTGCGCTCCCCCGCCCGGCCCGGCGCGGTGCTCCGCACCTACGCCCGGCTGCTCACCCAGCGCTCGTTCGTCGGCTACGCGCTCGCCTCGGGCCTGATGTTCGCGGCCATGTTCGCCTACATCTCCGGCTCGTCGTTCGCCCTCCAGGGCGTCTACGGCCTGAGCCCCCAGCAGTTCAGCCTGGTGTTCGGCCTCAACGGCGTGGGCATCATCGCGATGGGCGGCGTGAACCGCAGGCTCGTGGGCCGGGTGTCCGAGCACACCCTGCTCCTGGCGGGCCTGTCGATCGCCGCCGCGGCCGGTCTCGGCGTCCTCGCCGCCGTCGTGTTCCACCTCGGGCTGGTCGGCCTGCTCGTGCCGCTGTTCCTGCTGGTGTCGACCGTCGGCATGGTGATGCCGAACGCCACCTCCCTGGCGCTGGCGGACCAGGCCAGGTCGGCGGGTGCGGCGTCGGCGCTGCTCGGCGTGCTCCAGTTCGTCATCGGCGGCGGGCTGGCCACCCCGCTGGTGGGGCTGGGCGGGCCGGGAACGGCGCTGCCGATGGCGGCGGTGATCGCCGGGTTCAGCGTGCTCGCGCTGGTGGTGTCGGTGTCGCTGAACCGGGCCCGCTAGCGGTCGGGGTACCCGGTGATGTTCCCGTGCATGTTGCCGACCTGGAAGATCGTCCCGCTGCTCTTGACGTCCCTGATGACGTTCTTGGTGCCCTTGCTCACCGGGGCTTCCCGCTCGCGCTCGGCCTCGGCGGCGACCAGCTTCTCCCGGTACTCCGGGCTCGACCCGAACCCGTCGCGCAGCAGGTCGCCGCTGGGATTGGGCACGTAGAGGTAGACCGTCCCGGTGAACTCCTTCACCCGGACGGGCACCTCCGCCACGCGGGACGGGGGCAGCGTCGCGTAACCGCTGGCCAGCACGTCCTCGAACACGCGCTGCGACAGCACCGCGGACACGAACGTCTGCTCGGGGTCGGACCCGGTCAACACCCTGCGCACGGGGTCGGCGTCGAGCAGGCGGTGCGCCGTGACGACCGTGGTCCCGACCACCGAGGCCTTGCCGTCGGGGTCGACGTCCCGCACGGGGCCGACGTTGAGGCTGGCCCGCATCCGCAGGGAGGCCCGGCCGGGCAGAGACCTCATCCGCGCGTCCTGCTCGGCCAGCTCGGTCTGGAGCGCGTCGAAGAACAGGCTCACGACGGCGGGCAGGTACCGGGTCTCGAACCCCATGCCGAACCCGTCACCCGTGTTGTGCGGGAACAGCGCTCCCTCCAGCACGTGCGCGAGGCCCGCCCGCTCGAACGCGCGGGCCACCACGTTGTAGATGGTGTCGGCGATGGACGCCTGGACGACGTCGTTGTTGCTGCCGAAGCCCTTGGTGTCGACGACGAGCACGGCGCGGTACGGCGGTAATTCCCTGGGGGTGTCGCTGGACAATGCTTCCTCGTTCCGGACGGGGACCTGGAACGCCCAGTGTCCCCCGGTTCCCCGGCCGCGGGGCCCGAAATCGGCGGTCCCGATCGGGTGGCCGACCGGGTCAGCGCCGGGCAGCCCACTCCTCGAACACGCCCTGGACCTCGTCGAAGTACGCCGTCTTCGCCCGCGTGTAGTCGTCGTGGTCCGGGTCGTTCGAGTGTTCCGCGGCCAACCGGATCTTGATCTCCTGGTAGCGGTCGCGCTGGTCGGGGTGCGCCCGGAGCCAGTCGCGGAACCACACCGTGTGGCTGCCCCACGGCGAGTCCGCGCGGCGGACGTGCACGATCGTCGGCGACACCGGGTCCGGCGAGGTGAACACGCGCTTGGCCCACACCTCGTCCGGCACGACCTCGCTGCCGCGCGGCACGTCGCGGTCCGCGCCCGGCGAGTCCGGGCGGGCGACGGTCGTGGCGAGGAAGCCGATGGCGTTCATGGCCCGGTCGATCTCCGCCGGGTCCGGCAGCCGGGTGACGCGCACCTGGAGATCGACGAACGCCTTCGCGCCCAGGCCGGGCACGGCGGTCGAGCCGATGTGGTCGTAGCGGAACGCGCCCGCCGGGTCGAGGCGGGACAGGGCCGAGCGGACGCGGTCCAGGCCGCGGCGGCCCGCCCACTGCCAGCGGGGGTCGTGGACCTGGACGGCCGCCGTGCGGCGGTCGACCGGGCCGCCCGCCAGCGCCTCGGACCACGGCCGCAGCCGCGTGGTCCAGAGCCGTTCGACCTGGACGTGGACCGGTTCGTCGGCCGAGAGGACCGCGTCGACGAACCGGGTGTCGACCGAGGTGTCCGAGGTCGCGATGCGGAAGGCGACCGCCGAACCGGGGCCGAGCACGGCGGCGACCCCCAGTGCGCGCAACCGCGACGCCGCGGCCACGGCGTCCTGACCTCCCACGATCCCGACCGTCAGCATGATCGTGACTCTAACCGTGGACGCGGATCCGCGATCCGCGCCCACGGTCGGACGTGCCTAGCGTCCCTGGAGGGCCTTGACGTTGTTGCCGAACGTCCAGTTCTTCGACCCGTCCCAGTTGATCGACCAGGTCATGAGCCCCTTCATGCCCTTGCTACAGGTGTTCCACGCCTGCGACACCAGGCTGGTGGACATGTACCCGCCGCCCGCGCCCGGCTGGGCGGGCAGACCGGGGACCTGCTTGTCGCACGGCACCTTGATGGTGGTGCCCTGCACGACCAGGCCCTTGTTCAGGCAGTTGGTCTGGGCCTGGAAGCCCGCGACCGTGCCCGCCGAGTACGAGTCGCCGGAGCAGCCGTACATGCTGCCGTTGTAGTACTGCATGTTGAGCCACCACAGCCTGCCGTTGTCGGCGTACTTCTTGATGATCGGCAGGTAGGAGCCCCAGATCGAGCCGTAGGTGATGCTGCCGCCGGTCACGTACGCCGTCTCCGGGGCCATGGTGAGGCCGAAGCCCGACGGCATCCCGGCGAGCACGCCGTCGATGATGCGGATCAGGTTCGCCTGGGAGGCGGACAGGGTGTTGATGTTCCCGCTGCCGACCAGACCGGTCTCGATGTCGATGTCGATGCCGTCGAAGTTGTACTTCTTCAGGATCGGCACGATCGTGGAGACGAACTTGTTCGCCACGGCCGTGGAACTGAGGTCGATGCCCGCGGCCGCGCCGCCGATGGACATCAGGATCGTCGCGCCCGCGGCCTTCGCCGCGCACATCTCGGCGGGCGTCGCGACCTTCACGGTCGCGTCCATGCCGTCCTCCCACAGCACCGTGCCGTCGGAGCGGATGACCGGGAACGCCGCGTTGATCACGTTGTAGCCGTGGTCGCGGATGCGGGAATCGGTGATCGGGGTCCAGCCGAACGGGGGGTGCACACCGTTCGACGCGCCGTCCCAGTTCTCCCAGTACCCCTGGAGCACCTTGCCCGCGGGCTTCGCCTTCAGCGCGCAGGTGTCCGCGAGCGCCGCCACCGGCGCCGCCGAAGCGGAGACGGGTGCGGCGAGCAGGGCGATGGCCGCGCCGACGGCCAGCAGTCGTGAGGTCCAACCAACCATGTGCAGGCTCCTTGATCTCGGCGGGCCCGCTGTCAGCAGGGAGCGGACCCGCGCACGGTCGTGCTGGTGTGCGGGGTCCGCGACGGCGGCGCTGGACGAGGAGGAGCGGACGACGATCCTCCGACGGGCAGCACGCGAACCCCATGGGTTCCCGCACACTGGCCACCGGGGCTCGCACCACCGGCAGGCGCCGCCAGAGTTCGGTCCTACGCGAACAACGGTAGGGGGTGGCGACGGGAAGGCAATGCGGCGTTCGGCCGAACCCGGAACGAACGGGCTCGCGACCCCCTCAGCCCTGGTCGAGCCGTCCGGGGTCGTCGTTCGAGCTTTCCCGTGCGCAACGCGCGACGGCCTCCCCCGTCGTGGCGGGGGAGGCCGTCGGGAGTGGTGGTGTGGTTACCTCTGGCCGAAGCGGTCGAGGCCTTCCTTCGCCTTCTGCTGGCCCTGGTCGACCTGGTCCGAGTACTTGCCGCCGGTCTTCTCGTCGGCGAAGTCACCGGCCTTGTCGATGCCCTGGTCGACCTTGTCGCCGTGGTCGCCGAGCGCGTCCTTGGCCTTGTCCTTCAGAGCGTCGAACTTGTCGCCGATACCCATGAGCTCGGAGCCTCCCTCGACGGCGTCCCTTGTGGACACCACGACGAAGGGGTGCCCGTGGTCTTCGAGGATCATGCGCGCGTCACCCCATCGTGTGGCCCGCGGGGGTGCTGACCTGGGCGGTTACCGAGTCTTAGGCGGTTCTTCAGCACCCGCGGACACGGTGTGCCGGTCCGAACAACCGGGACGAGCGAGGAGAACTCCGCAGATGCAGATTCGAACCGCGGCGCTGCTGCCGGCGACCGCACTCGTGTTCGGGCTCCTCTCGGGCGTGGTGGTGGCTCCGGCCTTCGCCGCGCCCGCGACGACGATCGTGGTGGACGCGCCGGAGGGCGCGCCCGACCTCGAGGACGCGAGTCCCGCCCTCAAGGCGGCGGGCTACGGCGGCACGATCACCCGCAAGGAGGTCCTCGCGCGGGCGAAGGACTGGTGGGACCGGAAGGTCCCGTACAGCCAGAGCGCGTACGCGTGGGACGTGGACAAGGGCAGGAAGTACCGGACCGACTGCTCGGGCTTCGTGTCCATGACCTGGAAGATCACGAGCAGCCGCAACACGAGCACCCTGGACGACATCGCCACCAAGGTGGCGTGGACGAGCCTCAAGCCGGGTGACATGGTGCTGCGGGCCGGGCACCACGTGAAGCTGTTCGAGAAGTGGACCTCGTCGGCGAAGACGTCGATGTGGATCTACGAGGAGGGCAGCACGGCCACGGACATGGACCACGAGACGGTGTCCGTGTCGTACCTGAAGGACAACGGGTACGTGCCGTGGAAGTACAAGAAGATCAAGGACTGACCGAGGAGCAGCCCCACCGGGCCCAGGTGTCGGACTCCCCCGACTCCCTGGAGCCCAGCCCCTCCAGCAGCAGCGCCGCCTCGCTCCAGCAGCGGGCGGCGCTGCTGTCGTCCCCGGCAGCGGCGTGCGCCGCGCCCAGGTCGCGCAGGGTGCGGGCGCGCCACGCGGGCAGGTCCAGCTCGTCCCAGTCGGCCAGCGCCGCGCGCAGCACGACGACGGCCCGGTCGGCCTCGCCGGTGGCGAGGTGCAGTTCGCCGATCGTGCGCCGCAGCAGCGCGAGGCCGAACCGGTCGCCCAGCTCACGGCAGTCGAGCAGGGCTTCGGCGAGCAGGTCGGCGGCCTCGGCGGTCCGACCGGTGCGCAGCCACGCCTTCGCCAACGACTGGGCCGTGTAGCAGCGCATCAGCGGGTCGCCGATGGCCAGCACGATGTCGTGGGCCCGGCGGAAGTACGGCTCGGACTCCGCGTACTCGCCACGCGCCCGGTGCACCAGCCCGATGCCCCGCACGGCGAGCGCCTCGCCACGCCTGCTGCCCGCCACCCGGTACGCGGTCTCGGCGGCCCGCAGGTTCGCCATCGCCTCCTCGTCGCGGGCCAGTTCCCGCTGCACCGAGCCGAGCCCGTACAACGAGTGCGCCACGCCCTCGCGGTCACCCAGACCGGTGAGCAGGTCCCGCGCCCGGTGCAGGGCCGCCAGCGCGTGGTGGTACTCCGCGCGTTCACGGGTCACCATGCCCTCGCCGTTGAGCGCCACGGCCTCGCCGTGCAGGTCGCCCAGCTCGACGAAGAGCGCGCCCGCCGCGCCGAACCACAGCCCGGCCTCGGTGAACCGGTCGCGCTTGAAGTACAGCTGCCCGAGGCTGCACCGCAGCACCGCCTCCCGCCTGCGGTCGCCCGTCGCGATCACGGCGTCCAGCGCGGCGCGGTGCGTCCGCTCCCAGCCGTCGTACCGGTTGCGCAGGCCGAACCAGGCGAACACCAGCGCTTCGGCGAGGTCGCACGCCGCCGCGGCGAACCCCAGCTCGGCGGCCCGTTCGACGACCTTGATCAGCAGCGGCTCCTCGACCGCGAACCACCCGTCCCGCTCCCCCGGCGCCACCGGGTGGTCCGGCAGCTCGCCGAAGAACCCCTGCATCCGCGGGATCGCGGGCATCAACCGCTCCGCGCAGGCGTCCACCTTCGCCAGGCACGCCTCCACGACCCGGTGCACGGCCGCGAGGCGGTCGGCGTCGGCCGGGTCCGCCTCGGCCAGCTCACGGGCGTGGATGCGGACCAGGTCGTGCATCCGGTAGCGGAGTTCGCCGGTGACGTCGAGCAGCCGCGCGTCGACCAGCCGGTCCAGCACGTCCTCCGCCTCGGCCTCCGGCAGCCCGAGCAGCGGCGACGCCAGGTCGGCGGGCAGTTCGGGGTGGTCGAGGAAGCCGAACGCCCGGTAGGCGCGGCGGGTGGGCTCGTCCAGCGCCCGGACCGTCAGCTCCAGGCTGCTGCGCACGGCCAGGTCGTCGGCGACCAGCTCGTCCAGCCGCCCCCGCTCGTCGCGCAACCGGCTGACCAGCCGGGACACCGGCCAGTGCGCCCGGCCGGCGAGGCGCGCGCCGGTGATCCGCACGGCCAGCGGCAGGTGCCCGCACAGCCGCGCCACCTCCAGCGCGGCCTGGGGCTCCTCGGCCACGCGGTCGTCGCCGAGGATGTCCGCGAGCAGCGCGACCGCCTCGGCCGAGGTCAGCACGTCGAGCGCGAGCCGCCGCACCTGCCGGTCGCAGGGGCGCAGCCTGCTGGTGACCAGCGTCAGGCAGCCGGGCGCGCCGGGCAGCAGCTGCCGCACCTGCGCGACGCTGGACACGCCGTCCAGCACGACCAGCACCCGCCGCCCGGTGAGCTGCGCCCGCCAGAGGGCCGCGCGCTCGTCGAGCTGGGTCGGGATGCGGACGCTGGGCACGTCCAACGCGCGCAGCAGCGTGTCGAGCGCGGCCCCCGGCGGCAGGGCGTGCAGGTCGACGAACAGCTGCCCGTCCGGGAAGCGGCTCGCCAGCAGGTGGGCGGCGTGCACGGCGAGGGCGCTCTTGCCGACGCCGGGGGCTCCCTCGATCCACCACACGCCCTGCGGCTCGCCCTCGGTCAGCCGTGCCAGCTCGGCGACGCGGCCGGTGAAGTCGCCGACGTCGCGGGGCAGGTAGTTGCGCCGCACCGGTTCCTCCGGCTCGTCGCCCTCCAGGACCGCCCGGTAGAGCCGCTGGAGCTGAGGCCCCGGCTCCACGCCCAGCTCGTCCACGAGGACGCGGCGCGTGTCCTGGAAGACCCTCATCGCCTCGGTGCGGCGGCCCGCGCCGGACAGCGCCCGCATGAGCCGCACGCGCAGCCGTTCGGCCAGCGGGTGCTCCTCCACCAGCCCGGACAGCAGGTCGACGACCTCGGCGTGGTGGCCCAGGGCCAGGTCCGCGTCCACGGCGTCCTCGACGGCCGCGAGGTGCCGGGCCTCCATCGGCGCGCCCAGCCGGTCGATCCCGGCCATCGGGGCCCCGCGCCACAGCTCCAGCGCCCGGCCGAGCACGGCCCGGCGCTCCGCCGGGTCGGCGGTCTCCCCGGCGCGCGCCACCAGGTCGCCGAACACGTGCGCGTCCACCTGGTCCGGGTCGGCGGCCAGCCGGTAGCCCGCGGCGCGGTGCTCGACGGGCACGCCCGCGCGGCGCAGGCCGGAGATGTGCACCTGGAGGGACTTGCGGGCCTGCGGCGGCGGGGTCTCGCCCCAGACCAGGTCGATGAGCCGGTCCACCGGGACCACGCGCCCGCAGTCGGCGGCCAGCACCGCGAGGATCCGGGTCGGCTTGGGCGGCAGCGGAGGCAGGAGGGCCCCGTCGTCGTCGAGGACCTCGACCGGTCCGAGAATGCGGAACTGCACCGGGGATCCCTCCGCGAAGTGGCGCTCCAGGGGTGACGCGGGAGTTTGACGCGACCCGCGGCACCCGGCTCCGATTCGTTACCGATGTCACCCTATCGGCTCAACCAACTACTTTGCGTCGTTAAGGACCTCTGGCCAGGCACAACGCGGCGCTCCACTGGACCAGTCGGTCTTCCGAGAGGGCCGGGCCGGACACCGTGCGTGGAGTCGTGGTCGATCCGGTCGGGCCGACGGCACTACCGTGATCGCCGTGGTGATGCGCGAACCGCGATCGGTGCTGACGTGGTGGGACGGCCGGGTGCGGTCGCTGCTGTTCGACGTGGCGGTGGCCGGGATGGTCACCTGGTTCGGCGTCGCGGGACGCCCCTTCACCCCGGCGCTGGTGGCCTGGGGCGCGCTGGCGTTCGCCGGGCTCCTCGTCCGGCGCAGGTTCCCGCTGGTCGCGGTGGGAGCGGCCGTCGTCGTCCTGGTCTTCGGACCGAACCTCGCCCCGCCTCTGGTGGCGGCCTACAGCCTCGCCTCGCGGTACGGGCCCACCCTGCGCACGTGGATCGGGACGGCCGTGGTCCTCGCCGCCCTGCTGATCACGACGTGGATGAGTTCGGACGAGTGGGACCCGCTGTCCCTCGTCGTCGTCGTGTTCGTCGCGCTGCCGGTGGTGGCGGGCCTGTGGACGTTCCAGCGCCGCACGCTCCTGGCCGCCCTCAACGACCGCGCCGAGCAGGCCGAACGCGAACGCGACCTGCTCGCCGAGCGGGCCGTCACCGCGGAGCGCCGCCGGATCGCCGGGGAGATGCACGACGTGGTGGCGCATCGGGTGAGCGTGATCGCCCTCCAGGCGGGCGCGTTGACCCTGACGACCGACGACGAGCACGTGGGGAAGATCGCCGAGGTCATCCGGACCAGCAGCACGGCCGCGCTGACCGAGCTGCGCGACGTGCTCCGGGTGCTGCGCGACGACGGCGACGCGCCCACGCCCCGGCACAGCCCCGCGCTGCACGGCGTGGCGAAGCTGGTGGAGGAGTTCCGGTCTGCCGGTGCGCGGGTGGACCTCGCCCTGCCGGACGTCGTGCCGGAGACGTCGGACGCGGTGGGCCGGGCGGCGTACCGCGTGGTCCAGGAGGCGTTGACGAACGCGGGCAAGCACGCGCCCGGCGCGCCGGTGCGGGTCGAGGTCGTCGCCTCCGACGACGCCGTGGCGATCGAGGTGACCAACCGGGACCCCGGCGGCGCGCGGACGCCGGTCGGGGCGACCGGCGCGGGCTACGGGCTGGTCGGGATGCGCGAGCGGGTCGCCCTCGCGGGCGGCACGGTGCGGTCCGGGCCGACCGACGCCGGTGGGTACGTTGTGTCCGCTCGGTTCCCCCGGTGATCGGATGACGTGCCCGTGACGGTGAAGGTGCTCCTGCTCGACGACGAGGAACTCGTGCGCGGTGGCCTCCGGATGATCCTGGAGTCCGACCCGGACCTCGAGGTCGTCGCGGAGGCGGCCGACGGGACCGGCGTGCTGGACCTGGTGGCCCGCCACCGGCCCGACGTCGTGCTCACCGACATCCAGATGCCGCGCGTCGACGGCCTGGAGGTGACCCGGCTGGTCGCCGCGCTGCCGGACGGGCCGCCCGTCCTGGTGCTCACGACGTTCGACCTGGACGAGTACGTGCACACCGCGCTGCGCGAGGGCGCGTCGGGCTTCCTGGTGAAGGACACGCCGCCGCGCGACCTCGTGCAGGCCGTGCGGATGGTGGCCGCGGGCGAGGCGATGATCTCGCCGCGGATCACCAAGCGGCTGCTGCGGGAGTTCGCGGGCGGCGGCGCGAAGCAGGAGGCCGTCACCCGCCTGGCCGCCCTCACCGCGCGGGAACGCGAGGTCGCGGTCGCCGTGGGCGGCGGGCTGAGCAACGCGGAGATCTCCCGGTCGCTGGTGCTGAGCGAGTCGACCGTGAAGGTCCACATCGGGCGGGTCATGGCCAAGCTGGACGTCGTGAACCGCACGCAGGTCGCGATCGTGGTCCACGACGCCGGGCTGGGCTGACTCAGACGCGGATGCCGCGCCGTTCGGCGTCCCGCTTGCCGAGCAGGAACCACACGAGCGGCCCCAGGAACGGCGCCCAGAACGCGAACAGCACCCAGACGACCTTCATGCCGCCGGTGAGGTCCGACCGCAGGACGCTGACCAGCGCGCCCAGGAAGAACAGGAGGAGCCCGAGCAGGACCACGACAATGGCGGCGGCGAAAGCCCAGTTCAGGGCCGTGCTCTGGGGCGCGAGCACGTGGTTGGTGTCCATCGGTTTCCACTCCTTAGTGGGAGAAGCTGTACACCGATGAGACTGCCGGTCGACGACGTCAGCGCGCGTCACCCCGTGCTCGCACGCCAGGGTTGACCGAAAGTCGTACGACCGCTGCCGGAAGGTCGCAGCTAGCGCACCAGCGCGCCCGACCGCGCACGCGTCAACCCGTGCAGGCGTTCGACCGCCCCCACCAGCTCGTGCCCCCAGAGCTGGTGGGCGCACCACTCGGCGTTCGCCCGCAGGTACCGGACCTCGCTCGCGATCGTGCAGCGGAACTCGGCGGGCTCGCCGCGGTGGTGGCGGACGTGCCGGGCGATCCGGTGCAGGACGTCCAGGATCGACAACACGACCACCGCCGGGTCGGGGGCGAGCAGCGGCTCGTCGTCGACCGACACCAGCAACCCCTCCCCCAACGGCGGATCGTCCACGCGACCCGCGCGACCAGGCCCGTCGAGCATCCCTGCGGTGCAGATCGCCACGGCGTGACCGCGGATCTCGTCAAGCCGCTCCGTCGTCACGCGGACACAACTGGGACAGGCCCAGCGGAGCGCGCTACCCGCTCCGCCACAGGCACGGCACACGGTGGTCGGCAACATCAGGCCTCCGTTTGGAAGAGTGTCGTCCGTAGGACGCGCCGGAGTGCCGAACAGGTTGCGCGAACCGGGAAACCGCCTTGCTGGGAGGACACGGGATGTTGACGATCGGGTTGATCGGCGGGATGAGCTGGGAGAGCAGCGCGGAGTACTACCGACTGGTGAACACCCTGGTCCGGGAACGGCTCGGAGGGCTGCACTCGGCGCGGTGCGTGCTGTACTCGGTCGATTTCGCGGAGATCGAGCGCTTGCAGGTGGAGGGGCGGTGGGAAGAGGCCGGGGTGGTGCTGGCCGGGGCCGCTCGAAGCGTGGAGGCGGCAGGGGCGGACATGGTGCTGCTGTGCACCAACACCATGCACAAGGTCGCTGATCAGGTGCAGGAGGCGGTGGGGATTCCGTTGGTGCACCTGGCGGACACGACCGCCGCGGCCGTGGCGGCCGCCGGACTGGAAACCGTCGGACTGCTCGGGACGGCGTTCACGATGGAACAGTCGTTCTACCGGGACCGGTTGGCAGGCCACGGATTGCGAGTCCTGGTGCCCACTGTGGACGATCGCGCCCTGGTGCACCGAGTGATCTACGACGAGCTGTGCGTCGGAGTGGTGCGAGACGACTCGAGGGACGCATACCGAGAGGTCATCGACCGCTTGGTCAAGGAGGGGGCACAAGGAATCGTGCTGGGCTGCACCGAAATCGAACTGCTCATCGGCCCGGACGACAGCCCAGTACCAGTGTTCCCCACCACCCGACTACACGTCGAAGCAGCGGTGGAACTGGCCCTGAAGGACTAGCGGCCACACGCGACCGGACCCAACGGCCACACGGAAGCACCCAACTAGAGCGGCACCCAGCCCCCTCGGCCCACCCCGATCCGAAGCGCCTTCGCACCCGTTTCGTCTTGTCAAGGCATCTTTCCCGCCTTGACAAGACGAAACGGGTGTTGAAATAATTGCGCGAGCGGGGTGGGGTGACGCCAAGGACCGTGGCTGAACAGACCTAGATCGTGATCCCCGCAGCGTTCAGCCAGGGCAGGGGGTTAGTCTTCAGACCGTCCGCGGTCCACACCTCGAAGTGCAGGTGCGCGCCGAAGGACACGCCGTTGTTGCCCACCTCGGCGATCTGCTCACCGGCCTGGACCTGCTGTCCCTTTTGGACGTTGAAGTGGTACATGTGGCCGTACACCGTGATCGTGCCGTCCGAGTGCTGGATGCGCACCCACAGGCCGAATCCGCTGGCCGGACCGGCCTCGATCACCACGCCGTCGGCCGCCGCGTAGATCGGCGTGCCCAACGGCGCGGCGATGTCGACGCCGTAGTGCATCGCACCATCGCGGTAGCCGAAGCCGGAGGAGAAGCTGCCGTGCGCGGGAGCCACGCGCTTCGGGCGGCGGGCCTCGGCCTCTTCCGCCTCGCGCTGCTCGGTGATGCGCTGGCTCTTGGTGAGCTTGCTGGCCTCGGCCGACGGGTCGACCTGCTTGGCGACCTGGAGGATCTGCGGTGCGGCCGGGGCGGTGCCGCCGATGCCGAACGCGGCGGCGTTGTCGGACGGCTTCGTGGCGTTCGCGAGGGGGGTGACCTCGTCGGTGCTCGCACCGGCTTCCGCGGCCTGCAGTGTCTGTCCCGCACCCGCGGCGCCGAAAGCGCCGATGGCGACGGCGGCGATGACGATCCGGCCGCGCAGGGACGACGGAGGCGGGGGCAGACGGTGCTTCTGGACGGCGCGAGGTGCCGCGTTGACGTCTGCCTGGCCGCCGGAGGAGCGGAGGTGGGACAAGACCTGGCCTTCCGTGCTCGGGGAAGTCCGCGATCGGGACCGGGCGGGGGAACCCGGCGAGTCGGTCGGGGGTCCGACTCATTGTTCACTCTCGTGATCAACCTCGACAATGGACCGGAGGGGACGATAGCGGGGGTGGAGCCCTATCGGCAACCCCCGCATAAGCAATGGGAACCCGGAAAATCGTTAACCTGTTAAATCCTCGGCGGTTTGAGGGGACGAAAGCGCCTCTACCTGCATGTATAGGAACTTCGGCATGCGTCGAATCGCACGTTCACACCTCGGTAGCGGTCTGTGTCGAGTGGACTACCCGATACCGAACGAATTCGGGCATTTCCCATTCGTGATGACCCGTGATATGGCCGGTCAGACTGGTCGTTCCGTTCCGGAACAGTGCGTGAGAGGCGTGGCGGATTCGATTACGCGGGGTCACACCGCGAGTCGGGCGCGCACCCGTGTCGCGTCGATCCCCAGTTCCGCGAGCAGTTCGGCGGCCGGGTCGGGGCGGGTGCGGTCCAGCAGCGCGAGGAGCAGGTGGTTCGGCGCGGTGCGGCGGGTGGCCATCGTGGTGGCCTTGACGCCGCGGGCGAGCGCGGCGCGCGCGGTGGACGTGATGGCGCTCAACGGGACGGGCGGGTGCGGCAGCGGGGTGGCGCGGTCGACCTCGCCGAGCGCGATGCCGAGCGTGAGCAGCGCCCGGCGGTCGAGGTCGTCCAGCGCGGCGCGCGCGGTGTCGAGGTCGACGCCGAGTGCCGCGGCGGGTGGGGACTCGGGGTCGTGGAGCAGTCCGAGGAGGAGGTGTTCCGTGCCGAGCCTGCGGTCGCCGCGGCGGCGGGACTCCTCCAGCGCCGCCGCGACCAGGTCGCGGAACGGTCCGGTGGGCCTCATCTGCCGTACTTGGCGTGCGCGGACTGGCGGGACATGCCGAGGGCGTCGCCGATCTGCTCCCACGTCCACCCCTGCTTGCGGGCGTGCGCGACGGACGCGGCCTCGAGTTGCTCGGCGAGCCGGTGCAGCGCGCCCACGGCGCGCAGGCTGACCGCGGGATCGGTCTCGACCACCCGCGTGGAGACGCCTTCCCAGTCCATGGCTGTCAGTCTAGCTTGACTTCCCGCGCTGTCAGCCTAGCCTGACAGGATCGACCGGGGAGGGAATCGTCATGAGCGTGGACGTCGTCGTGGTGGGGGCCGGGCCGGCCGGGTTGCTGCTCGCCTGCGAGCTGCGGCTGGCCGGTGCACGGCCGGTGGTGCTGGAGAAGAGGTCGTCGCCGAGCGAGCTGCCGAGGGCGAACGGGCTGGTGGGCGGGATCGTGGACGTGCTGGAGCGGCGTGGGCTGCTGGACCGGTTCCGGGCGGTCAGCCCGTTCGCGGGGCCGATGCCGGGGTTCCCGTTCGGGTCCGTGCCACTGCGCTTCGCCTCGCTGCCGGACAACCCCGTGCGCGCGGTGCTGATCCAGCAGCCGGAGATCGAACGGCTGCTCGCCGAGCGGGCCGCCGAACTGGACGTCGAGATCCGCCGCGGCCACGAGGTCCGTGCGCTGGAACAGGACGACGACGGGGTGGTCGTCGACGTCAGCGGCCCGGACGGCGACTACCGGCTGCGGGCGCGCCACCTCGTGGGCTGCGACGGCGGGCGCAGCCCAGTGCGGACGATGGCGGGCATCGGCTTCCCCGGCACGACCGACCGGGAAGCCCTGCGGATGGGACACTTCCGCAGCGTCGGCGAGGTCGACTTCGGGCCGGGCTGGCACCGCACCCCGCACGGGCGGGTCCTCGTCACGTCGCTGCACCCCGGCGTGCACCTGGTCGGCGTGCGGGAGGACGCGGAGCCGGTCGAGTCGGGCCCGATCTCCCTGGACGAGATGACCGCGAGCCTGCGCCGCGTCCTCGGCCACGACCTGGCGCTCGGCGAGCCGCTGTGGCTGTCGCGGACCACCAGTCAGGCCCGGATCGCCGACCACTACCGCCAGGGCCGGGTCTTCCTCGCGGGCGACGCCGCGCACCTGTTCCCGGCGGGCGGGTCGGCGCTCAACGTGGGCCTGCTCGACGTGGTCAACCTGGGTTGGAAGCTCGCGGCCGACCGGTCGGACCTGCTCGACACCTACGAGGCCGAACGCCGACCCGTCGGGGTGCGGGCGTTGACGCAGACCACGGCCCAGGCGGCGCTGGACCGCGTGCAGGGCGAGGAGGGGGTGGCCCTGCGGGCGTTGCTGACCGAGGTGTTCGGCCTCGAGCAGCCGTTGCGGTTCCTGGCCGAACTGGTGCAGGGCTCCGACGTCCGCTACGACCTGCCCGGCGACCCGCACCCGCTGCTGGGCCGGTTCCTGCCGGACTTCCCGCTGACCACGGCCGACGGCCCGACCCGGCTCGCCCGACTGCCCGCGACCGGCCGTCCGGTGCTGCTCGACTTCACCGGCTCCCACGAGCACGCGCCGTGCGAGGTGGTGCGGGCGTGGTCGGACGAGGCCCCCGCCGACGCCCTGCTGCTCCGCCCGGACGGCCACGTCGCGTGGGTCGCGGGCGGAGCGGGACCGGAGGAGGCCGTCGCCCGGTGGGTCTGACCCGTCACTCCCCCACGCCGGGCGGCAGGAAGCCGTGCGCGGACAGGTCGAACCAGTTGCCCTCGGGGTCGATGGCCCGGTACTCGGCGAACGGCCGGTCGGTCGCGCGGGCCACCGGCCGGGGCACGCCCGCCTCCGCCAGCCGGTCGGCGGCGACGTCGACGTCCTCCACGGCGAAGCCGAAGTGGTTGAAGCCGGTGGCGACGTCGCCGTCCAGGCGCTGCTGGATCAGCGCCAGGTTGATGTACCCGTCGGTGAGGAACTGGCTGCCGTCCGGGTCCTGGTGGAACACCTCCATGTCCAGCCGGTCGCGGTAGAAGTCGGCCATGCGCTTGGCGTCCTGGACGACGAAGGCGAGGTGGCGCAGGCGTGGCCTGGTCATGGGGTGGGTCCTTTCGGCGCGTTGGGGATCATGTTGTGGAAGGCCGCGATCGACCACTCGCCGTCGCGGAGGCCCACCACGGCCTGGGCGTGGGTCAGGAGGCCGAGCGGGACGATGCCGGTGGTGACGTGGACGAGCGCGAGGCGGTCGGTCAACGGCCGGTGCAGCACGAAGTTCGGCACGAGCTTCGTGTCGCGGAAGACCGTGGCGAACAGCCGGGCGTGCACGGCCTCCACCGCGTCGCGGCCGCGCAGGTCCTCGCCGCGCACAGTGACGAAGTCGACGTCCTCGGAGAACACCGAGGCGAACGCGACGGCGTCGCCCGCCGCCCAGCCGTCGGCCATCGTGGCCCACAGCGCGCGCACCCGTTCCTCGCTCACGACCTCACCCCCGCGCGGACCCGCAGCGGGAGCGGCAGGCAGTTCCCGTCCCACGCGGCGACCGAGTAGTAGAGGGAGCCGTGCTGCCGTTCGAGGTAGCAGACGACGTTGATCGGCCAGCCGCAGCCGCGGAACACGTACTCGTCCATCGCCGACGGGCGGTCGCTCAGCGGCCGGTCGCGCTCGGACTCGGGGCCCAGCCGGTGCCAGTCGGGGTGCAGGTGGATCGACCCGAGGATGTCCAGGTCGAGCGCGTCCGCCCGGCGGGAGATGTCCAGCAGGTCCGCCGGGTCGAGCCACCACGCCCGCACGGGGTTCTCGTAGGCCGACCCGAAGCGCGGCACGATCGTGGTCGCGAACTCCTGCCGCGCGGCCGGGCAGGTGCCGCGGGCGTTGCGGCCGAACTCGATCCGCTCGACCAGGTGCGCGCCCTCGGCCCCGGTGCCGAGCAGCACGCCGAAACACGGTCTGGGTTCGTCCGGCGTGATGGACTCGTACTCCTTCGCCGCCGCCGAGAGAAAGCTGTCCAACGCCGTCTCCGAGAACAGCACGGATCGGTCGTCGACTACTCGGGAAGGGGTTTCACGCACTTCCAGCGCACTGGCCATGGTGGGGTGATCCGCTCGTCGGGAATTCCCGGTCGACCGTCCGGGATCGGTGGCGGAAACGTAGCCGGCGCCCGTGGGGCCGACAACCCGCCGAAAGTCAGGGTCACGGCCACGACCTGGGGAAACTCCGAGACGATCACGGGAATGGCGCTATAGCGATGGGCGATAACCTTTCCCGTTCAGACCCGGTGAAGAGGCCCGTAGGATGCGCGCATGCGCCTCGATTTCCGGCATCTCGAACTCGTCGTCGCCATCGCCGAATCGGGGAGCCTGCGCAGAGCGGCGGCACAACTGCACCTCACCCAGCCCGCCGTGACGACGCAGCTCAAGCGCATTGAGCAGCACCTCGGCGGCGCATTGTTCCTGCGGTCCACCGATGGCGTGCTGGTGACGCACACCGGCACGGAATTCGTCCGCGACGCGAAGAAGGTGCTGGACGGCCTCAACGACCTGGAGCGGGCGGCGCGGCTGAACGCCCAGCGGGAGTCCGGCGGCCCGCTGAAGGTCGGCGGCATCCCGGCGCAGCAGTTCAGCCTCCTGGTCGACGTGCTGGCGGCCGCGCGCCCCGGTCAGGAGGTCACCAGCCGCACGGTCCGCGAGACGGGCGCGCTGACCGCCCTGCTCGGGTCCGGCGAGCTGGACGTCGCCGTGCTGCGGCGGTTCCCCGGCTTCCCGCTCACGCTGCCCGCGGGCGTCGAGCACCGGCTGCTGCTCGCCGAGCCGCTGTTCGTCGGGGTGCGGGCCGGGCACCGGCTGGCCGACCGCGAGGACGTCCCGCTGGCCGAACTGGCGGAGGAGAAGTGGGTCATGCCGGACCCCGACGACAGCGGGATGAACGAGTACTTCGCCCGAACCTGCGCGGCGGCGGGCTTCGAGCAGCACATCGCCCACCTGACGACCGAGGCGCACGTGGCGTTCTCGCTCACCGCGTCCGGCCGCGCCGTGTGCGTGCTCTACCCGATCGGCACCGCGCGCGACGGCCTGGCGACGTTGACGCTGGAGGGGAATCCCCTGCACCGGGACATCGTGCTGGCGTGGCGGGCCGACTCGCCGGTCGCGTCGGCGGTGGACGAGCTGTGCGCCGAGGTGGAGCGGCGGTACCTCGACCTGGTTGCGGGCTCGGAGGTCTACGCGCGATGGTGGCGACGAGGAGGCGCGGACTTCGCCCTCCCCCAACGCACCTGAGGAGTCACCCGTGCCGATCCGCGGCTTGAACCACGCCGTCCTGTGGGTGCGCGACCCCGCCGCCAGCACCGCGTTCTACGTGGACGTGCTGGGCTTCCGGGTCGTGCACAGCACGCCGCGGTCCGCGTTCCTCCAGGCCCCCGAGTCGGCGAACGACCACGACCTCGGCCTGTTCCAGACCCCCGACCCCTCCCCCAGCACGGCCGGGAACGGCCAGGTCGGCCTCTACCACCTGGCGTGGGAGGTGCCGACCCTGGCGGACCTGCGCGACTGCCGGGACAGGCTGACCGCGGCGGGCGCGCTCGTCGGCTCCAGCGACCACGGCGCCACCAAGGGCCTGTACGGCAAGGACCCCGACGGCCTGGAGTTCGAGGTGTGCTGGCTGGTGCCCCGGCACCTCGTCGACGCCGACGTGCTGGCCCACAAGGGCGAGCTGGACGTCGAGGCCGACATCGCCCGCTACGGCGCGGACACCGTCGGCGCGTGCGCCCGGTTCGGCGAGCCGGTCAGCTGATCACGCCCTCGACCTCCACCAGCAGCTCCGACCGGCACAGGTCCGCGCGGTGCAGCCGGACCACCGTGCGCGTGCCGAACGCCACCCGGCAGGCCGCGTCCACGGCGGCCAGGTCGGCGGCGTGCCGGACGTACGCCGTCACGCGGTCGAAGTCGCCGAGGCCGTAGTGGGCGCGGACGCCGTGCCTCGCGAGGTTGCGGCCGTGGACCACGCTGGCGATGGTCGAGAACGTGACGTCGAGCTGGCCGTCGAGGTCGCCGGGGTGCGCGGTGCGGTGGCCGGTGATGCTCGCCGTGCCGGACAGGAACAGCATCCCGCCCTCCGGCCGGTCCAGGTACCCCGCGCGGGCGAACGACGGCGGCTTCGGGCCGTGCTCGGCCGGGTAGCGGTACGCGGGGACCTGGGTCGGGTTCTCGATCGTGGTCAGCCTGCCCGTCCGGGTGGCGAGCAGGCACACCGTCACGCCCTCGTGGGCGGAGCCCACCGCCGTCGCCGGGGGCATGGCCGCGGGGACCTCCTCGAACGCCAGCGCGCGGCCGACGCAGAAGTCGCGGTAGATCTCCAGGCCGTCCGCCGTGGGGCCGTTGATGTCGCCGAGGTAGTGCCACAGGCGGCAGATCGTCGGGTACCCGGCGCGCTTGGTGAGCGCGAACAGCTCGATGTACAGCGCCCGTACCGCTTCCGCGTACCGCACCGACGGCGGGACGACCGCGCTGACGAACAGGAACCCGTCGCGCTCGGTGTAGCGGAGCCGCCCTTCCGCGGTCCCGGCGAGCCAGGCGTCGCCGAACCCGGTCAGTCCTGTGTGGACACCGAGGTCCGAGGACTGGAGTTCGAGTTCTTCCGCTGGCGCGCCAAGGGTTCCGGTCATGCCGACAGCATCGCCCGCCGGTCGCGCGAGCGCCCGACGTGCGGCGATGGTCTGACCGATCGGGTGTCGACCGGTCGCCGGGCGTCAGCGCCCGCGGACCATGGTGGAGTCCCGCACCACCAGTTCGGGTGAGAAGACGACCGACCGGTGCTCGTGACCGTCCTCGCCGGAGGTCTCCTCGATGAGCAGCCGCGCGGCCGTCTCGCCGATGCGCGCGGCGGGCTGCCGGATCGACGTGAGCGGCACGGCCGCCGCGGAGGCGAACTCGATGTCGTCGTAGCCGACGATCGCCAGCTCCTCCGGGACGCGAACGCCCGCAGCCACCATCGCCTGGAGCACGCCCAGCGCGAGCAGGTCGTTGGCGCAGAACACCGCCGTCGGACGCGGGTCGAGGGCGAGGATGCGGGCCCCGGCGTCCCGGCCGGACGCCACGTCCAGCGCGGCCACCTCCAGCACGGTCAGGTCGTGCTCGGGGACCTCGGCGAGCGCCTTGCGGACGCCTTCCTCGCGCTCGCGGCACTGCACCAGCACGGACGGGCCGTTGACGAACGCGATGCGGGTGTGGCCCTGGTCGGTGAGGTGCCGGGCGGCCAGCGCGCCGCCGAGCACGTCGTCGACCGAGACCGAGCAGCACTCGCCGCCGGTCGCCTTGTGGTCCACGAACACGTACGGGATGCCGCTGCGCCCCAGGCCCTCCGCCGTCGCGCCGACCGGGCTGAGCAGGACGCCGCGCACCCGCTGCTCGGCGAGCATCGCCAGGTAGGACGTCTCGCGGTCGACGCGCTGGGCGCTGTTGCAGGTGATCATGTTGAGGCCCGCCTCGTGCGCCGCCTCCTCCGCGCCGCGCGCCACGTCCACGAAGAACGGGTTGCCGAGGTCCAGCACCAGCAGGGCGAGCGTGCGGCTGCTGCCCGCGCGGAGCTGGCGAGCGGACTCGTCGCGGACGTAGCCGAGCTCCTCGATGACCGAGTTGACGCGGGAGCGGGTCGCGGCGGAGACCACGTGCGGGCGGTTGACCACGTTGGAGACCGTGCCGATGGAGACGCCCGCTCGACGGGCGACGTCCTTGATGCCGACCATGTCACCCGAACCCTTGCTCCGCGCCACAGCGAACCCTAACATGCGAGTGAAACGTTTCAATCCGGCGTGGACCAGGCGAGGTGGAGCGCGTGAGCGCGGTGCGGGAACTGCTCGACCGGTCGAACCGACTGGGTTCCGACCCGGCGAACACGAACTACGCGGGCGGCAACACCTCCGCGAAGGGCTCGGCCGTCGACCCGGTCACCGGGAAACCGGTGGACCTGCTGTGGGTCAAGGGATCCGGCGGCGACCTCGGCACGCTCACCGAGGCGGGGCTGGCCGTGCTGCGGCTGGACCGGGTACGCGGGCTCGTGGACGTCTACCGGGGCGTGGAGCACGAGGACGAGATGGTGGCGGCGTTCGACCACTGCCTGCACGGGCGGGGCGGGGCCGCGCCGTCGATCGACACCGCGATGCACGCGCTCGTGGACGCGGCGCACGTCGACCACCTGCACCCGGACTCCGGGATCGCGTTGGCCACGGCCGTGGACGGGGAGAAGCTGACCGAGCGGTGCTTCGGCGACCGGGTCGTGTGGGTGCCGTGGCGGCGGCCGGGTTTCCAGCTGGGACTGGACATCGCGCGGATCAAGGCCGAGCACCCCGAGGCCATCGGGTGCGTCCTCGGTGGACACGGGATCACCGCGTGGGGCGAGACGTCGGCCGAGGCCGAGGCCCGGTCGCTGGAGATCATCCAAGGGGCCGCGGCCTTCCTCGCCGAGCACGGCAAGGCCGAGCCGTTCGGGCCGGAACTGCCCGGCTACCAAGCACTTCCGGACGCCGAACGCCGAGCGCGGGCCGCCGCGCTGGCCCCGTTGCTGCGGGGGCTCGCGTCCACCGACGACCGGCGGATCGGGCACTTCACCGACACTCCCCCGGTGCTGGACTTCCTGGCCAGTGCGGAACACCCGCGGCTCGCCGCGCTCGGCACGTCGTGCCCGGACCACTTCCTGCGCACCAAGGTCCGGCCGCTGGTGCTGGACCTGCCGCCCACGGCCCCGCTGGACGAGGTGAAGGCGCGCCTTCGTGAACTGCACGAGGCCTACCGGGAGGACTACCGCGCCTACTACGAGCGGCACGCGCTGCCGGACTCCCCCGCGATGCGCGGCGCGGACCCGGCGATCGTGCTGGTCCCCGGCGTCGGCATGTTCTCCTACGGCGCGGACGCGCAGACCGCGCGGGTGGCGGGCGAGTTCTACCTCAACGCCATCGAGGTCATGCGCGGCGCGGAGTCGGTGTCCACGTACGCGCCGATCGACGAGGCCGAGAAGTTCCGCATCGAGTACTGGGCCCTGGAGGAGGCGAAGCTGGCGCGGCGGCCGAAGCCCGCGCCGCTGACCGGCCGGGTCGCGTTCGTGACCGGGGCGGGGTCGGGCATCGGCAAGGCCATCGCGGCCCGGCTCGAGGCCGAGGGCGCGTGCGTGGTCGTGGCCGACCGGGACGCCGACGCCGCGGCGACCGTGGCGGGTGAGCTGAAGTCCGTCGCCGTGACCGCGGACGTCACCGACGAGGACCAGATCGCCGCCGCGCTCGACGCGGCCGCGCTCGCCTACGGCGGCGTGGACCTGGTGGTGAACAACGCGGGCCTGTCGATCTCCAAACCGCTGCTGGACACGACCGTCGAGGACTGGGACAAGCAGCACGACGTGATGGCGCGCGGCTCGTTCCTGGTCGCGAAGCACGCGGCGAAGGTGATGATCGACCAGGGCTTCGGCGGCGACATCGTCTACATCGCCAGCAAGAACGCCGTGTTCGCCGGTCCGGCGAACATCGCCTACAGCGCCGCGAAAGCCGACCAGGCGCACCAGGTGCGGCTGCTGGCCGCCGAACTCGGCGAGCACGGCATCAAGGTCAACGGGGTCAACCCGGACGGCGTGGTGCGCGGGTCGGGGATCTTCGCGGGCGGGTGGGGCGCGCAGCGCGCCGAGGTCTACGGCGTGCCGGAGGAGAAGCTGGGCGAGTTCTACGCGCAGCGCACGCTGCTCAAGCGCGAGGTGCTGCCGGAGCACGTGGCGCACGCGGTGTTCGTGCTCACGACGCTGACCCACACCACCGGCCTGCACGTGCCGGTGGACGCGGGCGTGGCCGCGGCGTTCCTGCGATGAGGAGGTTCGCGGCGGTCGACCTGGGCGCGGGCAGCGGCCGGGTCATCGTCGGCGAGGTCGAGGCGGACTCCGTGGCGCTGCGCGAGGTCCACCGGTTCCCCAACCTGCCGGTGTCGGTCGGCGGCACGCTGCACTGGGACGTCCTCGGGCTGTACCGGGAGGTCGTCGAGGGGTTGCGCAAGGCCGGTCCACTGGACGGGATCGGCGTGGACTCGTGGGCCGTGGACTACGGACTCGTGGACGATGGCGGAGCGCTCGTGGGCAACCCCGTGCACTACCGCGACGAGCGCACGGCGCCCGCCGTCCGCCGTGCTCTCGTCGCGCTGCCCGCGTCACGGCACTACGCCGCGACGGGGATCCAGTTCCAGCCGTTCAACACGGCGTTCCAGCTGCTGGCCGAGCGGTTCACCGGGACGACCGCGCTGCTGATCCCGGACCTGATCTCGTTCTGGCTCACCGGTCTGCGCGGCACGGAGATCACCAACGCGTCCACGACCGCGCTGCTCGACCCGCGCACCCGCGCGTGGTCGGCGGAGGTCGCGGACGCGCTCGGCGTGGACACCGGGCTGTTCGCGCCGCTGCGGGAGCCCGGCACGGTGATCGGGACCGTGCTGCCCGAGATCGGCCTGGACCGCGAGGTCCCGGTGTTCGCGGTCGGCTCGCACGACACCGCGTCCGCCGTGGTCGCGGTGCCCGCGAAGGACGAGCGGTTCGCCTACATCTCCTGCGGCACCTGGTCACTGGTCGGCGTGGAGCTCGCCGAGCCGGTGCTGACCGAGGCGAGCCGCGCGGCGAACTTCACCAACGAGCTGGGCGTGGACGGCACGATCCGGTACCTGCGCAACGTGATGGGCCTGTGGCTGCTCCAGGAGTGCCACCGCGAGTGGGGCACGACCGACCCCGGCGCGCTGCTGGCCGAGGCCGCCGCGCTGCCGCCGTCGCCCACCGTCGTGGACGCGACGGACTCCCGTTTCCTCGCGCCCGGCGACATGCCCGCCCGGATCATCGCCGCCTGCGCGGAGACCGGCGGGCCCGTGCCGTCGACCAGAGCGGAACTGGTGCGGTGCGTGCTCGACAGCCTGGCGCTGGCGCACCGGGACGCGGTCGCCGACGCCGTGCGGCTGTCCGGGAAGCAGGTGGACGTCGTGCACGTGGTCGGCGGTGGTGCCCGGAACGCGCTGCTGTGCCAGCTGACGGCGGACGCCTGCGGGCTGCCCGTGGTGGCGGGCCCGGTGGAGGCGTCCGCGCTGGGCAACGTGCTGGTGCAGGCGCGCGCCGCCGGTGCTCTCACGGGCGACCTGCGGGACGTCGTCCGCGCCGCGGAGTCCCTGGTCCGGTACGAGCCTCAGACCCGGTGGCCCACGGTGACGTCGACGTAGGCGGGCACCTCCTCGTGCCGGTCGCCGACGGACAGCGTGCCGCTCGGCTCGAACAGCAGGATCCGCGCGCCGGCGTCGGACGACGGCTTGTGGAACACGCCGCGCGGCACCACGAACACCGAGCCGCGCGGCAGCGTGACGACCCGCTCTCCCCCGTCCTCGCGCAGGCCGATGGCGAGTTCTCCGTCCAGCACCAGGAAGAACTCGTCGGTGTCCTCGTGGACGTGCCAGACGTGCTCGCCCTTGACCTTGGCGATCCGGACGTCGTAGTCGTTGACGTTCGCGAGGATGCGCGGGCTCCAGATGGCGTCGAAGGTGGCGTAGGCGGTGTCGATGTCGATCGGCTGGGTGCTCATGCGCCCATCGTGGGCGGTGGCGGGCGACGGCCGTGAGTGCTAGGAATCGCACATGTCGCAAGAATCCTCGCACCGAGTGGCGGTGCTCGTCGACCACGGCTCGAACCCGTTCGAACTGGGCGTGGCGACCGAGCTGTTCGGGCTGCGCCGCCCCGAACTCGACCGCGACTGGTACGACTTCACCCTCTGCGCCGCCGCGCCCGCCGTGACCATGCACCTCGGCCTGTTCACGCTGTCCGACGTGGCGGGCCTGGAGGCGGCCGACGCCGCCGACACGCTGATCGTGCCCAACCGCCCGGACCCGGACGTGCCCGCGAGTCCCGCCGTGCTGGCGGCGATCCGCCGGGCGTTCGACCGCGGCGCGCGGCTGGTGAGCTTCTGCACCGGCACGTTCACCCTGGCCGAGGCGGGCGTGCTGGACGGGCGACGGGCCACCACGCACTGGCGGTGGGCCGACGAGTTCGTCCGGACGTATCCGCGGGTCGTGCTGGAACCCGATGTGCTGTTCGTGGACGACGGGCAGGTGCTCACGGCGGCGGGCAGCGCGGCCGCGCTGGACCTCGGCCTGCACCTCGTCCTGCGCGACCACGGGGCCGAGGTCGCCAACGCCGTGAGCCGGAGGCTGGTCTTCAGCGGCCACCGCGACGGCGGTCAACGGCAGTTCGTCGAACGCCCGGTGCCGACCGTGCCCGACTCGTCGCTCGCCCCCGTGCTGGCCTGGGCGCGGCACCGCCTCGACCACCCGCTGACCGTCGCCGACCTCGCCGCGCAGGCCGCCACCAGCCAGGCCACGCTGCACCGCCGGTTCCAGGCCGAACTGGGCACGACCCCGTTGGCGTGGCTGACGACCGAGCGGATCACGTTGGCGTGCAGGCTGATCGAACGCGGTGAGGTCCGGCTGGACCGCGTGGCGACCGCCAGCGGCTTCGGCACGGCGGCGAACCTGCGCGCCCAGCTCCGCAGGCACACCGGCCTCACCCCGTCCGCGTACCGCCGCCGCTTCGGCCCGGCCGCCTGAGCGCGCCCACTACGCTGCGCGCCATGACCTGGCTGATCCGCTTCGCCCTGTGCCTTCCCCTGCTGGTCGCGGGCTGCGACAGCACCCCGGCGCCCGCCGCGCCGGACGACACCGGGGCGGTGCACAAGGCGTTCGAGACGTACACGAAGGCCGCGCTGGCGAAGGACGGCGCGACCGCGCAGGGCGTGCTGGCGAGCACCGTGTCGGCCTACTACGACAAGGCGCGCGGGTTGGCGTTGACCGGCACCGAGGCCGACCTGGCCGCCATCTCGCCGACGCGACGGCTGACGGTCTACGTGCTGCGCGCGGAGGTCGAGCCCGGCGCGCTGCGCGACGGGAAGCCCGCCGACCTGGTCGAGGCGTCGTTCGACAAGGGGCTGGTCGGGGAGAACGGGATCACGAACCTGGCGCTGGGCAAGGTGGTCGTGACCGGGGACAAGGCCGTCGCACCCGCCGTGATCGGCGGTCAGGAAGCGCCGTACGACGTCGAGTTCCTCCGCGAGCGGGGCGCGTGGAAGGTGGACATCGTGCCGCTGATGGAGTTGGCGGACGAGGGGTTCACCGCGGCGGCCAAGGAGCAGGGGTCGACCGTCGAGTCGATGGTCGACGGCATCCTCGTGTCCAAGTACGGCCCGGAGAAGGCCGCCGCGCTGCACCGGCCGATCACCGGCTAGTGCGACTCGCGGGACACCTGGTGCCCGCTCGACCCGGTGAGGAAGTCCAGGTCCGCGCCGGTGTTCGCCTGCTGCACGGTCTGCACGTACAGGCGTTCCCACCCGCGCTGGGGGTTGGCGTAGGCGTCCACGGTCGCCTGGTCGGGCGTGCGCAGCGCCAGCTCGTCGCCGGGCACGTCCAGGTCGAGGCGGCGGCGTTCGATGTCGAGGACGATGAAGTCGCCGGTCCGCACCAGCGCCAACGGCCCTCCGGCGGCCGCCTCCGGTGACACGTGCAGCACGACGGTGCCGTACGCGGTGCCGCTCATGCGCCCGTCGCAGATCCGCACCATGTCCCGCACGCCCTGCTGGAGCAGCTTCTGCGGCAACGGCATGTTCGCCACCTCCGGCATGCCGGGATAGCCCTTGGGACCGCAGCCGCGCAGCACCAGCACCGAGTCCGCGTCCACGTCGAGGTCGGGGTCGTCGATGCGGGCGTGCATGTCCTCGATCGAGTCGAACACCACCGCGCGCCCCCGGTGGCTCAGCAGGTGCTCCGACGCGGCGGCGGGCTTCACCACGGCGCCGTCCGGGGCCAGGTTCCCGTACAGCACGGCGATCCCGGCGTGCGGCAGCAGCGGTTCGGCGCGGGGCCGGATGACCTCGCGGTCGAAGATCTCCGCGTCGTCCAGGTAGTCGACCAGCGGCGTGCCGGTCACGGTGATCGCGGTCGGGTCGAGCAGGTCGCGCACCTCCCGCAGCACGGCGTGCAGGCCGCCCGCGCGGAAGAAGTCCTCCATCAGGAACCGGCCCGCGGGTTGCAGGTCCACCAGCAGCGGGATGTCCGACCCGGTGCGGTCGAAGTCGTCCTGCGTCAGCTCCACGCCCAACCGCCCGGCGATGGCCAGCAGGTGCACGACGGCGTTCGTCGACCCGCCGATCGCGGCCAGCGCGACGATGGCGTTGAGGAACGACCCGCGCGTCAGCACCTCGGCGGGGGTGCGCCCGGCGGCGACCATCTCCACGGCCAGCCGCCCGGTGTCGTGGGCGCTCTCCAGCAGCCTGCTGTCCGCGGCGGGCGTGCCCGCGAGACCGGGCAGCACCATGCCGAGCGCCTCGGCCACCAGCCCCATGGTCGACGCGGTGCCCATCGTGTTGCAGTGCCCGCGGCTGCGGATCATCGACGACTCGGACCGGATGAACTGCCGCTCCGACAACGTCCCCGCCCGCACCTCCTCGGACAGCCGCCACACGTCCGTGCCGCACCCGAGCGCCACGCCGCGGAACGTGCCGGTCAGCATCGGCCCACCCGGCACGACCACCGCGGGCAGCCCGACGGACGCGGCGGCCATCAGCAGCGACGGGATGGTCTTGTCGCAGCCGCCCATCAGCACGACGCCGTCGATGGGGTTGGCGCGGAGCATCTCCTCCGTCGCCATCGCGGCCATGTTGCGCCACAACATGGCCGTGGGCCGCACCAGCGTCTCCCCCAACGACACCACCGGCAGGTTCAACGGAATCCCGCCCGCCTCGTACACGCCCTGCTTGACGCTCTCCGCCACCTCGTTCAGGTGCGAGTTGCACGGCGTCAGGTCCGATGCCGTGTTGGCGATGGCGATGTGCGGCCGCCCGTCGAACGCGTGCGCGGGCAACCCGCGCCGCATCCACGCCCGGTGGATGTAGGCGTTGCGGTCGTTTCCCGCGTACCACTGGGAACTGCGCTGCTCGGGCACCGGCCGCCACCTTCCGACTACGTCGTCGACCCTGTCGCCAGCCTAGGCATCCTTGGTCGACATCGCCCCCCTCAACAAGGGGTGGGTCTTGGCGCGCATCGCTTCCTCGTAGCGACCGACGGTGACGGTGAGGTCGGTGTAGCCGCGGGCCGCGTCCGACCCCGGCCACATGTCGGAGAGGTCTCCGGTTCCGTGCTACGCTCGAAACCGGAGATGTATCCGGTTGTCGAGAGGTGGAGTCATGGGTTCCGAACTGGTCCTGGTCACGGGTGGTTCCGGGTTCATCGGGTCGCACACCGTCGTGCGCCTGCTGACCGCGGGCCACCGGGTGCGCACGACGGTCCGCTCCCCGCACAAGGAGCAGGCTCTGCGCGAGATGGTGCGGGAGGGCGGGGCCGACGACCGGGAGTTGGAGGTCGTCGTCGCGGACCTCCAGGGCGACGACGGTTGGGTCGAGGCGGTCGCCGGGTGCGCGTACGTGGTGCACGTCGCGTCGCCGACGCTCCAGACCGTGCCGAAGCACGAGGACGAGATGGTCGTCCCCGCCAGGGAGGGCGCGCTCCGCGTGCTCCGGGCCGCCCGTGACGCGGGCGTGCGGCGCGTGGTCCTCACGTCGTCGTTCGGCGCGATCGGCTACGGGCACCCGCCGCAGGCCGCGCCGTTCACCGAGGAGGACTGGACGGACGTCGACGCGGGCGTGCCGATCTACCAGAAGTCGAAGGCGCTCGCGGAACGCGCCTGCTGGGACTTCATCGCGCGGGAGGGCGGCGGCATGGAACTGGCCGTCGTCAACCCGGTCGGCGTGCTCGGACCGGTGCTGGGCAAGGACTACTCGCCGTCGATCCGCTCCATCCAGAACATGCTCGCGGGCACGATCGCGGGCTGTCCGCGGCTCACGTTCTCCTACGTGGACGTGCGGGACGTCGCGGATCTGCACGTGCGGGCCATGACCGACCCGGCCGCCGCGGGCGAGCGGTTCCTCGCCTCGTCCGGCGACCCGTTGTCCCTGCTGGACATCGCCACCGTCCTCCGGACCCGCCTGGGCGCGGCGGCCGCGAAGGCGCCCACCAGGGAACTGCCGAACTGGCTCGTTCGGCTGGCCGCGCTGCGGAACCCGCAGCTCCGGATCCTCCTGCCGCAACTCGGCAGGCCGATGAGCGCCAGCGGGGAGAAGGCGCGGCGGGTGCTGGGGTGGACTCCCCGGTCGAACGAGGACTCGATCGCCGACACCGGTGAGAGCCTCGTCCGCCACGGGCTGGTGCGCGAGGCGCAGCCCGTCTGAGGGGTGTGGTTCACTGGTCGGAGAGTTCTCCGATATGCGTTCGGGGGTCGCTCGGAAGGATGATGCGCGGATGCCCGAACCACAGCGGAGCCACGCCAAGCTCAACCGCGCCCGCATCCTGGAGGTCGCCCGCGACCTGCTCACCGCCGACGGCGACGCGTCGCTGAACTCGATCGCGAAGCAGGCGGGCATCGGTCCCGGCACGCTCTACCGGCACTTCCCCAACCGCGAGGCGCTCGTGCTCGCCGTGTACCGCACGGAGGTCCAGCGCCTGGTGGACTGGGTGCCGGAACTGTTGAAGGAGGGCACGCCGCTGGCGGCGTTGCGCACCTGGTTCCACCGCCTCGCCGAGCACATCCGGATCAAGCGCGGCCTCGGCGACGCGTTGAGCGCGGCCAACCACGCGACCGTCACCAACGAGACGTACGGTCCGGTCATCGAGGCCATCGCCCTCATGCTCCGGGCCGGCGAGGAGAACGGCACCATCCGCCCCGGCCTCGACCCGGACGACGTGCTGATGGCGATGGGCTGCGTCTGGCGCACGCCGCACACCCCCGAGGGTCTCGCCCAGTCCGAACGCCTGCTGGACCTCGTCATCCAGGGCTTCAAGGCCTGAGGCGACCCCGGAACCACTCCGGGGTCGCCTCAGGCGGGCGCGATCAGGCGCAGCGGAAGTTCGCCGCCGACGCCGGGTCGCCGTGGCCGGTGTAGCGGGCCACCTTCGGGTACCGGCAGACGTCACGGGTGACGGTCTTGCCGTCGGCTCCGGTCACCGAAGCGTGCAGGGTGGCCGGGGCCTTGCCCTTCTCCACCCAGTCGACCAGCGCGCCGAGGTCGTCGGTCGGGAACGGGCCCGCGCCGCCGGGGACGCAGTGGTTCACGCCGGGCAGCAGGAACAGCCGGTAGAAGTCGTCGACCTTCCTGGCTCCACCGAACGCGCGCTCGACGCGCTGGCGGTAGTCGACCGTGCCCTGCGTGGGCACCAGTTCGTCGGTCTGGCCGTGCCAGCTCAGCAGCTTGCCGCCCGCCCGCGCGAACCGCGCCAGGTTCGGGTCGTCGGCGCCGATGACGTCGGCGAACTTCTGGTGGGACGCGCGGAACAGCTGCTCGAACGTCCGGTAGGTCAGCTTGGTGACGTCGAAGGCCGGGTCGCGCTGGACGAAGTACCGCACCCACGTCTCGCCGACGAAGAACGGCGTGCCTGGGGTGGCCAGCGGGGCGAGGGTCGCGCCCTTGTTCGGGCCGTACCAGAGCTTCTCGCCGGAGGTGGAGACCGGACCGGCCCAGACCTTGCGGATCGCGTCGGCCGTGGCGGCGGAGACGGTGATCTCCCGGCCCTGGCAGACGACCTTGGTCCCGACGAGCGCGCGGGGGTCCCAGCGGCAGTCGGCCGGGTTGTCGATCACGCCGTCGCGCACGCCGTCGAGGGTGTCGCACGCCTGGATCGCGCCCGCGGTGAACGCCTCCAGCTCGCAGGAGGTCGGGGCGACCTTCTCCTCGTTGAACACCGCCTGCGACCACAGCGAGGCCACGGCGAACCGGTCCCAGTTGATCGCGGGCGCCTTGGCGAGGATGCCCTGGAAGTCGTCCGGGTGGTCCTGGGCCTCCTGGTAGCCCTGGCGGCCGCCGGTCGAGCAGCCGTTCCAGTACGCGTAGCTCACGGCGCGGCCGTAGAATTTCCGCGCCACGTCCTTGCCGACGACGGCCATGTCGTGCAACGAGCGGGAGGCGAAGTTCTCCAGCAGCGGACCGTTGACCTGGCCCGTGGACGTCAAGGCCCAGCCGCTGACGTCGACCGGGTTCTGCCCGATGCCCGCGTCGGTGGCCGCGGCGACGTAACCCGCCTTCACGGCGGCGACCAGCGGGTAGGTGAAGTCGCCCGCGAGGTAGGCGCTGCCGCCGGTGGCCTGGAACCGGCCGGACCAGTTCCTCGGGTCCTGCGGCAGGGAGACCTTGATGGTGACGTGGTCGTTCGCGCCGGTGTGGGTCACCACGACGGTGATGTCGCACCACGCGGGCACGTTGTCGATCGGCGCACCACCGGGCACCGGCGGGGCGGGGAAGGAGACGGTGCCGCCCGCGTTCGCGACGGCCGTCACGGACTCCACCCTGGTGCCGGACGGCGCGGTGACCGGGACGGAGGCGCAGGTCGGCGCGCCGCCGCGGGAGGTGGCGTCGGCGGCGACCGGCGCGAGGGTCGCCACCACCGGTATCGCCACCGCGAGGAGGATGATCAAGCGTCGTTTCATGCCGGTCACCCTCGCTCGGGACCGCCGGGTCTCGCCCCAGGGAGACACCCCGGTGCGCACCCTGGCCGTGGTCGAGTCGACCGTCCTCTTCGGACACGCTCGGTACTGTCGTGATCACGACCAGCGCCGAGGGCAGGAGTGCCGCACATGCCGTTGCACGGACGCGACGCCGAGCTGAAGGCCTTGGCCGCCCTCGTGGACGGGCCTTCCGACCACGAGGGCGTCCTGATCGAGGGGCCGCCGGGCATCGGGAAGTCCGCGCTGGTGGCGGAAGCCGTCGCCGCGGCGGCGGTGGCGGGCCTGCGCGTGCTGCGGACGACCGCCGTCGAGGCCGAGCGGCACCTGCCCTACGCCGGACTGCACCAGCTCCTGCACCCGTTGCGGGCCGAGCTGGACGCGCCGCTGCGGGCGGCGTTCGGCCTGGCCGACGCGCCGGAGCCCAGCCCGTTCCTGGTGGGGATGGCCGCGTTGACGCTGCTGACGACCACGCCGCTGCTGGTCGTCGCCGAGGACGTGCACTGGCTGGACCGCGCGAGCGCCGACGTGCTCGCCTTCGTGGCGCGGCGGATCGGGTCCGATCCGGTCGTCCTGGTCGCGACCGTCCGCGTCGGCCACCCCTCGCCGCTGCGGGACGCGGGCCTGACCCCGGTGGTCCTGGGAGGACTGGCCGACGACGACGCGGCCGACCTCCTGGACTCGGTCGCCCCGCACCTGACCGCGGCGGCCCGGAGCCGGGTGCTCACGCTGGCGGCGGGCAACCCGCTGGCGTTGACCGAACTGCCCGCGCACCCCGGCGACGACGGGGTGTTGCCGCTGGTGGACCGGCTGGAGCACGCGTTCAGCGCCCGTGTCGCCGCGCTGCCGCCGCCGACCCGTGCCGCACTGCTCGTGGCGGCGCTGAACGAGGGCGGCTCGCTCGCCGAGACGCTCGCGGCGGCGAAGGCGGGTCCGGACGTCCTCACCCCCGCCGTGGACGCCGGGTTGATCGACCTGGGGCTCGACGCGGTCGTGTTCCGCCACCCGCTGATGCGGTCGGCGCTCCCGGCGGCCGTGCCCCTCGCCGACCGCGGCCGGGCCCACCTCGCCCTCGCCGACACCCTGCGCGACCAGCCGGACCGGCGTGCCTGGCACCGCGCCGCCGCGACCGCGGGCGTGGACGAGCGGGTGGCCAACGACCTGGAGGAGGCCGCCGACCGGGCCGTGCGCCGAGGTGGGTCCGACGCCGGGATCGCCGCTCTGGAGCAGGCCGCTCGGCTGAGCGAGGACGACGGCAGGCGCGCGGACCGGCTGCTGCGCGCCGCCGGGCTCGCGGTCGACGCGGGCCGTCCCGACACCGCCGAACGCCTGGTGCGCGCCGCGCGGACCCTGGACCTGTCGCCACGCCGGAGCGCCACGGCGAGCCGCCTGCTCAGCGGGTTCACCGACGGCGTGCGCGAGGACGTCTCCCGCGTGGCCGAGCTGGCGGCGCTGGCCGGGTCGGTCGCCGCGGCCGGGCAGGTCGACGAGGCGGCGCGGATCCTGTGGGGCGCGGCCATGCGCTGCTTCTGGACCGAGCCCGGCCCGGCGGCGCGCCGGTCCCTGCTGGCGGTGGCGGACGGCCTGCCCCTGCCCGCCGACGATCCCCGGCTGGTCGCGATCACCGCGTACGTCGCCCCGGTCGAGCGAGGGGCCGCCGTGCTGGCCGGGCTGCGGGCGCTCGCGGGCACGACCGGCGTCGACCCCGAGGTGGACCGCTACCTCGGCAGCGCGGCGCTCCAGGTCGGGGCGTTCGACCTGGCCGCCCGGTTCTCCGCCGCAGCGGCCCCCGGCCTGCGGGCACGGGGACAGCTCGGACTGCTCGCCAGGGCGCTCGCCGTGCAGGCGTGGAGCCGGGCCCGGCTCGGTGACCTGGCGGGCGCGGCACCGGTCGCGGCGGAGGCCGTCGCGCTGGCGCACGAGACCGGCCAGCCGTTCATGGGCGGGCTGGCGACCGCCACCCTGGCCGAGATCGCCGCGCTGCGCGGCGACCACCGGCAGGCCGCGCGCCTGGCCGACGACGCCGAACGGGTCGGGCTCGCCGCGGGCGCGCGCCCGGTGCTGGTGACCGTGCGGCTCGCACGCGGGATCAGCGCCTTGGGCGAGGGCCGGTTCGACGACGCGGTCGCCGACCTGAGCCGGGTGCTCGACCCGGCCGACCCGTCGTTCCACGTGGCCTTCCGGGGGTACTTCGTCGCCGAACTGGCCGAGGCGGCGGTCCGGTCCGGGCGAACGGACGCCCTGCGGGACGTCGTGCGCGACCTGGAGCCCGCCGCCGCGCTCACGCCGTCACCCGCGCTGCGCAGCGGGCTGCGCTACGCGCGGGCCGTGCTCGACCCGAGCGACGAGTTGTTCACCGCCGCCCTGGACGGAGGCCCCGCCGAACGCGGTCGCGTCCACCTCGCGTTCGGCGAGTGGCTGCGACGGCAGCGGCGGGTCGTGGAGTCCCGGACGCACCTGCGAGCCGCGCGGGAGGCGTTCGACGCGCTGGGGCTGACGGCGTGGGCCGAGCGGGCGAGGGCGGAACTGCGCGGGGCGGGCGAGTCGAGCCCGAACCGCGGCCCGGACGCGCGGGACCGGCTGACCGCGCACGAGCTGGGCATCGCCACGCTCGCCGCCGAGGGCCTGACGAACCGGGAGATCGGCCAACGCCTCTTCCTGTCGCACCGGACCGTGAGCACGCACCTGCACCGGATCTTCCCCAAGCTCGGCGTCAGCTCGCGTGCCGAACTGGCGGCCGCACTCGGGTGACGTACACCGACAGCGTCATCCGACGGGCGCGAAGGCGTTCCCCCGCTCCCTAGCGTCGGGACCCGACACGAGGGAGCGTCAGGATGATCAGCAGGAGACTGTTCGGCCAGGTGGTGGTGGCGGGGATGGCGGTGGCCGCCTGCTCGACGGAAAGCCCGGCCGCCGCTCAGCCGGACCCGCGGGCGGGCTCCGGCGAGCACACCTCGCTCGGGCCCGTGAAGCACGTCGAGGCGGGGGTGCTGAACATGGCGTACGTCGAGTTCGGTCCCGCCACCGGACAACCCGTGGTGCTGCTGCACGGCTGGCCCTACGACCCCGGCAGCTACGTGGACGTGGGACCGCTGCTGGCCGCCGAGGGCTACCGGGTGATCGTGCCGTTCCTGCGCGGGTACGGCCCCACCACGTTCCTGTCCGACCAGACCTTCCGCAACGGCCAGCAGTCGGCCGTGGCGCTGGACGTCATCGCCCTGATGGACGCGCTCAAGATCGACCGGGCCGTGCTCGGCGGTTACGACTGGGGCGCGCGGACCGTCGACGTCATCGCCGCCCTCTGGCCCGAGCGCTGCAAGGCGATCGTGTCCGTGAGCGGCTACCTCATCACGAACCTGGAGGCGAACAAGAAGCCCCTCGCGCCCGCCGCGGAACTGGGCTGGTGGTACCAGTACTACTTCGCCACCGAGCGGGGCGTGCTCGGCTACCGGCAGAACACCCGCGACTTCGCCAAGCTGATCTGGCGGACCGCGTCACCGACGTGGGCCTTCGACGACGCCACCTTCGACCGCAGCGCGGCGTCGTTCGACAACCCGGACCACGTGGACGTCGTGATCCACAACTACCGCTGGCGGCAGAGCCTCGCGCCGGGCGAACCCCGGTACGACGAGTACGAGCGGAAACTCGCCACCGCTCCCCCGATCTCCGTGCCCGCCATCACGATCGGCAGCGACTTCGACGGGGCCGCCGCGGACGGCAAGCCGTACCGGGCCATGTTCACCGGCGCGTACGACCACCGGGTCCTCGCGGGCATCGGCCACAACGTGCCGCAGGAAGCGCCGAAGCCGTTCGCCCAGGCCGTCGTCGACGCGGACCACCTGTCGTGAGGGCCGCGCCGCCGTGGTGGCTATCGTCGTGCCCCCACCGCTCTCCAGGAGGCCCCGGATGCCGTCGTCGACCGCCCGAGACGCCCTGATCGCGCTCACCGCCCTGCTCGCCCCCGGCGACCCGGACGTGACCGACCGCGTGACGAGCGCGCACGACGACCCGGACGCCTTCGTGCGGGACAACGCCGACCGGCTCGACGACCGCGGCATCGACGAACCGATCCCCGAGCTCGCGTGGATCACGCTGGTCGACGCCCTCGCCGACCACGACCTGCTCGCCGAGGTGGACTGGAAGGAGGAGTCGGAGGAGATCATCGGGCAGCTCCGCGCGCTCCGGTCCAACCCAGGAGACGGGGTGTGGACCTGGTTGGAAGGTCAGGACATCCACGTCGCGACCTTCGAGTTCCTCGAACTGGCGGGCGCCGGACTGCGGGCGGCGGGCACGTCGCTGGCCGTGCTCGACATCGAGTCGGACTGCTACCCGCTCGTGCTCGTGCCCAACTCCGACGCGCCCGACCTCGTCTCCCTCGCCACCGCGGCCGGGTTCACGGCTGGGGTTCTGGGAGTTCGGCAGGCGTGACCTCCTCGGGCTCCGGTTCCGGCTCCGCGCTGCGCTGGTCGATCACCTCGCTGAGGTAGCGCAGCACGACGGCCGCGGTGGCGGCGACCGGCACCGCGAGGAACGCGCCCGCGATGCCGTACAGGCTGCTGCCCGCCGTGACGGCCAGCAGGACGACCGCGGCGTGCAGGCGGAGGCTGCGGGACTGGAGGATCGGCTGGAGGACGTTGCCCTCCAACTGCTGCACGACCACGACGATCACCAGCAGGATCACCGCGGCGGTGACGCCGTTGCTGACGAGCGCCACCAGGACGGCCAGCGCGCCCGCGACGAACGCGCCGACGATCGGGATGAACCCGCCGAGGAACGTCAACGCCGCCAACGGGATCGCGAGCGGGACGCCGAGCACGACCATGCCGAGCCCGATCAGCACCGCGTCGACGAAGCTCACGATCGCCTGCGTGCGGATGAAGTCGCCGAGCGTGGACCACACCCGTTCCAGCACGACGGTCAGGTGGCCGCCCGCCCGGTCGCCGACCACCCCGCGCAGCCACGGCGTGAAGCGCGGGCCGTCCTTGACGAACAGGAACGCCAGCAGCAGCGCCAGCACCCCGGTCACGACGCCGGAGGTGACCGTTCCGACGCCGGTGATCAGGCCGTTGGCGATCGAGCCGACGCTGGACTGGAGCTGCTCGGTGCCCTGCTGGAGGAGCTGGTCGAACTTGCTGTCCGCCAGGTTGATCGGCGGTCCGGACAGCCAGTCGCGGGCCTGGCCGATGGCGCGGGACGCGCTGCTGGCGATGTCCGGGACGCCGGAGGCGATGGACACCGTGATCAGGGCCAGAAACCCGCCCAGGACGGCGAGTCCGGCCAGCAGCACGATCGACGCGGCCAGCGCGGGCGGTGTGCCGCGGGCGCGCAGCCAGCGAGCGGGCGGCCACAGGACGGTGGTGATCAGCAGGCCCAGCAGCACCGGCATCACCACGACCCAGAGCCTGCCGATCAGCAGCCCCAGCAGCACGACGCCGAGCGCGACCAGCGCCACCCTCGTGCTCCAGCGGGCGGTCCACGTCAGTCCGTGGCCGATCGCCTCACCGCGATCGGTCCACCGGCGGTTCCCTGCGCTCACGTCGCCCCTCCCCCTGACGGCGCGCGCACCGCGCCGCTCGGGCAGCAGCCTGCCAGAAGCCCGATAGTCGCTCCACTGTGGACTCCGCTACGCCGTTCGGGACCGCTGCGTCACCACGATGCAGGCGAGCACGACGACGGCCGTGACCGGGACGGCCGGGCTGAGCTCCTCGCCCAGCAACAACACCGCCCACACGAGCGTCAGCAGGGGTTGCGCCAGTTGGAGTTGGCTGGCCCGCGCCACGCCGATGAGCCCCATGCCCCGGTACCACAGGACGAACCCGCCGAACTGCGAGACGGCGGCGATGTAGGCCATGCCCGCGAGGGCTTTCGCCGTGAGGTGCACGGGTTCCTGCGTCAACGCCCACCCGGCGACGACGAGGTTGACCGGCGCGGCGAGCACCACGCCCCACGCGATGACCTGCCAGCCGGGCAGGTGCCCCGAGAGCCGCCCGCCCTCGGCGTAGCCGGCCGCGCAGATCAGCAGGGCGCCGAACAGGAAGAGGTCGGCGACCGTGGGCGTGCCGTGGTTCTGCGCCAGGGTGAAGGCGAGGACGGCGACCGCCCCGACCCCGGCGGCGGCCCAGAAGGGCTTCGACGGGCGGCGGCCGGTCAGCAGCGCGGAGATCACCGCCGTGGCCATCGGCAGGGCCCCGATGACGACGGCCGAGTGCGCCGTGGACGACGTGCGCAGGGCCAGCGTCGTGAGCAGCGGGAAGCCGATCGCGCAGCCGCCCGCCACGACGGCCAGCGCGGGCCAGTCGGCGCGGGCCGGGAGCGGGGCCCGCGTGGCGAGGAGCGCGACGAGGGCGAGGAGCGCGGCCACCGCGCCCCGGACGCCCGCCGAACTCCAGGGGCCGAACCCGTCGAGCGCCCACGCGGTGGCCGGGAAGCTGAACGAGAACGCCACGACGCCGAGCGCGGCGATCAGGGTGCCGTTCGCCAGTGGCGATACCCGGTCGACGGCGATAGCGCTACTATCGTTCTTCATGGGCCAGAGTAGCAGTTCGCACGACGTGGCCGAGGCTCTGGTCACCGAGATCCGGGACCTTCCCGCAGGTAGCCGGATCACCACGCACCGCGAGCTGGTCCGCCGCTTCGGCGTGAGCGCTACTACCGTCTCGCAGGCGTTGGCCATCCTGACGCAGCGGGGACTCATCGCGTCCCGCCCCGGCGCGGGCACGTACCGCACCGAGGCCCGACCGGTGCCGCGCGCGGGCGACACGTCGTGGCAGGAGGCGGCGCTGGAGCTGACCCACCACATCGGCTCGCCGACGGGCACCCCGCGCGGCTTCCGAACGCCAGCCCTGATGAGCACGCTCTCGCACGCCGCACCGGACGTCGTCGACCTCAACGGCGGCTACCTGCACCCCGACCTCCAACCGCTCACCGCCCTGTCCACCGCGTTGGCCCGCGCCGCCCGGCGACCAGGGGCGTGGGACCGCCCGCCGGTCGGCGGCGTGCCGGAACTGCGCGACTGGTTCGCCGCCGACATCGGTGGCGGCCTGGGCAGGCACGACGTGCTCGTCTGCGGCGCGGGCCAGAGCGCGCTGGCCATCGCGTTGCGCGCGCTGGGCCAGCCGGGCGACCCGGTCGTCATCGAGTCGCCGACCTATCCGGGGATCGTCGCCGCAGCCCACGCGGCCGGCCTCCGCATGGTCCCGGTCCCCCTCGACGCCGACGGTCTGCGCGCCGACTACCTCGACGAGGCGCTGACCCGCACCGGCGCACGGGTCGTCGTCGTCCAACCGCTGTTCCAGAACCCGACCGGCGCGAGCCTCACCGCGACCAGGCAGCAAGAGATCCACGCGATCGCCCGCAAGCACGGCGCGTTCGTCGTGGAGGACGACTTCGCCAGGCACATGACCCACGCGGACAGCGGCCCGACCCCACCCCCGATGATCGCCGACGACCCGGACGGCACCGTCGTCCACATCCGCTCCCTGACCAAGGTCACATCCCCGAACCTCCGGGTGGGCGCACTCGCGGCCCGAGGCCCTGTCCTGGCCCGCCTGCGTTCGGCGGTCGTCGTGGACACCATGTTCGTCGCGGCCCCACTGCAACTCACGGCCTTGGAGGTGATCACGGCCCCGGGCTGGCGCCGCGCCCTCACCACCCTCGGCGCGGCCCTAAAACACCGACGCGACATCGCCGTGGCAGCGGTCACCGCCACCTTCGGCCCCCACGCCCTCCCCCTCCGCCCCCGTGGCGGCTACCACCTGTGGGTGACCCTCCCGGACCACCTGGACGGCAGACAACTGGCAGCATCCGCCCTGGCCAACGGCGTGGCGATCACTCCGGGCGACAACTACTACCCCACCGACAGCAGCGCCCCGCACGTCCGCCTCAGCTACGTGGCCGCCCCCTCGGCCACCGACGTCGACGACGCCATCCGCCGCCTCGCGCCACTGGTCGCGGAGGGGTGACAAGTTCTTCGCGGGTGATCGTCGATCCGGGGACGGCCCGTTCGACGCACGGGTATGACCGAGCCGAAGAGCACTCGAACCCTTGGCCAGTACGGGTCCGCCGAGTTGCCGTGGGTCAGCGGGCTCCCAGGGCGGCGGCCATGGCGTCGAGGCGTTGCCGGAGGGCGGGCAGGTCGTCGGAGTCGACGCAGCCGGTGAAGATCTCGATGTACAGGGTGTCCACGACCGGGATGTCGATGGCCACGTCCGAGTCGGTGCCGCCGACCCGGAACAGGTAGTCGTCGGGGGGCATGCCGGAGTCGTGGCGCAGGCGTGCCTCGATGGCATCGGCGGTGGCCTCCGGCACGTTCGGCGAGACGATCTTCAGATGCAGGTCGACCACCTCCGACGACGGGCCGAGCAGGTAGTTGGTCCGGTCGCAGTTCCACGTCTGGTACTCGGGGTGGACGTCGGGCAGCGGGTCGTACCCCTTCAGCCGGTCGGTCACCCTGGCCAGCGCGGTGGAGGTCGCCTCGACGGAGTACGGGCCCTCCAGCGTGGACTGGTCGAGCAGTTGGAGGCCGGACCAGCCGCCGATGATCGCCCACGCCGCCAGGCACGCGGCGAGCAGGCCGCCGCCGACCGACATTCTGGGCGAGAAGTCCTGTGCGGGCGCGGTTCCGTCGAGGCCGTAGCGGGCTTCGAGGTCCGGTCGAGCGGCCCGCAACGCCTTGACGATCTCGTCGTGGCCCGCGCTGGTGCGCCACCGCAGGCGCGCACGCCCGTTCGCGGTGTTGATCTCCAGGACCTCCCAGGCGAACGACCCCGCGCCCATCAGCGCGACGATCAAGCCGACCACGAGCGAGGTCGGCAGCCAGAACGCGAGCCAGAACGGTTTCGCCGACACGTCGCCCATGCGGATCTCGGTGACCGCGTCGTACCGGACGCGCTGTCGCAGCAACACGATCCCGTCCGGGCCGATGTCGGCGTGCCGAGGCCACTGGCGGCCGAGCCACACCGCGACCGCCACGACCACCAGGTCGGCGAACGTCATGAACCAGAAGAACGTCCGTTCGGGCGTGATCAGGATCCCCCACCCGTGCCACACCGCCAGCACGCCCGCCACCGCGGCCACGCCCCACACCCACAGCGATGCCGTGGATAACCTCACCCGTCGCGTCTGGTTCACGACTCTCCGACGACGAGCCACCCGACCGGGTTCCCGCGAAACCCGCGATCACCAGTCGTTCTCGAGCGGGTCGAGGTAGCGTCATGCGCCGTGAACGCTCGGGAACGCATCCAGGAACTGGCCGACCGGATCGTCGTGCTGCGCGACGCCTACTACCGAGGCTCGCCGCTGGTCGCCGACGCCGAGTACGACGTCGTCGAGGACGAGCTGCGCGGCCTGATCGACGAGCACCCGGACCTGGCCCCGGACCCCAACCCGTTGGAGCAGGTCGGCGCGCCGGGCGTGCTGCACGCGCCGGTCCGGCACTCGCGGCCGATGCTGTCGCTGGAGAAGTCGACCAAGCCCGAGCAGGTCGCCGCGTTCTTCGGCCGCTTCCCCGGCCAGCCCGTCGTGGTCATGCCCAAGCTCGACGGCCTCTCGCTCGCCTTGGTCTACGAGAACGGCCGACTCGCCCGTGCGGTCACCCGTGGCGACGGCACCACCGGCGACGACGTGACCCCGCTGGTCAAAGCCCTCACCGACGGCGTCCCAGCGCGGGTCGACGCGCCGGGCCGGGTCGAGGTGCGCGGCGAGGCCGTGATGCTGCGCTCCACGTTCACCGCCTACAACCTCGCGCACCCGGACAAGCCGCTGATCAACCCCCGCAACGCCGCCGCGGGCACCCTGCGCGCCAAGGACCCGGCCACCGTCGCCGAGCGTCGGCTCCAGTTCTTCGCCTTCGACCTGGACACCGACCCCGACGCCGGTGAGGCCGACCTGGAACGCGGCCTGCGCACGCTCGGGTTCGCCGCCGCCGACATGCGCCACTGCGATGACGCCGACGCCGCCCAGGACGTGATCACCGCGATCGAGCAGCAGCGCAACGACCTGGACTACGACCTCGACGGCGCGGTGCTGCGCCTGGCCGACCGCACCGCCTACGCCGCCGCCGGCACCCGCTCGAACTCACCGCGCGGGGCGCTGGCGTTCAAGTTCGCCGCCGAGGAGAAGACCACCGTGCTCGCCGACGTCGTCTGGGACGTCGGCAAAACCGGCAAGATCGCCCCGGTCGCCTGGCTGGAACCGGTCTTCGTCGGCGGCACCACCGTCACCCGCGCCACCCTGGCCAACCAGGAGGTCATCCGCGCCCGCGGCATCCGCATCGGCGACACCGTCCTCGTCCGCCGCGCCGGAGACGTCATCCCCTTCGTCGCAGGCGTCCTCGACGCCTCCAAACGCACCGGCGACGAACGCGAGATCGTGCCCCCAAGCGAATGCCCGTCATGCGCGCAACCGTTGACCGAGCAGGGCAACAGCCGGGAGTTGTTCTGCACCAACGTCGCCTGCCCCGCCCAGACCGTGCGCCGGTTGATCCACTGGGCGTCCCGTGCCGCGGCCGACATCGAGGCCGTCGGCGGAGTGTGGATCGAACGCCTGGCCGAAGCCGGGATCCTGGTGAACCCGTCGGACTTCTACACCCTGACCAAGGAACGGTTGCTGGAGTTCGACCGCATCGGCGAGGTCTCCGCGACCCGCATGATCGACTCCATCGACACCAGCCGCCAGGTCGGCCTACGACGGGCTCTCATCGGCCTGGCCATCCCGATGGCCTCGGAGGGCACCGCCGCCCGCCTGTGCCGCTCCGGTTTCGGCTCCCTGGAAGACGTCCTGGACGCCGGAGTAGACGGCCTGGTTGCCGTGGAAGACATCGGCCCCAAGGTGGCCGCCTCACTGGTCGAACACCTCACCCGCCTACGCCCGGAACTGGAACGCCTACGCGAACGCGGGGTGTCGTTGGACGTCCGCGACGAAGACCTCCCACCGGTAGTCGCGGCAGGCGCTCCCCTGGCAGGCAAAACGGTGGTGATCACCGGCGCGATCAACGACCCCCGCTCCGGCGAAAAAGTCGCCCGCCCGACCTTCCAACGCCTGTGCGAAAAGGCAGGAGCCACCACGGCGTCCTCGGTGTCGGCCAGCACGGACCTGCTGATCACCGGCGCGGGCGTCGGCGAAAGCAAACTGACCAAGGCCGAGAAACTGGGCGTCGAGGTCGTCGACCAAGGCGTGATCTGGCCACAACTCATCGCCGCGGGCATCGCGTAGGACGGATTCTCACCCGGTCGGTGTGGCAGTCAATCGGCCAGTTCCGGATCGACGACAGCCACCGTCGTCGACTCGCAGTACTTGCCGTTGCTCGTGGTCACCACCATGGTGATCGAAGTGGCCGAGTCGACCGGGATCGTGACCTGTGTCGGCGGCTGGCCCGAGCTGACGGCGAACGTGCCTTCACGTTCCTGAACGTCCACGTCAAAGCGAAAGGTGACGCCGGTTACTTCTCCGGGCTTGGGGTCGACCAGTCCGATGAGCATCGTGAAGTGCCGGGGATGTCCTGGAGGCAGTGGGTGGGAAATGTTCTGCGCTCGCACGCAGCCCAGTTTCGCCGACATCGCGTGCGGATAGCTCTGGCCGTTGACCGCCACGGATTCCTGGTGAAACTCCGCACCTTTCCACTTGTCGTCGAGCAGCGACACTGCCCCCTGCGGGGGTGCCGATGTGTCGCGAGTCGGTCCTGTCGGCGCTTGGAGAGTCGGCCAAGGCAGCAGGAAGATCGCGAGTGCCGCAACTCCAGTTGTCACAACCACTACCGCGACCCAGGACGCCAATCCCATCCGCGGTGATGCCGACACGTTGTGCACCGTGAGGTCCCGCGTCGCCTGGTAGACCTGCCCTCCATCCGATGCGGTGCCGCTCTGGGTGCTCTGGCCTGGCACATCATCAGTCTCGGACTCGGCCAACGCCCACTCCACGCCTCACCGACCGGACCTTCCGGCCGACCGCCACAAGAGCCGACCCCACCGCCCCACCACAACGCAGAACTGCGGATACCACCTGTTCGAGGCCAACCGAACGTCGACTCACCGTACGCATCGGTCGGTCCACAGTGGACCGGCCGGTCGAGGGCTCGCCTTCTGTACCCTCGGGAATCGAGGCGAGAAGGGGACAACGTGCGGGTTGGGCGACGGGTGGCGTTGGTCGGGGTGCTGCTGGTGGGGCTGGCGGCGTGTGGTGGGCAGGCTGTCGAGACTCCTGCGACCACGTCCGCCACCACCTCCAGCAGCACCCCACCCCCAGCGGACCAGGTGTACGTGTCGCTAGGCGACTCGTACGCCACCGGTTACCAGCCCCCGGCCGCGACGAGCGCGCCCACCGGCGGGTTCACCTCGCTCGTCGCCGAGCGGTCAGGACTGCGGCTGGTGAACGTGGCGTGCAGTGGGGCCACGTCCGTGCAGTTGAGGGACGCGTCCGCCTGTTCTCCCGCCAACCGCGCCCCCGGTGCGGCCGACCCGGCCGGCTCGGGGCAGCTCGACGCGGCGGTGCGGGTGTTGCGGGAGAACCAGGGGCGGGTGGGGCTGGTCACCGTGGTGATCGGTGGCAACGATCTCGCGCCGTGTGCGCGGGCCGCCGAAGCATTGACGTGTGCGGTGCAGGCGGTGGCCACTGTGCGGGCCAACCTGGCCGCCGTGTTGCCCGCGCTGCGTGATGCCGCGGGGGACGCGCCGATCGTCGGGTTGACCTACCCGGACATGTTCCTGGGCGCGTGGGTGTCCCCCGCGTTCCCGAACGGTCAGGACCTCGCCCGGTTGTCGGTGCCGCTATTCCAGAACTTCTTCAACACCGCCCTGAAGGCCGAGTACGAGAAGGTCGGGGCCACGTTCGTCGACGTGACGGCGGCGACCGGCGGTTACGCGCCCCTGACCGAGACCACGCAGGACCCCGAGCACGGTCCGGTGCCGACCGCGGTGGCGCGGGTGTGCGCGTTGACGTACTTCTGCGACCTCACCGACGTGCACCCCACTCCCGCGGGCCACGAGGCCATCGCCACCGCCGTCCTGGCCGCGACCGGCCGCTGAGTCAGGTCTTGTCCAGGTAGTCCGTCAACGCGCCGAGTGGGCCGTCCCAGTCGCGGGCGAGCGCGGCGAGGAACTGCTGCGCCACCCGCATCGGGGCCGACTGGAGCCGGTAGCGCACGCGCCGCCGCTCCCCCGGTTCGGCCGTGACCAGCCCGGCCTCGGTGAGCAGGGCCAGGTGCTTGGCGATCGCCTGCCGGGTGATGGGCAGCCGGTTCGCGAGGTCGGTCGCCGTGGCGGGGCCACCCTCGGCGAGCGCGGCCAGCAGGGACCGGCGGCTCGGGTCGGCGAGCGCGACGAAGACCCGTTCGGCGACGGCCTCCGTCTCAGGCGGCATCGAGGTACTCGACCAGTTCGCCCAGTTCGGCGGCCCAGCCCTGGGTGTTGCCGTCGAAGGACTTGCGGCGCACGTCCTCCGGGGCCTGGGCGAACCCGGACTCGACCACGGTCAGCCGCGTGCCCGCCCCGACGGGTTCGAGGGTGAACTCCACGTACGTGCGGCGCGGGTCGTTGTCCGGCAGGCCCTCGATGTGCCAGGTGTAGGCGAACGCGGTCGGCTCCTCCACCCGTTCGATCCGCAGGTCGGCGGCGTGCCCGCCGGTCCACGTCAGCCGGGCCGTCCCGCCGGGGCGCAGGTCGATCTCGGCGTCGTTGCCGAACCACGTGCCGAGCCCCTCGGCCGTCGTGATCGCGGCCCACACCTTGGCGGGCGAGTGGGCGATCTCGACGACCCGTTCGATGCGATCGGGGAATCCCATGACTGCCTCCTTGAGTAGCAACTTGTTGGTTGCGACATTATGGCAACCGAAAGGTTGCGTCAACCCCGCACCAGGACGGCGACCAGCGCCGCGGCGAGCAGACCCACGTAGGCGACGGCGTGCGCCCGGTCGGGGATCGGCGGCAGCACCCGCCGGGCCAGCGCGATGGTCGGCAGCGACCCGGCGAGCAGCGCCGCCGCCGCGACCGGGTCGACCGCGCCGGACGGACCGGGTCCGACCAGGTAGAGGGTGGTCGCGACCACCGCGATCGGCAGGCTCAACGGGTTCGCCATCGCGGCGGCCTCGACCATCGGCAGGCCGCGGCGGCGCAGCAGCGGCACGGTCATCACGCTGCCGCCCACCCCGAGGAAGCTCGCCACCGCGCCGATCCCGATCCCACCCGCCGTGGTCGTGACCGGCCCCAACGGTCGAGGCTCCCCGCCGCCCGCCAGGAACCCGCGGCGCAGCAGGCTGTCCACGATCGTGATCCCCAGGTACACCGCGAACAGCAGGTGCAGCAGGGAATCCGAGGCCACGCCCGCGGCCAGGCTGCCAGCGACCGCGCCGAGCGCCACGTACCCCGACAGCGGCCACAGGTACTCGCGCCGCAACCGCCCCGAGCGGTGCAGCGTGAGCGTCGCGCCGAGGGAGTTCACCACCATCACCGCCGCCGACGTGCCCACGGCGACGTGCATCGCGTCCGGGCCTCTCGCGGCCACCGCGTACACGACCGGGACGGTGACGAAGCCCCCACCGAATCCGAAGAGGACGGTCGTCACGCCGCTCAGGCAGCCGAGGACGACCAGGACGGCGATCGTGGTGAGCACGTGGCTCGACGCTACCCCGCGTCGATCAGCGCGGACGTCCCCCTGCCCCTAGCGTGGTGACGATGCGCCACTCCCTTGCCGCTCGGTGCCTGGTCATGGGTGCGACGGGCTACCTCGGATCGCTGCTGGTCCCGGCACTCGTCGAGGCCGGTCACGACGTGCGCGCGCTGGTCCGCGACCCGGACGCCCCGCTCTCCGTCGCCGTCCACGTCGGCGACGCCACCGACCCGGAGGCCGTGCGCGCCGCGCTCGACGGCGTGGAGGTCGCGTACTTCCTCGTGCACTCGCTGGACCGCGACGACTTCGCCGAGGTGGACCGCCGCGCGGCGACCGTCCTCGCGGAGCAGGCGGCGGCCGCGGGCGTCCGGCAGGTCGTCTACCTCGGCGGACCACGCCCCACGGCCGACGACGTGTCGGAGCACCTGGCCTCTCGCGCGGAGGTGGGCGACATCCTCACGGCCGGGGCCGTGCCCGCGCTGGCGTTGCAGGCCTCCATGGTCATCGGGCGCGGCTCGGCCAGCTTCGACCTGCTCAGCGCCGCCCGTCTGTCCCCGTGGGTGCCCGTGCCCCGGTGGATGCGCAACACCAGCAGGCCGGTCGCCGTGGCGGACGTCGTGCACTACCTGCTCGCCGCGGCGGACCTGGAACGGCCGGTGCGCGGCGCGTTCGACGTGTCCGGCCCGGAGGCGCTGAGCTACCTGTCACTGGTGCAGCGCTACGCCCGCGTGACCGGGTTGCGGGTGCGGCTGCCGGTGCCCGCTCCCCTGTGGTCGCACCGCGTGGCGGCCACGCTCGCCGGTCTCGTGACGCCCATCCCCTCGTCCGTCGCCGCGCCGCTGTTCGCCTCCCTGGAGCACGACCTGGAGCCCACCGACCGCGACGTCACCGAGGTCCTGCCCCCGCCGCCCGGCGGCCCGACGACCGTGGACAACGCGATCCGCGCCGCCTGCCCGGACCCCGAGGGCGTGGCCACCGCGGACACCCCGTTCGTCGACGAGGTCGTGCTGCCGTCGTCCGCCGAGCCCGACGAGGTCTGGCGCACGATCACCGGTCTCGGCGGCGCGAACGGCTGGCGGACGATCCCGCTGGTGTGGACCGTCCGCGGCGCGCTGGACCACCTCGCGGGCGGCGTCGGGCTCTACCGGGGCCGAGCGCCGGAACTCGCCGACGGCGACGTGGTCGACTTCTGGACCGTCGTGCACCGCGACGACACCGCCCGCAGGCTGGTGCTGCACGCGGACATGCGGATGCCCGGCGACACCGTCCTGGAGATGGCCGTCGACGAGCACGAGGGCCGCACGCGCTACCGCCAGACCGTCACCTTCACCCCGGACGGCCTGGCGGGCAGGCTCTACTGGCAGCTCCAGAAACCCCTGCACGACCTCGTGTTCACCACGATGGCCCACGGCATCGCCCGCAGCTCCCCGTCCGGCGGACCGGGCGAGGCCCTGCTCGACGCGGCCCACCACGTGGCGGCCAAGCTCGGCTAGTCCCCCGACGACAAGAATGTGACATCCCCTCGACTTACTGGTATTCCCTTGGCACCACAGTCTTTGGGGGTCGGGGATGTCCTGGTCGTCGGAACGTCCGGTGTTGGCCGTCGTCCGCTACTCCGTCATCACCGCGGCGGCATCCCTGGTGCTGGTCGCCGGGATCGGCCTGGTCCGGGTCTCGGCCGACAACGCCCTCCGCGACCGCGCCACGGCCGAGACAGTGGGCAGGCTCGCGGAGGGGTTCCGGCCGACGGACGAGGAAACCGTTGTGGCGTACCACGACGAGGAGAAGGACGAGCAGCTGCTGCTCGTCACGGTGGACGAGCCGTCGAAGTGGCGGGCGAGCCAGGAGATCCGGCTCCGCTACGAACCCGGTGAGGGCAAGGACCCCGACCTGGGGCCGTACGCCGTAATCCCGGACCCGACCAACGTGGTCATCCTGGAACCCGGCATCCGCAACGCCGACCAGCTCACCGGGTGGGACTTCTGGTGGCCCACGGCGGTGATCGGCGGACTGGTCCTGCTGATCCTGCTCGCGTGGACCCTGCGGTGGCGGCTCAACCGGTCCGCCGCGGCCGCGGACCCGACGCCGATGCGGGTCGTCGTGATCCGCGGCCGCAACCAGCTCCAGATGGGGTCCACCGGCAGCATCGCGGAACTGCTGCTCTTCCCGCCGGAACTCCCCTTCGACGCCGACGCGCTCGTCCAGCCGGTGCCGCGCTCGCTGCCGGGCGTGCGGTGGCAGCGCGTGTACTGGGATCCCGCGCTGGAGGTGATCGAGCCGGGCCGGACCGTCACGGTGCACGCGACCAAGGGGATCTTCGGCCGCGCGGTGGTGGAGCCGGAGCCCGGCGTCCGGCTCTGGCCCGCGAGCCGCCTGCGCCGCAAGGGCGGTTTCGGCATGCTCTTCGTGGTCCAGCCCCACCGCGACCGCGCCCGCTACGCCCAACCGGTCAAGCCACCGCCCGCGATCTGGCTGGTTCCGTTGGTGGCCGGGGTGCTCGGCGCCATCCGCGGCCACTTCCTCGCCGACGCGCCCGTGTTCGTCGTGGGCCTGCTCGTCCTGGTCACCTTCGCCTGGGCGTGGACCGGCCCCGCTCCGGACGACCTCTGACCCCTCACCTCGACCAAAGACATGATCTTCCCTCGGTTTTTCTGGTATCCCACAGGAACGCCGTCTTCGTGGGGGAGTCGAGGATGTCCTGGTCGGTCGCACACCCGATGCTCGCCGTCGCCCGCTACTCGATGATCACCTCGGTGGTCGCGCCGGCCTTGGCGGCCGGGCTCGGCCTGGCGAGGTCGTCCCTCGACGAGGAGGACAGGTCGCGGGCCGCGGTCGAGACCGTCGGCCGGATCTCCGACGGGTTCCGGCCCCCGGCCGACGAGACCGTGGTGGTGTGGCGCGACAAGGGCAAGATCGAGGAGTCGACCCCGGTCGTGCTCGACGAGCCGGAGAAGTGGCGGGCCGGGCAGGAGGTCCGGCTCCGGTACGACCTCGACGAGGGCAGGGACCCGAGCGCGAGCGCGTCCACCGGGAGGTCCGAGCGGAACACCGTCATCATGCTGGAGCCGGGGATCCGCCACGCGGGCGAGGACACCGCCTGGGACTTCTGGTGGCCGGCGGCGGTGATCGGCTCGGCGTTCGCGCTGGCGCTGCTGGCGTGGACGACGCGGTGGTTGCTGAACCGGTCGGCCGCGGCGGCGGACCCGACCCCGATGCGGGTCCTCGTGGTCCGCAGCCGCGGCATGGTCCAGCGGGGTCGCAACGGCACCGTCGCGCACCTGCTGCTCGCCCCGGCCGACTCCCCCTTCGACCCCGCCCGGCTCGGGCGGGTGGTGCCGCGGACCCTGCCCGGCACGCGCTGGCAGCGCGTGCACTGGGACACGACGATGGAGCAGATCGCGCCGGGCCAGGTCCTCGCCGTGCGCGAGAGGACCGGGTTCGGTCGCCGGGCGGTGGTCGAACACCCGTCCGGCCACCGGTTCCAGCCCGCGGGCGGACTGCGGGACCAGGGTCCGCGCGGCATGGTCCACACCGTCCAGTTCCTCCGCCCCTACCCGCGGGCGATCGAGCACGTCCGGATGCCGGTGGTCATCTGGCTGCTCCCGTTCGTCGTCGGCGGCTTCATCGGGACGAACACCGGGTTCGTCCTCGGCTCGGTGCTCGTCGCCGTCGGGCTGGCCGTCGCGTACCCGTTCGCCTGGGCCTGGGCGGGTCCCGCGCCGGGCGACGTCTGACCGTCCACAGCGGACCTACCAGGCGACCGGCCCGTCCTCGTCGAAGAAACCGCCGGTGGGGCCGTCGTCGGCCAGGGTCGCGAGGCGCACCGCGCTGGTCGCGCCCTGCTCGGCCGTGCGGTACCCGGCGTGGTTGTTGAGGTCGGTGGCGCAGTAGCCGGGGCAGGCCGCGTTGACGCGCAGGCCCGGCTCGGCCTTGGCGTACAGGACGGTCACGGCGTTGAGGGCCGTCTTGGACGGGACGTAGGCCAGGGACGGCGGGGACTGGCTCGTCGGGATGCCCGCGAGGGAGCCGACCGTGCTGGACACGTTGACGATCCGGCCGTGCTCGGACTTCCGCAGCAGCGGGAGCAGGGCGTCGGTGAGGGCGATGACGCCGAAGACGTTGGTGTCGAACACCTCCCGGATCGTCGGGACGTCGGCGTCGCCGGGGGCGTTGAGCCTGCCGCCGGTGATGCCCGCGTTGTTCACCAGGACGTCGAGCCGCTCCAGGCCCGCCGCGGCCCGGCGGATGGACTCCGGGTCGGTCACGTCGAGCTGCACGAACGTCGCCCCGACCTCGGCGGCGGCCTTCTCGCCCTTCTCCGGGTCCCGCGCGCCGAGGTAGACGGTGAGGCCTTGGTCGACGAGCTTCTTCACGATCTCCAAACCGATGCCCTTGTTGGCCCCGGTCACCAGTGCTGTGGTCATGTCACCCAGTGTTGTCGCAGGTCAGCGCGGGGTCCAAGACCATCTGGGTGGGTATCGATACCCTGGGAGTATGGATTCACGGGAGTTGCGCTACTTCGTCGCGGTCGCGGAGGAGTTGAACTTCGGCCGGGCCGCGACGCGGCTCGGGATCGCGCAGCCGCCGCTGTCGCGGACCATCCAGCAGCTCGAACGCCGGATGGGCGTCACGCTCCTGGACCGCACGAGCCGCGCGGTCGCGCTGACCACCGCGGGGGAAGTCCTGCTGCACGAGGGGAAGCGAGCGCTGTCGGCGTTGACGGCCGCGGAACGGCGGGCCCAGCGCGCGGGCGGACCGAACCTGGTCCTGACGATGAAACCGCTCAGCGACGGCGGTCTGCTGGAGAAGATGCTGGCCACGTTCGCGGCGGACCCGGCGGCGGTCGACGTGGAGATCCGGATCTGCGGCATCGGCGAGCAGGCGACGCTGCTGCGCGAGGGCGAGGTGGACGTGGCGCTGCTGCGGTTCCCGCACGACGAGCCGGACGGGTTCGCCTACCAGGAACTGCTCACGGAGCAGGACGTGGCGATCCTGCCCCGCACGCACCGGCTGGCCGACCGCACGTCGCTGACCATGGCCGACCTGAGCGGCGAGGTGCTCCCCCGGTGGCCGGGCCGTCCGCCGAACGGTGGGCCGCTGGTCCGCGACTCCGCCCAGCTGTTCCAGCTCATCTCGCTGGGCCGGGCGATCGCGCTGCTGCCCGCGTCGGTCCTGCACCACCTGCGCACGGACCTGACGAGCGTCCCGGTCGTCGACGCCCCCAGCTCCACGCTGGCCATCGCGTGGCCGGAGGACACCCGGTCCCGGCCGCTGGCCGCGCTCGTCGAGGCCGCGGTCACGGCCGCAGGTGGGCGAGCGCGGTGATGATCCGCTCGGCGATGTCCGCGGGCCACGGGTAGGCGACCGTCACGGCCCGCTGGTGGGCCAGCCCGTGCAGCCCGATCCACAGGGCCACCGCGTCCGCGCTGAGGTCGTCGCTGGTGGCGATGCCCGCACGCACGCACGCGTCGAGCGCGTCGACCAGCAGCTTCATGCTCGCGTCGCCGAGTGAGGCGAGGTCGGCCTCGGTCAGCGCGGTCTCGGCCAGGTCGGGCATCCAGAGGCCGCCGAACATCGTGCGGTAGCGGCCGGGGTGGCGCTGGGCGAACTCCAGGTACGCCTCGCCGAGGGTGAACAGGCGGCGCCGGGGGTCGTCGCCCGCACTCGCCAACGCGGCCAGCAGTCCCGCCTCCAGTTCCGCGAACGCCTGCCGCACCACGGCCATCATGATGCTCGGCTGGTCCGGGAAGTGCCGGTAGATCGAGGGCGCGGCGATCCCCACGCGCCGGGCGACCGCGCGCAGCGTGACCGCCCCTTCGTCGCCGGTCTCGTCGAGCAGGTCGACCGCCGCGGCCACGATGTCGTCGCGCAGGCGGGCGCCCTCCCCGCGGGGGTTGCGGGCGCGGGTCGTCGTCTTGTCCACCATGGCCGTCAGCTTACAGGACAAAACTTACTCGTGTTAGGTCTTGTGCCCGCTTCGCTAACAGTCGTAGCCTTACGACCGTAACCACAGCGGCTCGATCCGAGGAGAACCCCGTGAACAGCACCTTCACCACCACCCGCGCCACCGAGGTCGTCCTGCCCGGCAAGGTCGAGGTGGACGGTCTCGAGGTCACCGTCCGAGACCTCCCCGCCCCCGCCGCGGGCCAGGTCGTCCTGCGGATGGACGCGACCGGCGTGTGCTTCGCCGAGCAGCAGATGCGCCGCGGCAAGTACTACGACCAGCCCGCGTTCCCGTTCGTGCCCGGCTACGACGTCGTCGGCACGGTCACCGCCGTCGGCCCGGACGTGGACACCGCGCTGGTCGGCGGCCGGTTCGCCGCCGTCACGAAGATCGGCGGCTGGGCCAGCTCCCTGCTGGTCGACGCCGCCGACCTGGTGGCCGTGCCGGACTCCGTGTCCGCCGCGGCCGCCGAGACCGTGGCGGTCAACGGGGTCACGGCGTGGCAGATGCTGCACCGGTCCGCGAAGGTCCCCGCGGGCAGCACGATCGTCGTGCTGGGCGCGAACGGCGGCGTCGGCTCCACGCTCGTGCAGCTCGCCCGGCACGCCGGGATGACGATCATCGGCACCGCGTCGCCCCGGCACCACGACGCCCTGCGCGAGCTGGGCGTGACCCCGGTCGACTACCGCGACCCGGCGATGTACCAGCGGATCCGCGCGATCGCGCCGGACGGCGTGGACGCGGTGTTCGACCACGTCGGCGGCGCGGCCATCGCCGACTCGTGGGCGCTGCTGCGCAAGGGCGGGACGCTCGTGTCCTACGGCACCGCCGCGACGAAGGACGACGAGGGCAACTCGCAGCTGCCCGTGCTGAAGTCGTTCGCCCGGCTGCTGCTGTGGAACCTCCTGCCCAACGGCAGGAGCGCCCTGTTCTACAACTTCTGGGCGGGCAAGCGGTTCCGCACGGCCACGTTCCGCGCCCGGCTGCGCGACGACCTCACCCGCGTGCTGGCACTGGTGGCCGACGGCACCCTGTCCCCGCAGATCGCCGCCGAGTTCCCGCTGTCCCAGGCCTCGAAGGCCTTGGCGCTGGCCGAGTCGCGCACGGTCGCGGGCAAGGTCGTCCTCGTTCCCGACGCGCCCCGGTCATGACCGTCGGGGCGCCGCGCGCGAGGAACCGCCGCGGCCAGGGCGACCTGCTGCGCGCCGAGATCCTGGCCGCCGCGACCGACCTGCTCGACGCCGCCGGGGACGCGCGGGCCGTGACCCTGCGAGCCGTGGCCCGCGGCGTCGGGATCGCCGCCCCGTCGATCTACCCGCACTTCCCGGACCAGCTCTCCATCGTGGTGGCCGTCGTGCGGCGGGCGTTCGCCGAGTTGACCGACTGGCTCCGGTCCGCCGCCGACGCGGCGGGCGAGGACCCCCGGCGACGGCTGCACGCCGTCTGCCTGGCCTACCTGGACTTCGCCCGCCACCACCCCGAGCGCTACCGCACGATGTTCGGCGGCATCTGGACCGCCGACCGCACCGTCTCCCCCGCCGTTCCGGCCGACCTCGGCTCGGACGCCCTGCGGCTCGTCACCGACTGCCTGACCGCCTGCGTCGCGGCGGGCCAGTGCGCCAGCACCGATCCCGCCGCCGACGCGGTCGCGCTGTGGGTGGGCCTGCACGGGCTCGCCCACCAGCGGGCCGTCTCCCCGGCGTTCCACTGGCCCGCCGACATCACCCGCCGGATCGCCGTTCCCCTGTCCCACCTCGTCCCCTGACTCCCGGAGGCACCAGCCATGAGCACCGCGACCATCACCGCCCCGACCACCGCCCGACCCGTCCGCATGGGCGAGGTCGACAACCGCGCCACGTACGTCAGCTTCGGCCTCGCCTACGTCCTCGGGCACGGCGCGGCCGCCCTCACCAAGGGCGCGGACCCGCTGGTCGCCCTGCCCGGTTGGCTGCCGATGACCCTGCTGGGCCTCGGCCTCGCCGCGGGCACCTACTACAGCACCCGCGCCGCGCTCCGCGCCCAGCGCGGCGCGGCGAAACCGGAGGTCCTGTCCGGACAGCTGCTCGGCGCGTCGTGGGTCACCGGCTTCGCCGCCCTGTTCCTGGCCATCACCGGATTGGCGTCCACTGTGGACGTCGGTGACCTGCAAACCGTGCTCTGGCCCACGGGTTCCGGCCTCGTGGTCGGCCTGCTCTACCTCGGCGAGGGCGCGGCCCGCCGCAACGTCCTGCACTACTGCCTCGGCACGTGGCTGGCCCTGGTCTCCACCGCCGCCCTGTTCCTGGACTCGGCCGGCCCCTTCTGGGTGCTCACGGTCGCGGGCGGTGGCGGCTACGCGGTCTCGGCGCTGCTGGAACGCCGCCGCCTCGCCGCGCTGGCCTGACCGCCACCCCGCCTCCAGCACGCGGTCCAGCCGGATCGGCAGCGTCCGCTGCCGGGTCCCGGTGGCGTGCCAGACCGCGTTGGCGGCGGCGGTGCTCACGGTCCCGACCAGCGGACGGCCTTCGCGCCGGGTCCGCGGCCGGTGGTCGCGGTCGGCCCAGCCGAACCGGGTGTGGCCCCCGGTCCACGCATGGAGAACGGCGGCAGGGTGTCGACCGGGACCGCCGTGAGACGGGTGCGGATCGCGGTCGCGGCGTAGAGCGTCTTGATCAGCTCGGCGCAGTTCTCCACGTGCTCCGCGAGCATCCCGACCGCCGAGCACAGCTGTCCCGGCGTGCAGTAGCCGCACTGGAGGCCGTCCAGCCGCACGAACGCCTCCTGCACCGGCGTCAGATCGCCATCACCCGCCTGCCGTCGAGCAGCACCGTGCAGGCGCCGCACTGGCCCCGGTCGCACCCCTTCCTCGGTCCCGTGAGACCGATCCCCTCCCGCACCGCGTCGAGCAGCGTCGTGCGGTTGTCGACGGTCACCGGGTGCGCCACCCCGTTGACCCGTGGGGAAATCCCACCGCCGGTGTCACCGGACATCGCTCCCGCCCTCCTCAGGCCACTGTGGACGGACGTTCGCCGTTGTCCCCGTGCAACCAGCCGCGAGCCGAAGCGGAGAGCCCAAAAGTCTCGGCTCGACGCACGATCCTCGCGTTTTGGGTGGCCCCGGTCACGTGGTGACGCGCAGGTGAACTTCCGCCGACCGGGCCCGGTCGGTTCGGCGAAGTCGACCAAGATCGTCCTCGGGCACTGGCATCCTCGGAGGCGTCGCAAGCCGTCGAAGGGAAGCCCGTGTCCGACTTCGTCTCCGTGGACGTGGCGCACCTGTCGCGCCTGAGCCAGGAGTTCCGGGATTCGGCCACCGCGCTGCGGGCGCGGATCCAGGAGTTCGAGGCGCAGACGGCGAACACCAACGGCGCCTACGGCGAGACCCCGAACGCCGCCGAGGCCGAGCGCGAGTACCAGGCGACCGCGCGGGAAACCCTGGCGCGGCTGGAGAAGATGCACAGCGACCTGCTCGCCACCGCCGGCACCCTCGACGAGCAGGCCCGGATGTACGACACGACCGCGCACGACGCCGAGCACGACGTCGACGACCTGAACCGGTCGGTCTGATGGCCGACGCGCTGGCCGAGGTCGGCCTCACCAGTCCCGGCGGCGACGCCCCCACCCTGCACCGCAACGCCCAGGGCTGGGCCGACATCTCGGCGTTCCTCGACCAGCACAGCGCCCGCGTCGCGGACCTCACCGCCTACGGCGTGTCCAACTGGCAGGGCCCCGGCGCGGAGGCGTTCGCCCAGCGCGCCCAGGTGCTCGCCCAGGACGCCGCCGGCACCGCGCAGACCACGGCCACGATCGCCGCCGAACAGCAGCAGCACGCCAAGACCCACGAGATGGTCGTGCAGATCATCACCGAGCTCGCCGTGCAGATCGGCGTGATGCTGGCGTTCTACGCCGCCGCGGCCGCGTTCCCCGCCCTGCTCGCGTGGGCGCAGGCGTGGCTCACGTACCTCATCACCACCGGCGTCCGCGTCCTGAGGATGCTCGCCTCCGCGCTCAACGCCCTGGTCCGCTTCCTGGTCCGGGCCCGCGCGTGGATCACCAAGGTCATGGACCTGTCCTGGAAGACCTCGCGGTTCACCGTCGGGTACGGGCGGGCGGCGGTGGAGGGCGTCCGCGACATCGCCATCGACCTCACCGCCAACCTCGTGTCGCACGGTATCCAGGGCAAGAAGATCGACCCCGCGCAGCTGTTCATCAGCGCGGGCATCAGCGGCGTCGGCGGCGGGCTCATCGGCGGGCTGGAGAAGACCGGCTACAAGAAGGTGCTCGACGAGGCGGGCCACGTGAAGCTCGGCGACGACGGGCTGCCGAAGTTCGTCACGTTCGACAAGCAGCTCAAGGTCTCCGGTCCCCCGCCCGCGCCCAAGCCGCCGCCCGTCGTCACGAACGCCTCGCGGCTGCTGGACGACGCCAAGGGCGCGTACGGCGCGGCGCGCGACCTCGGCGTGCGCGGCACCCGCGGTGAGGGTGACAAGCTCGCGGCCGACCTCGGTGGCGCTCGCGCGGCCCACGCCGACGCCGTGGCGAAGAACGTCCGGGACACGGCCGACGTCCACCGCACCACGACCGACGTCGCCGACTCCGCCCGCACCGTCCGGGCCTACGACAACGCCGCGTCCGCCGCCAAGACCCGCGCCGCCGAGGCCGAGACGATGCTGGACGTCTACCGCACCACCGGCAACGCCAAGTGGATCGACGACGGTGCCCGCGACCTCGCCGACGCGCGCCGCACCGTGACCGCCGCCGAGTCCGGCCTCGCCGACGCCAGGACCGCGTACGCCAAGGCCCAGGACGACCTCGCGACCGCGACCCGCAACGCCCAGCGGTCCGGCGACGACATCACCGCGGCCGCCGCCCGCCGTGACGCCGCTGCCGCCCGCGAACAGGCGTGGCAGACCCTCGTGGACGCCCGCGCCGCCGCCCGCGACCAGACCACGATCGGCGAGCAGCTCGCGTTCATGCGCGCGCAGAACGACTGGGCCCAGTCGTTCGGATCGCCCAAGCAGTGGCGCGAGACCTTGTTCTACGACGTCCCCAAGGACGTCATCAAGGGCATGTCCACCAACGCCGCCAAGTCCGCAGTCGAGGTCGCCAGGGGCAACGGCGACGCCGACGACATCTGGAAGGACGCGCTCCTCGGCGGGGCCACGGGCGCGGTGCGCGGCGGCGTGAACTCGGTCGCGGGCAACACCGCGTTCCCCGCCGGGGCGATCGAGGAGACGCTGTGGAAGATCGGCAGCAAGACCATGGACGACTACGCGCGCCGCAAGATCGAGGAAGCCACGTACGGCAAGTAGCCCAGCGCTGACCGTGCTTTGGTCAGCGCCGATGTTCTTGAGGTGTAGACGTCCGTCGGTGATTTTTTTTAGTCAACACTGAAGTAATAGAGTTAATCAGCGCTTCCGCTGTGACCCCCGGTCGTGGAGCGCGACTCGAACGCGACGGTTTTTGTCGGTGGTGGTTGCTAGCTTTCGCGGGTGATCCAGAACGAGCTGATGACGGCCGCCGAAGACCTGTTCGAGGGCCAGTGGTTCCTGCACGTGCCCGCACCGGGGATGCCGGGGTGGCCGCTGCAGGTGGCGACCCGTGAACTCGACGGCCTGTCGGTGCGGATCGTCACCACCGACGACGTGCGGGAGGTCGTGTCCTACGCGCGCGACCGGCAGGTGCCGCTGCTGCGGGCGTCGTCGTGACATCTTTCCGCCGCCCGGAGTTCACGGTGGGTGCGCGGGCGGAGCCCTAGGGTGATCACCACCTGCTCACCCGAAGGGTTCCCCTGTGACAAACCGCCTTCGCACCAGCGTCGCCGTGGTCGCCGCCGTCACGGCGCTGACGGTCGGCGTCCCGGCCACGGCCTCCGCCGCGCCGCTCGCCCTGCCGTCGTACGAGACGTGGATCTCGGACGTGACCGCGGTGACCGACACGGCCTCGGCGTACCTGCGCACCCGCCTGCCCGACCCGGCGACGCGGACGGCGATCGTGCTGGACATCGACAACACCGCCCTCCAGACCACCTACCGGCCCGCCATCACCACCCCGGCGACGGACCCGGTGCTCGCCGTCGCCAAGCAGGCGTCCGCGGCGGGCGCGGCGGTGTTCTTCGTGACGGCCCGTTCCGAGGTGCTGGGCTGGCCGACGGAGGGCAACCTCAAGGCCGTCGGCTACCCGGTCGCCGGGATCTACCTGCGGCCGTGGTTCAACTTCGACTCCGACGAGAAGATCAAGACCGCCGCGCGCACGTCCATCGAGAAGCTGGGCTACCGGATCGTGGCGAACATCGGCAACAACGACAGCGACCTCGCGGGCGGGCACGCCGACCGCGGGTTCAAGCTGCCGGACTACGACAAGCAGCTCTCCTGACCGCGGTCCCGGCCCGCGGCTGGTGCGCCGCGGGCCGGGCACGGGTCAGGCCAGGGTCGCGTAGTCGGCCCGGAACAGCCAGTCGGCCGAGTCGGCGGGGTTGGAGTCGCCGTACAGGAAGTCGAACGAGGTGAAGTTGCCGACGACACCCAGGTCCTTGATGTGGTTGTCGCCCGCGTTGCCCGTGGCCAGGTTGTCCATGTCGAAGCCGCGGATCACCTTCTCCCCCGCCACGGCCGCCCGTGACGCGCTGCCGACCGCGTGCGCCGAGCTCAGGATCGTGGTGATCGTGCCCAGCCGGGCGCGCGGCACCCAGACGTAGCTGACGTCGTAGGTGAAGCGGTCGTCGCCGTTGAGGTCGCGGAACGCGGTCGTCAACGAGCCGCCGCTCTCCAGGACCGCGATCCGGTCGAGGTGGTGGTCGGCGTTGTCGTAGGTGACCCGGAACCCGCTGAGCACGAACACGAAGTCACCCGCGGGCCGGGTGTTCAGCGCCGTGGTGCACTGCCCGGCGCAGGTCCCGTGGAACGTGCCGGGCACCAACCCGGCCGAATCGACCCGCTGGTGCGACACGCGGTAGGTGTACTGGTCGTCGCCGTTCTCGTCGGCGAACCCGACCTCCACCGCGAACTGCTGAGGCAACGGCATCGCCGACACCGTGCGGATGTGGTGGTCCTCCGACGTGTAGTGGTACTGGAACCGCGACAACAACGGCGTGCCCGCCGCGAACGTCGTCCGGAACACCGTCCCGTTGGCGGTCCCGGACACCTCGTCCAGTGCCTGGATCCCCACCCGCGGAGCCGCACCAGCCGCCCCGGCCATCCCCAGCACGGCCGCGGCCACCACAGCCACCCCGGCCAACACCTTGCGGCGCAAGAACTTCCGAGTGAACACAGTCTTCCCCTCGCAGAAACGACACCCCGTCCCGAGCGGCCCACCAGCCCGACCACCCACACACCGAGGCGTTCCACCCCCGTTCCACGCCGTTCCACCGGAGATCAGCAACCAGAGTCCCGCAGCCACTCGCCGAGGGTCGCGTAGTCGGCGTCTCGCAGCCCTTGGCGTGGATCGACGCGGTGCAGGAGGGCCGGTCCGGGGTGGTGAGCGGCGACCCAGGCGCGGTCGGTGTCGGCGATCTCGTCGTCGACCCAGGCGAACGGCCGCCCACCTGCCCACTCGACCAGGGCGCGGGTCTTCCAGTGGAGCCCGTTCCACGCGTCGAGGGCCGACGGCTCCGGCCACGCCACCACCGGCAGCGGCGGCAGGCCGAGTCGGGGCGCGACGACCTCGTTCGCGTCGTCCGTCCAGGTCGTCGCCCAGACCAGGTCGCACGGCAGTGCCGCCAGCCGTGGTCCGTGTGCCGGGTTCAGCCTGGGCAGCAGCGGGTGGGGGCCGGTGGTTGGCGCGAAGGTCGGGTGGTGGGTCGCGCCGAAGGGGATGAGCGGGCCGTCGACGTCGAGGAAGCGAAGAGCGCGCGGTGCGGGCACGGGCGGACGGTAGTCGGGATCGGCGATGGGGCCAGATGTGAGGAGGTCGTCGGGCTCCTGGGCGCGCCGTGGTGGGTGGTGGCGTGAAACGATCTCCTGAGCGCCCGCGACACCTCGGGTGTGGACGCCGTTCGCCAGGGGGATCGTCGATGATCGTGATCGTGCCTGCCCGAGTGCCGGGGACCGGCGCCCGCACCGCGCTGGAGCCGCGGTCATGAGCGGCGTCCGGTTGGCCCGCGACTACGACCCCGGCGAGGTGTTCGCCGATCAGCCGCTCGGCGCGCGGTTCAGCGCCGACCTCGTCCACCTGTTGGAGGGCGTTCGCGCGCCTGCCGCCACCAGCGACTGGGACGCGTGGCTGCGGGAGGTGGAGGTCGTGCTCGGGCCGACGCTGACCCGGCTGGTGTTCCCGCTCGACGGGCCCGTCGCCGTGCCGGACGTGCCGCAGGCCAACCGGCAGCGGTGTCGCACGTGGGCCCGGCGGTGGATCGAGGCGGCGACGACGGCGCCGCTGCCGTGGTCGGCCGCGCGGATGGCCGTGGCGCGGCTGTACCTGCTGCTGCTCGCCGCGGGCGTGTGGGGCGCGGACGAGGGCTGGCGCGCGGACCTGCGGGACCTGGTGCTCGCGCTCGTGCCGACGGACGCGGAGGACCAGGAGTCGCCCGGCCAGGTCATGACGCACCAGACATCGGTGATCGCGGTGTGCCTCGCGCTGCTGCTCCAGGACGCCAGTCCGCACGGCGGCGGCAGGCACGACGCCATCGCCAAGACTGCGTGGGACACGGCGGGCGAGTGGGCGGCCTTCGCGGAGCCCGCGGTCGTCGCGCGCTACCTCCACGTCTCCGACCAGGCCTACGCCCGTGTCGCCACGGAGGCCGAGGTCGCCGCCGTGATCGACCTGGCCATGGCCGCGGCCGACGACCCGCACGCCGAACTCCGCGACGCGTTCGAGCGCGAGGGCGTGCCCGCCACGCTCGTCGACGGCGTCTGGGTGGTCGACGGCGAGTTCCGCAACCCGCGCCGAGTGGCGGCCCAAGTCGCGACCATGGCGGCACCGGCGTGCGTGGTGCTCGCCCGCAACGCGACCAAGGCCGCCCTCGTCCTGCGCGACGGCCCCACCGTGGTCATCGCCGAGTCGACCGCGCCGCGCTGGCGGATCTACCGGCTGACCCCGCTGAGCACCCCGCTGTCGCTGCTCGGTGGTGACGACGGCCTGCCCAGCTCCGGCACGCAGCACCCGCTGTCGCCGGTCCCCCAGCCGATCCGCGACCTGGCCGAGACCGCGGGCGTGGACCTCCTGATGCTCATGGCCGCGATCCGCATCGCGTCGCCCACGGTCCGCGGCACGCGCTAACGGCCGGTGATGTGCAGGACCGCGTCGGCCCCGTCCAGGGTCGGCCGGTCCAGCGGGAAGTAGCCCTGCGCCGGGGTCGTGTCGGTCCGGGTGCGGGCGGGCACGACGTCGTGCGCCCGCACCAGGCCCCAGTCGGCGACCGCGTGCTGGAGCGAGCCCTCGTAGGTGTCCGGGTCGGGCTCGCCCAGCCCGAGCGCGGCGCTGCGCCCCAGGCTCCCCGCGACGAACGCGTACCGCTCCCCCACCAGCGCCCCGACGATCGCACCCGCGCTCGACCAGCTCAGGTCCATCCCGCCCAGGTGCCACCGGCTCGGGTTGCGCTGGAGGTGGAGGTTCTGCGCGAAGACCAGCGTCGGACCCCGCCCCGTCTCGGCCGCGCGGACGTCCAGCAGGTTGCGGGCCATGAGGGCATCGCGGACGCCGAGTTGGCGGGACACCCGCGTGGCCCGCTCGACGTGCTCCGCCGACTGCTTGTGGTACCGCAGCAGGCCCAACCCGGCGGTGAGGTGCACCTCGGCCCTGGTCCACGCGGACCGCGAGGTGGCCGCGATCAACTCCGGCGCACGCGCGTGCAGCGTGACGAGCATGTCGTCGGCGATCACCCGCAGGCGATCGGCCTCGGCCGTGGCTCCGACGGACTCGTTCGGGTCCATGATCGCCTCGGTCCGGCTCCACCGCTCGTCGTCCCCCGCGAGGGCCGCGAGGTCGACGTCGAGCCCCAGGTAGGCGCGGACGTGGTCGAGGTGGCGCAGCGGGCTGGGGGCGCTCATCATCTCGATCGGGGCGTCGAAGCCGTGGAACGCCACCCGGTCCGCGGGCGGGAGGTGCTCGTTGTGCTCGCGCAGCCACGCGACCAGCCGCCGGTTGCCGTCCAACTCCCCGAAGCCCGGCGAGAAACCCTCCTCCATGACGCTGTCGAGCGTTCCGCCTCCCCCGCGCACGTACTCGTCCACGGCGAGCGCGGCCACGCGGTCGGTCTCCAGGGCGACGGACCGGAAGCCGTGGTCGACCAGCCGGACCAGCAGGTCGTTGCGGACCAGTGGGAACGCCGGTTCGAGGTGGGTCGGCTCGCCGAGGGCCAGCAGGTCGCACGACGGGGAGAGGAAGTTACGAATGTCCATGGGGTTCAACCGTATCGTTGAAGTTTTTCTGGAGACTTCGCCGTGTTCTGCCAGCCGGTTTCGAAGAAAAGCCTCAACTTCGCGGAAAGGGGTGTGACACCTGTGCCCCGGCCGGACAGGTAGTGGGTGTAAGGCGGATGAAGGGGCGCGATGAGCAGTGACGACGATCGTGAACGGCGCTTCCGGGCGCTGCACGGGAACACCTACGCCGACCTGCTGCGGTTCGTCGGCAGACGGGTGCCGTGGAGCGAGGCGGAGGACGTGGTGGCCACCGTGTTCCTGACGGTGTGGCGGCGGCTGGACGACGTGCCGGAGGACGCGCGGCCGTGGCTGTTCGGCATCGCCCGCAACGTCCTGGTCAACCAGGCGCGCGGGTGGTCGCGGAAGCGGGCTTTGGACGTGCGGATCGAGGCCGAGCCGGAACGCGTGGAAGCCGACGGCGCGGAGCGGACGGCGGCGCGGGTCGACCTGGAACGGGCGTGGCGGCGGTTGACGGCCGCCGACCGCGAGGTGCTGGCGCTGGTGGCGTTCGACGGACTCACCGCCGCACAGGCCGCGGAGGTGCTGGGGTGTCGCCGCTCCGCCTTCGCGATGCGGCTGGGCCGGGCCCGCGACCGGCTGGCGCGGGCGATGGGCCCGGCGGACAACGACGCACTGGACTGGACGGGAGCGCGGGCGTGAACGACATGGAGCAGCTGAAGGCGTTGGACCCGGTGCGCGGCCACGAGCCGTCGCCGGAGCAGTGGGCGCGTGCCCGCGCGGACGTCGAGCGGATCATGCGGGCGGCCCCCGTGAACCCGTGGCCGCGACGGGCGGTGCTGGGCGCGGCCGCCGCGGCGGTCGCGGTGGGGATCGTGGCGGTGTCCACGGTCGTGCCCGGCGCGACCGAGAAGGCGTTCGCGTCGTGGACGCCGCGGCCCGGCACGGTCGAGGGCGAGCAGCGGCTGGCGCTGGCGCGGACCTGCGCCACGTCGTGGGGCGGGACGTCGGTCACGCCGGAGGACGTGCTGGTGGCCGAGAGCCGCGGCACGTCGTCGCTGGTGATCATGAAGAAGTCCGGCGGGGCGGTCGCGGAGTGCATGACCGTCGTGCCGGACGAGGTCTTCGGCTGGCAGCAGCTGACCGAGGGGCCGGTGGCCACGCCGCCGGGGACGACGACCACGTTGGAGACCATGAGTTCCCGCGGCAGCGGCGACTCGGCGTACTCCAGCATCGTCGGGCAGGTCGGCCCGGACGTGACGGGCGTGGACGTGCGGCTCGACGACGGCCGGGTCATCGGCGCGAGCGTAGCGTCGGGCTGGTGGACGGCGTGGTGGCCGGGTGAGCAGGGCGGGCAGCCGGAGCGGACGTCGGTCGTCGTGCACACCGCGGCGGGCAGCACGACGCACAACCCGATGGACCTGCCCTAGTGGACCGGGAGGTCCGGCGTTCTCGGGGGACGCCGGACCTCCCGCCCGGTCAGAACAGGACGTCGTTGCAAAGGTAGAACGCCTCAGTGCTGTCCGGCAGCACGCGCTGCCAGATCGTGAAGATCACGTGCCGCCCGGACTTGCCGCTGGGCAACCGCGTGGCGATCGAGTAGACGTCACCCGACAGCGGCGGGTTGCGGACCGAGTTGAACTGCTCCAGGTCCGACCAGCGCAGCGGGACCAGCGGGTTGTAGCCGTTCTTGGTGATGTACGACGTCCAGACGCCGTCGTGGTCCGCCGTCTCCTTGATCTTGAACGTGAACGCCGCCCCGGAGGTCAGCCGCGTGGCGGGCCAGTCGTTGCGGGCCAGGTTCAGCCCGGCGAACTTCAGCCTGCCCGCGCCGCACAGCTGGCCGTCCGGGATCAACGTCCGGGAGTTGCCCGCGGCGTCGAGCCGGTTGACCTCGTCCCAGTCGTAGAAGGCCTGCGTGCCACCGAGTTCGACGGCCGCCTTGCACGCGGCCGACCTGGGCTCCTCCGGGTCCTCGAGCAGCCCGCACTGGTAGGTGCGGCTGGGCGGGACCATCGTCGACCCGTGGGCGAACGCCGGACTGGCGGGCAGGACCGCGGAGAACACCAGCGGCACCGCCGCCAGCACGGCGAAAGCGGCGGCTTTCCAGCGCTTGGACATCACGGACTCCCTCTTCGAGTGGCGTCATGCAGTCGCGCGGCTCGACCCATGAGGATTCCGTGAGGATAAAATGGTCTAGTCCATTCCCGCTAGCGCTGTTCGGCGGAACCCGTACCAGCCCTCAGCCGCGCTCCTTGTCGATCCGACTCGCCTCGTAGATGCCCGTGACGATGAACTCCTCGCGCTGCTCGTCCGACCCCGACTGGAGCACCGCCGTGGCACGCGTCCAGACCTCGCTCCCCTGCACCGCCCGCTGCCACAGGGCGAAGACGAAGTCCCACGACGACCCGTCGAGCTCCTCCCTCGGCACGTCGACCCACCCGATCTCGGCCGCGGCGGCGAGGCGCTGCCGATCGCGCACGGCCTTCTTCCCGTCCTCCACCCGATCGCGTTCGGCCGCGTCGAAGACGCCGACCTGGATGAACTCCCGGCAGGCCGACTCGCTGCCCAGGTTCGTGAACGCCGTCGCGGCGGCCTCCTTGACCTGGCTGCCCGCGCGGGCCCGCGCCCACAGCGCGATGACGAAGTCCTGGTCCGTCATGGCGGCCATCGCGGGGGTGAACTCGATACCCGCCGCTCGAGCCGCGGCGGCCTTCTCCTCGACACTGGACTCCGCCGCCTGCACGGAAGCCGAAACCGACGGACTCGGCGCGGCCTGCGCGGGCACCGCCACCACTCCGACCACCACAGCGGCCGCCACGGACAGCGCGGTCATCCCGCGCACGCACACTCCGACCAGACCGGATCCGAACATGGGTCGATCCCCCCTCTGCACGACTGGCACTTCGCGCGACCGTGGCACGGACCAAGCGTTACTCACAACCCGTCGTGAGGATCACCACCGGCGGACTTTTCCCAACCCGGCGGCAGAAAAACACACTCGGTCCACTGTGGACGACCTACAGCCCCGACGTGTCGTGCGGCTCCACGAGGCCGTGGTGGTGGGCGAAGCGGACCGCGTGGACGCGGTCGCGGAGGCCCAGTTTGGCCAGCACGCGGGACACGTGGGTCTTCACGGTCTGGGTGCCCACGTAGAGCTGGTCGCAGATCTCGGTGTTGGTGTAGCCCGCCGCCATCAGCAGGAAGACCTCGTGCTCGCGGGCCGTCAGGCGGTCGATGCCCGGCGCCGGTTTCCGGGTGGGAGTGGTGGGGACGAGGGCGTCGGCGAGTCTGGGGGCGAGTCGGCGGGTGATGGACGGGTCGATGTAGGTGTCGCCCCGCGCGGCCACGCGGATGGCGGTCACGAGTTCCTCCGGCGGCAGGCTCTTGAGGATGAAGCCGTTGACGCCGGAGTCCAAGGCCTCGCGGACGTAGTCGTCGGCGTCGAACGTGGTGAGCAGCACGATCTTCAGGCTTCGGGGTGCCGAGGCCACGAGTTCGCGGGCGGTGGCGAGGCCGTCGAGCTTGGGCATGCGGACGTCGAGGACGACCAGGTCGGGGTTGTGGGTCCGGGTGGCCTCGACGGCGCTGTACCCGTCGCCGACGTCGGCCACGCAGGTCATGTCGGGCTGGGCGTCCAGGACCGCGCGCAGGCCGGAGCGGAACATGGCGTGGTCGTCGGCGATGACGATGCGCAGGGTCATGAGGTCGCTCCGGTCGGCATGGTCACGCTCGTCTCCCAGTACTGGCCGTCGGCGGTGGGGCCCGCCGTCGCCGTGCCGTCGAACGCCCTGGCGCGCTGCCGCATCCCCCGCAGACCGCGGCCGGAGCCCTGCTGGGCGACCGGGGACGAGCGCCGGGAGGTGAGCCGGTTGCGGGCGGTCAGCGACACGGAGTCGACGCCGTAGTCGAGTTCCAGCCGGACGGCCGTGCCGTCGCCGTGGCGCAGCGCGTTGGTCAGCATCTCCTGCGCCACCCGGTAGAACGTGGTGTCCACCGCGGGCGGCAGCGGGCACGGGTCGTTGTAGACCGCGAGCGCCACGCGCAGGCCCGCGGCGCGGACGCCGTCGACCAGTTCCTGGAGCTTGCCCAGCCCCGGCAGACCGGCGGACTCGCCGTCGTGCAGCAGGTCCAGCAGCCGCCGCAGGTCCACCATCGCCGCCCGACCCGCCGACTCGACGGCGACGAGCGAGTCCGGCACGGGTCCGGCCAGGGTCATCCGGGTGGCGGCGGCGTGCACGCCGATCGCGCTGATGTGGTGGGAGATCACGTCGTGCAGGTCGCGGGCGATCGCCTCGCGTTCCCTGGTCACGGCCTCGCCGACCTCGGCCTGGGCATCCCGCAGCTGCGCCTCCCGCTGGCGGCGCAGCTCGTCGACGTACTCCTTGCGCGCGGTCGTGTACCGCCCGACCAGCCACGGCAGCACGGTGTTGGCGGTCACCAGGGTCACGACGGCGAACGGGTTCGTCGCGCCGCCGATCCACAGCGACGACAGCACGCCGAACGCCATCGCGACCACGGTCGCCGCCGCGGGCCTGCCCCGCAGCCACGCGCCCGCCCGGTACGCGGACACCAGCTGCCCGGCCGTGTTCACGTTCCGACCGGGCAGGACGAGCGCCAGCGCCGGGAACAGGGCGGCGTGCGCCAGGGCGACCCACCCGGAGTACCGGGGCGCGGTCGCGAGCGCCGCGTCGGCGGCCACCAGCCCGACCAGCACCACGGCCTCGACCGGCCCCACCGCCTCCGGACCCCTGGTCAGGAAGCTCATCGCGTCGGTGACCAGGCACACCGCCGCCACCAGAACCGACTGCCGCGCGAGGGATCGCGCCGTTCCTCCGTCGAACACGCGCACAGTCTGGCGGCCCCCGGCCGCGCGGTAGTCACTCCCCAGGGGGACGCCCGGCGATGACATCGTCGTCGGACGAACTGGCTCCGGCCCGTCTTGTCCGCCGGACAACGGCGGGTGAACCGAGGTTGCGCCGCGCAGCGGGTTACCGGTTGGCCGTTCCGGTGGGAAAATCCCCACGTGACAACGTTGTCACCTTCCTCGCCCTGCAGGAGGAACCATGCGTCTTCGCACCGTCGCCCTGACCGCCGTGACGATCGCGGCCCTCGCCGTCCCGATAGCGGCGGGCACCGCACAGGCGGCGTCCGATCCGGCCCAGTACGTCAACGCGCTCGTCGGCACGAAACCCGGCGGCCCCGACTTCGGCCACGGCGGTGGCGCGGGCAACACGTTCCCCGGAGCCGTCGCGCCGTTCGGCATGCTCCAGTGGAGCCCTGACACCGTCACGCACCAGCACGGCGGCTACCACTACGACGACAACCGCATCCGCGGCTTCAGCCTGACCCACCTGTCGGGTCCGGGGTGCAGCGACTTCGGCAACATCCCGTTCATGCCGACCCTGGGCACCAGCCCGGTCGGCTACTACACGTTCAACCACGCCAACGAGATCACCCAGCCCGGCTACTACTCGGTGGCCTTCGACAACGGCCTGCGCACCGAGTTGACCGCCAACCAGCGCTCCGGCGTGGCCCGCTTCACCTACCCCGCGGGCCAGCGCGCCTCGCTGTCGGTCGACGCCGCCAAGGCGTTCAACGCCGCCAGCGGCACCATCACCATCGGCACGAACAGCCTGTCCGGCTACACCGACAGCGGCGGTTTCTGCGGCGCGGGCAACCGGTACCGGCTGAACTTCACCGTCACGTTCGACCAGAACTTCAGCACCGCGGGCGTCGTCGACGCGCAGGGCGAGGTCGACGAGTCCCGGCGCACCATCGAGGGCAAGAGCGAGCAGCAGTTGCCGCCCGAGCCCAAGACCGCCGAGACCCAGAAGCTCCCCTCTCCCCCGGCCGTGACGGCCCAGGACGTGCAGCCGTTCGCCGCCTCGGCGTTCGTCTCCTTCCCCACCAACACCGTCACCGCCCGCGTGGGCATCTCGTTCGTCAGCCTCGACGGCGCGAAGGCCAACCTCGCGAACGAGACCGGCACGAAGTCCTTCGACGAGGTGAAGGCCCAGTCGCGGGCGGCGTGGAACGGCTGGCTGGGCCGCGTCGACGTCACCGGCGGCACGACGACGCAGCTCCGCACGCTCTACACGTCGCTGTACCACTCCCTGTTGCACCCCAACGTCTTCAGCGACGTCGACGGCCGCTACACCGGCTTCGACAACCAGGTGCACATGACCAACACGGTGCAGTACGCCAACTTCTCCGGCTGGGACGTCTACCGCTCCCAGATAGCCCTGGTCGCCCTGCTGGCCCCCAAGGAGGCGTCCGACATAGCGCAGTCCGCCGTGAACCAGGCGGCGCAGGGCGGCTACTTCGACCGCTGGACGGTCGCCAACGGCGGCACGGGCGTCATGAACGGCGACCCGATGGCGATCATCGTCTCCACCGTCCACGCGTTCGGCGGTACGACCTTCGACACCGCGCAGGCCTTGCAGCGCATGGTCGCGGGCGTCAACGACATCCGCCAACGACCGGGCTGGTTGCAGTACAACACCTACGGCTACGTCCCCACCGGCCTCCCGGACGTCTGGGGCTCGGCGTCGACGACCCTGGAGTACACCAGCGCCGACTTCGCCATCAGCCAGTTCGCCTCCCGCCTGGGTGACACCGCCACGGCCGAGAACTTCCTCCGCCGAGCCCAGAACTGGCGCAACCTCTTCGAATCCGGCCAGAAGTACCTCAAGCCGCGCAACACCGACCTGAGCTGGCCCGCCTTCGACCCCGTCCAGGAGAACGAGTACGTCGAGGGCAACGCCGCCCAGTACACGTGGATGGTCCCGTACAACCACCGGGGCCTGTTCGACGCGATGGGCGGCAACAGCGCGGTCGTCTCCCGCCTGGACACGTTCTTCACCGAACTCAACGCGGGCCCGAAGAAGCCCTACGCCTACCTCGGCAACGAACCGACCCTCAACACCCCGTGGGCCTACGCCTACGCGGGCGCCCCCGCGAAGACCCAGGACGTGGTCCGCCGCGCCCTCACCTCCATCTTCACCCCGGTACCGGAAGGCTTGGTGGGCAACGACGACCTCGGCGAGATGTCGTCGTGGGCGGTGTGGGCAGCACTGGGCATGTACCCGGAAGCCCCAGGCCGCTCGGACCTGGTCCTGGCCAGCCCCCAATTCCCGCAAACCACCATCACCCGAGGCAACGGCAAGACCATCACCATCACCGCCACGGGCGCGTCCGACTCGGCGAAGTACGTGCAATCCCTCCGGGTCAACGGAACCACCAGCACCAAGCCGTGGCTGCCGTCATCGTTCGTGGCATCAGGCGGCACCCTCGACTACACCCTGGGCACCACGGCCTCCACATGGGGCTCCGCCACAGCAGACGCCCCACCCTCATTCGACGTGGGCCCGACCCCAGCCCGAACGGGAGCGATCACCGGCCTCTCAGCCAAATGCGTCGACGCCGACCCGGCCGTAACGGGCAACGGCGCGGTAGTCCGCCTCTGGGACTGCAACACCTCGGCGGCCCAACAGTGGACCCTCGCCTCGGACGGCAGCGTCCGCGCAGCGGGCCGCTGCCTGGACGTGGCCAGCAGCAGCAGGTCCAACAACGCCAAGGTCCAACTCTGGACCTGCAACGGCACCGGCGCACAACAATGGTGGCCAAAAGCAAACGGCGCCTTGGTCAACCCACCCTCAGGCCGCTGCCTGGACGTCCCCAACAGCAACCCGGCGAACGGCACCCAACTACAAATCTACGACTGCAACACCACCACAGCCCAACAGTGGAGGATCCCGTAAAAACACAAAAGACAATTTAGAAAGACAAAAAACAAACCCACCAAACCACACCCGATGGCGACCCCGCTGGAACCGGCGGGGTCGCCACGGAACGTGGCCGATTTGACATGGGGATTTCGGCCTTAAAATTGCAGTCGGGCGGGACTCTCTTGGGACCGCCTTTTGAGCCCGACAAAGGCCGAAATGAGGGGTCCCCATGTCAAATCGGCC
>Ga0247771_1000014_pt1 | contig 100523 bp, 74 predicted proteins | sample UWRJL197509C6_FD_179948 | JGI IMG/M metagenome (GOLD analysis project Ga0247771, IMG submission 179948) | Plant litter microbial communities from Arlington Agricultural Research Station in Wisconsin, United States - UWRJ-L197-509C-6 | ecosystem: Environmental > Terrestrial > Plant litter >... | reverse complement strand
CGCGGGCAAGACGACGATCATCTCGATGGTCGCGGGCATCCTCCGCCCCGACGCGGGCCAGGTGCTCGTCGAGGGCGTGCCGGTGTCCACCAGGACGACCGAGCCCAAGGGGCGCATCGGGTACGTGCCGCAGGAACCGGCCCTCTACCCCGACCTCACCGGGCGGGAGAACCTGAGGTTCTTCGCGCGCCTGCAAGGACTTTCGCGCGACGCGACGGCGCGCCGGGTGGCGCACGTGCTCGACGTGGTCGGGCTGGCCGACCGCGCCGACGACCGCGTCGGCCACTACTCGGGCGGCATGAGGCAGCGCCTGCACCTCGGCGTGGGGCTGCTGCACGAACCCGCCCTGCTGGTGCTGGACGAGCCGACCGCGGGCGTCGACCCGCAGAGCCGCAACGCGATCGTGGACGACATCCGCGACCTCGCTCGCGGCGGGCTCGCGATCCTCTACACGACGCACTACATGGAGGAGGCCGAACGGCTGTGCGACCGGGTGGGCGTCATCGACGCCGGTCGCCTGGTCGCCGAGGGCACCCGGCGTGAACTGGTCGCGCTGCTGGCCGAGAAGGACCGGATCTCGCTGTCGGTCGACGGGGACCTCGCCCGCGCGGAGGAGGCCGCCAAGCGGATTCCCTCCGTGCTCGGCGCCGCCGCTCGCGGGAACGACCTGGAACTGCTGGTGCACGACGCCCGCCAGTGCCTGCCGGGAGTGCTGTCCACGCTGGCGGAGGAGGACGTCCACGTCCGCGCGGTCGAGGTCGACGAACCGGACCTGGAGACCGTGTTCCTGCACCTGACCGGCAGAGCGCTGCGGGGGTGACGGCGTGCGCGCAGCCCTCCTCATCGCCGCGAAGGACCTCCGGCAGCGCCTGAGGGACTGGTCCGTGCTCGTCTTCACCCTGGTGCTGCCGCTCGGGCTGGGGCTGGTGTTCAGCCTGGTGCTGGGCGGTGTCACCAGCGGGGACGACGTCTTCCGCTACGCGGTCGTGAACGAGGACGGCGGCCCGGTGGCCGCCGTCTTCACCGACCGGGTGCTGCCCGCCGCGGCCGAGGGCGGCGCGATCACCGTGCGGACCGCCGCGTCGAGGGACGAGGCGCTGCGGCTGGTGGGCTCGGGCGAGGTGACGGCGTTCTTCGTCCTGCCCGCCGGGTTCTCCGCGCGGGTCGAGGCGGGCCAGGCGGCGGCGGTGGAGGTCGTCGGTGACGTCGACGCCCCGCTGGGCACCGGTGTGGCGCGGTCGCTCGCCGGGTCGTTCACCGAGCGGCTGACGTCCGTGCGCGTCGCAGTCGCCGCCGCGCTGCGCTCCGGGTCGACGCGGGACCCCGCCGCCCTGGCGGCCGAAGCCGCGGCCGTGCCCGACCGGCTGCGCGCGGTCGAGGACCCCGCGTCGCGGCGCGAACTGGACGCGACGACCTACTACGCGGCGGGCATGTCGGTCTTCTTCCTGTTCTTCACCGTCCAGTTCGGCGTCACGAGCCTGCTGGACGAGCGGCGCGCGGGCACGTTCGCCCGGATCCTCGCCGCACCGGTCCGCCGGTCGTCGGTGCTCCTCGGCAAGCTGCTCACCAGCCTCGTCGTGGGCGCGGTCGGCACCACCGTGCTGGTGGCGGCCACGACGGTGCTCATGGGCGCGCGGTGGGGCCATCCCCTCGGCGTGGCGGTCCTCGTCCTGACCGGTGTGCTCGCCGCGACCGGGACCGTCGCCGTGGTGGCCTCGCTGGCCCGGACCTCCGAGCAGGCCGGCGCGTGGCAGGCGGTCGTGGCGATCTCCCTCGGCGCGCTGGGCGGCGCGTTCTTCCCGGTGGCGCAGGTGGGCGGCCCGCTCGCCGCGATCAGCCTCGTGTCGCCGCACCGCTGGTTCCTGCGGGGGCTGGCCGACCTCGCCGGGGGTGACGTCCTCGCCGTGCTCCCGGCCGCGGGAGCGCTGACGGCGTTCGCGCTCGTCGCGTTCGGCGTCGCCGCCCTGCTGGGCCGTCGGGAGGTGCGGCGGTGAAGGCGCTGGTCATCGCGGGGACGACCCTGCGGCGGGTGTTCCGCGACCGCACCAGCCTGTTCTTCGTGTTCGTGCTGCCGCTGATGCTCATCCTCGTGCTGGGGGCGGCCTTCGGCGGACCGAGCACGCCGAAGATCGGCGTGGCGGGCATCGGCTCGGGGCACTTCCTGGACGCCCTCCGCGCCGAGAGGGGCTTCCGCGTCGACACCGTGGCGCGGGAGGACGACCTGCGCACGGCGGTCGAGCGCGGCGAACTCGCCGCGGGCCTCGTCGTCCCGCCCTCGGCGGAGGGCGAGGTCCGCTTCATCGTCCGCCAGGACAGCGCCGGGCAGCAGGCGCGGCTGCTGGTCGGCGCGGTGATCGCCGCCGAGGACGGCAGGCTCGCGGCGGGCGAGTTCGTGTCCCGTGCCACCGGGTCGGACACCGTCGCCGCCTTGTCCACGGTGGACGCCACCGGAGTGATCACGCCCGTCGTGTCGGTGGTCACGAGCACCACGGGCGACGCGCTGTTCCCGGCGGACCTCGGGCGGTTCTCGCTCGGCGCGTCGAGCCAGCTGCTGCTGTTCATGTTCCTCACGACGATGAACAGCTCCGGGGCGCTGATCGAGTCCCGCAGGCTCGGGGTGTCCCGGCGCGTGCTCGCCACCCCCACCACGGCGTCGACCGTCGTGCTCGGCGAGGGCTTGGGCCGGGTGTCCATCGCGCTGGTGCAGGGCGTCTTCATCATCGCGGGCACCTCGTTGCTGTTCGGCGTGCGCTGGGGCGACCCGCTCGCCGCCGCCGCGCTGACGCTGGCGTTCGCGCTCGTCGCGGGCGGTGCGGGGATGCTGCTCGGATCGCTCTTCCGGACCGAGCAGCAGGCCGGGGGCGTCGGCGTCCTGATCGCGCTCGGCCTGGCCGCGCTGGGCGGCTGCATGGTGCCGCTGGAACTGTTCGGCGGCGCCGTGCGCGACGTCGCCCTCCTCACCCCGCACGCCTGGGCCAACCGGGGTTTCGCGGAACTCGCGCGGCAGAGCGGGACCCTGCCCGACGTGCTGCCCCACCTCGGCGTTCTCGCCGGGTACGCCGCGGTGCTCTTCGCCCTCGGGACGTGGCGGCTGCGAGCCGTGCTCACGAGGTGACGGGACACGGGACTTCCGTGCCCGCCCAGAGGACTTCCGACTCTCCACCCCCGCCTGCCGCGGGACGACCGTGGAGGCAGGAGGTCGACCATCGAAGGAGATGCCATGACCACCCCAGTCGTCGGGTTCGACACCCTCGGCAAGCACGACACCGCCATCGCGGGCGGCAAAGGAGCGAACCTCGGCGAACTCACCGGAGCGGGCCTGCCCGTGCCGCCGGGGTTCGTCATCACCGCGGACGCCTACCTCACCTCGATGGAACGCGGCGGAACGCGGGACGAGCTCCGCTCCGCGCTCGACACCGCCCTGCTGTCGGTCGACGACCCGACCGAGTTGTCCGCGGCGTGCGAACTGCTCCGGGACCTCGTGCGCAAAGCCGGGATCCCGGACGACATCCGCACGGCCGTCCTCGACGCCTACCACTCCCTCGGACCGGCCGCCTCCGTCGCGGTCCGGTCCTCGGCGACGTCCGAGGACGGCGCGGGCACCTCGTTCGCGGGCATGAACGCGACCTACACCAACGTCGTCGGCGACGACGACCTCGTCGAGCGCGTGCGGGACTGCTGGGCGTCGCTGTTCGGCCCCAGGGTCATCGCCTACCGGGCGAGCAGGCACATCGTCGAGGAACCCGCCATCGCCGTGGTCGTCCAGCGGATGGTCGACTCCGAGCGGTCCGGCGTGGCGTTCACCGCCGACCCCTCCACCGGCGACCGGGACCGGATCGTCGTCGAGGGCGCGTTCGGCCTCGGCGAGGTCGTGGTCAGCGGAGCGGTCGAGCCGGACACCTACGTGCTGGCCAAGACCGGCCCGAGGCTGCTGGAGGCCCGTGTGGGGCACCAGACCCACAAGATCGTCCGCGGCCCGGACGGCGCGGACCTGCGCGTGGACCTCGACGAGCACACCGGGGCCGAACGGGTCCTGACCGACGACGAGGCCATCGACCTCGCCCGGCTCGCGCTGCGGGTCGAGGAGCACTACGGCACCCCCCAGGACATGGAGTGGGCGATCTCCGAGGGCAGGACGTGGCTCGTCCAGTCCCGGCCCATCACCACGCTGGACGAGCAGGAGGCGCCGGGAACGGTGCTGCTGAACGGGTTGTCCGCCTCGCCGGGCACCGCGTCCGGTCGCGTCCGCGTGCTCTCCTCGCCCTCGGAGGGCGGCCGGTTCCTCGACGGCGAGGTCCTGGTGGCGACCATGACCAACCCGGACTGGGTGCCCACGATGCGCCGCGCGGCGGCGCTGGTCACCGACGGCGGTGGCATGACGTGCCACGCCGCGATCGTGGCCAGGGAGCTGCGCGTCCCGTGCGTCGTCGGCACCCGCAAGGCCACCCGGGTCCTGCGCGACGGCGAGGTCGTGACCGTGGACGGCGCGGGCGGACGGGTGCTCGAGGGCGCGGTCGGCGGAGCGGTCCGCACCCAGCCCCGGCCGGAGGCCCCGACGACCGCGGGCGCGGTCGAGGCGCTGGCCACCCGCCTCTACGTGAACCTGGCGATGCCCGAGCACGCCGAGGAGGTCGCCGCGCTCCCCGTGGACGGCGTCGGCCTGCTGCGGGCCGAGTTCATGCTCACCGAGGCGCTCAAGGGCACGCACCCCCGGTACCTGCTCGCCCACGAGACCGGCGACGAGTTCGCCACGGCGATGACCGAGTCGCTGCTGCGCATCACGCGCGCGTTCGCCCCCCGGCCGGTGGTCTACCGCGCGATCGACTTCCGCACCAACGAGTTCCACGACCTGAGGGGCGGCGCGGAGTTCGAGCCGCACGAGGACAACCCGATGATCGGCTACCGGGGTTGCTACCGGTACGTCAAGGAGCCCATGCTGTTCGGCCGCGAGCTCGACGTGCTGGCCAGGGTCCGCGAGGAGACGCCGAACCTGCACCTGATGATCCCGTTCGTGCGCACGAAGTGGGAGCTGGAGGCGTGCCTGGAGCAGATCGACGCCAGCCCCCTCGGCCGCCAGCGCGGGCTGCACCGGTGGGTCATGGCCGAGGTCCCCTCCGTCGCCTACTGGATCCCCGAGTACGCCAAGGCGGGCGTCGACGGCGTGTCCATCGGCAGCAACGACCTCACCCAGCTCGTGCTGGGTGTCGACCGAGACTCGGAGGTGTGCGCCGAGCTCTTCGACGAGTCCGACCCGGCGGTGCTCGACTTCATCACCCGGATCATCCGGGCGGCGGGCGACGCGGGCATCACCTCGTCGCTGTGCGGCCAGGCCCCGTCGAACCGGCCCGAGTTCGCCGAACACCTGGTGCGCCAGGGGATCACGTCGATCTCGGTCAACCCCGACGCCGTCGCCGCGGCCCGGTCGGTGATCGGCTCGGCGGAACGCAGGCTGCTGCTGGGCGCGGCGGTCCGAGGCGGGCGGTGAGCACCGTGGCGGACGACCGACCCGACCCCGCCACCGTTCGGGCCGCGGTGGCGCTGGCCGGGCGGGCGCCGTCGATCCACAACTCCCAGCCGTGGCGCTGGCGGGCGGACCGCCGCTCGGTGCACCTGTTCGCCGACCGCGAGCGGCACCTGTCGGCCACCGATCCCGACGGGCGCGACCTGCTGGTGAGCTGCGGCGCGGCGCTGCACCACCTGCGGGTCGGCTTCGCCGCGCTCGGCTGGGCCACGATGGTGCGCCGCCTGCCCGACCCCGCGGACCCGGACCACCTGGCCGCGGTGACGTTCTTCCCCCGGCAGGCGAGCCCCGACGACATCGCGCTGTCGGCGGCGGTCCCGCACCGCCGCACCGACCGCAGGCGGTTCAGCTCGTGGCCCGTGCCCGCCGACCTGGTGGGCGTGCTGGTCGACCGCGCGGCCGAACACGGCGCGCTGCTCGTGGCCGCCGTCGACGCGGGCGACCGCTTCCGGATCACCCAGGCCATCAACGCCGCGTCCTGGCAGCAGGGGATGAACCCGGCCTACGCCACCGAACTGGCGGCGTGGGCCGGTCGGGGCCGCGGCGCCCGCGACGGCGTGCCCGCCGCGAACATCCCCTCCGCGCCGGCGTCGCACGGCGACACCGAGATGCGCGCGTTCCCCGACGGGGAGCTGCGGGTGTCGTCCCCCGGCTGGGAGGACGACGCGGGCGAACTGCTGCTGCTGGCGACGTCCTCCGACGACCGCGGGTCCCGGCTGCGGGCCGGGGAGGCGTTGAGCGCGGTGCTGCTGACCGCGACCGACCTCCGGCTCGCCACGTGCCCGCTCAGCCAGCCGCTGGAGGTCACCGCGACCAGGGACGTCCTGCGGGAGCAGGTGCTCGACGACGTCGCGTTCCCGCAGCTGGTCGTCCGGGTGGGCTGGGCGCCGGTGAGCGGCGAGCCGCTGCCCGCCACGCCCCGCCGGGACGTGGCCGACTTCTACTCGCCCCTGGAGGGGGGCCGTCCGTGATCGAGCCACTCACCACCGGACGGTCGGTCACGACCGCCGACGTCGAGGCGGTCGAGGCCGTCACCCGGAGCCTGCGGGCGCAGGACTACCGGCACGGCGGCCGGAGCCCGCGGACGTTCGTGCGGGCGGCACTGCCCGCCGCGCGCGACCTGCTGCGGGCTCCGGGCTCCGCCTCGGTGACCGGGAAGCTGCGCACGGCGGTCGCCGACCTGCACAACCTCGCGGGCTGGACCGCGTTCGACACCGGGCGCGTCCCGGAAGCGGTCTCGCTGTTCCGGGAAGCGCTGGTGCTGGCGCGGGAGGCGGACGACGACGAGTTGACGGCGAACGTCCGCTACCGGCTCGGCCGGGTGCGCCTGCACCTGGACGAGCCGGTTCGGGCGCTCGCCGAGTTCCGGCGGGGGCAGCGAGCGGCGACCGCGAGCGGGTCGGCGCTGGCCACCGCGATCCTGTGCGCGAACGAGGCGTGGGCGCTGGCCCGGATCGGCGAGGCGACAGCCGCCACCGACGCGCTGGCGCGAGCCCACGAGCACTTCGCCGTGGCGGACACCGCCGCCGCGCCGGGCTGGGCCCGGTTCTTCACCTCCGACGACCTGACCGTGATCAGCGGCGTGGTCCACGCCGAACTCGCGCTGACCGTCGACCCCGCCCACGCGGGGACGGCGGTGGCCGAGCTGGTGTCGGGCACCGACGGCTACGGGCGGGACATGCCGCGCAGCAAGGTGTTCGGGCTGATCTGGCTGTCCGTTGCGCACCTCGTCGCGGGCGACGTCGATCGGGGTGTCGAGACCGGGCACCGGGCCGTGGACGTGAGCGCGGAGCTGTCCTCGACACGGGCGGTCGACCGCTTGAGGGGGCTGCGCGACGGGGCGACGCGCCGGTTCGCCGACCGCCGGGTGCGGGAGCTGGCTCGGAGGATCACCGAGGTGACCAAGCTCGCCGCGGAGGACGCACGGGGCTGACCGGCTTCCGCGTCCTCGGCGACGACTTCGCCCCCGTGCCGGGGTTTCCGGCACGGGGGCTTCGCGGTGACCGCTACTCCGCTGGGACGTCGACCCGGATCTTGCGGTCCGGCACCGGTTCGTTGACCGGGACGCGGACCTCCAGGATCCCTCGGTCGTACTTGGCGGAGATCGCCTCGGGGTCGGCTCCGACCGGCAGCGGGACGACCCGGCTGAAGGACCCGTAGCGGAACTCCGTGTGGTGTCGGTCGTGCTTGTGCTCCTCCCTCTTGGCGGCGATGGTGAGCCTGTTGTCCGACGCGCTCACCTCGATGTCCTTGTCGGCGTCGAGACCCGGCAGCTCGGCGCGCACGACGTAGGTGCCGTCCTCGACGAAGTCCTCGACGTGCACGGGGTGCCGGTTCGCGGTGAACGGCCACGCCGCTTCGAAGATGTCCATCACGTCGGGGATGAGCGTGCCGGACGGACGACGAATGATCGAGGTCATCTCGTCTCCTTTCTCCTTGCCTGGTAACACTTCCAGTCAACTCCCGGCGGGTCCGCCCGGCCAGGGACCGACGGGCTCCGGGCGGAGGACCTACGTCCCTCCCTCCCCCGCACCGGCCTCCGGTCCCTCCACGGTGGACTTCGCGTCCGTTTCCGCCGCGGCGGCCAACTGGTGGCTCGACGCCCGCACCGCGGCGACGAGCAGGGTCGTCCCGCCAACCGCCACGACCAGGACACCGCCCAGCAGGGCCGCGATCGAGACCGGCCCCAGCGCGGGCACGGTCGCGCGGGCGGACAGGTCGGTGTCGACCACCTTCCCGCCGTTCGCGTTGAGCACGACCACCGTCCACTCGCCCCGCTCCGGCCGCCACGTCACCGATCCGGTCCCGGAGACCGCCCACGCCGGTCGGACGGCGGGCGGCGCGCCACCCGACCGGTGCCGGTACCCGACCTCGGACCCGGCGGGCACGACCTCGTCGTGGTCGACGCCCGAGAGGTACCGGGCCACCTCGTCCGCGGGGCCGACGGCGACGACCGCGTCCCGGTCCGCCCGCAGTTCCACCTCGCCCAGCCAGTCCTGCCCCACCTGCCACCGCGCGTCGGTCCAGCGCAGGTCCACCGTGCCGAACGACAGGGCGTAGCCGTCGCTGTGGAAGGACTTCGTCCCGGTGCCGAGGAACCCGTCGGCGTCGCGCTGGGTCGAGTCGGCCCAGAGCCCGACCGCGCCCGCCGCCGAGACCAGTGACCCGAGGCCGAGCAGCAGCGCGCCGACGACCGCCGCGACGACGCGCCCACCGGTCCACCCGTCCACCGGGTGCGGTGGCGGCGGTCCTTGGTCGATCGTCGTCACACCGGGCTCGTCGCCACCGGTGTCCAGGCGGAAGGGCGGGTAGGCGTCGGTCATCAGGCCGACGTACGCGGCGACGCGCAGGGCCCACCGGTCCATCCCGAGGACGAAGTCGAAGAGGCCTCGCGGGTAGCGGCCGGTGACCAGCAGCGCCACCCCGGCGAACAGGGCGACGAGCCCGACCAGCCCACCACCCGCGCCCGCGGCCCACTGACCGAGCCGCGACGCCGCGTACCCGCCGCCGCCGACGAAGAAGCCGACGACCAGGTAGTGCGGGATCGCCAGCAGCCACCACTTCACCAGCACGAGACCGCGGGAGAGGTGCTCGGGGTAGGCGATGTCCAGCGCCGCCGGGTAGTCCGGCTCGGCGCCGAGGCTGAACGGCGGGTACTGGTCGGTGGCCAGCGCCCCGTAGGTGTAGTAGGCGACGCGCCACGTCCAGCGCAGCACCCCGAGGGTGAAGTCGAACAGCGGCCTGGGGTAGCGCCCGGTGACCAGGATGCCGAAGAACGCGATCACCGTGCACACCGCGAACGCGACCCACAGGAACGCGAGCACGAGGTAGTGCGGGATCGCGAGCAGCCACTTGACCAGCCAGAGCCATCGGCTCAGTCCGGGATCGAGCCTACCGCGCACCCGCACCGGGTAGCCGGCCGTCGCCGTGGTCATCGCACGCCTCCTGTGGTGACGAGGACTTCCCGGCCGTGCGAAGTCCTCTGCGGACTGTCAGTTGTGCAGCTTGAGCAGTTGCCCGGTCACGCGGTCGCGCACCAGGTCGATCGCCTCGGTGTAGGTCTCCGCCTCGGCTTCGGCGTTCACGCCCAAGCCGGCCATGGCCAGCCGCACGTGCGCGACGACCCGCGGCCTCGCCCGCCGGGCGGACGTGGTCGTCAGCCGCACGGCCGCGTCGTCGACGGGCATGGGCGCGTACCTGGCCAGTGGCGCGATCCTCGCCACCGCGTAGTCACGCGCGCCGTCGGGAACCCTTGCCGTCAGGGAGACCTGGATGTTGTCGATGACGGCTTCTCCAGCGTGGCGCATGTCTTCTCCTCCTGGGATGTGCGCCTCCACGCTCTCCCGGATCGACGGCCGGGGTGAGAGTCCAACCGGCCGTCCTCGCCGGGACTTCGGACCCCGCGGACGTCAGCGGTCGCTCGCGGGCGGGCGGACGACCGCCACCGGGCACGGCGCGTGGTGGACCAGCGCCTGGCTGGTCGACCCGAGGAGCATCCCGGCCAGCGCGCCGTGGCCGCGGCTGCCGACGACGAGGAGCCTCGCCCCCCGTCCGTGGTGCAGCAGCGCGCGCACCGGCGGGTCCTCGGACACCACCCGGTCGACGTGCACCTCCGGGAACTCCTCACGCCACCGGTCCAGGCTCCGGTCGAGCACGCCGAGTTCGGCCGCCTCGACCCGCGACCGGTCCGGACGCGGCCACGTCCGGTCGTAGAGCGCGGGCTCCAGGTAGTCGGACCACGCGATCACCGCCACGAGCGGGGCTTCCCAGGCGGCGGCCGCGCGGAACGCGAACCCCGCCGCCGCCTCGCCCGCGAGCGAGCCGTCGACCCCGACCACCACCGGCCCGTCCTCGGCGAGCACGCCCCGGACCACGACGACCGGGCACCCGGCGGCCGTGGCCACCCCCAGCGCCGTGGACCCCAGCAGCAGCCGGGCGAACCCGCCGAGCCCGCGCGACCCGAGCACGACCTCCTCGACGTCCGCGGACTCGCGGACCAGCAGCGGCACCGCCGCCTCGTCCGCCATCGCGGTCTCGACCACCACACGGGGAGCCACGTCCACGGCCGTCTTCTCGGCCTCGTCCAGCCACCGCTGCCCCTGCGCCGCGAGCGCGCCGCGAATCCTGGAACCGACCCCGAGCAGCTGCGGGGTCACCTTCGAGGGCATCAGGTACGAGTGGACCAGCCGGAGCGTCCTCCCCCGCCGCTCGCAGTCGCGGGCGGCCCACCTGACCGCGTCGATCGACGAGGGGGATCCGTCGACACCGACCACCACCGCACTCCTCGGACCCGTCATCGCGGTTCGCCTCCACCCTGGTCGCGGTGCCTTCGACGCTAGGAGGAACGGGTCCCGTGCGACGCGGTCCTTGGTCCCGTCCGCACAGAGCAGGGTGGCCGCGCCGACCGACCCCCGGCCTCGGAGGACTGTGGGCCTCGCCACGGACACCACTTGAAGAAGTTTGCAAGTCTTAAGATGATGCTCTCTTCACCTCACCACCAGGAGGCCGGATGAGCGAGTCCGACGCCGGGACCGCGGGACGGCCCGACCACGCGCACGGGGGTGAGCGGGCGTGCTGAGGACCCACCCGACTTCCCGATGAAGGGGGCACTGCGGTCGCTGCTGCCCGGCAGGCAGGAGATGGCGTCGTTCACGCGGTCGCCGGGTCGGGACCTCGTGGCCGGGCTGACCGTCGCGATCGTCGCGCTGCCGCTGGCGCTGGGGTTCGGCATCGCGTCCGGCCTCGGCGCGGCGGCCGGGCTGGTGACGGCGATCGTCGCGGGCTCGATCGCGGCGGTCTTCGGCGGGTCGAGCCTCCAGGTGTCCGGGCCGACCGGGGCCATGGCCGTGGTGCTGGCGCCGATCGTCGCGGTCCACGGGCCAGGGGGTGTGCTGGCGGTGGGCCTGATGGCGGGCGTGCTGCTGATCGGGCTCGCCGTGGCGCGAGCGGGTCGGTACGCGCGCTTCGTGCCGACCCCGGTGGTGGAGGGGTTCACGCTCGGCATCGCGGCGGTCATCGCGGTGCAGCAGGTCCCCGCGGCGCTGGGCGTCCCCAAACCGGACGGGGAGCAGGTCGTGCTGGTCGCGGCCAAGGCGGTGGCCGACTTCGCCGCGCGCCCGGACTGGCGGGCCGTCGTGCTGTCGGTCGGCGTGGCGCTGGTCGTGCTGCTCGGCGCGCGGTGGCGTCCGGCGGTCCCGTTCTCGCTGCTCGCGGTGGCCGGGGCGACCCTCGCGAGCTGGGCGGCGGCCCTGCCCGTGGAGCGCGTGGGCGCGCTGCCGAAGACGCTGCCCACGCCCTCGCTGGCGTTCCTGGACCCCTCGACCCTCACGGCCCTGCTCCCGTCGGCCGTGGCGGTGGCGGCGCTGGCCGCGCTGGAGAGCCTGCTGTCGGCGACGGTCGCGGACGCGATGAGCGTCGACGAGCACCACGACCCGGACAAGGAGCTGTTCGGCCAAGGGCTGGCCAACCTGGTCACCCCGCTGTTCGGCGGGGTGCCCGCGACGGCGGCCATCGCCCGCACGGCGGTCAACGTCCGGGCGGGAGCCCGTTCCCGGCTGGCCGCGCTCAGCCACTCGCTCGTGCTGGCCGTCGTCGTGTTCGCGGCGGCTCCCCTGGTCGGCGCGATCCCCGTCGCGGCGCTGGCGGGCGTCCTGCTCGCCACCGCGATCCGCATGGTCGAGGTCGGATCGGTCCTCGCGCTGCTCCGCTCCACCCGCTCCGACGCGCTGGTCCTCGTCCTCACCGCCGCCACCACGCTGGCGCTGGACCTGGTCACGGCCGTCATCGTCGGCCTCGTCGTCGCGGGCGGTCTGGCGCTGCGCACCATCGCCGGGACCGCCCGGATGGAGGAGGTCCCGCTCGACCACGACCACCACGACGAGGAGGAGCGGACGCTGCCCGCCGAGCACATCGTCGCCTACCGCTTGGACGGGCCGCTGTTCTTCGCCGCCGCGCACCGGTTCCTGCTGGAGCTGACCGAGGTCACCGACGTCGAGGTGGTCGTGCTGCGGCTGTCCCGCGTCTCCACCGTCGACGCCACCGGCGCGCTGGTCCTCGGCGACGTCGTCGAGCGGCTGGAGCGCCGCGGCGTCGCCGTGCTCGTGTCCGGCATCAGACCGGGCCACGAGCGCGTGCTCGACGCGCTCGGCGTGGCCGACCGCCTTCGCGCCCAGGGCCGCGTGTTCGCCACCACCCCCGAGGCGATCGAGCACGCCCGCGCGCTGCTGCGCGAACGGGGCGGTTGCTAGAGTCCGATCACCAGGCGGAACGGCGGGAGGTGGCACGTGACGGCGACGGAGGCCGCTCCCCGCGCACGACGTGCCGACGGCGGAAACCCATGAGCAGGCCCCTCTACCAGCTCAAGGCGGAGTTCTTCAGAACACTGGGACACCCGGCCCGCATCAGGGTGCTGGAACTGCTCAGCGAGCGCGAGCACGCCGTCGCGGAACTGCTGCCGGAACTGGACATCGAGCCGTCCAACCTGTCGCAGCAGCTCGCCGTGCTGCGCCGCGCGGGCCTGGTCGTCACGCGCAAGGAGGGCTCGACCGTCCACTACTCGCTGACGAGCCCGCACGTGGCCGAACTGCTCGCGGTGGCGCGCACGATCCTCACGGGTGTCCTTTCCGGACAGGTCGAGCTGCTGGAGGACCTGCGCGGCCCCGAGGCGCTCAGCCACGACAGCACCACCGGCTAGCGCCGACGGGCACGACACTGCCGGCCGCGACGCGGGGGCGCACTCGCGACGACGCGCGGCTCGACGTCGACCCTCGCGGGAACCCGGTCCGGATCGGGGCTTGGAACCCCACTTCGGCCGCGCTTCCCTTCCACGGCAACGGGAAGCGCTCTGGGCCGTGGGTCGCCATCTCCTCGTACACCCGCCGGCGCTGCTCGACCGCGTGCCGGGCCAGCGCGGGCGGGCGCTCGACCTCCTCGGGGTCGCCGTCGGCAGGCGACCGGAAGCGCAGCTCGCGATCGGTGCAGTCCGACAACGGCAGGCGCGGGGAGTCGAGCAGGAACGGGTTCTTCCCCGCCTCGCGCAGGACCGGGTCGCACCTCATCAGCGGCCAGTACCCACCGGCCACCGCGCGGTACCGCTGGTCCATCCCGGCGCGCATGTCGATGCCGTGGGCGATGCGGTGGCCGCGGGCGATCACGAGCGACGGCCCGTCGTAGGCCTCGCGCATGGCCCGCAGCGTCACGCGCGGTCCTCCAGGTACACCCGCGACGAGTACCTGGAGTCCGGCAGGCCGCGGGCGTTGAGCGGCGCGGACGCGAACCCGTCCGGCGCGCCCTCCTCGGCGGCGGCGTCGAAGAACTTCGAGCGGATCACCGCGTGCGGGCAGACGAAGGCGCAGTTGCCGCACTGGACGCACTGGTCGGCGTCCCCCAAGGCGACCTGGTCGGAGATGTCGCGCTTCTCGAAGGCCGTGGTGCCGCTGGGATAGCTGCCGTCCACGGGCAGCGCGCTGACCGGCAGGTCGTCGTCCGCGACGGCCCTCATCACGGCCCGGTGTCCCGGCGTGTACTCCTCGGTGGTCATCACGGGCCCTCCCCGTCCTCGAACCTGCTGTTCCGCTCGACGTCCCCACCCTCCTCGGACGACGCGCGGCGCGGGTCCTTCACGCCCCGCGGCGGGAACGGCGGCGCAGGCGCCACAACTCGTCGGCACCCCACACGAGGACCGGGAACACCGGCAGGAGCGCCAGTAGCGCGGGCGGGGGCACCGCGGTGCCGAAGACGTCCTGGAGGACGGGCACCGCCACGACGGCGGCCGCGAACGCCACCTCGAAGAGGATCCCCCACAGCAGCAGGCGGTTGCTGAGCGGGCCGATGGCCCGCAGGGACGCGAACTGGGTGCGGGACGCGAACGCGGTGCCGATCTGGCAGGCGACGATGCCGAGGAACGACATGGTCGTGGCCTGGACCCAGGTGTGGTGCAGCGGGTAGCCGAGGCCGACGGGCGCGCCGGGGTGCCAGCCCCCGGCCAGCAGCGCGAGGAAGAACCCGGCCAGCACGAGCACGGCGGACACCCCGCCCAGCAGGCCCCAGGCCCGACCGAGCATCCGGGCGTCGATGACGTTGTCGGTCCGCGCGCGGGGCGGGCGCTCCATCAGGCCCGGCTCGGCGGGTTCGCGGCCGAGCGCCAGCGCGGGCAGCGTCTCCGTGCCGAGGTCGATCGCGAGGATCTGCAACACGGTGAGCGGCAGCGGGACCAAGCCGCCGGACAGGGCGAACAGCAGGAACGGCACGACCTCCGGCGTGGCGTGGGCGAAGATGTAGACGATGAACTTGCGGACGTTGTCGTAGACCCGGCGGCCCGCCTCCACCGCCGTGACGATGGACGCGAAGTTGTCGTCGGTGAGCACCATCGTCGAGGCCTCCCTGGCGACGTCGGTGCCGCTGACGCCCATGGCCACCCCGATGTCGGCGCGGCGCAGCGCGGGCGCGTCGTTGACGCCGTCGCCGGTCATGGCGACCACGTGCCCCTCCGCGCGCAGCGCGTCGGCGATGCGCAGCTTCGCCTCCGGCGAACTGCGGGCGAAGATCAGCTCCTTGCCCCGCTCGAGCATCGCGTCCAGCTCGGTCTCGCTCATCGCGTCCAGTTCGGGACCGGTGACCACCGCCCCGCCGTCGCGGCCGATGCCGACCTGGCGCGCGATCTCGGCCGCGGTGAGCGCGTGGTCGCCGGTCACGACGATCAGCCGGATGCCCGCGGTGTGGCAGCGGGCCACCGCGTCGGCGACCTCGGGGCGCGGTGGGTCGACCATGGCCACGAGACCGAGCAGGGTCAACTCGCGTTCGGCCGCCTCCCGGCGGGTCGGGATCTCCGAGCCGGGGTCGAGGACGCGCTGGGCGACGGCGAGCAGGCGCAGTCCGCGAGCGGCGTGACCGGAGATCACCGCGGTGACCGCGGCGCGGTCGTCGTCGGTCAGCGGGCGCTCGCTCCCGTCCGGGTCCACGATGGCGGTCGCGCGGACCAGCACCTCCTCGGGTGCGCCCTTGACGTTGACGACCCGACGGCCCTCCGACTTGTCCACTGTGGACATCAGGCGCAGGGCGGGGTCGAAGTGGAACTGGCGCAGGCGGTTGCGGGAACGGAGGTCGGCGGAGACGTCGGCGCCCAGGTCGGACGCGGTGCGCAGCAGGGCGATCTCCGTGGGGTCCCCGGTGGCGCGGTCCGGCTGGGACGGGTCGAACTCGGCGTTCACGCACGCCGCGACCGAGGCGGCGAGCCGCGGCGCGAGGACGTCCGCGGCCGGGGAGTCCACCGGCCCGGCGGGCGTCCAGACATCGGTGACCCGCATCCGGTTGCGCGTCAGCGTGCCGGTCTTGTCGGTGCAGATCACCGTGGTCGAGCCCAGCGTCTCCACCGCAGAGAGCCGCTTGACCACCGCGCCGGAGCGGGTGAGTACCCGCACGCCGACCGCCAGCGCCAGCGTGATGGTCGGGAGCAGGCCTTCCGGCACGTTGGCGACCAGGATGCCGATGGCGAAGTTCACCGCGTCGGGCAGCGGCAGCCCGGCGAGCATCCCCAGGGGGAAGAAGGCGACCCCCGCGCCGACCGCGACCACCGCGATCAACCACGCGACCCGCTTGACCTGCCGCTCCAACGGGCTCTCGTCGCGCCCCACCCGTTGCGACAGCGCGGCGATCCGCCCGAGCTCGGTCCGCATCCCGGTGGCGAACACGACCGCCCTCGCCTCGCCGCCGGTGCAGTTGGTCCCGCTGAACAGCAGGTCGCCCGCGTCCAGCAGCGATCCGCTCGGCGCCGACAGCTCGACCGAGCGGTAGGCGGGCAGCGACTCGCCGTTCAGCGTGGACAGGTCGACCTCGACCCCGCCCTCGACGAGGCGGGCGTCCGCGGAGATCCGGTCGCCCTCCTCGACGACGAGCACGTCACCGGGCACGAGGTCGCGCGCGGGCACCACGTCGTGCCTGCCGTCGCGGATCACCTTGGCCTTCGCGGGCAGGTACGCCGCGAGGGCCTCGACCGCGCGTTCGGCCTGCCGCTCCTGCACGAACGCGAGGCCCGCGTTGAGCAGGACGACCGCGAGGATGGTCACGCCCAGCACGGTGGTGCCGGACAGGAAGGCCAACCCCGCGGCCAACCACAGCAGCAGCGCGAGCGGGTGGGTGAGCTGGCGGAGCAGCTGCTCGGGCCAGTCCCGACCTCCGCGCCGGGTCAGCTCGTTCGGCCCGTGGACCTCCAGCCTGCGCAGCGCCTCGCGGGCGGTCAGGCCGTCCGGGCGGGTGCGGAGGTCCCGCAGCAGCCGCTCCAGCGGCTCGCGGGGGTCCTCTGGCGCGATGTCCACGGGATCGGCGGTCACCGGTGCGGTCACGAGGAGGCCCTGCCCGTCCGCGCGTGAACACCGGACACGCCGGGAACGCCTTCGGCGAGCGCGACGACGACCCGCTCCGACTCCGGGTCGAGGAAGTCGGCCTCGACGTTCGCCACGCCGTCGCGCACCGACACCGTCCAGTTCTCGACACCCCCGTACAGCTCCAGCCGTCGCCGCACGTCGGCGGCGATGGAGGTGTCCGACCTGGCCAGCGCGCGCACCAGGTCCCGGCGGGTCACCACCCCGACGACCGTCGAGCCGTCGACGACCGGGACGCACCGCACCCGGTCGTCGACCATGACCCGCGCGACCTGCTCCACGGACGAGTTCGCCGCCATGCCGAACGCGGGCGAGGTCATCACCTCCTCGACCGGCGTGTCGAGGGTCTCGGGCCGCTCGGCGTACTCGGCGCGCAGCAGGTCCACCTCGGTGACGATGCCGACCATGCCCTGGTCGGCGTCCACCACCGGCAGTGCCGTGAACCCGTGCGACGAGAGCAGCAGGGCGGCGTCCCTGATCGACACGTCGGGTGTCACCGTCACCGCCGGACTCGACATGACGTCGTGTGCGCGCATGGCTTTCCTCCTGTCGGCTTCGCCACCAACGCTAGGAAGCCCGACACGGGCGCGACGCGGTCCTTGGTCCTCAGGGCACCGGGCCCAAGGGGGTCGTCACCGGGCGAACTTCTCGACGGCCTCCGGGGTGACCGGGGTGAAGAAGTTGACCAGGTTGCCGTCCGGGTCGCGGAACAGCAGGGCGCGGTTGCCCCAGGGCATCGTGGTGGGTTCGGTGACGAAGGTGTCGACGACGTCCGTGAGGTCGCGGTGCACGCTGTCCACGTCGTCGACGAGGAACTCGATGACGACGCTGCGGTTCTCGGCGGGGACGGCCGAGTCGGGGGCGAACAGGGGGACGGTGCGAGTACTCGCGATCGCGAGGGTGGCCGCCGTGGTCCTGATCTCGGCGAAGTCGTCGTTCGCCCAGGTCGCCTCGACCCCCGTGACGCGCTCGTAGAAGTCGACGAGGCGGGCGACGTCGGCGGTGATGACGCGGATCGAAACGAAGTTCACTGGTCCACTCCTGCTGCATCGGGGCTGGTAGGACCACGCTAGGACGAATACCGGGCAGTATCCGCCCGGTATTCGCGCGATACTTCCGGGTGTGGCCAAACCCGTCGCCCGCGTGCTCGCCCTGCTCGAACTCCTCCAGTCGGGCGGGGTCCGCACGGTGGCCGAACTCGCCGACCGGCTCGGTGTGGACGAGCGCACGGTGCGGCGGTACGTGGACCACCTCGTCGACGTCGACGTGCCCGTCGAGTCGGTGCGCGGCCGCTACGGCGGCTACCGGCTCGCCCCCGGCTACCGCATGCCGCCGCTCATGCTGAGCGACGACGAGGCGCTCGCCGTGCTGCTCGGGCTGGTCGCGGGGCGGCGGGCGGGGTTGACGGCGGCGGTGGGCACGGCGAGCGGGACGGCGGCGGCGAAGATCCGGCGGGTGCTGCCCGAACGGCTCCGCGGCAGGCTCGACGCCGTGCTCGGCACCCTCGCCTTCTCCGCGCCCGCCGACGAGCCGCCCGCGCCGGACAGCGCGGTCCTGCTCGCGATCGCCGACGCCGTGCGCCACCACCGGCCGGTCTCGATCCGCTACACCTCCGCCGACGGCCGTCGCAGCGACCGCGTACTGCACCCGTACGGGCTCGTCGCCCACTCGGGCCGGTGGTACGCGACGGGTGTCGACGCGGGGATCGGCGAGGACCGGACGTTCCGGCTGGACCGGATCTCCGGCGCGAGGACGCTGCCCGGCTCGTTCGAGCCGCCCGACGACCTCGACCCGGTGGACCGCGTCCTGACCGGACTCGCCACCGCCCCGCACCGGCACGAGGTGACCCTGCTGGTCCAGGGGACCGCCGAGCAGATCCACGCCCGCCTGCCCGCGAGCGTCGCGGTGGTGGAGGAGCGGGCGGACGGCTGGTCCCGCGTCGACCTGCGGGTCGAACGCCTCGACTGGCTACCCGCCGCGCTCGCGTCGCTCGACCTGCCGTTCGCCGTCGAACGACCTGCCGAACTCCGCGACCTCGTCGTCGCGCTCGCCGATCGGCTCACGAGGTCCGCCCGTCGTGCGAGCGGACGACACCCGCTCTAGCGTCGAGCCGTGATCGACAACGTCCCGCGGCGCGCCGCCCGATGACCGCGCTGCTGCTGTTCGGCGACCAGCTCGGCCCGCACTTCCGCATCGAGCACGGCGGCGAGGTCCTGCTCGTCGAGTCCGCCGCGGCCTTGCGGCGCAAGCCCTACCACCGGCAGAAGCTGCACCTCGTGCTGTCCGGTATCCGGCACCTCGCCGCCGACCTCGGCGACCGCGCGACCGTGCTCCGCACCGAGACGTACGCGGACGCGGTGCGCGAGTTCGGCCGTCCCCTGGTGGCCTACCAGCCGGGGTCCCGCGCCGCGGAGGCGCTGCTGCGGCGGCTCGGCGTCGAGGTGCTGCCCACGCCCGCGTTCGCGTTGCCGCGCCAGGAGTTCACCGATTGGGCGGCGGACCGCACGACGTTCCGGATGGAGGACTTCTACCGGGAGCAGCGCCGCCGGTTCGGCGTGCTGCTCGACGGCGGCGACCCGGTCGGCGGCCGGTGGAACCACGACGCGGACAACCGCGAACCGCCGCCGAAGCGGGCGAAGCTCGACGTTCCCCAGCCGTGGTGGCCGGAGGAGGACGACATCGACGCACAGGTCCGCGCCGACCTGGACGCGATGGACCTGCCGACAGTCGGCGTGGACGGGCCGCGCTGGTTCGCCATCACGCGCGCCGAGGCGCTCGCCGCGCTCGGCGTGTTCGTGCGCGACCGGTTGCCGCACTTCGGGCCGCATGAGGACGCCGTGCTCGCCCGCGACCCGACGATGGCCCACTCGCTGCTGTCCGTGCCGCTCAACCACGGCCTGCTGCACCCGCTGGAGGTCGTCCGCGCGGCCGAGGACGCCTACCGCGCGGGCGACGCGCCGCTGGCGAGCGTCGAGGGCTTCGTGCGGCAGGTGCTGGGGTGGCGCGAGTACGTGTGGCACCTCTACTGGCACCTCGGGCCGGAGTACCCGGGGCACAACGAGTTCCGCGCCACGACTCCGCTGCCGGACTGGTGGCGGACGCTGCGCCCGGCGCTGGTGCGGGCGGCCTGCGTGCGGACGGCGTTGGAGGGCGTCCGCGACCACGGGTGGGTGCACCACATCCAGCGGCTGATGGTGCTCGGCAACCACGCGCTGCAACGCGGCTACGACCCCGTCGAGCTCAACGACTGGTTCACCACGTCCTTCGTCGACGGCTTCCCGTGGGTCATGCCGGTGAACGTCGTGGGCATGAGCCAGCACGCCGACGGCGGGACCATCGCGACCAAGCCGTACCTCAGCGGCGGCGCGTACCTCGACCGGATGACCGACCACTGCCGCGGCTGCTGGTTCGACCCGAGGAAGCGGACCGGCGAGCGGGCGTGCCCGTTCACCGCGGGGTACTGGGCGTGGATCGACCGGCATTCCGAGCGGCTGCGCCACAACCACCGGATGGTCCGGCCCGTGCAGGGGTTGGGCCGTCTGGCGGACCTGGACGAGGTGCGCGCCCGCGAGCCGCACCGGGACGTCTTCTAGCCGATCGGCGGGCGGGATCACCGCGAGTTACCCTGGGAACGCTCCCAGAACCCCTTTCGCCTCCGTCGCCGCGGACCTCCGGAAGGACTTCGATGCGAAGCACCACGCGGGCCCTCGCCTTGGCCTGCCTGCTCGTCGCGGGCACGGTCGTCGGCGCCACCGGACAGGCCCAGGCCGACGTGACGCTGTGCGACCAGTACGGGTCGACCACCATCCAGGGGCGCTACGTCGTCCAGAACAACCGGTGGGGCACGTCGGCGACCCAGTGCCTCAACGTCACCTCGACCGGTTTCCGGATCACGACGCAGCAGGGCTCGGCCCCGACCAACGGCGCGCCGGTGTCCTACCCGTCGGTGTTCCTCGGCTGCCACTACGGCAACTGCTCGCCGGGCTCGACCCTGCCGATGCAGGTCAGCCGCATCCGCTCCGCGACGTCCTCGATCACCTACCGGTACGCGGGCGGCACCTACGACGCGGCCTACGACATCTGGCTCGACCCCACGCCCAAGACGAACGGCGTGAACCAGGTGGAGATCATGATCTGGTTCAACCGCCAGGGCTCGATCCAGCCCATCGGCGGCGTCGTCGGCACCACCACCGTCGGCGGCCGCACCTGGCAGGTGTGGCGCGGTAGCAACGGCTCCAACGACGTGATCTCCTACGTCGCCCCGTCGGCCATCTCGTCGTGGTCGTTCAGCGTGCTCGACTTCGTCAACGACGTCCGCGCCCGCGGCGCCATCACGACGTCGTGGTACCTGACGAGCATCCAGGCCGGTTTCGAACCGTGGAACGGCGGCGTCGGCCTGGCGGTCGACAACTTCTCGGCCTCCGTCTCCGGGTAGGGGCGCCTGCGGGCCACGGCCACCAGCGCGGGTGGCCGTGCCCGCCCGCACCGGGCGGCGTAGGGTCTTGATCTCTAAGGAGGTCGACATGCGCGACGACATCGACAGCGAGTCGGACCAGCTGGAACCCGAGGACACGCTGCTGGACCGCGGCGTCGGGGACGTGCTGGACGAGGGCTACTCGCCCCCGGAGAAGCCGTCGAGCTTCTACGACGGGCACGAGTCGCTGGACGGCAGGTTGGCCCGCGAGGTCCCGGACCAGGACGCCTCCACCCTCGGCGACGACATCGGCGACGCGTCCGACACGGACGGCGAGCGGTACGACGACGAGGTCGGCACGGAGCGCGCGGGCAGGCTCGTCCTGGCCGACGAGGACGGGAAGGGCGACTCCTACCTGTTCGCCCAGGACGTCGGCATCGACGGGTCCGCGGCGTCCGCCGAGGAAGCCGCCGTGCACGAGGTCACGGACGACTGGCGGTAACGACCGCACCGAGACCGGCTCCCCGGAGCCCGCGACAACTCCACCATCCACACTGGACACCCAGCGAGGACGGAATAATCCGCGCGGCGCCCCATCACGAAGCGCGGGCCACCGCGGAGGTGAGGCAGGCGTCGCGGCGCAAGCAGGCCGAGCACTCCCGCCAGACGGCCGTGGTGCGGGCGGCCCACCAGTCTCGGGTGGACCGCGCGCAGGCCGCGAAGGCGGGACCGCTCGCGCGGGCCGCCGCCCAGCGCGCCGTGATCCACGCGCACCGAACGCGCGCAGCGCGAGGCGGAGCCCCGCCAGCGGCAGTTCGTCGCCGAGGCCGACGCGGCGAAGGTCGAGGCGCTCACCACCGCCGACGCGCAGTCGGTGGAGGTCCGGGCCGCCGCGGATCGTGCGCGAAGCGGCACTCGGCCACAACGGGGCCGAGGTCTCGGTGACGTGGCGGCCGGATTCGTCGGGCGGGGCAGGGCGATCCTCGACCCGGTCGAGGAAGAGATCGCCGCGTCGTCCGGCCCGCGGGTGTCGACCGCGCCCGTCACCCGGACGAAGGCGACCACGGGCCGGTACTCCTCAGACCGTGGTGTCCTCGGGCGCGGACGGGCTCGGGGGCAGCACCACGACCGGCACCGGGGAACGCCGGACGCACGCCGCGGTGACCGAGCCGAGCAGCGCCTTGCGCAGCCGCTCACCCCGGTGTCCCGCCACCACGAGCAGCACCCCGTCGGCCGCGGCGCGCACCAGTTCGTCGGAGGCCTCGCCCTCGGCGTTGACCTGCTCGACCTCCGGCGCCTCCGCCAGACCGCCCACGGCGTCCCGCACCGACTCGTCCAGCGCGGCGGCGGAGCGGGCCTGGACTTCGCGCAGCGACGCGGGGACCCAGTCCGACACGGGCTCGTAGTTCCACACCCGGACGGCGCGCACCGGGCAGCCCCGCACCAGTGCCTCGTCCAGTGCCCACCGCAGCGCGCGCTGCCCCGCCTCCGACCCGTCCACGCCGACCACGATCGGCTCGGTCACGACTCCTCCCGCCCCGGCCCGCCGCCACCCGCGGTGGCCGCGGGCCCGGAACTCCACGACGGGCGCCTGCCCCAGCGGAAGTAGGTGAGCGGACCGACGAAGTTGATCGCGATCACGAAGGCCCACCAGACCTTGCGGCCCACGACCGTGGCGGGTGGGCGACGCCACAGGTCGATCCACGCCGCCGCGGCCAGTGCCAGCTGGACGACGCTCATCGCGCGCACCGCCCGCCGCTGACCCGGTGTGCGGTCCCTCCAGTCCTTGCGAGCCACGTTCGCCTCCTCCTCCGCCCGAAGGCGGCCTCGCGATCGGTTCCGCCGGGTCGGGCGTCAGCTCGTGCCGTGCACCCGGATGGAACGCTGGACGGCGACGATCCGGTCCGTGGTCTTGGCGTCGAGGTCCAGCAGCTCCGCCTCGGTGAGCACGTGCGCGTCCGGTCCGGGGAACACGAGCGCCTCGCGCTCGGTGTCCAGCCAGTGCACGCGGTACGGCGGTGCGCCGTCGGGTCCGGCGACCTCGACGACGCGCCCCCGGCGTGCCCTCCTGTCGACACTGGACTGCTCGACCACCAGCCAGTCACCCGCGTTCGCGTGCATCCGCGTCTCCCGTCGACCCTCGGGCGGCTTCCGCCCACCACCAGAATTCCCCGTCGGGGGCACGACCGTCAGGGCGGTTCGGCCTCGCCACCGGGGGACCTTCGACACCGGCCGGTCGCCCGGCGGCGACGTCGCGCCGGGTCACGCCCGCCACGCCGAGGAGATCGGAGGTTCACCGGGGCCTTCGCCGCTCTCCCGAGAACCCGTGTGCCCGGCCGGGGGTCCCTGGTCGAAAGGGACCTTCGACCCACCCTTCGGACCCTGGAGGCGCGCGCGATCACGAGTCACCGTGGACGGACGCCGCCGACCAGGAGGACCCGTGCACCCACGAAGACACAACGCCGTGACCGTCGCGCGCTACTTCGACGAGGTCGTCGACCAGCTGCACCTGGTCGGGATCGACGTCACGACGATGGACATCGACATCGCCTTCGCCCAGCCGATGCGCGGGCAACTCCTGACCGACCCCGGCACCGTGCTGCGGTGGCGGGAGGACCTGGGGTGGAGCACCGGACGGCGCAACACGCGCCCCGACGCCCACCCCGCCCAGGTCGCGGAACTGCTCACCGCCGGGTGACCCGCCCACCTGGTTCGCCCCCCACTCCGGTGGCACGCGGGCGGCCTTCCAGGACCACAGCGAGCGCACACGGCCGTTGGTCCTCGGCTCGCAGGGACCGTCGGCCATCGCCGGGATCGTCCGCACCCGCGGAGGACAGGACCTCCTCCCCTGCGCCGAGCGACCGGAGCGGCTCACCGTTGAGGCATGTCGACAGCAGTGCGCTCGAGTGGCCCGAGTACGGGACGTGCGTGGTTCCGGTGGGTGACCGCGGGCGAGTTCTGCGGGTTCGCCGCCCCCGCGGCCGTGGGCGCGGTGACCCACTCGCCGCCGCTGCTGGTCCTGGCGGGCCTGGTCGAGGGACTGGTGCTCGGCTGGGCGCAAACCCCGGTGCTGCACCGGGTCCTGCCCTTGTTCCCGGCAGTCCGGTGGTCCGCGGCCACCGCGCTCGCGGCGGGCCTCTCCTGGGCGGTGGTCCTCGGCGTGTCCGTGAACGGCGAACGGCTCGTCCGGCTGCCCGCCGCGGCGCTCGTCCCGCTGGCCACGACCACCGGGATGGCGGTGCTGCTGCCGATCGGCTGTGCGCAGTGGCTGGTGCTCCGGCACCGAGTGGAGCACGCGCACCGGTGGGTGTGGGCCACCTCGGCCGCGCGGGGCCTGGCCCTGGTCGTGCTCCTCGCGGTCGCCACCCCGTTGTGGCGCCCAGGACAGGGACCCCTCACGCATGTGCTGGTCGGGGTGGTGGCGGGCCTGCCTATGTCGGCGACCGCGGCGGCGATCACCGCGGTCGCGGTCGGTCGCCTGGTGGGACGGTCGCGATGACCGCGCACCCGGCGAGAGCGGCCCACCGGCGTCGGCGGTCGACCGACCTCGTGCGCGATCAGCGTTGCGCGGCAGGGGAACCACTGGTCGCGGCGCCCGTTGCGGGGTGGCTCGTGGAGGGGGTGGGCGGTCTGGATAAGGTACCCGCCCATCCCGCACGACACACCGCGAAGGGGGCGGCCGGTGATCGGGCGCCTGGACGACGCCGATTTACGACTGTGCCGGGCCGGTGACGAGGCCGCCCTGCGCGCCCGACTCGACCGCGCGGTGGCCGACACCCCACCACCCGGCCCCGAACCCGCGCCTCCCTCGGACGCGGAGCTGATCACCGCCGTGCGCGGCGGTGAGATCAGGTCCTACGGGCCGCTCTACGCCCGCCACGTCGACGCCGCCCGCAACCTGGCCCGGCAGCTGGCCAGGTCGCCGATCGAGGCGGACGACCTGGTGTCGGACGCCTTCGCCAGGGTCCTCTCGGTGCTGTGCGGGGGCGGCGGTCCCGATTCGGCGTTCCGCCCCTACCTGCTGACGGCGTTGCGCCACATCGCCTACGACAAGACGCGGCGGGACCGCAGGCTCGACCTCGTGGACGACCTGGAAGCCCTGCCCGACCCCGCGAGGACCGGCGGCAGGCCGTTCCACGACCCGGCGGTGGCGCGGTTGGACCGGTCGCTGGCCGTCAAGGCGTTCTCCGTGCTGCCCGAGCGCTGGCAGACCGTGTTGTGGCACACCGAGGTCGAGGGCCAGACCCCCGCCCAGATCGCGCCCCTGCTCGGCCTGTCCCCCAACGGCGTCTCCGCGCTGGCCCACCGCGCACGGGAGGCACTGCGGAACGCCTACCTCCAGGCGCACGTGGCGACCAACCCCTCCGAGCACTGCCGGGCCACCGCCGACAAGCTGGGCGCGTGGACCCGCGGCGGCCTGTCCAAGCGCTCGACCACCCAGGTCGAGGCGCACCTGGACAAGTGCGCCCGCTGCCGCGCGCTGACCGCGGAACTGGCCGACGTCAACGGCACGCTGCGCGCCGTCATCGCTCCCCTGGTGCTCGGCGTCGGCACGACCGGCTACCTCGCCGCGGGCGTGGGCAAGGCGAGCGCCGTCGCGTCGATCGCCGCGGGCACGGGAGCCTCCGCGCCCCACTGGCTCGGCGCGGTGGGGACGGCCGCGCTGCTCGCGGTCACCCTCGGATCGGCGCTGCCGTCCGCGGACCAGCCGATCGACCCGACGGCCGTCGCACAGCCCCCGGTGTCCCGGACCACCGACCGGACGACGGAGCCCGTGGGGCAGACCGCCCCGGCCGCCCCCGCGTCGTCCGCCCCCTCGGCGACGGGCACGGCCCAGCCGAGCGCCTCGACCGCCGAACCGGGCACGGCCGCGCCCGCGAGCACGCCCGCCGCGCCCGCGCTGGCCTCGACCGCGCCGGACGGGTTCACCACGTCCACCGGCGGGCCGCCCACGGACTTCCCCATCACCATCCGCAACACCGGCACGGCCCCGGCGCCGCCCCCGACGATGGTGTTGACGCTGCCCGACGACCTCAAGGTCGTGGGACCGGGCAACAACCTGCTCGGCCGCGTGCCGCTCGGGCTCGACGGCGCGGCGCGGACCGTCGGCTGCCCGGCGGGCAAGGAGTCGGTGACCTGCGCGGCCAAGGGCGAACTCCTGCCGGGCGACTCGGTGACGTTCGTCTTCCGCCTGCTCGCGGGCCCCAAGGCGAAGGACGGCACGATCACCGCCACCACGGACTCCGGTCCCCCGCTGGTCATCGAGGTCCCCGTCACGATCAAGCCGAAGAAGTAGGACCCGACCGGTCCGGCCGACCACCGCTGGTGGTTGGCTGGGCACAACTGGTCGGAGGCTGCTGTGAACGGTGACGTGGTGCGGCCGGGTGATGTGCTGGCGGCCGCCGAGAGCGCACCGCCGGTGGAGTCCGTCGAGGTCGTCGCGCGCGACCTGGCGAAGCGGTTCGGGGCGTTCGACGTGTCGTTCCTGCTGATCGACGTCGGCGACGAGCGGCTGGTGCGGCTGACCTCGACCGTGCGGGACGTCCCCGTGGAGAGCGTCGACCTGCGGGACAGCGCCTACGAGGAGGTGCTGCGCACCCAGGAGCCGTGGCGGGACCGACAGGGCGACGGGGTGCGGGTGGTGCTGCCGGTGACCAACCGCGGCGACTGCGTCGGCGTGCTGGAGGTGACCGTTCCCTCGCTCGACGAGGAGGTGCTCGCGCAACTGCGCGAGGCCGCGCACGCGCTGTCCTACGTGATCGTCACCGACCGCCGCTTCACCGACCTCTACCACTCCGGCAGGCGCACCACGGCGATGAGCCTCGCCGCGGAGATCCAGCACCAGCTGCTCCCCACGGCGTCCTGCTGCGAGGCCGCCCAGTTCACCGTCGCGGGCGCGCTGGTGCCCGCCCACGACATCGGCGGCGACACCTACGACTACGCCTTGGACCGCGACGCCCTGCACCTGTCGATGACCGACGCCGTCGGCCACGACGTGGGCTCGGCCCTGACCGCGACGCTGCTGGTCGGCGCGCTGCGCCGGGCCCGCCGGGCGGGCCGCGACCTGGCCGAGCAGGCGCGGCAGGCCAACCAGGCGCTGATGGACCACCGCCGCGGGTCACTGGCGACGGGGGTGCTGGCGCGGGTGGACCTGGACGACGGGACCGTCGACCTGGTCAACGCGGGCCACCCGCCGCCCCTGCTGCTGCGCGACGGCGTGGTGGAAACGCTCGTCCTGGAGGTCGACCTGCTGTTCGGCGTCACGCGGCGCCCCTACCGGGTGCAGCGGTTCGCCCTGCGCCCTGGGGACCGGCTGGTGCTGCTCACCGACGGCATGCTCGAACGCGACGCCGAGGCCGTCGACCTCCCCGCGCTGCTGCGCGCCACCGAGGGTCTGCACCCCAGGGAAGTGGTGCGGGAGGCGACCAGGGCCGTGCGGCACGCCTACCGCGGCCACCTCACGGACGACGCCACCGTGCTCTGCCTGGACTGGCACGGAACCGACCGCGCCGAACGCCGGGCCGACAACGGCGCCGACGTGGACACGGCCTCCCCGGCCTAGGCGCGGACGGGGAGGCCGCGGCGGTGGGACGAGGTCAGGCGACCGCGAGGACGACCTGTCCCCGCACCTCACCGGACTCCAACGCGCGGTGCGCCTCGCCCGCCTCGCTCACCGGCGCCACGGTGTAGGGCCGCAGGCGCAGCCGCCCGTCCGCCAGCAGCGCCATGACCTCCTCCAGCGCCGCGGCGGCGGTGTCGGCGTCGGGACCGGACAGCCGCACACCGAACCGGGCGGCGTTCGGATCGGACAGCGTGATCACCCGGTCGGGGCTCCCGGTCAGCGCGAGCGCGTCGCCGAGCACGCCGACACCGGCCGCGTCGAGCACCGCGTCGACCTCGCCGGTCGCCCGGATCCGCTCCACCACCCCGTCGCCGTAGAGCACCGGGGTCGCACCGAGTTCTCGGACGAACCCCTCGTCGCCGCCGCGCACGGCGCTCACCACCTCGACCCCCAACCCGACCGCGAGCTGCGTCGCGATGGTCCCGACCGCACCCGCCCCGCCGAACAGCGCGAGCCGTTCCCCGCCGCGGACGCCCAGTTCGCGCAGCACGCGCACGGCGGCTTCCGCGGCGCTGGGCAGCGCGGCGGCGTCGGTCCAGGACACGGTCGCGGGCTTGCGGGTCCAGATCGACGCGATCGCGTACTCGGCGTAGCCGCCCAGGCCGAGCAGGAACGCCGCGACCTCGTCGCCCACCTCGACCCCGGTCACCGAGGCCCCGACCGCGTCGACCGTCCCCGCGACCTGGAACCCCGGCACGGCGTCCTGGGGCAGGGGAAACGCCTTGAGGTGGCCCGAACGCACCGCGAGGTCGGTCGGGCTGATCCCCGCGGCCCGGACCCTGACGCGGATCTGGCCGGCGCCCGGCTCCCGCAAGGGGACGTCCGTCCACTCGAGCACGCTGGGCGCACCGGTTCCCCTCATCACCACGGCTTTGGGCATGACCGCTCCTTCTCCGCCGAATTCACATGATATGTCACGTAACAACGGAGGGTCGCGGGATCATCCCGCTCGGCGGGCGGCGCGACGGGGAACCACCCGCGAGGCCGTCGCTATACTCGCGCCGGTGGCGGGCAAGGCGCGGAAGCAGCAGCGGCTCGACGACGAGCAGTCGCGGGCCTGGCTCGCCTACATGCGCGTCCAGCTGCGGATCGTCTACGAGATGAACCGCCAGCTCCAGTCGGACAGCGGCTTGTCGCTGTCCGACTACGACGTGCTCAACGCCCTGAGCAGGGCCCCGGCGGGCTGCATGCAGGTCACGTCGCTCGCCGCGACGATCGGCTGGGAGCGCAGCCGCCTCTCCCACCACGTGAAGCGGATGAGCGCTCGCGGCCTGGTCGCCTGCGACCTCGCCCCGTCCGACCGCAGGATCACCGAGGTCAGCCTCACGGTGCACGGCCGCCACACGCTGGTGACGGCCGCGCCGGGGCACGTGGACCTCGTCCGGCGGCTGTTCTTCGACGGCCTGCCCGCGCACCTGCTGCCGCGGCTGAGCGAGGCGCTGGAAACCATCTACGAGAACATCCTCGCGAACGGCTCCCTCCCCCGGCCCGCGAACGAGACCGAGCTCGAGAGCTGATCGTCCCCGAACCGACGGCGTTCCACCGGGACGCCGGGGTTTCCGCGCGCGTGAACCGGTGTGACCACGGCCATGTCGAACCTCGACGACCGAGGGAAGAACCACTCGGCGGTCGCAGTTACATGACATGTCACGCAATCACCGGGTTCCCGCGCTCGTCGCGGCCACCCCGGACGCACCTCCAGCTCACCACCGGGACGAGGGACCAGACCATGGACGACTTCAAGGGCAAGACCGTTGTCATCACCGGCGGCACCAGCGGGATCGGGCTCGCCGCCGCGCGCCGGTTCGCCGCCGAGCAGGCCCGCGTGTACATCACCGGTCGCCGCGCCGACGCGCTCGACAACGCGCTCGCGCAGATCGACGGCACCGTGACCGGGGTGCGGGCCGACAGCTCGAACCTCGCGGACCTGGACCGGCTCTACGAGACCGTCCGCCGCGAGGAGGACCACGTCGACGTGCTGTTCGCCAACGCGGGAGGAGGTGGTTTCGCCGCGCTCGACCAGGTCACCGAGGAGCACTTCGACGAGACCTTCGACATCAACGTGAAGGGCACGCTGTTCACCGTGCAGAAGGCGCTGCCGCTGCTCCGCGACGGCGCTTCGGTGATCCTCACCGCGTCCACCGCGGCCACCGTCGGCACCGAGGCCTTCAGCGTCTACGGCGCCTCGAAGGCCGCGATCCGGTCCTTCGCGCGGACCTGGGCGAACGAGCTGAGGAGCAGGCGGATCAGGGTGAACGCCATCAGCCCCGGACCGATCGACACGCCGGGGATCGAGGGCCTCGCGGCGAACGACGACGAGGCGAGGGCGCTCAAGGCCGCGCTGGCCGCGGGCGTCCCGCTGGGGCGGATGGGACTCCCCGACGAGGTGGCCGACCTCGTGCTGTTCCTGGGGTCCGACCGGAGTTCGTTCATCACGGGCTCGGAGCTGTTCGTCGACGGCGGCCAGAACCAGGTGTGAGCCGCCCGGCGAGCGTGGCGGCGGAAGCGCCGCGGCCGTCCTCCGCCGATCTCGTCCACCACGCCGGAGCGCCGCGGGACATCGTGTCCCGCGGCGCTCCGGCGTGCGGTCGGAGGCGTTCCCGCCCGCACCGACCGTCAGGCGTCGATCTGCCTGACCTCGTGCTTGTCGTCGGTGGCCTTGATGGAGATCTTGCGGGGCTTGGCCTTCTCCAGGACGGGGATCCGCAGGGTCAGCACACCCGCGTCGTAGCCCGCCTCGATGTGCTCGGTGTCCAGGGTGTCGCCGAGGAAGAGCTGGCGGGAGAACACGCCCAGCGGTCGCTCGGCGACCTGCATCTCCACCCCGTCGCCGGGGGTGCTCGGGCGCCTCTCGGCCTTCACCGTCAGCACGTTGCGCTCGACGTCGAGTTCGATCGCGTCCGCCGGCACACCGGGCAGGTCGAACGCCACCACGTACTCGTCGCCGACGCGGTAGGCGTCCATCGGCATCGCCGTGGGCCTCGACCACGTCCCCGGCCCGGTGAACACCTGCTGCGCCAGCCGGTCCAACTCCCGGAACGGATCCGTGCGCATCAACATCCGGCACCTCCTCGTGAGTTCTCGACTGCTTGTCAACGCGCACCTCTGTTGTATCATGTCATCCAAACGATGACAAGCCTTCAGTCGTCGAAAGGATGACACAATGCCGATCGGTGACTACGAATCCCTCCGCGACGCCGTCACGTCCTCCCAGGACCTCTCCCCCGACCAAGCACTGGCCGCGATCACCCTGCTCCGCGAACTCCGCACCGAGCTGACCGGCTGGGAGCCGCTGCTGATCGCCGCCGCGCGTGAACTCGGCACCAGCTGGGCCGACCTCGCCCCCGCGCTGGGCGTCGCCAGCCGTCAGGCGGCCGAGCGCCGCTACCTCCGGCTGCGGGCCTCCGACCTCGCCGGATCCACCGGCGAACAGCGCGTCCAGGCCGAACGCGACCGACGGGCGGGCGACCGCGCCGTGTCCCGCTGGGCCCGCGACAACTCCGCCACCCTGCGCACCCTCGCGGGCCAGGTCGGCGAACTGGACCCCGCCGTGCACAGCGCGTTGGCCCAGGACGACGCCGCGGCGCTGCTCGGCCCGCTGGCCGCGGCCCTGGACCACCTCCGCGCCACCCACCCCGACCTGGCCGACCGCGTCGGAACGGTCGGGGAGCACACCGACCGGGTCCGCCGCGACACCCAGGCCGGACGCGACCAACCCACCCCCGGCCTGCCGACCTAGCCCCGCGAGCGGCCCGCGGTCGGTGCCGCGCGTGCACGCCGAACCGCCCACGACGACCACCGTGCCCGGCCGAGCGACGGCGGTCGCCGGTGAACCGCGCGATCGGCTTCCACGCCTACCCGGAGCGCCTGCCGGGCCGGTCCTCAGCCCTCCGCGGTGGCGAGCAGGCGGAGGCGGTGCCTGAGGTGGTTGCGCTCGGCGAGGTTGACGGTGGCGGTGATGGCCCGGCGGTAGGCGTCCGCCGCTTCACCAGTCCGGCCGGCCGACTCCAGGAGGTGGGCGCGGACGGCGTCGAGCCGGGGCAGGCCGGGGTGGGCGGCCTCCAGCGCGGCGAGTTCGGCGAGAGCGGCGTCGTGACCGGCGACCATGGCTTGGGCGACGACGCGGTTGAGCGTGATCGTGGGGTTGGCGCGGGCGGTCACGTGTTCGAGGAGCCGGTAGAGCGCGAGGATCTCGTTCCAGTCCGTCGACCCGGTGTCGGCGGCTTCGGCGTGCAGGGCCGCGATGCACGCCTGGAGCAGGTACGGGCCGGGGTGAGCGCCGGGGGCGGCCCGTTCGACGAGCGCGACGCCCTCGCCGATCAACTCCCCGTCCCACAGCGACCGGTCCTGCTCGTCGAGGGGCTTCAGGAGCCCGTCCGGTCCCACCCGCGCGGGGTGGCGGGCCTCGGTGAGCAGCATCAGGGCGAGCAGGCCCGCGACCTCGGTGGACTCGGACACGCTCCGGAGCAGCAGCCGCGCCAGGCGGATCGCCTCGGCGGCGAGGTCCGCGTCGCGTGGAGGCGCGCCGGAAGTCGTGTGGTGGGCCTCGGTGAACATCACGTAGAGCACGTCGAGCACGGGGGTGATCCGCTCGGCGGCGTGGCCGGGCGGTGGGAGCGGGCCGCCGAGTTGGGAGACGCGGCGCTTGGCGCGGGTGATCCGCTGGGCGATGGTGACCTCGGGGACCTGGTAGACGGTGGCGATCTGGGCCGTCGTCAGCCCCGCCACCGCCCGCAGCGTCAGCGCGACCTGGCCCGAGCGCGGCAGGTCGGGGTGGCAGCACAGCCGCAGCACGAGCAGCGAGTCGTCGCTCCGGACGACGTCCGGCTCCACCGGCGGGCTCAGCAGCGCGGTGCGGACCTCGCGGTCGCGCCGCCGGGCGTCGCTGCGGGCCTGGTCGGCGTACCGGCGGCGGGCGGTCACGGTCAACCAGCCCAGCGGGTCATCCGGGTACCGCTCGGGCCACTGCCGGTGCGCGTCCAGCAGCGCCTCCTGGACGGCGTCCTCGCACCGGTCGAACCGGTCGCCGCCGTAGGCGCGCAGCAGCCGGGCGAGGGCCTGTCGCGCGAGGTCGCGCCACAGGCCCTCCCCCACCGGAGTCGGAGCCGTCACTGGTCTCCCAGATCGGCGAACATCACCGGCCGCAGCTCCACGGCCAGGCCGGGGATCGTCGTGTCGGGGATCTGCTTCGCCAGCTCCACCGCGCGGGCCTCGTCCTCGACGTCGACGAGGTAGAAGCCGCCCATGAACTCCTTGCTCTCCACGAACGGCCCGTCGGTCACCTCGGGCAGGCCCTCGGAGCCGCGGATGACCTTCGACCGGCTGGGATCGGCGAGGGCCTGCGTCGCGATGAACTCGCCGCGTTCCTTGGTGGTCGCCATGAACGCGGCGTGCCCCTCGTGGATCCGCGTCTGCTGCTCGTCGGTGAGCTGCTCCAGCACGGCCGGGTCGACGTGCATCAGGATCAAGTACTTCACTGGTCCTCCTCGGTGGGCGAACCACCCGTCGTGGCGGTTCACCAGGGGGTCGTCACCGATTCGGCGGACACGACACCTCGTGCGCACAATTCTCTTCCACGATTCTCGCCACCGCGGAGCGGTGCACTACCCGCGGAATAGACCTAGGGCTACAGACCGGCACGGCCGCCGGTGCTTCACTGGTTCCGGAGCCGACCCCCAGGGCTCCCAGCGGAATCCCCGGCGGCAAGGGGATCCGGCCCGGTCCGCGTGGTTCTCCCCTTTTCCGCGCGGACCGGGCCGCCCGTCAGTCCAGCGCCCGACCGCCGACCAGGGTCTCGGCGTAGGAGAACACGTGGCCCGCGCCCACCTCCACCGGTCGCAGCGCCGCGAAGTCGGCGTCCAGGGCGTCGAAGATCCGCAGGTCGGCGCGGCCCGCCCAGACCTCGGAGAACTCGACCCCGGTCACCTCGGAGCACACCAACCGGTGCACGGCGCTGTCCGTCGGGAGCCACGCGGGGAACGTCCTCGTGTGCGCGAGCGGCACCGTGTGCAAGAGGGGTGGCGAGTCGGCCCGGCGTTCCAGGGTGACGGTGCCCTCGACCACCCGCCTGCCGTGGACGGACAGCGTGCCGTCGAACCGGCCGCCCGCCGCGAGCCGCGGCCCCGCGCGGCCGACCGGGAACGGCGTGGTCTGGTGGATGTCGCCGAGCTGCTTGGGCATCCCCTGCACCCAGCCGCGTACCAGCGGCACCGGCTGGTCGACCCACGCGTACGGGCACCGCGCCATCGGCCGCCCGTCGTGGGCGCAGCCGAGCAGGACGAGGAACTCGGCGAACTGGGCGCGGCCGGGGTCGGCCAGTTCCACGCCGGAGTCCGAGCACCACTGCCACCGGGCGAACACCGCCGCGGCCGCGCCGGGATCGGGACCCGCGGTCAGCCCCGGCGGCAGGAAGGCGGCCGCCGCGGCGGGGTCCACCCGGTAGTCGATCATCACGACGTCGCCCGCGAAGTGCCACGGCGGCGGCGTGAGCATGGAGGAGGCGCCGGTCGGGGACAGCGGCAGGCTGTACCCGGCCACGCCGAGCTGGTCGGTGTGCATGGTCACGTCCGATCCGGGTTCAGCTCGCGAGCCAGCGCCGCACCCGCGGCGGCCAGCTCGTCGGGCGAGGAGAAGCTGTAGGACAGGCGGATGCTCGGCGCGGGCGGGCTGCCGAACCGCGATCCCGCGGCGACCGCGATCCCGGCCCGACCGGCGGCCGCGAGCAGGTCCGCCTCGGTCGTCGCGCCGGTCGCGGTGAGCCACAGGAAGCAGCCGCCCTCGGGCAGCCGGAACTCGGCGGCGTCGCCCAAGCCCTCGCTCAGGGCCGCCGCGAGCGCGTCGCGCCGCCACCGCAGCCGAGTGCGCAACCAGTCGAGGTGCAGGTCGTAGTCGCCGGAACCCACCAGCTCGCCCAGGGCGAGCGAGGCCAGGTGGTTGGCGCAGCCCCCGCTGACGAACAGGCCGCGCGCCACCAGCCCGCCGGTCACCGCGGGGTCGGCGAGCAGCCAGCCCAGGCGCAGGCCGGGTCCGAGGGTCTTGGAGACCGTGCCCAGCCGCACCACGCCCCGGTAGCCCGCCAGCCCCGCCATCGAGCACCGCCGCCCCGGCTCGAAGCCCAGTTCGCCGTAGGCGTCGTCCTCCACGACGAGCACCTCGTGCCGCGCCGCGACGGCCAGCAACTCCTCCCGCCGCGCACGGGGGACGACGACGCCGGTGGGGTTGTGGAACGTGGGGTTGAGGTAGACGAAGCAGGGCCGTTCCCGCGCCAGGGCGGCATCGAGCGCGCCGGGGTCCATGCCTTGGCCGTCCGACGGCACCTCGCGCGCCCGGAGTCCGCAGTCGGTCAGGACCCGCCTGCCGAAGTCGTACCCGACCTGGTCCACGACCACGCTGCCGCCGGGCGCCCCCAGCGCGGTGGCGAGCAGGTGCAGCGCGTGCGACGTGCCCGCGGTGATCAGCACGTGGTCCGGTCCGCACGCGCGGCCGTCGGCGTCGGCCGCGCGCCCGGCCAGTTCCGACCGCAGGTCGAGCGCGCCCCGGTTCTCCCCGTACGCCAGCGCGGCCGAGCCGTACTCGGCGAAGACCCGCCGGTACGCCTCGTCGAGAAGGTCGACCGGGAGCAGGTCGGGGCTCAGGTAGCCGGGACCGAGCTCGACCACGCCCGGTCGTGACACCGCCTGCACGACGCCCGCGCGCCACCGCCTCCGGTGCGACGACGGGCCCGCGAGGTCGGTGGTGCGCGCCGTCATCCGGCCAGCAGGACGGACCGCAGCGCCTGCGCCGCGGTCAGCACCGAGGACGTCGGACGGGAGAGCGCGAGGCGCAGCCGCCTGCTGCCCTCCACCGGGTTGGCCCAGTGGAACTTCTCGCACGGCAGGGCGTAGACGTTGTGCCGCCGCAACGCGGTCCACACGTCCAGCGCGGTGCGGTGACCGAGGTCGATCAGCTCCACGCTGGCGCGCGACGAGGGGTACGGGAAGCGCACGTCCGGCACGCCCTCCAGGTGCTCGCGCAGGGTGGCGCGGTTGGTCGCGATGAACCGGTGCAGGTCGGCGAGGCCACCACCCGCCGCGTCCTCCGCGAACCGGCGCACCATGGACAGCACCAGCGGCGACACTCCCAGCAGGATGTCCGAGTACACCTCGGCCAGCGGCAGGCCGACGTTCTCCGACGACACCAGCCAGCCGATCTTCAGCTCCAGCGTCGGCCACAGCTTGCCGGTGTCCTCGATGACCACCCAGCGGCAGCCGCTGGCCTCCAGCACCTCGTAGTGGTCGTAGTGGGCGTCGGTGTCGAAGCCGCGGAACGACGTGTCCAGGGTGAGGACCACGTCGTGCTCGGCGCACCGCGCGGCCAGCCGCCGCAGTGCCGAGCGCGACAGCACGCGGCCGGTCGGGTTGTTCGGCGTGGTCACGAACACGCAGCCCACCGACCGCAGCCGGTCGTCCGGGATGCCCGCGCCGTGCAGGACGGGTTCCTCCACCGGCTCCAGCCGCAGGCCGACCCCGCGCAGGATGTCCGGGATGTTGTCGAAGGTGGGGTGCACCAGCATGATCGAGTCCGTGGTCCTGGCCAGCGACCTGGCGAAGATCTCCATCGCGACCGAGGACGAGTAGCAGCTCAGCAGCCGCTCGGACACGTCGGGGAAGCGGCGCTGGCCGAGCAGTTCGAGGTACGCCCGACGGGCCTCGGCCTCCACCTCCTCGACCGGGCGCTTCACCGATTCCGCCCACAGCGAGGGCAGTTCGTCGACGATGCGGTTCTGGCCGGGGGTGAGCTCCTGCCGGGCGTGGCCGTCGGCGAGGTTGAGCGGGCTGTTGAGGGCCAGGTACTCGAACTGAGTGAGGTTGCCGAGCTCTGCGGGCGCGGTCGCCTCTCCGGTCTGGTTCATCGCCATCACAAGCACCTAACGTGAGAGTAGTGGGTGGCGTGCTTGGAACGGCCGCCGACGACCGTTCGATCCGGTTCGGCGGCACGTTCACCGGCAGACTGGAGCATTGCCGGGACACCACGAAGGCTACCAACAGAAACGGCGTGAACCGGGCGGCGAAGTCCACGACTTCATCGTGTCGACGTGTGGCGAAGAACAGACCAGCGAATTTGCCGCACAATTCAAGTTGCTGGCCACCACCAGCGCGAACAGGGCTCATCCTGCCATGTCGAGCAGCGTGTTCGCGCAACTCCGACGGGTAGCCGACCGCTAATTCCGCGGATTAGCGAACACGGCCACCAGCGCACTTTCCGCACCGGTGAATCGGATGGTCGGGCATTGACGCCGCCACAACACTTCGGTGACCCAGGAAACAGTCGAGGGGAATGCAATGCCCCCTTTGCACGCTGACAAGATCCGATTCACCGCGACGACCGTTCCCGACCACGCGAGGGTGGCCGACGCGGACCGGGACGCCCGGATGCGGGTGCCCGGTTTCGGCCGGGTGTTCACCGAGCACGTGGTGTCCGTCCGGTGGTCGCTCGACCGGGGCTGGCACGACGCCAGGCTCGACCCGTTCGGCGACATCACCCTGAGCCCCGCCGCGGTGGGCCTGCACTACGGGCAGGTCGTCTTCGAGGGGCTCAAGGCGTACGGGCAGGCGGACGGCGGTGTCGCGGTGTTCCGGCCGGACATGGCCGCCCGACGGCTGCGCGCGTCCGCCCGCAGGCTCGCCATGCCCGAACTCCCGGAGTCCCTCTTCCTCGACGCGATCACCGAACTGGTGCGCGCGGACCGGCGGTGGGTGCCCTCGGAGCGGGGCAAGAGCCTCTACCTGCGGCCGATCCTGTTCGCGACCGAGGCCCAGCTGGGGCTCCGGCCGGCGCACGAGCACCTCTTCCTGCTGATGGCCTTCGTCACCGACACCTTCTTCGCGGGCGGGGTCGCCGCCCCGCTGAAGGTCTGGGTGTCGAAGGACCACGTGCGGGCCGCCCCCGGCGGCACCGGCGAGGCCAAGTGCCCCGGCAACTACGCGGGGAGCCTGCTGCCCGCGCAGGAGGCCCACGAGCGGGGCTGCGACCAGGTCGTGTGGCTGGACGCGGTGGAGCGGAGGTGGGTCGAGGAGCTGGGCGGGATGAACCTGTTCTTCGTCCACGGCCCGCCCGACGCCGCACGGCTGACCACCCCACCGCTCGGCGGGACCATCCTGCCGGGCGTCACCAGGGACGCGCTGATCACGCTCGGCCGGTCCCTCGGCCACGAGGTGGTGGAGGAGCCGCTGGCCATCGACCAGTGGCGGGCCCGGTGCGCCGACGGCGTCATGCGGGAGGCGTTCGCCTGCGGCACGGGGGCGGTGATCTCCCCCATCGGCGAGGTCCGCTCGAAGACCGCCGCGTGGCGCGTGGGCGACGGCGAACCGGGAGCCGTGACCCGAAGCCTGCGCGACGCGCTGGTGGACCTGCACCACGGGCTTGCGCCCGACCACGAGGGATGGATGTTCCCGGTGCCATGAGCACGACCCGATTCGAGGAGATCAGAGGATGACCGCACAGGACAGGGAAACCGCGCCCGCCGACCACTGGAGGACCACGAGGGAGGTGGTCGCCGACGCGGCGGGTGCCGCCGCGCTGCTGGAGATCGGCGACCAGCTCGGGCTGATCCCGCACCTGGAACGGGGGTTGCCGGTCACCGCGGCGGGTCTGGCCGCCGACACCGGGATCAGGGAGCGGGGGATCGCCAACTACCTGGAGGCGCTGTGGTCGGCGGGGATCGTCGACCGGACCCCCGACACCGCCGACGCCTTCCAGGCCGTCGACGACTTCGCGCAGATCCAGTACGAGTCCGGGTACGTGTACTGGGCGCTGGCCGCGAACCGCCCCTTCATCACCAACGCCGTCGACTTCCTCAACGACCCGCTGGAGGAGGGGGGCAGCCACCTCCGCGACGGCAGGCAGGTCGCCGTCAGCTCGCAGTGGATGGGCTCCAAGGGCTTCTACCCGGTCGCGCTCCAGACCATCCTCGACGCCGACCCGTCCCACGTGGTCGACCTCGGGGCGGGCACGGCGCGGCTGCTCATCGAGATCCTGCTCCGGCGCGAGGAGACCACGGCGCTGGCGCTGGACCTCGACGGCCCGTCGTGCCGGGAGGCCGAGCTCGCGGGCAAGCGGGCCGGGGTGGGTGACCGGCTGACCGTGGTCGAGCGGTCGATCCAGTCGATCGCCGACGACCCCACGCCGGTCAAGGGGGCCGACCTGGTGCACGCCGGGTTCGTCTTCCACGACATGATGCCCGAGGAGGAGGAGATCGCCGACGGCGTCCTCGCCAACTGCCGGGACGCGCTGCGGCCCGGTGGCATCCTGGCGCTGACCGAGGCCGTGCCGTACGTGCCCGACCCGCGCGAGCGCCGGTTCAGCGCGATCGTCACCTTCTACCACAAGCAGTTCATGCGCAGGCGCCTGCTGAACGAGCAGGAGTGGACGGACAAGCTGCTGGGGGCGGGCTTCTCGTCCGTCGAGTGCGTTCAGCACCGCTTCCCCACCGGCAGGTTGTTCATCGCCCGCAAGTGACGGGCTGTTCCACGACGAGAGCGGGGCACGGGCCACGAGCCCGTGCCCCGCTCTCGCGCTCCGCCCGTTCCCGGCGCGGGGAGCGGACGTCGTTCAGGGGTGCGGGGCGTCCTCGGTTTCCCGCACGGACGGGAACCGTCGCAGCGTCGGGCTGAGCAGGCTGCCCACCGCGACGACGGCAAGGCACGCGCCGCACACCAGCAGGCTCGTGGTGCTCCGGCCGCCCGCCAGCACCACCATCGCGGTGCCCGCCAACGGTCCCAGCGCGCTCGCGCCCTCCGCGCCCAGACCGACGATGCCGCTCAACCGGCCGCGCAGCTCGTCCGGGGTGACCACCATCTGGTAGGTCATGACGGTGGTGGCGGTCACCGGGATGAAGAACGCGGTCGCGAAGAGCACCAGCCCCAACGGGATCCCCGGCGGGACGAACGCCATCACCGCCGTCATCGCCGCCGTGACCATCGTGAAGCCGACCACGATCACCGACGACGGCAGCAGGTCGACCATCTTCGAGGCGAACACCGCGCCGAGGACGCCGCCCGCACCGAGGAACGCCATCATCACGCCGGTCACGCCGGGGGCCAGGTCGTACTCCCCCGAGGCGGTCAGCACGATCAGCACCAGCGCGCTGAAGAAGAGCTGGGTGAAGACCAGCCACACCAGGGTCGCGCGGATGACCGGGTGCCGGAGCACCCACCGGAAGCCCTCCACGAGGTCCGCGCCGACACCCGTCTCCTCGTCCTCCTCGGGCTCGGCCCGGTACGGCAGCGAGAGGAACAGCAGCGCCACGAACGAGACGAACAGCATGGCCGCGCCGAGCAGGAACGGCAGGACGTGGTGGACGCCGAAGAGCAGGCCCGCCGCCACCGGTCCGAGCAGGTTCGCCACGAACGGGCGGGCCGTGTTGCGCGCTATCGCCTGGGACAGCTGCGAAGCGGGCACCACCTGCGGCAGCGCCGCGTCCTCGGCGGGGGCGAAGACCGAGCCGGCCAGCCCTTCGGCCAGCGCCATGGCCACCAGGTACGGGAAGGGTTCGAGTCCCCTCAGCACCACCAGGCAGCCGACGACCAGCGAGACGATCCGCACGGCCTGGCACACCAGCATGACCCTCTTGCGGTTCCACCGGTCGGCGACCACGCCCGCGGGCACGTTCGCCAGCATCGTCGCCGCCGCGAGCACCGTCAGCACCACGCCGAGTTCCGCGACGGCCCCGGAGGTGGCCAGCACCAGCAGGGGGAACGCGATCGCCAGGATCGCGTTGTTCAGCTCCGAGAACAGCAGGCTGGACCACAGGACGTTGTAGTTCCGGTTGCGGGCCAGCGGGGTCTCGACGGACGCCTCGCTCACGGTGTTTCCCTTCCTCTGGGGCTACTCGGACCGCTTGGCGAGCCGTCCGACGAGCTGGACGCCGTCCACGTCGCCGTCGGACCCGCCGCGCAGGAACCGTCCGGTGTGGACGGTTCCGCCGTCGGGCTCGCGCAGGGTGAACCGCAGATCGTCCACGAAGGACAGGTCCGCGTAGGGCTCGCCGTCGACGGACAGGCCGAGCCCGCCGTCGTGCGGCGCGAAGGTGAACTCCGTGTCGCCGTTGGTGAAGCGGCCCGCGCACGCCGGTGGGGCGGGCACCGGCGACCGGGGTTCGGCCGGGGTGGGGTAGCCGCCGCCCACGGCGACGCCGAGCGCCCGGAGCCCGGTGACCACGTCCTCCCACAGCGCCGGGCCCGTGCCCGCGTTGGAGGTGAACGCCACGACCTCGCCGGAGTCGGCGGCGAACCGCAGGTGGCACGAGGTGCCGGACCCGGTCCCGTCGTGCCCGTGCCAGTCGCGCCTGGCCCACCGGTGCACCGACCAGCCGAGGCCCCAGCCGTCGGCCAGCCCGAACGGCCCGGCCGGGGCGTGGTCGACCCGCATCTCCCGCAGCACGTCGTCGTCGAGCAGCCGGGGCAGGTCGGGGTCGCCGAGGTGCAGGCGGGCGAACGTGACGAGGTCGGCGGCGCTGAGCGCCAGCGCGCCGGCGGCGGCCTCGACCACCGGCAGGTCCTGCTCCCGGATCGGCACGACCCGACCGGTGTCGCGGCGCGCGGAGTGGCCCGCGAGGTGCGGCCGCCCGGTCGGCGCGCCGACCACGAACGACGGCGTGATCCCCAACGGCTCCAGCAGGATCGACCGCACGGCCTCCGCCCAGCCCATGCCCGTGACCGCTTCGACGAGGTAGCCCGCGAGGAGGTAACCGACGTTGGAGTAGGAGAAGACGGTTCCGCTGGGGTGCACCGGGCTGCCCGGCGGGCAGTGGTCGCGCACCCAGCGGCCGGGGTCGGTGGTCGTGGTCGTCGCCTCCGGCACCGCGGAGGCGAGTCCGCTGGTGTGCGACAAGACCTGGCGCAGCGTGATCGGCGGCACGGGGTGGGGCAGGTACTCCCCCAGCGGCGCGTCCGGGTCCACGTCGCCGTCGGCGACCAGCACCATCGCCAGGGTCGCGGTGAACGGCTTCGTCAACGACCCCAACGGGAACGCGCACCCGGCCGTGACCGGGTCGCCCGTGCCGTGCCGCCGTTCGCCGACCTCGACCGCGGTCGTCACCCCGCCGACGCGCACCGCGAGCTGGGCGCCGGGAACCCGGTGCTCGCTCGCGGCGCGCGTCAGCAGGGCGCGCAGGTCGTCCGGCGTCACCGGTTCGCACCCCGCTCGACGGCGGCCGCCACGGCCGTCAACGCGGCCCGGAAGTCCACGGCCACCCGTTCCACGGTGTCCTGCCGGTGCCGGGCGGGCGAGTAGTCCCAGTCGAACCGCAGCCGCCCGCCGCGGACCGCGCCGGTGACCGACAGCGCGTACCCGCCGGGGTCCTCCGGGGCCGTCGTGTCGTCGAAGGCGTGGAACAGGGCGCTGTCCTCGGCGTCGCCGACGTCGTCGAGCCTGCCGAGGTAGTTGAACAGCACCCGCGGCCGCGGCCGGTCGGCGAGCGCCGCGCCCGGCGTCCCCGGCGCGCTCAGGTACCGCAGCGCGCCGTAGCCGAGACCGGTGCCCGGTACCGCGCGCAGCTGCCCGCGGATCGACCTGACCAGCAACGGCCAGTCCGGCTCGCCCGGCGGCACGTGCAGCGCGACCGGGAACACCGAGGTGAACCAGCCGACGGTGCGGGAGAGGTCGACGTCGTCGAAGAGGTCCTCCCGGCCGTGGCCCTCCAGGTCCACCACCACCCGCTCGTCCCCGGTCCACCGGGACAACGCCCACGCCAGGCCGCACAGCAGCACGTCGTTGATCCTCGTGCGGAGCACGGCGGGCGCGTCCCGCAGCAGCACGGCCGTGGTGCGGGGGTCGAGCAGGGCGGTGACGGTGCCCTGCTCGGCCGTCGTCGCGGGGCGGGTGTCCACCGGCAGCGGCACGGCGTCGGGCACCGCGGTCCAGTGGTCGAGCTCGTGGTCGAACCCGCCCTCGGCCACGTGCTCGACCAGCCGGTTCGCCCAGTGCCGGAACGACGTGGTCTTGGCGCCCAGGTCCACCGCCGCTCCCCCGGCTGCCTGCCGGTAGGCGGTCTCCAGGTCGTCGAGCAGGATCCGCCAGGACACGCCGTCCACGACGAGGTGGTGCGCGGTCAGGTACAGCCGCGGCCCGCGGTCGTCGCCCAGGTGGCACAGCAGGGCGCGCAGCAGCGGACCGGTCCGCACGTCGAGCGCCGCGTCGGTCTTCGCCAGCAGCTTCCGCAGTTCCAGGCGCGGGTTCCCGGTGGCCGCCAGGTCGTGCTCGGTGAACGGCAGCCCGTGCTCGGCGGGGGCGTTCTCCTGCCGCCACCGGCCGTCCTCGCGGCGGAACCTGAGGCGCAGCGCGTCGTGGTGCGCCACGACGGCGTCCACCGCGGTCCGCAGCGCCTCGACGTCCACGCCCGCCACCAGTTCCGCGAGCACGGACTGGGTCAGCGCGGCCGGGACCTCGGGCTCGCCGTCGAAGAACTCCCGCTGCACGGGGGTGAGCGGCACCGAGCCGGACACCGCGCCCTGCTCGGCGTCGACGTCCTCCACCCGGCCGACCGCGGCGGCCAGCTCCTCGATGGTCTGGTGCAGGAACAGGTCGCGCGCCGACGCGTCCAGGCCCGCCTTCCTGGCCTGGAAGACCAGCTGGATGCTGAGGATCGAGTCGCCGCCGAGGTCGAAGAAGTTGTCCAGCACGCCGATCCGGTCGACCTCCAGCCCCAGCACGCCCGCCCACACCTCCGCCCACGCGGCCTCGACGGGGTTGCGCGGGGCCACGTGGCTCGCCTCGACCCCGTCGGCTGGCGCGGGCTCCGGCAGGGCTTTGCGGTCGACCGTGCCGGTCGGCCCGATCGGCAGGGCGTCCAGCACGGTCACCGTCGTCGGCACGGCGTACGCGGGCAGGAGGTCGGCGAGGAAGGCCCGCAGCGCGTCGGACCGGAGGTCCGTCTCGGGGGCGGGCACGGCGTACCCGCGCAGCCTGCCGTCCGGTCCCAGCACCACCGCCGCCGCGGCCACGTGCGGGTGCCGGACCAGCGCGTTCTCCACCTCGGCGGGTTCCACCCGGAACCCGCGCACCTTGACCTGGTCGTCCACCCGGCCGAGGAACTCCAGGTTCCCGTCGCCGCGCCACCGCGCCCGGTCGCCGGTGCGGTACACCCTGGCTCCCCCGCCGAGCGGGTCGACGGGGAACCGCCGCTCCGTCTGCTCGGGGGCGTTCCAGTACCCGAGAGCCACGCCCGGTCCGCCGACGTGCACCTCGCCCACGACCCCCACGGGCACGAGGCGCCCGGCGTCGTCGAGCACGCACACGTCGGTGTCGGCCAGCGGCCTGCCGATCGGCACCAGCGGCGCGTCGTCCAGCGAGCCGGTCGAAGCGACGAACACGGTGGCGTCGACCGTGGTCTCCGTCGCGCCGTAGGCGTTGACCACCTTGGTCTCCGGGCCGAACCGGTCGAGCAGCTCGGCGCAGTCGGCGGTGGGCCAGCCCTCCGAACCGACCGCCAGCACCCGCATCGCGTCGAGCCGGATGTCGTGCTCGGCCAGCTCGCGCGCGATGGCCGTGGCCAGCGACGGCACCGTGACCAGCACCTGCGCCCCGGTCTCGATCGCGAGGTCCACCAGCGCGGGCACGTCGGTCACGACCTCCTGCGGGCAGATCACCAGGTCGCCGCCGAACACGGCCGACAGCAGGAAGTCCGCGAAGAACAGGTCGACGCCGAAGCCGGACACGGACAGGCAGGTCGGCCTCATCGCGGTCAACCCGTAGGCGTGGTCCCACGCCCGGCAGATGTGGTGGACGCTCCGGTGGGAGATCATCACGCCCTTGGGCCTGCCGGTCGTGCCGGACGTGTAGACCACGTAGGCCAGGTCGTCCGGGGCTACGTCGGTGGTCGGCGGCTCCGGCGACGCGGCGTCCACCAGGTCGCCCACCTCGTCCAGGCACACGACCTCACCGCCGCCCACCTTGTCCGCCAGCCGCCGTTCGGTGAGCACCACCGGAGCGGCGGCGTCGACGACCATCCGCTCCAGCACCAGCGCCGGGTGCCGGGGGTCCAGCGGGACGAACGCGGCCCCCGCCTTGAGCACGGCGAGCAGCGCCACGACCGCCTCCGCGGACCGGTCGAGGCACACCCCGACGAGCGTGCCCGGCCGCGCGCCGAGGTCGACGAGGACGTTGGCCAACCGGTTCGACCGCACCTCCAGCTCGGCGAACGTCAGCTCCACGTCGGCGTCTCCGACCGCGACCGCGTGCGGCGTCCTCCGGGCCTGGTCGGCGAACAACTCGTGGGCACAGCGGGCCTCGACCGGGTCGAGCCGCGCACCGCGGCCCAGCTCGACCAGCGCTCGGGCCTCGGCCTCGGTGAGCAGCCGCGCGGCGGTCAGCGGCGCGTGCGGCTCGGCCACCACCGCTTCCACCAGCGTGCGCAGGTGTCCGGCGATCCGCTCGATCGTGGACCGGTCGAACAGGCTGGTGCTGTAGCTGATCGCGAACCCGAGCCCGCCGTCGGCGAAGCCGAAGTCGAAGCCCAGGTCGTGGCCGACGTCGGTCGCGCCGACCGGCAGCTCGCGCACGGCCAGATCGCCGAACTCGACGTCGGGCGAGGGCGTGTTCAGGGCGACGACGACCTCCGCGACCGCGTTCCGGCTCGGGTCGCGCTCGGTGGCGACCGCCTCCACGACGCGCTCGAACGGCACGTCGTCGTGCTCGAACGCGGACAGCACGGTCGACCGGACCTCGGTGAGGAAGTCGGCGAACGACCGGGTTTCGTCCACAGTGGACCGGAGCACCACCGTGTTGACGAAGAGCCCGACCAGTCCCTCCAGTTCCAGCCCGCGCCTGCCGGAGGTGACCGTGCCCACCGCGATGTCGCGCTGGCCGCAGAGCCGGGACAGCAGGAGTTGGACCAGCGCCACCAGTGCCGTGAACACGGTGGCGTCCCGCGTCGCGGCCACCTCGCGGAGCCGGTCGACCAGCTCGGCGGGCAGGGCGGACACGACGGACGCCCCCGCGGAGGAGCGGACGGCCGGGTACTGCCGGTCCACCGGGAGCTGGAGCGGCGGGATGCCGTCCAAGACGAACCGCCAGTACTCGATCCCCTTCTCCCGCGCCGACTCCGCTTCGCGCTGCCACACCGCGTAGTCCCGGTACCGCACCGGCAGCTCGGGGAGTTCGGCGGCCGATCCCCGCGTCCGTGCGGCGTAGCAGGCGGCCAGCTCACCGAGGAGCACACCGCCGGACCAGCCGTCCGTCACGATGTGGTGTGCCACCAGCGCGAGCACGTGGTCCTCGGCCCCCAGGCGCACCAGCCTGGGCCGCACGACGGGGCCGTGGCGGAGGTCGAAGGGCGTGGTCGTCTCGTCGTGCAGGCACCGCTCCAGCGCGGCCTCCGGGTCCGGGGCTGCGGAGAGGTCGACCAGCTCGAACGCGATGGGCGACGGCGGGTGGACCACCTGCGCGCCCCGGCCCTCCACGGTCTCGAACGTCGTCCGCAACGGCTCGTGCCGGTCCACCACGTCGGTCAGCGCGGCGTCGAGCGCCGCGGTGTCCAGCGCGCCGGTGAGCCGCAGCGCGAGCACGGTCGCGTGCTCGGTGCTGTCCGGGTCGAACTCGGTGAGGAAAAACAACCGTTCCTGCGCCGAGGACAACGGGATCGGCCCGTCGCGGTCCACCCGGACAACGGGGTCCACGCGCCCGCCGCCGAGCGCTTCCGCGAGCCCGGCGATGGTGGGCGTGTCGAACAGCTGCCGTGGAGTGGGGGCCGATCCCAGCCGCGCCCGGACGCGGGACAGCACCCGGATGCCCAGGATCGAGTCCCCGCCGCGGTCGAAGAAGTCGTCGTGCACGCCGATCCCGGCCACGTCGACACCGAGCACCTCGGCCCAGATCGCGGCCAGCTCGCGTTCGACGGCGGTGGCGGGCGGGCGTTCCGGCGTCCGGGTGGTGCCGCCGGGCGCGGGCAGCGCGCGCGGGTCCAGCTTGCCGCTGGCGTTGAGCGGCAGCGCGGACAGCGGCACGAACGCGGAGGGAACGAGGTGCGCGGGCAGTCGCTCGGCGAGGTGACGCCTGACTTCCTCCTCCGACAGCGGCGGCTCGGCCACCAGGTAGGCCACGAGCCGCCGGTCTCCCGGCCGGTCCTCGCGGACCGCGACGTGGTTGGCCGTGACGGACGGGTGCGCGGCGAGCGCGGCCTCGACCTCGCCCGGCTCGACCCGGAAGCCGCGGATCTTCACCTGGTCGTCCAGCCGTCCCAGGTAGTCCAGCGTGCCGTCGGTGGTCCACCGGCCCAGGTCGCCCGTGCGGTACATCCGCTCGCCGGGCGCGCCGAAGGGGTTCGCCACGAACCGCTCGGCGGTCAGGTCGGGACGGCCGCGGTAGCCCCTGGCGAGGTGGACGCCCGCGAAGTACAGCTCGCCGGGCACGCCCGGCGGCACGGGCCGCAGCGACCGGTCCAGCACGTAGGCGCGGGTGTTCCACACGGGCCCGCCGATCACCACGCGCTCACCCGGTTCGACCCGCCAGTGCGTGACGTCGACCGAGGTCTCCGTCGGGCCGTAGGTGTTGTGCAGCTCGACACCGAGCCGGTCGACGGTCTCGGCCGCCAGCTCATCGCCGAGCACCTCGCCCGCCGACACGATCGTCCTCAGTGGACCGGACGCGTCCGCGGTGTCCTGCTCGGCGAGGAAGACCTTCAGCATCGACGGCACGAACTCGGCCATCGTGACGCGTTCGGCGGCGATCAGCTCCGCCAGGTAGTCGGGTTCGCGCTGGCCGCCGGGCCGGGCGATCACCACGGCCGCGCCCGCGACCAGCGCCCCGAAGACCTCGGCCACGGACGCGTCGAACCCGGCGGGCGCCTTGTGCAGCACGCGGTCCTCCACGCCGAGCGGCGCGCACGACTGCATCCACCGCAGCCGGTTGGCGATCCCCGCGTGCGTGGTCGCCACGGCCTTGGGCGTCCCCGTCGAGCCGGACGTGTGCAGCACGTAGGCGATGCCCGCGGGCGTGACCGGCGCGGACGGCCGGTCGGTGCGGCCGTCCGGCACCTCCTCCAGCAGCACGGCGGGCAGTCCGGTGCGAGCGCGCAGGTCGCGCCGGGTCAGGACCAGCGCGCAGTCCGCCTCCACGGCCAGCCGCGCGTCCGGGTGGTCGGGGTCGAGCGGGACGTAGGCCGCGCCCGCCTTGAGGACGGCCAGCATCCCGACCACGGTGTCGGGGTGGCGTTCGGCGCAGATCCCGACCAGCGCCTCCGGCCCGATCCCCAGGCCCGCCAGGTGGTGTGCGAGCCGGTTCGCCCGGCGGTCCAGGTCGGCGTAGGTCAGCGACGTGCCCTCGAACCAGAGCGCGACGGCGTCCGGGGTGCGGTCGACCTGCTCCTCCACGAGCTGGTGCAGGCACCGCGGCGGCAGCTCCACGGCCGTGTCGTTCCACGTCTCCAGCACGTCCCGCCGCTCGTCCGCGCCCAGCACGGGCAGTGCGCCCACCGTGCTGTCGGGCCGGTCGACGAACGCGTCCAGCAGCGTGCGCAACCGCTCCCCCAGCCGAGCCGCGGTGTCGTCGTCGAAGAGGTCCGGGTCGTAGCCGATCGACAGGTGCAGCTCGTCGGTCGTGTACGCGGTCAGGCTGAGCGGGTAGTGGGTGTGCTCCTGGCCGCGGAACGCGCGCAGCCCGAGGCCGTGGCGGGTGGCGAAGTCGCTGTCGTACGGGTAGTTCTCGAACACCACGATGCTGTCGAACAGGGTGGTCCCGCCGGTCAGGTCGCTCCACCGCCGGGCCTGGGCGAGCGAGACGTGCCCGTGGTTCTGGGACTCCACCTGGGCTTCCTGGAGCTGTCGGAGCCAGGTGTCCAGCCGCTGCGAGCCGTCGACCCGCACCCGCACGGGCAGGGTGTTGATGAACAGGCCGATGATCTCGTCCGCGCCCGTCAGGGTCGCGGGCCTGCCGAAGACCGTGGCGCCGAAGCAGACGTCGCTCTCGCCGCCGTGGCGTTCCAGCATGATCGCCCACGCGCCCTGCACGAGGGTGTTGACCGTCAGCCGGGCGTTCCTGGCGTACTCGAAGAGCGCCCGCGAGCGGTCGAGCGGGATCACGACGTCGTGGCTGCGCGACGACCGCGCCTGGTGGTCGGCGGCGGGGGTTCGCGTGGTGGGCAGCGGTGTCGGCGTGGCGAAGCCCGCGAGCACCCCTCGCCAGTGGGTCGCGGCGGCCTCGGCGTCCTGGTCGGCCAGCCACCGCACGTAGTCCCGGAACGGCCTGCGCCGCTTGAGGACCGCGGTTCGGTCGCCGGTCAGCAGCGCGTGCCGCGCGAACACCTCCGACAGCAGGTCGGAGAAGCTCCACCCGTCCAGGAGCAGGTGGTGCGACGACAGCAGGACCTCCACGGTGGAGTCGTCCAGGCGCAGGAGGTCCAGCCGCAGCAGCGGGGCGGTCGCGAGGTCGAACTCCTGGCGCAGGCACCGGTCCCACAGCTCCCGCGCCCGGTCCTCCCTGGCGGTGTCCGACAGGTCCCGCAGGTCGTGGTGCTCGATCGGGGCCCGCACGTCCCGGTGGACGACCTGGAGCGGCTCCGGCAGGTCCTCCCACAGCACGGACGTCCGCAGCACGGGGGTCCGGTCCACAGTGGCCTGCCAGGCACGGGCCAGCACGTCGGGGTCGTCGACCCCGGTCACCTCGATGGCGAAGTGGCTGACGTAGACGCCGGGTTCGTCCAGCGAGTGGAACAGCATCCCGCTCTGCGTCGGGGTCAGGGGGTACACGTCCTCCACGGACCGGCCGTTGCCCGCGATGCGGTCCACGGTCTCCTGGTCCAGGTCCGCCAACGGGAAGTCCGACGGCGTGCACCCACCCGCCTCCGGGCTCGCGCAGTGCTCGACGAACGCCCGCAGCTCGGCCGTGAACCGCTCGGCCAACGCGCGCACGGTGTCCTCGCGGTGCAGGTTCCGCGAGTAGTCCCAGCGGAACTCCAGCTCCTCGCCCAGCACGTACCCGCTGATCTCGAACGTGCGGTGCCGTGGCGCTCCGGCCACGGGTTCGGTGCCGGGGTCCGGCAGCCAGCCCGTGTACAGGCCCTCGGGTGAGGCGGTGTCGAAGCGGCCGAGGTAGTTGAAGGTGATCTCGGGTTCTCGGGCGGGCTCGGGTTGTCCGCCGTCCAGGTGCCGCAGCGCCCCGTACCCCAGGCCGTTGCCGGGAACGGCGCGCAGCCGCTCCTTGACCGCCTTGACGACCGGTCCCCACTCCGCCGTGCGCGGGAGGGCCAGCGCGACCGGGAAGTGGGTGGTGAACCAGCCGACCGCGCCGGAGACGTCGACGTCGTCGAACAGCTCCTCCCGGCCATGGCCTTCCAGTTCCACGACCAGCTCGTCCCGGCCGGTCCAGTCGCGCAGGGTCCTCCCCAACGCGCTGAGCAGCACGTCGTTGACCTGGGTTCGGTACACCTCGGGGACGTGCCGCAGCAGCGCTTCGGTGTCCTCGCGGCTCAAGCGCGCGGTCACCGTCCCCACCGCGTCGGCCGTGTTGTCCCCGAGCGCGTCCACGGGCAGCGGCGCGGTCGTGGCGACGACGGCGTCGACCGCGCTCCAGTGGTCCCGCTCGTGGTCGAACCCGCCGCCCGCCGCGAGGTCGCGCAACCGGCGGGCCCAGTCCGCGAAGGACGCGGTCACCGGGCCGAGGTCCACCTCACCGCCGCGGGCCTGCCGGTAGGCGCGGTCGAGGTCGGCGAGCAGCACGCGCCACGACACCCCGTCGACCACGAGGTGGTGGGCGGTCAGCAGGAGGCGGGGCGGCTGGTCGACGCCGTGCAGCAGCAGCGCCCGGAACAGCGGTCCGGTGTCGACCGCGAACCCGGTCCTGGCCCGCCGGACCGCCGCCTCCACCACGGCGTCCGGGTCGTCCTCACCGGACAGGTCGACCAGGTCCAGCAGCACGGCCCGCGCCGGGGTCGCGCGCTGCCGCCACCCGTCCCCGGTCCGCTCGAACCGCAGGCCGAACGCGGCGTGCCGGGCGGCGACGGCGTCCAGCGCCCGCCGCAGCGACGGCACGTCGGTGTCGTCCCTCAACTCCAGGAACACCGACTGCTCGAACCGGTCGAGGCCGTCGGACCGGGCGTCCAGGCCCCAGTGCTGGACCGGGGTCAGCGGCACGTCGCCGGTGTCGTCCGACGGCCTTGCCTCGGGCTCCTCGACCGGTTCCGCCGCGGCGATGTCGGCGGCCAGCTCGGCGACGGTCTGGTGCAGGAACATCTGCTTGGAGGTGAACGCCAGCCCGGCGCGCTTGGCCCGCCACACCACCAGGATCGCCTGGATGGAGTCGCCGCCGTGGTCGAAGAAGTTGTCGGTGACGCCGAAGCGGCCCTCCTCCACGCCGAGCACGTCCGCCCAGATCTCGACGAGGGTCCGTTCCACGTCGTCGCGCGGGGCGACCGTCGCCGCGACCACCTCGTCCACAGTGGACAGCGCGGCCCGGTCGACCTTGCCGCTCGGGGCGAGCGGGATCTCCGACCAGAACGCGAACTGCGACGGCACCAGGTGGTCGGGCAGCCGTCGGGTCAGGAACTCGCGCAGATCGACTTCACTCGCACCGGAAGCAACCACGTGCGCCACCAAGCGCTTGCCGCCCTCGGGGTCCTCCTGGGCGACCACCGCGGCGGCGGTGACGGCCGGGTGCTCGGCCACCGCGGCCTCGACCTCGCCGAGTTCCACGCGGTGGCCGCGGATCTTGACCTGGTCGTCGGTGCGGCCGAGGTACTCCAGGCCGTCCCCGCGCCACCGGGCGAGGTCGCCGGTGCGGTACATCCGCTCGCCCGGCAGGCCGAGCGGATCGGCCACGAACCGCGACGCCGTCAGACCGGGCCGCCGGTGGTAGCCGCGGGCGACCTGCCCGCCCGCCAGGTACAGCTCCCCCGTCGCCCCGAGCGGGACGGGACGCAGGTGGGCGTCGAGCAGGTACGCGCGGGAGCCGCCCATGGCCGTGCCGATGGACACCGCGCCGGACGGCAGCGGGACTCCCGGAGCCACGCGGTGCGAGACCGTGCCGACGGTCGCCTCGGTGGGCCCGTACTCGTTGACGACGGCCGCTCCGGAGTGCTTGGCACGCCAGCGGTCCAGCACGTCCGCCCACAGCGCCTCGCCGCCCACCACCAGGTCACCGGTCGGCGACCGGTCCTCCGGCAGGTCCAGCAGGATCTTCAGGTGGCTCGGGGTCACCTTCAGGAAGGACGGTCCCCCGCCCTCCCCCGGCCACACCGCGTCGGCGGCGTCGAGATCCCCGACGCGCACGCGGCCGCCGTTCGTCAGCGTCCCCCAGAGCGAGGTCACGGTCAGGTCGAACGACAGCGAGGAGTGCAGCAGCGCGATCCCGGTCAGCGACGGGTAGTCGCGCGCGCAGGCCGCGAGGTAGCGGGCGAGCTGCCGGTGCTCGACCAGCACGCCCTTGGGGCGGCCGGTCGACCCGGACGTGTAGATGACGTAGGCCAGGTTCCGCGCGTCCGCGCGCGGCTCGACCGGGGCGTCGGACAGCGCGTCGATCACCTCCCGGTCGACGTCCAGGCGCACCACGGTCGCCGCGGCGACGTCCGGAAGTCCTTGCCGCGTCAGCACAACGGCCGCACCCGAGTCCTCCAGCGCGTACGCCAGCCGGTCGGCCGGGTCGTCGGGGTCGAGCGGGAGGTACGCGCCGCCCGCCTTGAGCACGCCCAGCAGGCCGACCACGAGGTCGATCCCCGGTTCGACGCGAACACCCACGACGACGTCCGGTCCGACACCGCGCTCGACCAGGTACCGCGCCAGCCGGTTCGCCCGCGCGTCGAGCTCGGCATAGGTGACCTCGCCGTCGTCGGTCGCCACAGCCGGAGCGTCCGGCGTGCGCCGCGTCTGGGCGTCGAACAGCGCGCACACGTCCGCCACGGGCTCCAGCGGCTCCGCCGGGGGCACGACCAGGTCCAGTTCCTCGCGAGCCAGGACGGGCAGCGCGGTCAGCGGTCGCCGCGGCGCGGCGGTGGCGGAATCCAGCAGCACCACCAGGTTCGCCGCCATCCTCCGCACGGTCGGCTGGTCGAACAGGTCGGTGCGGTACTCCACGAACCCGGTCAGGCCGTCGCCGTGCTCGGCGAAGTCGATCGTGATGTCCATCTTGGCCACCACGGCGGGCTGCCGGAGGTCGGTCGCCTCCACGCCGGGCAGCCGCAGCGCGCCCTCGTAGGCGTTGTGCAGGTTGACCATGGCCTGCACCAGGGGTGTCCGGCTCGGGTCGCGCTCCGGCCGGAGCGCCTCGACCAGCCGTTGGAACGGCAGCTCGTCGTGGTCGAAGGCGTCGAGCACCTCGTCGCGGACCACGTCGAGGAACTCGGCGAACGACAGCGTCTCGTCGACCTGGCAGCGGATGACGACGGTGTTGACGAAATAGCCGATGAGCTGTTCCAGCTCGGGCCGCACGCGCCCGGAGGTGGACGTGCCGACCGCGATGTCCGAACGGCCGCTGTAGCGGGCGAAGAGGACCTGCACCGCGGCCACCAGCGCCGTGTAGAGCGTCGCCCCGTGGGCCCGGCACAGGTCCCGCAGCCGGATCGCGACCGCCTCGGGCACCTCGAACACGTGCAGCGCGCCCGAGGTGGACCGGACCGGCGGGCGCGGCCGGTCGGTGGGCAGTTCCAGCGGCTCCAGCCCGGCGAGCCGGTCGCGCCAGTGCTCCAGGTGCGGCTCCAGGTCGCGGCCGCGCTGCCACACGGCGAAGTCGGCGTACTGGAGGACCGGCTCGGGCAGGGCCGCGGGTTCGCCGCGGACGGCGGCGGTGTAGAGCGCGCTCAGCTCGTCGGCGAGCACGCCGAGGGACCAGCCGTCGCTGATGATGTGGTGCATTCCCAGCACCAGCAGGTGTTCCGCTGGTCCCGACCGGACGATCCGGGCCTGGAACAGCGGTCCCACGCGCAGGTCGTACGGGCGGGTCACGTCCTCCAGGAGCGACCGGTCCACCTCCGCCCGCCGCTGCTCCTCCGGCAGCTCCGACAGGTCGAGCAGGGGGACGTCGACCACCGTCGGCGGGTGCACGACCTGGACGCCGCTCCCGTCACCGGGACCGAAGGTGGTGCGCAGCGACTCGTGCCTGCGCACCAGCTCGCCCAGCGCCGACCGCAGCGCGGCGACGTCGAGGTCGCCGACCAGCCGCACCGGGCGGACGACGGTGAACTCGACGCTGTCCGGCTCGAAGTCGTGCAGGAACCACAGCTGCCGCTGCGCGAAGGACATCGGTGCCGCGCCGTCGCGGGGAACGGGGGTGATCCGCCCGTCCTCGGCCGTGTCGTCCGCCTCGCCCGCCAACTGCCGCCGCAGCCGCTCCCGGAGGTGGGCCGGCAGCGCGGCCATCCGGTCCTCAACCGTCATCAGCGCTTCCCATTCCAGTGTCGGGGACAGGGACACGGTGATATCGACGACCACCCGGCGATCCGCGCGGAACCGTCATCTCCGACGAGGAAGGCGAAATGCGGAACGAATGCGTTTCCGCCCACGGGAATACGTCCGCGACCATCCCGGTCGCGGTGATTTCCCCGATGGTGGCGTTCCTCCACCCGCTCCCCCGCCCCGCCCCCGCGAAGCCCGCCCGGACAGCCTCTCCGGAAGCCCGAGTGGACGACACCTATTTGACTTGGCCGCGAAAAGGCCAGGTAGACCGCCAAAGCTCCGGACGTTCACCTGTTCGGGCGACAGCTTTCGGCGGTATACCCAGGTCTACTCGGCCGGTATCGCGGGCACTACTCCACTCCGGAATGCGGGAAATCCGCTACCGGGCCGTGCTGTACTGAAGTCATGTCGATCGGCAACGGGGCCCACTGGGGCCCTTCGGGGGTTCAGCCGGTCGCGGTCGAACTCCGCGGCGTGATCAAGGAATACGGTTCCCGGCAGGCGCGGGTGCGCGCACTGGACGGCGTGAGCCTCGCTTTCCCCACTGGCACGTGGACGGCGGTGATGGGCCCGTCCGGTTCCGGGAAGTCGACGCTGCTGCACTGCGCCGCCGGGTTGGAGAAGGTCGACGCGGGCCAGGTGCTGGTGGCGGGCGCGAACATCACCAACGCCTCCGCCGCGGAACTCACCGCGCTGCGCCGCGGCCGGGTCGGCTTCGTGTTCCAGACCTTCAACCTGGTCTCCTCGCTGACCGCCGAGCAGAACGTCGAACTCCCGCTCAAACTGGCGGGCGCGCGGACGTCCCGGCGCGAGGTGCGGCGGGTGCTGGAGGCCGTCGGCCTCGGCGACCGGACGCGGCACAAGCCCGGCGAGCTGTCCGGCGGCCAGCAGCAGCGGGTCGCCATCGCCCGCGCGATGGTCAGCAGGCCCGCGGTCCTGTTCGCCGACGAGCCGACCGGCGCGCTGGACTCGAAGTCGGCGCGTGACGTGCTCGCGCTGCTGGAGACCATGGTGTCGGGGTCGGGCCAGACCATCGTGATGGTCACCCACGACCCCACCGTGGCGGCGAGCGCGACCACGGTGGTGTTCCTCCGCGACGGGCAGATCGTCGACAGCGCGATCCGACCGTCCGCGCACGAGGTGGCCGGCAGGCTGGCCAGGCTGGAGCACTGACCCGTGATCACCTTGTCCTGGAACACCTTCCGGTCGCGCTGGCAGCTGTTCCTCGGCGCCATCGTCTGCGTGGCCGTCGGCGTGGCGCTGGTGCAGTCGTCGTTGCGGGTGCTCGCCGCCACCGCCTCGCCGCGCGTTCCGCCCGGCCTGACCCCGTGGCAGGAGGCGGACCTGCGCGACACCTACGACGGCGCGACCACGCTGATGGGCATGACGACGTTCCTCGCGGCGTTCCTCGCGGTCTTCGTGGTCAGCTCGACCTTCGCCTTCACCGTGGCGCAGCGCCGCCGCGAGCTGGCGCTGCTGCGCCTGGTCGGCGGGAGCACCGGCCAGCTCCGCGCGCTGCTGCTGGCCGAGGCGCTGCTGCTCGGCGTCTGCGGCACGGCGCTGGGGATCCCGCTGGGCGAACCGCTGGTGGGCGTGCAGGTGTGGCTGCTGTCCGAGCTGGGGTTCGTCCCCGGCGGCCTCACCACCGAGCACGCGAGCTGGGTCGTGCTCGCCGCGGGCGGCACGGGCATCGGGGTCGCACTGCTGGGGGTGCTGACGGCCTCCCGCCGCGCGGCCAAGGTGCGGCCGTTGGAGGCCCTGCGGAGCGAGGACGGCATCCGCCAGGTGATGACCCCGGCCCGCTGGTTCTTCGGGTTGGGGTTCCTGGCGTGCTCGGCGCTGCTGGTGGTCCTGTCCGCCGGGGTGAGCCTGCTGTTCGCGGTGGCGCTGTCGATGATGCTCACGATCACCGGCGCCATCGCGCTGAGCCTGCTCAGCCCGCTGGCCGTGCCGCTCGTCGGACGGCTGTTCGGCCTGGTGCTGCGCGCGAACACCCTGGGCGGCCTCGCCGAGGCCAACCTCCGCGACGGGGTGCGGCGCAGCGCCGCCACCGCGGCCCCGCTGATCGTGCTGGTCTCGTTGCTGCTCGGCCTGTTCGGCGCGCTCAGCTCGCTGGCGCGGGCGTCCGGCGAGGAGCAGAAGCAGATCGTGGACGCCGACCTGGTGGTGGCCTCCACCGGCGCCGAGGCCGACCGGATCGCGGCGGTGCCGGGCGTGGCGCTGGCCTCGCCGGAGATCGCCGTGCCGATGATCCTGACCAAGAACGTGATCGACGTCGACAGCGGCGACCCCGAGCAGGAGGAGCAGCACACCGGGATCGTCGCCGTCGACCCGGACGCCTACCAGCGCACCCACCGCACCGAGGTGAGCGCGGGCGGCCTCGCCGACCTGCACGGCCCCGCCATCGTGCTGACCGGGCTGAGCGAGCAGCGGATCGACCTCGGCGCGCCGGTCGAGGCGAACCTGAACGGGCGGGTGTCCACGCTGCACGTCGTCGCCGTCCTGCCCGAGCGGCTGTCCGCCGCCGAGACCGCGCTGGTCCCGCGCGACCAGGTGCCGCGGGACGTGCTGGCGTCGGCGCAGGCGCAGACCGCGGTCAAGGTGGCTCCCGACACGGACCCCGCGACGGTCGCCGACGCGATCCGCGCCGCGGGCATCGGCACGGTCTCGACGCTGGCGGACTGGGCGGCGAGCAGTTCCACGCAGCAGCAGGACTTCAACGTGCGAACCATGGTCGTGCTCATGGGTCTGTCCGGGCTGTACGCGCTGATCGCCGTGGTCAACGCGGTCGTGATGGCGGGGGCGGACCGCAAGCGCGAGTTCGCCGTCGTCCGGGTGGCCGGGCTGGACCGGGGCCAGGTCGTGCGCATGGCGCTGGTCGAGTCGTGGGCGGTGGCCGCGATCGGCCTGTTCCTGGGCGCGCTCGTGGTCGCGGGGACGATGCTCGGGGTGGCGGCGGGGATCTACCACGCCGTCGGGTCCTTCGTCGTCGTGGTCCCGTGGCAGCTGACGACGGTGGTCACCCTGGGCGCGTTCGTCGTGGTGGGCGTGACCAGCGCGCTGACCACGTGGTCCGCCACCCGCGTGGAGCCCGTGCGGCTGGTCGTCGCCCGCGAGTGACCCCCGTCAGCCGCCCGCCACGAGCTGGGCCAGGATCCGCTCCCTGAGCACCTCGGCGAGGCCGTCGATCGTCGTGGCCTCGAACAGGTCGCGCGGCGACATCTCCACCCCGAACGACCGGCGGATCCTGGAGGTCGCCTTGAGGCTGGTGATCGAGTCACCGCCCAGGTCGAAGAAGTCGTCGTGGACGCCCACCCGGTCCACCCCGAGCACCTCCGCCCAGATCCGGGCCAGCGCCGTCTCCGTCGGGTCGCGCGGGTCGACGTGCCGCGCGGCCGTCCGGTCCCGCGGTGCGGGTGGGGGCAGCGCCGAGCGGTCGACCTTGCCGTGCGCGGTCAACGGGATGTCGTCGACCGGCACGAACACCGACGGCACCAGGTAGTCGGGCAGCAGGTCGGCCAACGCCCGCCCGAGGTCCGTCCCCGGCGTGCCGACGACGTGCGCCACGAGTTCGGCGCGGTCGCCGTCGCGGCTGACCGACACGACGGCCTTCTCGACGCCGGGCAGCCCCAGCAGGGCGTGCTCGACCTCGCCGGGCTCGACCCGGAACCCGCGGATCTTGACCTGGTCGTCGGACCGGCCGATGAACTCCAGCCGCCCGTCCCGGTTCCAGCGCCCGATGTCGCCGGTGCGGTAGATCCGGTCGCCAGGCGCGCCGAAGGGGTGGGCCACGAACCGCTCCGCGGTCAGGTCCGGCCGCCCCCGGTAGCCGCGGGACAGCCCCACGCCGCCGAGGTAGACCTCCCCCGCCGCGCCGACCGGCACGGGCCTCAGCGAGCCGTCGAGCACGTAGGCGGTCGCGTTGGCGAGCGGGACCCCGACGTCGGGCAGCCCCTGCTCGTCCTGGCGGACCTCCCCGCCGGTCGACACGACCGTCATCTCGGTGGCCCCGTAGTGGTTGACCAGCCGCCACGCCGTGCCGGGCGCGGGCCTGCGGCGCACGGTGTCACCGCCGGTGAGCACCAGCCTCAGCCGGGTCCGGGCCAGTCCGGGCTCGTCCATCAGGACGTCCACCCGCGCGGGCAGCAGGTAGCAGATCGTCGTGCCCCGCTCGGCGAACCAGTCGACCATCGCGGTCGCGTCGTCGAACACCTCGCGGCCGGGGACGTCCACCCGCGCGCCCGCCAGCAGGTACGGCCACAGCTCCCACACCGAGGCGTCGAAGCCCAGCGCCGCCAGCGGGCACGTCCGGTCGTCCGGCCCGATCCCGTAGTCGCGCACCTGCCACGTGCAGAGCTGGACCAGGTTGCGGTGCTCGACCATCACGCCCTTGGGGACGCCGGTCGACCCGGACGTGTAGATCACGTACGCCAGGTTGTCCGGCCGGACCGCGGTGACCGGCGGGGTGTCGGGCCACGCGGCCACGGCCTCGCGCTCCTCGTCGAGCCGCACCACCGCGACCGAGGACGGCCACGGCACGTCCACTTCCGACGTGGTCAGCACCACCGGGGCCGAGGTGTCCCCGACGACGTGCGCGGTGCGGGTCGGCGGCGCGTCCGGGTCGAGCGGCACGTACGCGCCACCCGCCTTGAGCACGGCCAGTTCCGCCACCACCAGGTCGATCCCGCGCGGCAGGCAGACCCCGACCACCAGGTCCGGCCCGACCCCGCGGTCGACGAGGTGGTGGGCCAGCCGGTTGGCCCGCGTGACGAGGTCCGCGTAGGTGAGTTCCACTAGTCCTTCGGTCACCGCGACCGCGTCCGGGGCGAGGGCGGCCCGCTCGTCGATCAGCTCGGGCAGGCACCGGTCCGCCGGGAAGTCCGCGGCGGTGTCGTTCCGCTCCACCAGGAGTTGGCGCCGTTCGGCGTCGGTGAGCACGTCCAGCGCGCGCAGCGGCCGGTCCGGGTTCTCGGCGACGGCGTCGAGGAGCACCTGGAGGCCGTGCACCAGGCGGGCGGCGGTGCCCCGGTCGAACCGGGTCGCGTCGTAGCTCAGCCGCAGCCCCAACCGTTCGCCGGGCAGGGCGATGAGGTTCAGCGGGTAGTTGGTGCCGCTGTCGGAGTGCGCGGAGACCAGCTCGACCCCGTGCCGCAGCAGGGAATCCGGCTCGAACGGGTAGTTCTCGAAGATCACCACGCTGTCGAACAGCGCCGCTCCGGGCGGCAGCTCGCTCCACCCCTGGACCTGCGTCAGCGACACCTGCTCGTGGGCGCGCGCGTCGGCCTGCGCCGACTGGAGGTCGCGCAGCCACGCCACCAGGTCCGCCGAGGGGTCGACGTGGACCCGCACGGGCAGGGTGTTGAGGAACAGGCCGATGATCGCGTCCACGCCGTCCAGCGCGGCGGGCCTGGCCGTGGCGGTCGCGCCGAAGCAGACGTCGTGCACCCCGGCGAAGCGGGCGAGCAGGACGGCCCAGACGCCCTGCACGAGCGTGTTGACCGTGACCTCCGCCCGCTTGGCGACCTCGTCCAGCGCGCCGGACAGCTCGGCGCTCAGCTCGACGGCCTGCACCGCGGTCTCCGCTCCACCGTTGGTGTTCCGCCGGTCGAACGGCAGCGGCGTCGGCGCGGTCAGGCCCGCCAGCACGCCGCGCCAGTGCCGTTCGGCGGCCTCGACGTCCTGACCCCGCAACCACTCCACGTAGTCGCGGTACGGCGGGCGGGTCGGCGGGTCGAACGGTGCTCCGCCGAGCAGCGCGGCGTACTCGCCGAACACCTCGTCCAGGACCTGCGCCACGCTCCAGCCGTCCAGCAGGGCGTGGTGGAACGTCCACAGCATCTCGACGGACGTGCCGTCGAGCCGGGCGAGCGTCACCCGCACCAGCGGCGGTGTCGTCAGGTCCGCCAGCGCCGCGCGGTCGAGCCGCTCGCGATCCCGCAGCTCCCGCCGCCGCGCGGTGTCGTCGAGGGTCCGCCAGTCCAGGTGCGTGACCGGGAGGTCGGCGTGCGCCCGCACCACCTGCACCGGCGCGGGGACGTCGTGCCACTCGATCGCGGTGCGCAGCACGGGGATCCGGTCGGCGACGCGCTGCCACGCCAGGCCGAGCAGCTCCGGTTCGGCGATGCCCGCCAGCACCATCGTGGTCTGCTCGACGTACAGGCCCGCCACGTCGTCCACCACGGAGTGGAACAGCATCCCGCTCTGCATCGGGGTCAGCGGGAGGACGTCCTCCACCGACCGGCCGTCGCCCGCGATCCGGTCCACCGCCTCCTGGTCCAGCCCGGCCAGCGGGAAGTCCGACGGCGTGCGCCCGCCCACGTCCGGGCTCGTGCAGTGCCCGACCAGTGCGCGCAGCTCCGCCGTGAACGCCTCGGCCAGCGCCCGCACGGTGTCCTCGCGGTGCCGGTTCGCCGAGTGGGCCCAGTGGAACTCCAGGCAGCCGTCCACGACCACGCCGACGACGTCGAGCACGTGCGGCCGCTCGCCGTCCGGACCCTCGGACAGCTCCAGCCTCGGACGGGCGAACAACGGGCCGCCGCCCTCGAAGTCGCCCAGGTAGTTGAAGCCGACCTCCGGCCGCGGACCGGCGTCCATGCCGAGCAGGTGCCGCAGCACCCCGAACCCGACACCGCGGCGCGGGACCGCGCGCAGCCGCTCCTTGACCGCCTTGATCCGCGTGCCCACGTCCTCGGCGGACGCGTCCAGCGCCACCGGGAACAGGCTGGTGAACCAGCCGACGGTCCTGGTCAGGTCTACCCCGTCGACGACGTCCTCCCGGCCGTGGCCCTCCACGTCGACCACCACGCGGTCGTCGCCGGTCCACCCCGCCAGCACCCGCGCCAACGCGGTGAGCAGGAGGTCGTTGGCCTGCGTGCGGTAGGCCTTGGGCGCGTCCCGCAGCAGGGTCCGGGTCTCGTCGCGGTCCAGCCCCACCAGGACGACGTGGGCCGAGCCGGGCGTGTTGGGGCCGTCGCCGTCCACCGGCACCGGGACCGCCGGGGGCAGCGCGGCCCAGTGGGCGCGCTCGTCGTCGAAGCCGCCCGCGTCGGCGTGCGCGGTGAGCCGGGTCGCCCACTCGCGGAACGAGGTCGTCTTCCGGCCGAGGTCGGGCGTCTCACCCCGCAACGCCTGCCGGTAGGCGGATTCGAGGTCCTCCAACAGGATCCGCCAGGACACGCCGTCCACGACGAGGTGGTGCGCGGCCAGCACGAGCGTCGGCCGTTCCCCGCCGGTGAACACCACGGCCGCGACCAGCGGTCCCACGGTCAGGTCCAGTCCGGCGATCTCCCGGTCGACCGACGTGGGCGGCTCGTCCCGCGCGGTCAGCGGGAAGTCGACCGCCTCCACGCCGAGCACGTGCGCCCGCCACGAGCCGTCGACGCGGTCGAACCGCGCGCGCAGCACGTCGTGGTGCTCCATGAGCGCCGCCAGCGCGGTCCGCAGCGCGTGCTCGTCCACCGCGCCCTCGGTCAGCTCCACCCGCACGGTCTGGGTGAAGTGGTGCGGGTCCGCCCGGAACGCCTCGAAGAACCAGCGCTGGATCGGGGTCAGCGGCGCGTCGCCGGTCGCGGGTTCCCGCTCGACGGCGGACCCGGTCACCCGGACCGCGTGCGCCGCCAGTTCGCCTACGGTCTGCCAGCGGAACAGGTCGCGCGAGGCGATGTCCAGACCGTGCTGGCGGGCCCGGTGCACGACCTGGAGGCCGACGATGGAGTCGCCGCCGAGCTTGAAGAAGTTGTCCTCGACGCCCACGCCGGGCACGCCGAGCAGGTCGGCCCAGATGTCGGCGAGCGTCCGCTCGACGTCCGTGCGCGGGGCCTGCCCGCCGGTTCGCCGCTCCGGCTCGGGCAGGGCGGCGCGGTCCACCTTCCGGTTGCGGGTCAACGGGAGCGCGTCGAGCGTGACGAAGGAGTTGGGCACCAGGTAGGCGGGCAGTTCCTCGGCCAACCCGGCTCGCACGCGGTCGTGGTCGACCTGGTCGCCGACGAGGTACGCGACGAGCGCGGGCGATCCGGTGCGGCGGAAAACCTGGACGACGGCCTGGGTGATGCCCGGCTGCCGCAGCAGGGCCGCCTCGATCTCGGCGGGCTCGATCCGGAAGCCGCGCACCTTCACCTGGTGGTCGGTGCGGCCGAGGAACTCCAGCACGCCGCCGTGCCACCGCACGACGTCCCCGGTCCGGTACATCACCGATCCCGGCTCCCCGAACGGGTTCGCCACGAACCGCTCCGCGGTCAGCCCCGGTGCGCGCAGGTAGCCGCGGGCCGTGCCCGCGCCGGTGAAGCACAGCTCCCCCGGCGTGCCGGGTGGCGCCAGCCGGAGCCGGTCGTCCAGCACGTAGACCCGCGTGTCGTCGAGCGGGAGGCCGATCGGCACGACGACGGTGGGCAGCCAGTCGCCCGCGGTCATCCGGTGACCGGTGAACATGCAGGTCGCCTCGGTCGGGCCGTAGCCGTCGCCGACGACGAGGTGCGGGCAGGCGGCGAGCACGCGGCGCACCGACGCGGGCGAGACCGCGTCGCCGCCGATCCACAACACCCGCAGGTCGCGGAAGCAGGCGGGGTCCTGGTCGGCGAACTGGCGGAACAGGCCCTCGGTGAGGAAGAGCCACGTCAGGCCGTGCTCGCGCGACAGGCGGCGCACGGCGTCCGCGTCCAGTCCGTCGGCTGGCCCGACCACCACGCCACCGCCGTTGAGGACGGTGACCCACAGCTCGTAGGCGGACCCGTCGAAGGACACCGCGGAGTGCAGCAGCGACCGCTGGTACCCATCGGTCTGGTACAGGTCGTCGGCGACCAGCGCGGCCAGGCCCCGGTGGCGCAGCGCCACGCCCTTGGGCCTGCCGGTCGAGCCCGAGGTGTACAGGACGCACGCCAGGTTGTCCGGGTGAATCGGCACCGCCGGGGGCTCCTCGGCGTCGAGGTCGCCCTCCACCACGACGACCGGCCCGGCGAACCCGAGGTCCACGTCCGACCGGTCCACCAGCAGGGCATCGGGCGCCGCGTCGGCGACGATCGACCGCAGCCGGGCGGGCGGCGCGGCCACGTCCAGCGGCAGGTACGCCGCTCCCGCCTTGAGCACGGCGAGTTCGGCCACCACGAGGTCAGCGGAGCGGGCCATCAGCAGGGCGACCGGCTGGTCGGGCCGAACGCCCGCCGCCACCAGCCGGTGCGCGAGCGCGTTGGCGCGACGGTCGAGCTGCCGGAACGTCAGGGAGACCTCGCCGTCGACCACGGCCACGGCGGACGGTCGGCGTGCCACCTGCGCGGCGAACAGCCCGGTCACGGTCGTGTTCGGCACGACGGGATCCGTGTCACGGCCGCCCGCGCGCAAGAAGCGCCGTTCCACGCCGGTCAGCACGGGCAGGTCGCCCACCGGTCGGGTGGGGTCGTCGGCGATCGCCGTGAGCAGCACCCGCAACCGCGCGGCCAGGCCCTCGACGGTGGCCGCGTCGAACAGCGCGGTGCTGTAGTTGACGACCGCGGTCAGCCCACCCTCGTGCGGCCAGAACTCCACGAACAGGTCGAACGGCACCGACACCCGCGGCACGTGGTGCTCCTCCACCCGCAGCCCCGCCACGTCGGTCGGGCGCACGAACGGCTGTTGCAGCGCGACCATGTACTGCACCAACGGGTTCCCGCCGGTGTCGCGGTCCGGCCGCAGCGCCTCCACCAAGCGCTCGAACGGCAGCTCCTGGTGCGCGAAGGCCGCGAGCACGGTCTCGCGGGTGCGGTCCAGGAACTCGGTGAACGGCAGGTCGTCGTCCACGTGGGACCGGATCACCAGCGTGCGCACGAAGAAGCCGAGCACCCGCTCCAGTTCCGGCTGGTCGCGCCCGGCGGTGACGGTGCCGATGGCGACGTCGTCCTGACCGCTGTGCCGGGCGAACAGCACCTGGACGGCGGCGACGAGCGTCGCGAACAGGGTGGCGTTGTGCTCGGCCCCGAGCGCGGTCAGCCGGGCCACCAGCGGCGCGGGCAGCTCGAACCGGTGCGCCGAGCCCGCGCCGGACCGCACCGGCGGGCGGCGCCGGTCGGTGGGGAGCTCCAGCGGCACCAGCCCGTCGAGCTGCCGCGTCCAGTACGCCAGGTCCCGGTCCACGGCGGCGCTCGTCTGCCGCTCGCGTTCCCACGCGGCGAAGTCGGCGTGCTGGACGCGCAACGGCGGACGCCGCTCGGGTTCACCGGCCCGGACGTCCGCGTAGGCCTCCAGCAGCTCGTCGACCAGCACGCCGACCGCCCACCCGTCGGTGACGATGTGGTGCTGGTCGAGCACCAGGACGTGCTCGGTCGCCGACAGGACGAGCAGCGTCACCCGCAGCACGGGTCCGCGCCGCAGGTCGAACGGGCGGGCCGCGCGGTCGCGCAGCAGCCGCCGCACCACCTCGGGATCGCGGTCGGCCACGGTGATCACGTCCAGCGGCACTTCGCCGGTCCCGTGCACGACCTGCGCGCCCCGGCCGTCGCCGGTCTCGAACGTGGTGCGCAGCGGCTCGTGCCGCGCCACCAGCCGGTCCAGCGCGACCCGCAGCGCCCCGACGTCCAGGTCGCCGGTCAGCCGCAATCCCGCCGCGGTGTTGTAGTCGGTGCTGTCCGGCGCCATCTCCTGGAGGAACCAGATCCCCTGCTGCGAGAACGACAACGGCATCGCCCGGTCGCGCGGCGCCACCGGGATCACCCCGTCCGACGCCTCCAGCGGCACGGCCGGGAGCACCGCGGCCAGCGCGGCGACCGTGGGGTTGTCGAACAGCGCGCGGGCGGACATCCCGTCGCCGAAGACGGCCCGCACCCGCGCCGCCAGCCGCATGGCGAGCAGCGAGTCGCCGTCGAGGTCGGCGAAGAAGTCGTCCCGGACGCCGACGCTCTCGACGCCGAGCACCTCGGCCCACAACCGCGCCAGCACGTGCTCGACGGGCGTGCGCGGGGCCTCCTCGCCGATGGCGGGCCGCCACACCGGTTCGGGCAGCGCGCGCCGGTCGACCTTCCCGTTGGGGTTGAGGGGGAACGAGTCCACGACCACCACGGCCGACGGCACCATGTGCTCGGGCAGCACGCGGGCCGCGTACCCGGCGACCTCGTCGGCGTCGAGCCCGTCGCCGCTGACGTAGCCGACCAGGCGCTTGCGGCCGGGCTGGTCCTCCCGCACCGCCACGACGGCGCGGGTGACGCCGGGGTGCGCGGACAGCACGTTCTCGATCTCGCCGGGCTCGATCCGGAACCCGCGCACCTTCACCTGGTCGTCGACCCGGCTGACGAACTCCAGCACCCCGTCGGCCCGCCACCGCAGCAGGTCGCCGGTGCGGTACATCCGCGCGCCCGGAGCGCCGAACGGGTCGGCGACGAACCGCTCGCTCGTCAGCCCCGGCTTGTTGCGGAACGCCCGGCCGAGGCCGTCGCCCGCGATGTAGGCCTCACCGGCCGCGCCGACCGGCACGGGCCGCAACTCGTCGTCGAGCAGGTAGATCCGGGTGTTGGGGGTGAGCCTGCCGATGGGCAGCACGGCGTCGCCGTCCGCCGGGTCGTAGTCGGCGCAGGAGGCGACCGCCGAGCACTCGGTGGGACCGTAGACGTTGGTGATGCGCAGGCCCGGCACGCGGGCCACGGCACGGGCGCAGTGCGCGGGCGAGAGCACCTCGCCGCCCACCACGATCTGCTCCAGCCCGTCCAGCACCTCCACGTCGTTGTCCACCACGGTGTGGAACAGCCCGGTGGTGAACAGCATCGTCGTGACGCCGTGGCGGGCGATCAACGCGCGCAGCCCCTCGGCGGTCGGCACGCCCGCGGGGTAGATGGCCAGGCAGGCGCCGCCGAGGAGCGCGTGCCACAGCTCGAACGCCGAGGCGTCGAACGACGGCGACGCGATCATGCTCGCGACCTTGGTGTCGTCGTAGGGGGCGATGCCGCCGGAGGACACCAGGCGCACCAGGCCGCGGTGGGTGAGCACCGCGCCCTTGGGTTGACCGGTCGAGCCGGAGGTGTAGAGGACCACCGCCGCGTTGCGCGGGTCCACGGCGACGTCCGGGGCGTCCGACGGCCCGTCCTCGAGGTCGTCCAGGAACACGGTGGCCGTCGACTCGGGCAGGGCGACGCTGACGTCCCGCCGGGTGAGCACTACCGGGGCCGCGGTGTCGGCCAGCATGTGCGCCAGCCGGTCACGGGGGTAGCGCGGGTCGAGTGGCACGTACCCGCCGCCCGCCTTGAGCACCGCCAGCGTCGCCACCACCAGGTCGGGACCGCGCTCGAGGCACAGTCCGACCAGCACTTCGGGCCCCACCCCGCGACCGATCAGCGCGTGCGCCAACCGGTTGGCCCGCGCGTCCAGCTCGCCCGCGGTGAGCCGCTCGTCCCGGTGCGCCACGGCGAGCGCGTCCGGCGACCGCCGCGCCCGCTCCTCGAAGAGCTGGTGCAGGCAGCGGTCTTCCGGGTAGTCGACGGCCGTGTCGTTCCAGTCCACCAGGACCCGCCGGAGGTCGGCGGCATCGGCGGTCGTGGTCATGCGTCGACCGCCGTGGTGCCCGCCATCGCGACCAGCACGCGCCGGTCGCCCGAGTAGGGCTTGCGCCCGTGGGAGACCTTGAGGTTGTCGACGACCACGAGGTCGCCCTGCTCCCACGGCCGCACCAGCAGGCACTCGTCGTAGGCCCGGCGGATCGCCGCCAGGTCCTCGTCCGCGATCGGTGTCCCGTCGCCGTAGTAGGCGTGGCGCGGGTAGTCCCGCTCCTCGTACATCTCGGTGAGCGCGGCCCGCACCCCCTCCGGCAGGTTCGAGACGTGGAACAGGTGCGCCTGGTTGAACCACACCTCGCGGCCCGAGTCCGGGTCGACGACCACGGCGGGGCGGCGGCTGCTGGTGCGCAGCGCGTCGTCCTCCAGCCACTCGTACCGCAATCCGTTGTCCTCGCAGTACTTCTCGACCGCGGCGCGGTCCTCGGTCTGGAACGCCTCCTGCCAGGTGAGACCCATGCCCAGCCGGTACGCGCGGGTGTAGAGCACCCCGCGCTCGCGGAACCGCCTCACCAGGTCCTCCGGCAGCCGCCGCAGCACCTCGGCGCTGTCGGCCAGCGGTGTGGCCCCGCCGGAGGTCGCGGGAATCGTGCAGGCGAAGAACAACAGCTTCGGCACGACCCGCGCGTAGGAGGTCTCGTTGTGCTGCGGGATGGTCTGCGAGGCCGGGTACTCGGTGGAGGTGTAGACGTTGTTGTGCACCGTGCTGCGGGGCGTGGTCCGCTCGGTGTAGCTCAACGGCTCGCCACCGAGGATCCGGGTGATCTCCTCCAGCTCCTCGGGTGTGCGCACGGCTCCGCGCACCAGCACCGCGCCGTGCGCGCGCACCGCGGCGAGGAGCCCGTCGCGCTGGTCCCGCACCCAGTCGACGATCGGCAACCCGTCCGGCGCGGGACCGTACGCGGCCAGTCGGGTTCCGTTGCCGCTGTGGAGTTCGCCGCGCAGAGGGGCGAGGAAGGCCAGGTCGCCGGTCGCCGTGCCGCTCATGTCGTGATCCCTCGGTAGTCGTCACCGGGCAGGGCACGAGTCTCGTTGGAGGGACCACGAGCGGCAATCTTCTTGCACCCGAAGGAAATCCCCGAGGTCAGGCCCGCAGGTAGGTGAGCACGGCGAGCACCCGGTGGTTGCCGTCGACACCGGAGATGCCGAGCTTGACGAAGATCGACCCGATGTTCTTGGCCACCGCCGCCTGGCTGAGGTGCAGCGCGCCCGCGATGGCGGCGTTGGTCAGCCCCTCGGCCATGAGCGCCAGCACCTCGGTCTCGCGTTCGGTCAACCGGCTCAGCGGCCGGTCCGCGCGTTCCCGGCGCAGCAGCTGCCGCACCACCTCGTGGTCGATGACCGTCTCACCCCTCGCCACGCGCTCCACGACGGCGACGAAGTCGCGCACCGCGCCGACCCGGTGCTTGAGCAGGTAGCCCACTCCCCTGCCGTCGTGCGATTCCAGCAGCTCGAACGCGTACGCCGGGGCGACGTACTGGGTGAGGACCAGCACCCGGCACTCCGGGTCCCGCTCGCGCAGGGCGATGGCGGCGCGCAGGCCCTCGTCGGTGAAACCGGGCGGCATCCGCACGTCGGTCACGACGATGTCCGGCTCGTGCTCGGCCACGGCCGCGAGCAGCGCGTCGGCGTCCGACACCGCGGCCACGACCTGGTGGCCGAACCGGCCGAGCAGCTCGACCAACCCCTCACGCAGGAGGACGGCGTCCTCGGCGAGGACTACCCGAAGTCCGCCGGATGCCACGGCAACTCCACTCTCAGCTCGGTGGGCCCGCCGCGCGGGCTGGTCAGGCGGAGCGCGCCCCCGACGACCGCGACCCGGTCGGCGAGGCCCTGCAACCCGGTGCCGCCCTCCGGGTCGGCCCCGCCCGCCCCGTCGTCGCGGACGGTCAGCGCCAGCCGGTCCCCGGTCGCGGTGCCGACGACTTCCACGCGCGAGGCGCGGGCGTGCTTGACGACGTTGGCGAGCGCCTCGCTCACCACGAAGTAGGCGATGGACTCGACCGACCGCGCGGGACGGCCGGGCAGGTCGATCCGCACCTCGACCGGCAGCGGGCAGCGGTCGCCGATCTCCGCGACGGCCGCCTGGATCCCCCGATCGGTGAGCACCCGGGGGTGGATGCCGCGGATCAGCTCGCGCAGGTCGCCCAGCACGGCCTCGGCCTGCTCCCGCGCCTTCGCCAGCAGCGGCGCGACGTCGCCGTCCGGTTCGGCCAGCGTCAGCTCGGACATCCCGAGCGTCATCACCAGCGCGACCAGCCGCTGCTGGGCCCCGTCGTGCAGGTCGCGCTCGATCCGGGACCGCTCGGCCTCGAAGGCGTCGACCAGCCGGGTCCTGGACCGGGCCAGTTCCCGCACCTGCGCCGCCAGCGGGGCGTCGCGGTCGGTCAGCGTCCGGCGGGCCACGGCCGCCTGCACGCCCGCCACGGTCGTGGCCGCGTACTCGGTCAGCACCACCATGAGCAGCCACACGCCGACCGCCGCGGCAGTGCTGCCCACACCTGCGGTCATGTCGCTGTCGAGCACCACGGCCAGCACCACGCCCGCGGGCGCGAACAGCAGTCCGGCCATGGTCGCGACCACCACCGCGCCCCCCGCCGCCAGCACGGTGGTGAACAGCAGCGCGTACCCGAACCGCCGCCAGGTCGCGGCGTCGGTGAGCCGCGGTCCGGCCCCACGCCACCCGCTCCCCGCGGGAGGGTGGCCGAGCGGCCGCAGGTGCGGGTCCAGCACCCGCAGCCGCCGGAGTTCCACCGCCTCGATCGGCCCCGCCCCCACGAAGGCGACCAGCACCACGAGGCAGACCGCGACGGGCACGGTCCACCACGCGCCCGAGGCGTAGACCCACAGGCCGAGCGCCACCGCGGGCAGCGCCCCGAACACACCGCAGGCGAGGTAGGCCAACGACCGCCACGGCCTGCTGGAGAGCAGGAACCGCCACGGGGAGCGGGCCATCGCCCGCCACGGACTCGCGGCGTCGTCGCTCGACACGGTGGTGACCTCCCGAACCGATGCTAGTGGCGCGCCGCGCGGGTCGGACCGCGATCGTCCGACACCGCGCGGCGCGCCACCGGCCACTCGGATCAGAAGATCACCCGCGACGCGGCGGACAGCCGCAACGCGCGCGACTTCCGCAGGTCCCGAGCGATGTTCAACCGGCGCAGCCACCGGTCGGTGCCGTCGAACCGGGCGCGGAACGGCTTGCGCCCGTGCACCATCCGGTAGTTGTCGATGAAGCAGATGTCACCGGGCCGCAACGCGACCCCGGTCATCGCCGCGTCGACGGCCGCCCCGAGCTTGTCCAGCGCGGCCTGCTCCGGACCGTCGTGCAGATCGCGCATGTAGAACGGATCCACCCGAACGTAAGGGGCATCCGGGCTGCCGAACAGCACCGCGACCGGCCGCGGTGCCGCCAGCGCGCTGTCGACCCGCTCCCGGCTGCGCTGCCGCAGCCGCTCCACGCGGGGGTCGCCCCCCGCCACGCCGACCTGGTTGGCCGAGCGGTGGGAGTCGTCCGGGAGGATGAGGAACCGCTCCTCGAACAGCATCGCCTTCGTCGGCTCGTCGAGCTCGGCGTCGGCGATGTCGGCGACCGTGGTCTCGACCCCGTCCGGGTTGCGCAGGCACATCAACCCCAGGTAGTCGGTGCGCATCGGGTGGTACGCGTCCTCCGTGTGCCACGCGAGCAGTTCACCGCTGCCCCAGCCGATCTGCTCGTGCGCGTGCTCGGCCATGGGGAAGATGTCGTGCATGATCCGGCCGTCCTGCTGGGTCGCCCAGGCGATCGGCTCCCCGAGCAGGCACGCCACCAGGAAGAACGCGAAGTCGTGCGCCGACGTGGACGGGCTCGTCCGCTTGTCCTTCCACTGCGAGGGCGTCGGCCCCAGCTCCTCGTCGCGCACGGGCAGCCCGGACAGCACGAACAGGCCGGACTCCTCGGCGAGCCGGAAGTCGTTCACCGCGAGGCGCAACGACCTGGGCAGCTCGTCGGCGTACGTCCTGGACTCGCGCTGGAACTCCGCGGACTCCACCGTGCCGAAGCGGTCCGACAGCTCGGTCACCAAGGCGTGCACGGCCTTGACGTCGTCGTCGGTCATCGTCACAGCCCGCACGGCTACCCCTCGCCCTCCATCGCGTCGACGAGGCTCTTGGGCCGCATGTCGGTCCAGTGCTCGTCGACGTGCCGCAGCGCCGACGGGCGGTCGGTCTCCGCGAGCGAGACCGTCCACCCCGCGGGCACCTCGACGAAGGCGGGCCACAGGGAGTGCTGGCCCTCGTCGTTGACGAGAACGAGGTACCGGCCGTCGGGGTCGTCGAACGGGTTGGTGCTCATGGTTCTCCCCTCCATCAGGCGCACAGTTCGGTGAGTTCGGTGGCTGCCCCTCGGCTTTCGAGCAGGGCCAGCCCCAGCGGTGTGAGCACGTGCAGCGCGGTGTTGCGGTTGCGGGCGGTGGTCACGAGTCCCGCCTTGCGCAGCACGGTCGCGTGCTTGCTCGCGCCCGCGAGGCAGATGCCCAGCCGCTCCGACAGCTCACCGGTGGTGCACCCGTCGGCTAGCGCCCGGAGCGCCGCCGCGCGGGTGTGCCCGACCAGCGCGCTGAGCGCCTGGTCGCCCGAGCCGCCGACGCCCCACAGCTCGGTCGCGGCGGCGGCGTCGATCGGCACCGAGACGATCAGGGCGGGCAGCCCCGTCTCCCGTTCCCGGTCGAGCACCACGCAGCTCTTGCCGTGCAGGAACAACGACAGCGCGAGGACGAACCCCCGGCCGTCGAGGTACACGTCGCGGTCGGGTTCGCCCGGCACCTCCAGCACGGGCAGGTCCCAGTGCAGCTGCGGGTGCAGGTTCGCCAGCAGCCCCTGCACGCCGTTGGCGATCTCGATCCGCCCCCAGGTGTCCCGCGTCAGCGTCAGGTGCCGCCGCACCCGGTGCCAGTACGGCACGACGGCGACCTGGCAGAAGTCGAACACCGCTTTCGCGGCGTGCTGCCTGGCCTGGTCGTCCAGTGCGGCCAACTCGTTCCGCCGCTCCAGCAACCAGAGCGAACCCGCGAGGGGAACGACCGACCTCGACCACTTCTCGGCGTCACCGGCCCGGTCCCCGAGCCGCTCACGCACCCCCTTCCTCCAGTCCCTGAAGTGTGCTGTCCCCTGTCGCCCGTACAGGTCGAGGGCGAAAACACTCTCGGCGACCGGCCCCAGACTGGTCACCATCCGTAATCGCGCCAGATCTTCAGCAGTGAAGTGAACGCGCAACGCACTATCCCCCTTTTGATCTCCTCACGACGTCGTCAGCAGCACCGCGCGCACGCCAGGTCGACGCGCGTCGACACGGCACTTCCCCCACCCGTGCCGCTACGGCGGCACGGGTTCTGATCACGCACGCGGAAGCCGTGCAGGCGACGTCCGCGCACCCCCAGGTTCGAGAAGACGTCTCACAAGGCCTGAACAGGCCTTTGCCCGACCTGGTGTACCAGACCGTCCGCGTCGACGGAACACCCGAGCCGTGGAATATGAATTCATGGGTGCCAACGGAGGAAAGCGCGTAGCCCGTCCGGAGTCAGCTCGATATGAACGGCAAATGAATGACCACAGCTGGCCGAAAAATGCGGAAAAGCGGTCTGCCCATGCCATTATTCCAGCATCGTCACGAATCGACAGCAAACTGATCGGAACAGGGCACGCAGCGTGTACCTAACGGCGCGTACGGTCACCCGCCCGGAAAGCCAGGATACGCGTCGAAGCATTCGTCGACCACTCCCCTGAAGGCGATCCGAATAGACTTCATGTTCGCCGTAGGCCAATCCTGCCGAATTGCCCGTTCGCGATAACCGGCGCAATCCGCCCGACCGGACAGGAAAGCGACCACCGGCTACGGGCGCGGTGCCGCCGATGCGCCGTCGAGGAGGAGGCGCACCGCCTGCCCGAGCCGCGCGCGGGCGGCGCGTTCCACGTAACCCCGCGGACCGCCGGGCTCCTCATCCGGAACGGCGGCCGAGGTGCGCACGCTCAGCGGGAACCGCAGCGCGAAGTCGGGCACGACCTCGGCCATCGCCGCCGACTGCTCGCCCCACCACTGCTCGTCGCTCTTCCCGGTGGCCCGCTCGGCGTGCCGGGCGTCGGCGATCAGGCGGCCCGCGTTGCGGCACAGCGCCAGCAGCGCCGAGGCGACGGCCCCGTCCCACGGCGGGAGCAGGTCCAGCGGCCGCAGCCGCCGGAGCAGCGCTTCGAGCACCTCCTGCTCGTGCGGGCCGAGCACCGGGCGCGACCACGAGAGGTCGGCCAGCCAGTGGTGGCTCGCGTACAGGTCGGTCAACGCCTCCGCCCAGCCCCGGACCTCGTCGCCCCGGGGCGCGAACTCCGCGTGCGCGGCGTCGTACATCAACCGCAGCAGCGTGTCCTTCCCGTCCACATAGGAGTACAGCGCCATCGGCGTGCGACCGAGGCGCTCGGCGACCAGGCGCATCGACAGCGCCGGACCGTCGCGGTCGTCGGCGACCTCGATGCCCGCCCGCACGATCTCCGCCAGCGTGAGCTGCGACTTCGGCCCCGGACGCGGGCCGGTCGGCCGCTCCGGGCTCCACAGCAGCCGGAGGAGCCCCGCGTCGTCGATCCCGCCCTGCCTCGCCATGCGTCTCTTTATACCGTAGGGTATTAATACCTTACGCCGTAGACCATTGGAGCCGACATGGCCGAGTTCGCCGCGACCCTGCACGACGGGACGACACTGGCGGGAACCGTCGAGGGGTCCGGACCGGCGGTGCTGCTGCCCGTCCGAACGGCGCCCCACGACACCGCGACCGCGGAGGGCGTGCGCCAGTGGGGCGGGGACCCCGACCTCGGCGCGGCGCTCGTGACGGGTCTCGCGGACCGGTTCCGGGTGATCACCGCCGACTACGAGGGCCACCGCTTGGCGCACCCGGCGGCCGGGACGCTGACCCCGGACGCCCTCTCCGCCGACCTGCTCGCCATCGCGGACGCGGCCGGGGCGGACCGCTTCGCCTACTACGGCTACTCGTGGCTGGCCTTGGCGGGCCTGCACCTCGCCCTCCGCACCGACCGCCTGTGGGGCCTGGCGATGGGCGGCTACCCGCCCGCGGGCGGTCCGTACCGGGCGATGCTCGACGTCACGAGGGCCGCCCACGAGAAGGCGCTGGTCCCGCGGGAACCCGTCGACGGCCCCGTGGCCCCCGGCGACTGGGACGCCGCCGGGATCACCGTCGGTGCCCGGGTGACAGCGCAGTTCGTCACGCTCTACGAAGCGCTCCAGGACTTCGACGACACGACCGCCCAGCGCGAGGTGACCGTGCCCCGCCTGGCGTTCGCGGGCAGCGAGGACGCCATCACCTACGGCCCCGGCTGGGGCGACACGGTCGTCGAGATCGCCCCACCGCTCACCCGCCACCGCGCCGACCTGGTCGACCAGGGTTGGAGCGTCGAACTCCTCGACGGGCTCGACCACATGAGCGCCATGCACGGCAAGAACGTCCTGCCGCTCCTGCGCCCCTGGCTGCTGGCCAACGCCCCGGACGCCGCTACTCGACGTGGTGGAGCACGGTCGTGAGCCGCCAGTCGACCGTGCCGTGGTCGATGGTCGCGTGCACGGGCGACCCGGCCATCTCCCCGGTGATGCCCGCCGCGCCGGACTCGGCGTCGGCCATCGAGTCGTAGGCGACGATGTCGACGACCGTGCCGTCCGCCGCCTCGACGATCCGCCGCCACCGGAACCCCGGCCGCCGCCTGAGGTAATCGTCGATGTCCGCGTTCGCGGCCACGAAGTCGGCGGCGCTCAGTCCGGGCGCGGGCCTGAGGGTGGTGATCTCCAACGTTTCCGGCACGACGGGTTCCTCTCGAGTGGGTGGTGTCCCGAGCGTGCGCCGAGCGACGCGCGTGGAGAAGGCCGTGGCTTCCGGGGTGTGCCGCACCCACCCACCGCGTCGTCGGTCAGCGTTCGGCCCGCAGCGCGGCGAGCCGGACGAGGGCGTCCTCGCTCGCGCTCCCCCGGACCGCCGTGCCGACCAGGAGCTGCTGGCCGGGCGCGTCGCGGACGTCGAACGTCTGGTAGGTCAGCTCCACCCGGCCGACGGCGGGGTGCACGAACACCTTGACCGCGCGGCTCAGCCCGCTGGTCGCCTGGCTCTCCCACAGGTCCCGGAAGTCGGCCGACTCCCGGCTCAACTCGGCGACCACGTCGCGGATCCGCTGGTCCGCCGGGAAGTACCCGGCGTTGAGGCGCAGGGCGTGCACCGTGGCCGAGGCGAGCTCGTCCCACTCGGTGAACACGACCGGCGCCTGCGGGTGGCGGAACAGCACCCGCAGCATGTTGTCCGGCTCGCCGAACGGCGACAGCAACGCGGCCGCGACCGGGTTGACGGCCAGCAGGTCGAACACCGGGCTGAGCACGTAGGCCGCCGACGCCGGGAACGACTCCAGCAGCGCGAGCAACGACGGGTGCACCACGTCCCGAGCACCGAGCACGGGCGGGAGCGGCGTCAACCCGGCGATCCGGTAGAGGTGCCCCCGCGCGTCGTGGTCGAGCAGCAGCACCCGGCTGATCGCCTCCACCACCTGCGCGGACGGGTTCCGCTCACGCCCCTGTTCCAGCCGCGCGTAGTAGTCGCCGCTGATCCCCGCGAGCACCGCGACCTCCTCCCGCCGCAGCCCCGCGACCCGCCGCCCGCTCCCCCCGGCGGGCAACCCCCGATCGGTGGGATCGATCAACGCCCGGTGCGCGCGCAGGAACCGCCCCAGTTCGGTGACCGTCGCAGAAGACCCCATCGGTCCAGGTTAGACGGACCGCGGACGGTGTTCCAGGGTGTGCCACTCCCACCCGCCGCCGCTCGACGAGCCGTCAGAGCACCCGTGACCGATCGCGCTAGTCCTCGGACGCGAGCAGGCGGCGCAGCAGCAGTTCGTCCTCGTCGGACAGGTCGCTCACGAACCGCGCCAGCACCGTCTCGCGGTCGGGTCCGCCCGCCAGCACCTGGTGCATGTGCTTCGCCGTCAGCCCGGACTCGTCGGTGACCGGCGTGTAGGCGTAGCCGCGCCCGACCGGTTCGCGGGACAGCACGCCGCGGCCGTGCAGGCGGGCCAGCGTGGTGGCCACGGTGGTGTGGGCGAGGGCCGTGCTGAGGCGTTCGACGACCTCGCCGGGCGCCAGGGGGCGGCCGGAGGCGTGCAGCAGTGCCAGCACCTCGGCTTCCAGGTCGCCGTTGCCCCGGCGCTTGCCGCCGGGACCGGACGGCTGGTCGACGGCTCCCACGATCGCCCTCCTCCCTCGTCGGCTAGGGTTATCTTCTATTCACGAATAGAAGATATTTCCTCCCGCCCGAGCTTCCCACGCCGACCGGGGACGTCCCGTGCTCACCTCCGCACGCCTGTGGCCCCGCGTCCTGTCCGCGGTGGTGTTCGGGGCGCTGCTCGCGATCCTGCTGCGGCGCACCACGAGCGCACCGTTCCACGTGGACAGCGCGCTGCACGCCTGGGCGCTGTCCCACCGACCGTCCTGGGCCGCGCACGTCGCCATCGCGGTCACCGTCACGGGCGGCGGAGCGCCCGCGTACGCTCTGGCAGCGTTCGCGGGGGCCGTCATCGTGCGGGCCCGCCGGTGGATCGGAGGCCTGCTCGGCGTGGCGGCGTTGCTCTCGGCACAACTGCCGCGCACCCTGCTGGTCTCCGCCGTGGCCCGACCCCGTCCGCCGCGCGCGGACTGGGCGTGGGACGCGAGCGGGTTCGCCGTGCCGTCCGGCCACACCACCACGTCGGCGGTCGTCGCCGTCCTGCTCGTCGTCGCCGCGCGGGGCCGGTGGCGGTCGTGGTGGGTGGCCGCAGCGGCGCTGTGGGCCGTGGCGGTGGGCGTGAGCCGGGTCTACCTCGGCGTGCACTGGGCCACCGACGTCGTGAGCGGGTGGCTGCCGGCCGCCTGCTGGACGAGCGTCGCGGCGGCCGTCGTCGTTCTGCTCCGACGCCGGGACTCCGGCGTCGTCGTCACCAGGGAAAGGCAGCGCACGTGAGCGCGATCAGCATCGGACAGGCCGTCGTCCTGGGCGTGGTGGAGGGGGTGACGGAGTTCCTCCCCGTGTCCTCCACCGGCCACCTCAAGATCACCGAGGGCCTGATGGACATCCCGGTCGACGACAAGGCCGTCGTCGCCTTCACCGCGGTCATCCAGGTCGGGGCCATCGCCGCCGTGCTGGTGTACTTCTTCAAGGACATCGTCCGCATCGTCGGCGCGTGGGGCCGCGGTCTGGCCAACCGCGAGCAGCGCGTGCACCACGACTACAAGTTCGCCTGGTGGGTCATCTTCGCGACGATCCCGATCGTCGTGGTGGGCCTCGCGGCCAAGCCCCTCATCGAGGGCACCCTGGCGTCGCTGTGGGTCGTGGCCGGATCGCTGATCATCGGCAGCGGCCTGATGTGGGCGGCCGACCGGATCGGCAAGCGCACCCGCGGCGAGGAGAGCACCACCCTCAAGGACGCCATGCTCGTCGGCTCCTCGCAGATCCTCGCCCTGCTGTTCCCCGGTTTCTCCCGCTCCGGCGCGACCATGTCCACCGGCCTGATCCTCGACCTGGACCGGGTCGCCGCCACCCGCCTGTCGTTCTTCCTCGGCATCCCCGCCCTGACCGGCGCGGGCCTCTACGAGCTCAAGGACGCCCTCGGCGCGGGCGTGGACGCCGCACCCCTCGTCGTCGGCACCATCGTCTCGTTCGTGGTCGCCTACGCCTCCATCGCGTGGCTGCTCAAGTTCGTCGCCAACCACACCTTCAACGCCTTCGTGGTCTACCGGATCCTCATCGGCATCCTGCTGTTCGCCCTGCTCGGCTCCGGCGTCCTCACCGCCTAGCCCCCCGCGCGATCAGCCCGAGCACGTCCAGGTCCTCGCGGGGGATGATCCAGTACAGGCTCGGGCGGAGGGGTCAGTGTTGCGGCGGTGTGCTGGAAAGGAAGTCGTCCAGCACCACGGGGGTGAGGCCGTCCTGGCGGGCGCGGTTGAGGAACGCGAGGTAGTCGTCGGCGAAGGAGTTGCGGAAGTGCATCAGCACGATGTCGCCCGCGACCAGCTTGGCGCCCGACTGGAACTGCACGACGCCGTCGTTGACCGTGGCGGTCCACAGCACGAGGGCGGTCATGCCGCAGTCGGCGGCGGCCTTGCGGGTGGCGCGGTCGTAGCTGCCGTACGGCGGCCGGAACAGGGTCGGGCGCGCGCCGAAACCCGTGGTGAGGAAGTCGGCGTTGCCGCAGATCTCCTGCTTCTGCGTCTCGTACGGCTTGCCCGCGAGGTTGGGGTGGGTCGAGGTGTGCGCCTGCACCGACGCCTTGAGCTGCGTCTGGAACGGCTTGAAGTAGTCCTCGTGGCCGTCGACGTACCTGGAGTTGAGGAACAGCGTCGGCCGCACCCCGGACAGCCGGATCAGCTCCAGCGCCTGCGGGTGCCGGACCGCGCCGTCGTCCATGGTGATGAACACGTACGGCCTGTCGGTCTCGATGTGGCGGACCACCGGGGCGAGGCCGTCGGTGGTCGGGGGCACGACCGCCTGGGGCGTGCCGAACGAGTAGGGCTGGGTGAACACCGGGACCGTCGTGCCGCCAGGACCGGGCAGGGCGGTCGGCTGGGTCGTGGTGGTGGTCGTCGACGGAGTGGTGGACGGCCGCTCCTCCGGCCGCGCCGTCTGGTTGGCGGGTGTCCGGGCACAACCCACGAGCACCAGGGACACCACCGCCGCGAACACCGGCATGTACTTGCGCACTGAACAACCTTCTGCCGAGACTTCCCCCGAGGGCCTTCTTCAGCAGTGAACACGCACGAGGTGTCCAGCAGGTTGCACGGGTGCCCGCCGCAGGGGTCAGGACGCCTTGTCGAGCGTCTCGCGCAACAGGTCCGCGTGGCCCGCGTGCTGGCCGGTCTCGTGGATCAGGACCAGCAGCACGCCGCGGGCGCTGCGGGTCGCGCCCGGTTCGTGCCACGGCGCGACCGGGAGCGGGTGCGTGGTCGACAGGTCGGGCAGGGAGGCCACGATCCTCGCGGTCGACTCGGCGACCCGGCGGTAGCGCTCGAGGATGCTCGCCTTCGTGTCGCCGGGCCGCATCGCGAACTCGGCCTCGTGCTCGACCATCCACCGCGGGGGCGCGACCGCGCCGGTCGTGATGTCGTCCCACGTCGCGCCTTCGGGCAGGGGGTGGTCCATCGAGGACGGACCTTCGACGGCGAACCGCAGCCACACCTCCTCCATCGAGGCGACGTGCTTCACCAGCCCGCCCAGGCACAAGGAGCTGACGGTCGGGCGCTGGGCCAACTGCTCGTCGTCGAGGCCGTCGAGGGACCGGAGCAGCGCGGCCCGCGCGGCCGCGAGCGCGGCGAGCAGGTCGTCCCGCTCGGTGGTCGTGGTGTGTGGCATGAGGGTCACGATGGCAGCGTTCGCGGACAACGAGTGTCCTCGACCGCCGATTCCCGAGTGGACCCTCAGCGGGCGGTCGTGGGGGCCCGTTACCGCGGGCCCCCACGACGTGGGGTCAGCTCGCCTGGCAGGTGAGCGTCGGCCAGGCCCAGTTGCCGTTGTGCTGGACGGTGAAGCCGAACGTGTTGCCGTTGCCGTTGGGGCGCGCGGTCATCACGTTGCCGCTGGAGTCCCAGGTGGCGCTGGTGTTCCAGGTGGCGATGATCTTCTGCGGCGAGCTGACGGTGACCGTGACGGTCCAGTTGTCGGTGCCCGACACCGTGACCTGGCCGTTGAAGCGGTCGTTCCACTTCTGGCCCTCGGAGTACGTCGCCGTGCAGCTGCCGCCACCGGGGTTCGGTTCCGTCGTGGTGGTGGTCGTGGTCGGGTTGGTGCCGCCGGTCCCGCTGTTCAGGGCGCTGAGCACGGAGTTGTAGGCGGCCTTCTTGTTGCCGGAGCCGTCGAACAGCAGCGGGGTGCCGGAGGAGCGCCACGAGTCGCTGTCGCGGATGCCCCACACGGTGATGCCGGTGCAGCGCGCCACCGCGAGGCAGGCCTGCGTGACGCCCTGGAACTGCTGGGCCTGGCTCGACCCGGACCCCTCGATGTCCAGTTCGGTGATCTGCACGTCCACGCCCAGCGCGGCGAAGTTCCCCAGCGTGGTGTGGTAGTTGCTCGGCACGGGGTTGCCGCTGTTGAAGTGCGCCTGGAAGCCCACGCAGTCGATCGGCACGCCGCGGGACTTGAAGTCGCGCACCATGTTGTAGACGCCCTGGGTCTTGGCGTTCGACCAGTTGTCGGTGTTGTAGTCGTTGTAGCAGAGCTTGGCGTTCGGGTCGGCCGCCCGCGCGGCGCGGAACGCCGCCTCGATCCAGTCGTTGCCGGTGCGCTGGAGGTTCGAGTCCCTCCTACCGCCGGACCCGCCGTCGGCGAACGCCTCGTTCACCACGTCCCACGCGTAGATCTTGCCCTTGTAGTACGTGGCGACCTGCGTGACGTGGTTGAGCATCGCCGAGCGCAGCGCGCTGCCGCTCATGTTCTGCATCCAGCCCGGCTGCTGGGAGTGCCACGCCAGCGCGTGGCCGCGGACCCGTTTGCCCTGGTTGCGGGCCTGGTTGAGGATGCGGTCGCCGTTGCCGAAGCTGAACTGGCCCTGGTTGGGCTCGGTGGCGTCCATCTTCATCTCGTTCTCGGCCGTCACCATGTCGAACTCGCGGTTCAGGATGCCGGTGTACGTCGAGTCGCCGAGCTTGCTCGCCGCCACGGCCGTGCCGAAGTAGCGGCCGCTCTGCTCGGCCGCCGCCGCGAGGGTGGAGGCGGCGCCGCTGGCGGGTGCGGCCAGCAGGACGGCGGCGCCCGCCACGGCGGCCACCAAGCTCGACACGAGCGCGGCTCGGGAGACTGACTTCGCTGTCAGCGTCATGGATGTCGCTTTCTGAGAGGCACCGGGGGGTGCGGTGGACGGATCGGACTACAGGGGGACGTCGAGGGGGCCGTGCTCGAACCAGTCGAACGAGGCGCTGCCCTCGGTGGCGTACACGCCGATCACCCGGCCGGTGAAGCCGGTGGCGACCTCCGTGGACAGGTAGCGGCCGTCGAGTTCGGCGAGCGGCCGGTCGTTGACGTGGAAGGCGACGAAGTCGGGCGGGGTGTCGTGGACGCCCACCGCTTCCCCGTCGGACGGCGGGAGTTCCCTGGTCGGCCGGGTGGTGATCACGAGCGTCACCGGGCCGGGGGGAACCGATCGGATGGCCACCCGCTGGCGCACAGGGCCGATGCGGGCGATGACGCCGACCTGCCCGTCCGCGACCTCCAGGTCGTAGTGGTGGGCCTCGTCCACGCGGATCGACAGGCCCGCGCGGCCGGAGCCGGGGTCGAGGAGGACTTCGGTCCGGCTCGTCGGGTGCTCCTGGCGGCGGCCGAGGAACGTGCTGCCCGGACGGTCCAAAGTGGACCCGGTGGCGTGCAGGGTCAGCCAGCCCGGCCGTTCGGTCAACGACCACGAGTCGTCCGGGCGCGACCGCGGCGAGATCCACCGCGGGTCGAGCGCGGGCGCGTCGAAGTCGTCGCGCCGCGGAGCGGCCTCCACCGGCTGGGGAGCGGTGCCCGGCCCCCGTTCCCGGAGGGCGACGGGGCCGACGACCGGCCAGCCGTCCTCCCAGGCGACCGGGGTGAGGAACGTTTCCCGGCCCAGGACGTGGAATCCGGGGCTGTACCCGCGCGGCCGGGTGGCCAGCAGAACCATCCACCACTCGCCGTCCGGGCCCGTCACGAGGTCGGCGTGCCCGGTGCTCTGGACCGGGTGGGACGTGCCGCGGTGGGTCAGGACCGGGTTGACCGGCGCGGCTTCCCAGGGACCGCGTGGAGAGGTGGCGCGCGCTATGGCGACGGTGTGACCGCGTTCGGTGCCGCCCTCGGCGATCATCAGGTACCACCACTCCCCGATCCGGTACAGGTGCGGAGCCTCCGGCCACTGCAACCCGGTCCCGGACCACGCGGGCAGCGGGCCTTCCAGCACCTTCCCCGCCTCCGGGTCGATGCGGGCCACCTGCACGCCCTGGAAGGCGCACCAGCAGTTGCCGTCCTCGTCCCAGGCGAGGTCGGGATCGATGCTCGGCAGGTCGATCCACACCGGGTCCGACCACGGGCCCTCGGGCTTCTCGGCGTGGACGATGAAGTTGCCGCCCTGCGAGACGTTCGTGGTGATCATCCAGAACCGGCCGTCGTGGTGCCGGATCGTGGGCGCGTAGATCCCGTCGGACGCCGAGGAGTCCGGCGGCAGCGGGAGTTGCGACGGCCGGTCGAGGACGTTGCCGATCTGCCGCCAGTGCACCAGGTCTCGGCTGTGGAAGATCGGCACGCCGGGGAAGTACTCGAAGCTGGAGCACACCAGGTAGTAGTCCTCGCCGACCCGGCACACGCTGGGGTCGGGGTGGAATCCGGGGATGACGGGGTTGTCGTACTGCCAGGCGGTCGGGTCCACGGGCTTCCTCGTTCCGGGGTCTGGTGGTGGGTTCAGCCTTTGAAGGCGCCTTCGAGGACGCCCGCGACCATGCGCCGCCCCACCACGACGAACAGCACGACCAGCGGCGCGGTGGCCAGGAACGAGCCGGACATGGCCAGCCCGAGGTCGACGTCGTAGCTGTTCTGCAGGGCTTTGATGGCGATCTGCGCGGTGTAGCGCTCGGGGGTCTTGAGGACGATGAAAGGCCACAGGAAGTCGTTCCACGCCGTGACGAAGCCGAACAGGCCGAGCACGAACGCGGCGGGCCGGACGATGGGGAAGGCGATGCGCCAGAACACCTGCCCCGTGCTCGCGCCGTCGATGGTGGCGGCCTGCACGAGTTCGTCGTCGATCGTGGCGGTGATGTGCTGGCGCATCCAGAAGATGCCGAACGCGCTGGCGAGACCGGGGACCACCAGTGCCTGCAGGGTGTCCACCCACCCCAGCCACGACATGATCAGGTACTGCGGGATGACGGACAGCTGCGTCGGCACGGTCATGGTGAGCACGACGACCAGGAACAGGACGTTCCGCCCGCGGAAGTCCAGCTTGGCGAAGGCGAACCCGGCCAGCGCGCACAGCACCGCCTGCCCCGCGCCGATCGCGGTGGCCACGAACAGGCTGTTGAGCAGCGCCTGCACGAACGGCACCGTCTCCAGCACCAGGCCCAGCAGGTGGAAGAAGTTGCCGCCGGGCACGACGGCCGGGGGCATCCGCGTGGCGGTCGCGGTGTCGGTGGTGGCGACGACGAACATCCAGTAAAGCGGGAACAGGCACACGACGGCCGCCAGCACGAGCAGCAGGTAGGTCCACCAGCGAACGCGGCCGTGGCGGCGTCGGCGCGGCACGGCGCTCGTCATCGGTCCGCCCTGATCCGGCCGGCCAGCAGGTAGTTCACCGCGGCGATCACGACGACCATGACGAACAGCGCCACGCCGACTGCCGACCCGTAGCCGAACTCGAACTCGCCGAAGCCCTGCTCGTACAGGAAGAGCGTCAGCGTCTGGCACTGCCGGACCGCCCCGCAAGTCAGCGGCGCGCCCGTGGCGATCAGCAGCGGCTCGGTGAAGATCTGGAGGCCGCCGATGGTGGACGTGACGACGGTGAAGATGATCACCGGTCGCAGCGACGGGACGGTGATGTGGCGGAACCGCTGCCACGGGCCCGCGCCGTCGATGGCCGCGGCCTCGAACACCGCGCGCGGCACCGATTGCAGCGACGCGAGGTAGAGCAGCGTGGTGTAGCCGAACCACCGCCACGTCACCATCGTCGCGATCAGGACGTGGCTGCCCGCGGTGGACTGGACGAAGTCGACCGGGCTCACGCCGACGAGGCCGAGCAGCCAGTTGAGCAGCCCGTAGTCGCGGTCGAACAGCTGCGCGAACACGATCGCCGTGGCGGCCACCGAGGTCACGTAGGGCACCAGCACGGACATCCGGAAGAACAGCGCGAACCGCAGCCGGGCGTGGTTGAGCACGTGCGCCAGCAGCAGGGCGATCAGCAGTTGCGGGACGGTGGAGAGGAACCAGATGCTCACGGTGTTGCGCGCGGCGTTCCAGAACCTCGGATCGCCGAACATGCGGACGAAGTTGTCCACGCCGATGAACACCTGGTCCCCGATGGGGTTCCAGTCGAACAGCGCCACGTAGAAGGTGAAGGCGAACGGGAAGAGGCCGAACACCGCGAAGAGGACGAAGAACGGGGCGATGTAGGCGTACGGCGTCACCCGCTCCCCCAGCCCCCGCGCCCTGCGGCGGACGGGGGGCGGTGGTGCGGCCCGCGGGGTGGGGACGAGCGTCAAGGCCACGGCGCTCATCCGATGGCGGTCTTGATGTTGCGCAGCGCGTCGTCCCACGCGGTGGCCGGGTTCCCGCCGCTCTGCTCGACGTTGGTGATGGAGTTGAGGAACTCCTGGCCGATGGTGGCGCTGTCGGGTCCGATGTAGAACGGTTTGAGGCCCAGCAGGGAGTCCGTGTAGATCTTGCCGGTCGGGGCGTCGGTGAAGAACGGGTCCTTCAACGAGGTGAGCTTGGCGTCCTGGTAGACCGACGGGGTCGACGGCAGGGCTCCGACGCGGCCGAAGTGGTCCAGCTGCCCCTGGGGCGACTGCATCTCCTTGATGTAGTTCCACGCCGCCTGCGGGTTCTTCGCGCGCTTGGGGATGGCCAGGTAGCTGCCGCCCCAGTTGCCCGCGCCGCCGGGGATCTTCGCGATGGCCCACTTGCCCTTGGTGTCGGGGGCCGTGCTGCGGATCGTGTTGAGCATCCACGACGGCGCGGCCACGGCGGCGTACGCGCCCTGCGCCAGGCCGGCGCTCCACGCGCTCTCGAACGACGTCTGCCCGGCGGTGATCCCGGCCGTGGCCGCCTTGACGCCGAGGTCGAACGCCGCCCGCACCTGGGGGTTGCGGTCGTAGACCAGCTCGCGGCCCTCGCTGTAGTACTTCTCCGACACCTGGTTGACCGCCTGGTAGAACACGCTGGTGGCCGCGTTGTCGATGAAGGCCTTGCCGGTGGCCTGCTTGTAGCGCTTCCCGGTCTCGATGAACGCGTCCCACGTCGGCCACAGCGCGCTCGCGGCGGCCGGGTCGGTGGGCAGCTGGGCAGCGGCGAACAGGTCGGTGCGGTAGGCGATGGCCATGCCGCCCACGTCCGTGGGCACGCCGATGACCTCGCCGTCCTTGGCGACGCTCTGCTTCATCACCCAGTCCAGGTAGTCGCCCTTGATGTCGTCGGCGCCCAACGTCCTCAGGTCGACGAAGTTCTGGGGCTGTTGCACGAACTTCGGCAGGTTGTCGCCCTGGATCAGCACCAGGTCGGGCACCTTGCCGCCCGCGAGCGCCGTCGTCAGCGCCTGCGCGGTCTCGGTCGACGTGCCGACCTCGGTCAGCTTGACCTCGACGTCCGGGTGCTTCTGCCGGTAGGCGTCCGTGGACGTCTTCTGGTTGATGGCGGCGAACGACCAGAACTCGAACGACTTGCCGTCCCCTCCCCCACCCCCACCCGTGCCGGGTGTGCAGGCGGCGGCCAGGACGAGCGCCGCGGCGGCGAGCAGCGGAAGCGGGCGGAGGGTCACGTCGCATCTCCAGGGGGATCGGGGACGAACGGCACTCGAAACTTTCGGGAAAATCTCCGAATGTTAGCGCTCACGACGGTAAGCTGCGTCACATCCGACGTCAAGAGCGCAACACCGCCGTCACGCGGAGGACTTGTGCGCACGTTCAACAACACCAGCCTGTTTCCCGACTCGACTGGAGGAACGCGAAGACCGTCGCCGCCCTGAATGTCCACTTCCAGGGCTCGAAAGCACTTTCGTAACCCGGTGAACAGAGTGGGCCACCTTGTTAACGCCAACACGAAGCCACGAGCCCGCCGAAAAGATCGCTCCCGGCCCTTCCTCCCGCCGTCGGGAGGTCGCCAGGATGTGACCCGACCTCACCCCCACCCCGACAGGAGACCCCACGTGGGACCACGTTCCTCGACACGCCGAGTCCTGACCCTGCTCCTGACAGCCGTCACGGCGGGCGCGCTGACGACCACGCCCGGCACCGCCGCCGTGGCAGCCGACAACCCGTGGACCAAGGTCGACGACGGCGTCTTAGCGTCACGATCGGTTCAACCGGACGCCGTCCGCCCCACCGCGTTCGCCGCCTTCACCCTCGACCGGCCCGCGCTGGCGGCCACCCTGACCGGAGCGGACACCGTCGACGTGGTGCTGCCCACCCCGGCGGGCACGGTCGAGCGGTTCGAACTCGTCGACACCCCCGTGATGGAGCCGGATCTGGCGGCGAAGCACCCGGAGATCAGGACCTTCACGGGCAGGAGCCTGGAGGACCCGACGGCGTCGGTCCGCGCGGACCTGACCCCGTTGGGCTTCCACGCGTCGGTGCGGTCCCAACGCGGACAGTGGTTCGTGGATCCGTACTCCCACCAGGACCAGGGCCTGTACGCCAGCTACTTCGGCCACGACCTGAGCCCGGCCGCCCCGCTGCTGGAGGCCGACGCCGGGTACCAGGCGCGGCGGGCCTACCCCGCGCCCGCGGTCCCGAGCCCGGTCGTGCAGGTCCGCACCTACCGGATCGCGATCATCACCGACCCCTCCTACGCGCGGTACGTCGGCGCGGGGAACGTGACCGCCGCCAAGGCGACCCTGGTCAACCGGATCGCGCAGATCTACGAGGAGGAGACCGCGATCCGGCTGCTGCTGGTCAACGACAGCGACAGGACGAACCTGGACACCGACGCGCTGGCCACCGGCCCGAACGGGCCGTGCGGGTCGGCACCGTGCTTCCGGCCCGAGGAACTGGAGCAGTGCGTGACCGGGACCCTCGGCCACGCCGCGACGGTGCTGGGGCTGCTGGTCGGCGCGAGCAACTACGAGATCGGCCACGTCGCGATGGGCGTTCGCGGTGGTGGAGCAGGGGTTCCGGGCGTCGGCGGCGCCGACAAGGCGGCGGGCTGCACCGGCATCACCACGCCCACGGGCGATTACTTCGCCGTGGACTACGTGGCGCACGAGATCGGGCACCAGTTCGGCGCCGAGCACACGTTCAACGGCGACCAGTGGGGGTGCGGCACCGGGCAGCGCTGGGAGGAGTCCTCCTACGAGCCGGGCAGCGGCGTGACGATCATGTCGTACGCGGGGATCTGCCAGCAGGACAACCTCCAGCCGCACAACGACCCGTACTTCTCGCACCGCAGCCGCGCCGAGATCGCCGACTTCACCGCGTCGACCCGGTGGGACGAGGACGAGGTGCAGAACACGGCGTTGAGGGGCTTCGACGACGGCGACTCGTTCACGCTGACCTACGACGGCCGCCGGACCGCGCCCATCACCTACGCCGGGTACAACCAGGCGGCGATCAAGGCCGCTCTCGAGGCGATCCTGCCCGCGGGTGGGCAGGTCGAGGTCCTGGGCCTCGGCGACAACGTGAACCGGCCGACCCCGTTCGACACCACCGGTTTCCAGGTCACGTTCCAGGGAGCCCTGTCCGGGGTGAACGTGCCGTCGCTGGGCGTCGACGCCACCGGAGCGACCGGGTTCGTCGGCGAGACGGTCAAGGGCGGCCCCCAGGACAACCAGGGCCACCGCGTCGACCGCACCCGCAACCACCCGCCCGTCGTCACCACGGCGAAGCGGCACACGATCCCGGCGCGCACCCCGTTCGCCCTGACCGGGTGGGCGATCGACCCCGACGGCGACACCGTGACCTACCTGTGGGAGCAGAACGATCGCGGCGGGGAGAACGGCACCTCGTTGGTGGACAACACGAAGACCGACGGCCCGCTGTTCCGGGTGTTCGGCACCACGGCCGCCGTGAGCCCCGAGGACGCGCTGAAGTACCACTCCCCCGGCGAGAACGCCGTGACCACCGACCCGAAGCGGACCTTCCCCGACCTCGCCCAGATCGCGGCGGGCACCACCAACGCGGTCACGGGCCGGTGCCCGACCGCGCCGCCGCCCCCGGCCCCCGAGACCGGCGGCGGCACGAACGTGCCCGCCGACGTGGTCGACTGCTACTCGGAGTTCCTCCCCACGGCCGACTGGGTCGGCGTGGACGGCACCAGGACACTGCACTTCAAGCTCACCGCCCGTGACGGCAGGCAGGACGGCGGCGGGATCGGCAGCGCCGACACCGAACTCGTGGTCGCCCCGACCGCGGGCCCGTTCCTGGTGACCTCGCAGTCCTCCCCCGCGACCTACCGCGGCGGCTCCCGGCAGACGATCACCTGGGACGTCGCCGGGACCGCCGCGGCCCCGATCGGCACGACCGCCGTGCGGATCACCTTCTCCTCCGACGGCGGCCGGACCTTCCCGCACGTGCTCGCCTCCCGCACCCGCAACGACGGCGCGGAAACCGTGACGCTGCCCAAGGTTCGGACCGACAAGGGTCGGATCAGGGTCGAGGCGGTCGGCAACGTCTTCTTCGACCTCACCGACGCCGACCTGACCGTCACCGGCTGAGCGGGCCCTGGCGGTGGCCTCGGCCACCGTCAGGCGTTGGCGCAGACCGCGCCGTTGAGCTGGAAGAACGTGGGCTCGGCGGTGTCACCGGTGTGGCTCGCCTGGAACCCGATGCCGATCGAGGCGTTCGGGGCTATCTCAGCGTTGTAGGGGGCGTTCCGCGCGGTCACCTGGCCGGAGCCGGGCGAGTAGGACGCGTTCCAGCCGGAGGTGATCGCCTGCCCGCTCGGCAGCGTGAACACCAGTTGCCACGACGGGTACAGGTACGTGCCGGTGTTGGTGATGACGATCTCGACGTTCAGGCCGCTGTTCCAGGCGGTGGTCCGGTACTCCACCTGGCAGCGCTGTCCGGTGTGGATCGTGGACTGGACCGTCGGCGGTCCGGCGGTCGTGGTCGCCGCGGGCTTGACGGCCGCGCTCGCCCCGGTGTCGGCCACCGCGCCGGTCGCGGTCAGCCCGGCCGCGGCCAGCGCCAACGACAGCACGGCCACCCACAGGGATCTCTGCCTGGTCATCGCGCGGCTCCTAAGGCGTCGTGAGGTCGAAGCGCTGGACGGCCACGGAGCCGCCGAGCGCCTGGGTGGCGTGGTTGAAGACGCCGAAGCGGTAGCCCATGAAGAACTGCCAGGCGTTGGTGAGGGTGAACCCGGTGCCGAGCGAGGTGAAGTTCACCCCGTCGGTGCTGTAGGAGAACCGGGCCTGCCTGCCGGAGCCGGGGCGGATGTCGGCGTTGGCGCGCAACCAGATCCGCGTGCCGGACAGGTTCGCGCTCGCCACCTCGACGCCGGTTCCGGTGGTGCGCCACCCGGAGTCCATCGTGAGGCCGTTGACCATCACCACGCGGTAACGCCCGTTGTCGCGCTTGACGCCGATCCACGCCGACTGGTCGCGCAGCATCGCCAGACCGGTGCGGTCGCCGTCGCGCATCGCCGACAGGTCGAGCGCGACGGTGCCGGTGGACGTCGGGCCCTGGATGCGGTGGGTGAGGGTGTTGCGGGCGGAGTACAGGTCGTTGGTGACGGTCGCGGTGGACAGGCGCAGGCCGTCGTTGACGCTGTACTTGCTCGTGTCCGGGTTGTGGTTCCACTCCCACTGCGGCCCCAGGGTGGTGCCTGCGAAGGTGTCCGTCCCGATCATCGGCTTCACCTGCCGGGGTGGGGCGGGCAGGGTCGGCATCGGGTAGTTCGCGCCCCAGCCGCCGTTGACGGTGGTGATGCGCGGCCAACCGTCCGAGGTCCAGGTGATCGGGGCCAGCACCGGCACGCGCCCACCGGGGAAGGCGTCGACGAAGGCCAGGTAGTACCAGTCGCCGTTCTGCGTCTGCACCAGGCCGCCCTGGTGCGGGACGCCACCGCCGGAGATCGGCGTGGGCATGTTCAGCAGCACCTGCTGCACGGTGTACGGGCCGAACGGGCTGGAGGCCTTGAGGACGTACTGGCCGTTGGCCGGTTTGGTCAGCCAGATGTAGTAGCTGCCGTTGCGCTTGTAGAACCGCGCGCCTTCCAGGGTGCCGATGTTCGACGGGGTCTGGAACACCTGCTGCGACCGGACCTCCGACCTCCCGTCCGCCGAGAGCTGCGCGACGCTGATGCTCGTGTTGCCGTAGGCGACGTACAGGGTGTCGTTGTCGTCGACCAGCATCCCCGCGTCGTAGTAGCACTTGTCGATCGTGGACAGCTTGGACCACTGCCCGTCCACTGCGGTGGCGGTGTAGATGTGGGTCTTGGCGAAGTCGACGCAGCCGCCCCAGTAGAACGTCCTGTTGCTCTTGCGGTAGTTGAGGAAGGACGCCCAGATCCCGTTGACGTAGGCGCGTCCGCCGCTCATGTCGTACTTCGCGCCGAAGTCCAGCTTCGGCACCGAGTGGCCCGCGAACTCCCAGTTCACCAGGTCGTAGGAGCGCAGGATCGGCGCGCCTGGCGAGTAGTGCATGGTGGAGGCGGAGTAGTAGTACGCGTCGTCGACCCTGATGATGTCGATGTCCGCGAAGTCCTGCCACAGCACGGGGTTCGCGAACGTCGAGGCTCGAGGGCTCGACGTCGTGGTGATCTCGGCCCGCGCGGGGACACCACCCACCACCATGGCCAGCACCGCGACCAGGCTCATCGCCCACCTCGTCCGACGGCTACGCACGGGACCACCTCTGGTTGGCCTGGCCGTTGCACGTCCACAGGACCAGCCGGGAGCCGTTCGCGGTCGCGGCCTGCTCGACGTCCAGGCACAAGCCCGCTCGGGTGTTGCGCAGCGAGCCGTCGGAGCCGAGGGTCCACTTCTGGTTGTCCTGGCCGTTGCAGGGCCAGATGACCACCCGCGTGCCGTTGGTGGTGCCCTGGTCGTAGGCGTCGAGGCACTTGTCGCCGAACACCCGGACCTCGCCGCCCGCCCACGTCGTCCACAGCTGGTTCGCCGCGGTGTGGCAGTCCCAGATCAGCGTGGCGGCGCCCGCGGCCGTGGAGGCGTTGTCGACGTCGAGGCACCGGTTCGACCCGGCGCCGCGCAGCCGTGACGTCGTGTTGGCCAGCGGACTGCCCCCGGACACCCGGTAAGCGGCCACGCCGTGCGCGGGCACGCTCGCCGAGACGGTGCCTGCCGTGCTCGACGTCCCTCCCGTCCACAGGTCGAGCAGGGAGAAAGCGCTGCCGCTCAGGCCGATCTGCGCGGCCGTGGTGGAGATCGTCGCCGTGGCGCTGCCGCGGTTGAACAGGCCCACCGCGACCGAGCCGTCGGACAGGGCCTTGGCGAACACCTCGGTGGTGCCGTCGTCGCGCACGCGGCGGCCACCCGCGCCGAGCGGGTCCTGGTTGACCGCCAGCAGGCGGGGGTTGCGCAGGACCGCGCTGATGTCCGACGACATGGAGCGGATGTCGTTGCCCGCCATGAGGGGCGCGGCCAGCAGCGCCCACAGGGCGAAGTGCGACCGCGACTCGGTGAGCGTGAGGCCGGGGCGTCCGACGACGAGCATGTCCGGGTCGTTCCAGTGGCCCGGCCCCGACTGCGCGGCCAGCGGGGCGGTCACGTCCAGGACGTTGCCCACGCCCATCGGGTAGCTGTTGGTGTTGCCGTTCTGCCAGATGTCCAGCAGGTCCTCGGTGGTGCGCCACAGGTCCGCGACCGGGCCCCAGTCGTACTTGTCGCCGGTGATGGCGTGGAAGCTGTTGGGGTTGACGCTGTAGACGATCGGGCGGCCGGTCGCGCGCAGGGCGTCGCGCATGACGGCGAAGCGGGCGACCTGCTCGTCCCGCGTGCCCGCGCCGGAGCACCAGTCGTACTTCAGGTAGTCCACGCCCCAGGACGCGAACGACCGGGCGTCCTGGGCCTCGTGGCCCTTGCTGCCGGTGGAACCGGGGTGCGCGCCGGAGGTCTGGGCGCAGGTGCGCTCGTTCGGCACCTCGTAGATGCCGAACTTCAGGCCTCGGGCGTGGATGTAGTCGCCGAGCGCCTTCATGCCGCTCGCGAACTTCGTCGGGTGGGCCTGCAGGTTGCCCGACGAGTCGCGCTGCGGGTTGAACCAGCAGTCGTCCACGACGACGTACTGGTAGCCGGCGTCCCGCATTCCCGAGGACACCATCGCGTCCGCGGCCTGGCGGACCTGCGACTCGGTGACGCCGCAGCCGAAGCTGTTCCAGCTGTTCCAGCCCAGCGGCGGGGTGAGCGCCGGGCTGCCGGGGGCCGCCGCCGAACCGGGAGCGGTGACGCCGAGGACCGCCAGCACCGCGGCGATCACGAGGACGAGTGGACTTCTTCGCGGCATGGTCGTCCCTTTCCGGACAAGGCGGGGACTTTGCCGAACAAACGTATCCACGGCGACGACGGTCGGTCAAAGCTAAATGTGACGAGTTGTTTTTAGCTGTGACCGGGAAAGGAATGGCGCGGTGACCGCCGCCATTCGCCGGAAATACGCCATTCAGGTGGACATCCGCACCGTGCCACCGGCCGCTGTCCTCACGGGCGCCACCACGGACTTGACCGAGCCGCCGCGGCGGACGGGCATGGGGACGCGGTGCACCGCCGTGCCTCCCCCGCGTTCCGGCGCGAACAGCAGCTCCACCGCCTTCGCGCCGAGTTCGCGGTGGGGCAGCACGACGGTCGTCAGCCGAGGCCGCAGCCACGAGGCCACGGGGTGGTCGTCGAAGGACATCACCGACACGTCCCCCGGCACGGACAGCCCGGCGTCGGCGAGCGCCTGGTAGGCCCCGAACGCCAGGCGGTCGTCGAAGCACAGCAGTGCCGTGGGCCTGGTGCGGCGCAGCAGTTCGCGGGTGGCGTCGTAGCCGTTGTCCGGGCTCCAGTCCGCGCACGGACGCCCGCCCACCACGGCCACGCCCGCGTCGCCGAACACCTCGCGGATGCCGGTCAGGCGTTCCACGGCGGCGATCCCGACCGGGCACACCTGGTCCGGGCCGGGTCCGACGCCGATCAGGTGGACGCCCTCGCGGTGCCCGGCCTCCACGAGCACGCGGGCGGCGGACCGACCGGCCTGCACCTCGTCGGGCACCACCGACGGCAGCGGGGACCAGGTGAGCGGCAGGGCGTTGAGGAGCACGGCGGGACCGTCCTCCAACCCCTTGGGCACGACGACCCTCTTCGTGGACATGGCGGCGTACACGATCCCGTCGACCCGGCGGTCCCGCATCGCCTCGACCAGCGACCGCTCGACCTCGGGATCACCCCCGCTCTCGCCGGTGAACAGCACGAAACCCCGCGCGCCCGCCGCCTCCGCGGCCCCGCGCACCAGGTCGCCCGCCAGCGGGGACGACACCACGGAGTCGATGATCAGCCCCACGGTCCGCGTCCTGCCCTTGAGCACCCGGTCGGACACCGCGTACCGCCGGTACCCCAGGTCGCGCGCGGCCGCCCGCACGCGGCTCTCCGCGTCGTGGGAGATGCGCAGGTCCCGACCACGCCCGGTCAACACCAAGGACGCGGTCGTCGGCGAGACACCACTCGCCTTGGCCACATCGGCCAGCGTCACCCGTTGTCGCACCACAAAGCCTCCGTCTCGACGGCGATCGACCGAATCAACGGACATAGGCACCCGGCAGGACACCCGTTGAAAAAGAGTTGGCAACACGAACAGGGACGAGCGAAACGCCTCCCGAAATCACGGGCGGACCGTTTCGACGTGAACGGGAACCGTTTCCCCTCGGTCTCCTCTCCCCGAACCCGGCGGGTTCAGCGCGTCAACCGGCCGGGATCCCCGGCGGCGGCGCGGCGCACCAGCCACGCCTCGGTGATGTGGGTGAACGTGGCCTCGGCGGCGCCCGCCTCGTCGCGGGCGGCGATGCGCTCGAAGATCCGGCGGTGCCCCCGGTTGGACGCCTTGCAGAACTCCAGCCCGCTCACGCCCAGGTAGCTGGCCGTGTTGACGACCTGGCTCTCCAGCGCGCGGACCACGCCTCGGGCGATCCGGTTCCCCGACGCCCGCATGATCGTGTCGTGGAAGGCCCGGTCGTGCTCGTGGTAGGCGGGGACGTCGTGGACCAGCTCGTCCATCCGGTCCACCAGGGCGCGCAGCCGGTCGAGGGTGTCCTGGTCGGCCACGCGGGCGGCGACCTGCGCCATGTCGGACTCGAGCAGCCGCCGCGTGACGACGAGGTCGTCCAGGACGGCCAGGCTCTCGTCCTCGGCGATGGTGGCGGCGAGGACCATCTCGTCGAGCATGTTCCACGCCACGGGCGGCGTGACCACGGTGCCCGCGCCCTGGCGCACCTGCACCAGGCCCTTCTCCTGCAACACCTTCACCGCTTCGCGGATCACCGTCCGGCTCACCGAGAACATCTCGCAGAGGACGGGTTCGGGTGGCAGGGTGGAGCCGTGCGGGTGGACTCCGCGGACGATGCGCTCCACCAGTTCGGCCGTGACCGCCTTCGCCAGGTTGGTCGGCCTGCGGGCCCACGCGGGGTTCGTCGGAACGGCCGCGGTCGGCTCGGGGCTGGTCGTCGTCATCGTCCCTCCGGGTGCGCTGCGCGGCTCGCCCACTATGGCACGTGCGCACCAGTCGTAACACCGTTGACATCTGACGTCATACGGGTCCCCGTTCCCACTCGCCGCCAAACCTCGACTTTCAGCTAAATTGTTAGCGCTAACTTTAGCTAATCCCCATTTTGGGGGACGGAGAGTCACCCCCACTAGGCCTTTCAAGTGGCCTTTGGGAGCGCTCCCTGATTTTGATGGCCCATTAGCACCAACGTCGCCAGTTTCCTTCTTGTGAACGCGAACACCCACTGCCACACTTCCGCTCGGCGCGTCTTCCCCGTGCCCTGCGCGCGGTCGACCCCGGTAGAACCCATCACCGCCCGGACGTTCCGGGTGGACTTCGGAAAGCGTGGAAGATGAAACTGACATCGAGGTCAGTGTCGTTGCCCGCCCTGGCGGCGACGGTCCTTGCGGCCGCGCTCGGCGCGACGCTGATCGTCACCGGCACCGCCAACGCGGCGACCACACTCGGCGCCGCCGCCGCTCAGACCGGCAGGTACTTCGGCGCCGCCATCGCGGCCGGGAAGCTCGGCGACTCGACCTACACCGGGATCGTGAACCGCGAGTTCAGCATGATCACGGCCGAGAACGAGATGAAGTGGGACGCCACCGAGCCCAACCGCGGCCAGTTCAGCTACTCCAACGGCGACCGGATCCTCAACCAGGCCTTGAACAACGGCAAGCGGCTGCGCGGCCACGCCCTGCTGTGGCACCAGCAGCAGCCGGGGTGGGCGCAGGGGCTCAGCGGCTCAGACCTGCGCAGCGCGGCGATCAACCACGTCACGCAGGTCGCGACCCACTACAAGGGCAAGGTCTACGCCTGGGACGTGGTGAACGAGGCGTTCGCCGACGGCGGCTCCGGCGGCAGGCGCGACTCGAACCTCCAGCGCACCGGCAACGACTGGATCGAGGCCGCGTTCCGCGCCGCTCGCGCCGCGGACCCGAACGCCAAGCTCTGCTACAACGACTACAACACCGACGGCATCAACGCGAAGTCCACGGGCATCTACAACATGGTGCGCGACTTCAAGTCCCGCGGCGTGCCGATCGACTGCGTCGGGCTCCAGTCCCACCTCTCCAACGGGCCGCCCAGCGACTACCAGGCCAACATCAAGCGCTTCGCCGACCTCGGCGTCGACGTGCAGATCACCGAGCTGGACATCTCCGGGTCGAGCCAGGCCAACGGCTTCTCCTCGGTGACCAGGGCGTGCCTGGCCGTGTCCCGGTGCACCGGCATCACGGTGTGGGGCGTCCGCGACAGCGACTCGTGGCGCACGGGCGAGAACCCGCTGCTGTTCGACGGCTCCGGCAACAAGAAGTCCTCCTACACCGCGGTCCTCGACGCCCTCAACGCCGGTGGGACCACGGTTCCGGGCGGCGACCCCGGCACCACCACGACCACGACCACGACGACCACCACGACGACCACGCCCAACCCCGGCACCGGGGGCTGCACGGCGTCGGTGTCGCTGAACGCCTGGAACGGCGGTTTCGTCGCCACCGTCAAGGTCACCGCGGGCTCCTCCGCGTTGAGCGGCTGGAAGGTGACGACCTCGCTGGCGTCCGGCACCACGGTGACGGGCTCCTGGAGCGCCACCGGCAGCGGCACCACCGGCACGGTGACGTGGACCAACGTCGCCTACAACGGCTCGGTCGGCGCGGGCCAGTCCACCGAGTTCGGCTTCCAGGGCACCGGGAGCGGCGACGGGCTGTCCCCCACCTGCGCGGCCGCCTGACCCCCGCGCGCCGGGAGCGGCCTGCCCCGCTCCCGGCGCGTCCACGCTCTTCCACCCTGCACGGGAGACGAACGATGACCCCTCCACCGGCGAGGTTCCGGGCGCGCGTCGCCGCGCTCCTCGCGCTGGCGCTGAGCACGGCCGCGATCACCGCGGCCACGCCCGCCAAGGCCGACAACCCGATCGTGCAGCACGTCTACACCGCGGACCCGGCACCGTTGGTGCACAACGGCCGCGTGTACCTCTACACCGGACACGACGAGGACGGCTCCACGTACTTCACGATGAAGGACTGGCGCGTCTGGTCGTCCGCCGACATGGTCAACTGGACCGACCACGGCTCCCCGATGAGCGTGGGCACGTTCAGCTGGGCCAGCAAGGACGCGTGGGCGGGCCAAGCCGTGGAGCGCAACGGCAAGTTCTACTGGTACGTCCCGGTCGTCAACCGCGCCACCGGCCGCATGGCCATCGGCGTGGGCGTCGCGGACAGCCCCACCGGCCCGTTCCGCGACGCCATCGGCCACCCGCTGGTGGAGAACGGCGAGATCGACCCGACCGTGATGATCGACAGCAGCGGTCAGGCGTACCTGTACTGGGGCAACCCGAACCTCTGGTACGTGAAGCTCAACAGCGACATGGTCTCGTACTCGGGCAGCGCCACGAAGATCCCGCTCACCACCTCGGGCTTCGGCACCCGCACCGGCGACGCGAACCGGCCCACCCTCTACGAGGAGGGCCCCTGGGTCTACCAGCGCAACGGCCTGTACTACAACGTCTTCGCCGCCAAGTGCTGCTCGGAGTTCATCGCGTACTCCACCGCGACGAGCCCGACCGGCCCGTGGACCTACCGCGGCACCGTCATGCCGACGCAGGGCGGCAGCTTCACCAACCACCCTGGCATCGTCGACTTCAAGGGCGGCTCGTACTTCTTCTACCACAACGGTGCCCTGCCCGGCGGTGGCGGCTACACGCGCTCGGTGGCCGTCGAGAAGTTCTCCTACAACTCCGACGGCACCATCCCGACGATCACCATGAGCACCGGCGGCCCACCACCCGCCGACACCCTCGACCCGTACACCCGCCAGGAGGCCGAGACCATCGCGTGGGGCTCGGGCATCGAGACCGAGGTCTCGTCCGAGGGCGGCATGAACGTCGGGTACATCGACAACGGCGACTACCTCAAGGTCAAGAACGTCGCCTTCGGGTCGGGCGCGACGACGTTCAGCGCCCGCGTGTCCTCGACGGTGTCCGGTGCGGCCGTGGAGGTCCGCACCGGCAGTCCGACCGGGACGGTCGCCGGCCGCTGCACCGTCCCCAACACCGGCGGCTGGCAGACGTGGACCACCGTCTCCTGCGCCGTCAGCGGCCTGTCCGGCACCCGCGACCTGTACCTGCGGTTCACCGGCGGCAGCGGCTACCTGCTCAACGTCAACTGGTGGCAGTTCGGCGCCGGTCAAGCCGTGACGCGGACCGCCCGCCCCGTCTTGGAGGCGCGATGATCGGCACCAGCGGCAGGATCGGGGCGGCGGTGGTCTCGTTGGCGGCGATCGCCGCGCTGACCGTCGTCCTGTCACCACCCGCCTCGGCGGCGACCCCCTTGCGCGACCTGGCCGCGTCCAAGGGCCGCTACTTCGGCAACGCGATGACCGCCGGGGACTTCAACGACTCCGCCTACCGCTCGCTCAGCGCGCGGGAGGCGGGTGTCGTGACCCCCGGCAACGAGATGAAGTGGGACGCCACCGAGCCGAGTCGCGGGACCTTCACGTTCTCCCGCGGCGACCAGGTGGTCGCGGGCGCCGTCGCCGCCGGGCAGAAGGTCAGGGGGCACACCCTGGTCTGGCACAACCAGACCCCGTCCTGGGCGTCGTCCTTGTCGGCCACCGAGTTGCGTTCGGCGATGGTCAACCACATCACCACCGTGATGGGCCACTACCGGGGCAAGGTGTTCGCCTGGGACGTGGTCAACGAGGCGTTCGCCGAGGACGGCACCCGACGGCAGTCGTTCTGGCAGCAGAAGCTCGGTGACGGCTTCATCGCCGACGCGTTCCGCGCGGCCCGCGCCGCCGACCCGACCGCGAAGCTCTACTACAACGACTACAACACCGACGGGGTCGGCTCCAAGAGCGACGGCGTCTACGCCATGGTCAAGGCCTTCAAGCAGCAGGGCGTGCCCATCGACGGGGTGGGGCTCCAGGCGCACCTGGTCCTGGGTCAGGTGCCCTCGACGATGCGGCAGAACATCCAGCGCCTGGCCGACCTGGGCGTGGACGTGGCGGTCACCGAGCTGGACATCCGGATGAAGACCCCCTCCGACAGCGGGAAGCTGGCGCAACAGGCCCAGGACTACGCGAAGGTCGTCGACGCCTGCCTCTCCGTGGTCCGGTGCGTCGGCATCACGACGTGGGGGCTCAGCGACAACCACTCGTGGATCCCCGGTGTGTTCCCCGGAGAAGGGGCGGCGCTGCCGTTCGACGGCAACCTCCAGCCCAAACCCGCCTACAACGCCCTGAGCGCCGCGTTCGGCGTGGGCAGCCCGAGCGCCACGACCACGACGACCGCTCCCCCACCGACCGGCTGCACCGCCGTCTACCGGGTGACCGGGCAGTGGCAGCAGGGGTTCCAGGCCGAGGTCGAGGTGAGCGCGGGCTCGGCGCCGGTGACCGGGTGGACGGTCCAGTGGAGCTTCGCCGACGGCCAGTCCATCAGCTCGTCCTGGAACGCGGAGATCACCACCGGCAACGGGTCCGTGAGCGCCGGGAACACCGCCTACAACGGCGCGATCGGCGTCGGGGCGAGCACCACCTTCGGCTTCGTGGGCACCTGGAACGGCACGAACTCCGCGCCGTCGCCCACCTGCCGCGCGACGTGATCCCCCCGTTCGCCCGTCGAGCAGACCTGGAGGAACGACATGGGTGACCTGACCCGGCGGCAGCTCGCGAGGCTGGGCGCGGGTGTCGTGCTCACCGGGGCCGGGTGGTCGGCCGCCGCTCGCGCCGCCTCGGCGGCGCCCGTGGACGTGCGAGCGGTCGACGACCTCGCGCTGTGGTACGACCGGCCCGCGGGCTCGGACTGGCTGCGCGCGCTCCCGGTCGGCAACGGCAGGGTGGGCGCGATGGTGTTCGGCAACACCGACACCGAACGCCTCCAGCTCAACGAGGACACCGTCTGGGCGGGCGGTCCCCACGACTACAGCAACCCGAAGGGCGCCGCGGCGCTCGGCCAGATCCGGCAGCTCGTGTTCTCCGACCAGTGGACGCAGGCCCAGTCGCTGATCGACCAGACGATGCTCGGCAGCCCGGCCGGGCAGTTGGCCTACCAGCCCGTCGGCGACCTGAAGCTGGCGCTGCCGTCGGCGAGCGCGTCCGGGTACCAGCGGTGGCTGGACCTCACGACGGCGACGGCGGTCACGACCTACACCGCGAACGGCGTCCTCCACCGGCGCGAGGTCTTCGCGAGCGCGCCGGACCAGGTGGTCGTCGTGCGCCTGACCGCGGGGACAGCGGGCTCGATCTCGTTCACCGCGGTGTTCGGCACACCCCAGCGCGCGTCCTCCTCCAGCCCGGACGGCACGACGATCGCGCTGGACGGCGTCTCCGGCGACCAGCGGGGCATCGCGGGCTCGGTCCGGTTCCTCGCGCTGGCCAAGGCCGTGGTGGAGGGTGGCTCCACCACCAGTTCCGGTGGCACCCTGCGCGTGGCGGGCGCCACCGCGGTCACCTTGTTGATCTCCATCGGCACGAGCTACGTCGACTACCGGACGGTCGACGGCGACTACCAGGGCATCGCCCGCTCCCGGTTGAGCGCCGCGCAGGGGTACTCGTTCGACTCCCTGCGGGCCCGCCACGTCGCCGACCACCAGGCGCTGTTCGGGAGGGTGGAGCTCGACCTGGGGCGGACGTCGGCTGCCGACCAGCCGACCGACGTCCGGATCGCCCGGCACGCGAGCACCAACGACCCGCAGTTCTCCACCCTGCTGTTCCAGTACGGCCGGTACCTGCTGATCTCGTCCTCCCGCCCCGGCACGCAGCCCGCCAACCTCCAGGGCGTCTGGAACGACCAGATGGCCCCGTCGTGGGACTCGAAGTACACCCTGAACGCCAACCTGCCGATGAACTACTGGCCCGCGGACACCACGAACCTCGCCGAGTGCTTCCAGCCGGTGTTCCGCATGGTCGAGGACCTCGCGGTCACCGGAGCCCGCACGGCCCAGGCGCAGTACAACGCCCGCGGCTGGGTGACCCACCACAACACCGACGCCTGGCGGGGTTCCTCGGTCGTCGACTTCGCCGCGGCGGGCATGTGGCAGACCGGCGGGGCGTGGCTGTCGACCCTGATCTGGGACCACTACCGCTTCACCGGCGACGTGGAGTTCCTGCGCCGGTACTACCCGGCGCTCAAGGGGTCCGCGCGGTTCTTCCTCGACACGCTGGTCACCGAGCCCTCGCTGGGCTACCTGGTGACCAACCCGTCGAACTCGCCCGAGCTCAACCACCACGGCAACGCGAGCGTGTGCGCCGGGCCCACGATGGACACGCAGATCCTCCGGGACCTCTTCGACGGCTGCGCGAGCGCGTCCGAGGTGTTGGGCGTGGACGCGGACCTCCGCACGCAGGTGCG
>Ga0247771_1000013_pt1 | contig 104906 bp, 92 predicted proteins | sample UWRJL197509C6_FD_179948 | JGI IMG/M metagenome (GOLD analysis project Ga0247771, IMG submission 179948) | Plant litter microbial communities from Arlington Agricultural Research Station in Wisconsin, United States - UWRJ-L197-509C-6 | ecosystem: Environmental > Terrestrial > Plant litter >... | reverse complement strand
GTCCGCTCCGAGAAGGCCGCGGCCATGACGGCCATGGTCGGCGACGGCTTCAACGACGCTCCCGCGCTGGCCGCCGCGGACGTGGGTGTCGCGGTGGGTGGCCGGGGATCCGCCGCCGCGGTCAGGGCCGCGGACGTCGTGATCCTCGACGACCGGATCGACGGCCTGGCCGACGCCGTGGACATCGCCGGGCGAGCCCGCCGGATCGCCCGGCAGAGCGCGGTCGCGGGCATGGGGCTCTCGCTGGTCGCGATGGCGTTCGCGGCGGTGGGACTGCTCCCGCCCGCGCTCGGGGCCGTCGTCCAGGAGGCGATCGACGTGGCGGTGATCCTCAACGCGCTCCGCGTCGTCCTGCCCGCCCGACGGGACTTTCGCCCCGCACGTGCGGACCTAGGCCACTGCGATCCGGCTCCCGCGTGGTCGAGGCTGGGAAGCGAGATCCCTTCACCGGAGGCCGAGATGCGAGAACCCAGCGTGAACCAGGTGATGACCCGCGACGTGGTCACCGCGCGGACGACGACTCCGTTCAAGGACGTGGTGGAACTCCTGGACAGCGGGGGGTTCAGCGCGGTGCCCGTGGTGGACGAGCGGAACCGGCCCGTCGGCGTCGTGTCGGAGGCGGACCTGCTGGCCAAGGAGGAGTTCGCCGGCGGCACCGCGCCGTCCCCGTCGCTGTTCGCGAACCGGGACCGCAAGGAGCGGTGGCGCAAGTCCTGGGCCGCCACCGCGGGTGACGCCATGACCGCGCCGGTCATCACCATCGCCCCGGACGCGCCGGTGAGCGCCGCCGCGCGGCAGCTCGCCAGGACCGGTGTGCGCAGGCTGTTCGTGATCGACGCGGACGGGGCGCTCGCGGGCGTCGTGGCGCGGCGCGACCTGCTGAGCCTGTTCCTCCGCGACGACGAGGACCTGCGCGACGACGTGCTCCAGCAGGTGTTCCACCGCGTGTTCCTGGTCGACCCCGCCACCTTCGACGTGCGCGTGGAGGGCGGCGTGGTGACGGTGGGCGGGAAGCTGGAACGGCGCAGCGACGCCGAGTTGGCCGCTCGGCTGATCCACGCGCTGCCGGGCGTGGTCGACGTGGCGTCGGCCCTGACCTACGGGTGGGACGACACGAACATCAAGGTGCCGTCCGACCTGAAACCCAGGCCCTGAGCCGGGGAGGGCGTTCCGCCATGACGACGGGCGAGGTCGACGGCCGGGTGGGGCACGACGTCCACCACGTCGTCGTCAAGGACCACGACGGGTACTCGGTCGTGGAGGTGTCGTTGCCGTCCGGTGTGCTCGCCGCGCTGGTCACCCCGCTGGTCGCGGCGGCGGGCGCCGTCGCCGCGGTGGCGGCCGACTGGACGGTCGAGGTCGATTGAGGGGCGGACCAGAGCACAGGGCCCCGGCCATCCGGGACCTTGTGCTCTGCTCGGCCGGAATAGAGCGGCTGACAATGGGATTCCCACGCGCGTGACGTGGTCTCCACGGGGGAGTCGAGTTGAACGGGATCAAGACGTGCCAAGGGATCGAGGGCACGGCAGGGGCCGCCGAGTGCGGTGGGGACCGATCAGGGGAGTCGATCGGGTGGAACGCGGGCCGCGGCGGGGTGAGGCCGCGGCCCGCGCACCCGGTGGGCCGGGAACCGGTGCGGCCGCTCGGGTTCGTCCTGTCCGGAGGTGCGCGATGAGCAGCGCGCTGGAGGAGCCGGGCGAACCGCTGGGGGAGGAGCCGGGCGACCTGAGGACGCTGTCCGAGGCGGAGTCGCTGCGCCTGCTGGCGAGCGCCCCGTTCGGCCGGGTCGTGTTCTCGCGCGACGCGCTGCCCGCCGTCCGCCCCGTCAACCACGTCGTCGACCGCGGTTCGATCGTCATCCGCACCCACCTGGGCGCCGCCGTGCTGTCGGCCGTCGGCATGGTCGTGGCCTACGAGGCCGACGCGATCGACCCCGAGTCGCGGCTCGGGTGGAGCGTGATCGTGATCGGCGTCGCGAAGCGGATCATCGACCTCGACGAGTCGGCCCGGCTCGACCGGGTCCTGAAGCCGTGGGTGCGCGGAACCATGGACCACCTCATCCGGATCGTGCCGGAGATGGTGACCGGGTTCGAGCTGGTGGCCGATCTCCCCTGACTCCGCGCACCGGGAGCGGTGCTGGTGAGGTCGAACGCCCGCGTGTGCGGGCCGGGCAGGATCGCGACCTCCTGCCGGGCCGAGTGGGCCGGCCGTCACGCGCGAGGGGTGTCGCGGTCGGCGTGCGCGGCCGCCGCCTGCCGTGCCGCCTCGACGTCACCGCTCTCGATCGCCTTGAAGATCCGCAGGTGACCGGCGTCGCGCCGGTCGGCCGACTCGGGGTCGAGCCGGGCGTAGCGCAGCGCGGACACCGCGCACAGGTGCACCTCCGCCAGCGTCGGGTTGCGGGACGCGGCGAAGACGACGGTGTGGAACTCGTCCAACGACACGTCCGTCCGCCCGGTCGCGGCGTGGAAGGACGAGGTCCAGCACCGGTCCTGCGGGCTGATGAGCGCGGCCCGCAGCACCGCGAGGTGCTCGTCGGTGCGGTGGGCGGCGGCCAGTCCCGCGGCTTCGACCTCCAGGGCCCGCCGCAGCGCGAGGGTCTGCTCCGCCGGTCGCCTGCGCAGGTCGTCGCCCAGCACGGCGGTGACGGGACTGCGGGCCCGGACGTACGTCCCCCGGCCCTGTGCGCTCTCGAGGACGCCGTTGTTGAACATGATCTTGAGCGCTTGGCGGAGCATGGTGTGCCCGACGCCCAGCGTCCGCACGAGGTCGTCCTGGTTGGGGATCCGCGAGTCCACCGGCCACTCGCCGGTCTCGACCCGCCGCGTGAGCCAGTCGACGACCTCGTCGAGGGGCATGCGTCTCGGCGGCATGGGTCCGGTGTCCTTCTCGCCCGCGAAGGTCGGCTCGGCAGGCGCCGACGACGTTGACAAAACTGTAGAAGGTCGCGGCGGAGACCTGTCGAGCGAGCCGGTCAGTCGTCGAGCTTGCCGAGCAGTTCCCGCAGGGTCCGCTCGTCGTCCTCGCCCAGCGCGTCGACGAACCGGGTCAGCACGGACGTCCGGTTCGGCTCGTTCTCCAGCAGCCTGCCCATCCGCCACGCGGTCAGCGCGGACGGGTCGGCGGTCGCGGAGTAGCGGTAGGCGCGGCCGTCGCGGACGCGCGTGGCCATGCCCTTCTCGTGCAGGCGGGTCAGGGTGGTCACGACCGTGCTGTAGGAGAGGACGCCCGCCGGGTCCAGCCGTTCCCGGACCTCGGCCGGGGTCAGCGCCGCGTCCGCGTCGCCGAGGACGCGCAGGACCTCGGCCGCCAAGGTGCCCGGCAGGCGTCGAGGGGGTTGGTCTCCCGGCTTCGCGGTCACGGGCGGAATGCTACAGACGGGTGTTCCCGCTGGTCCGGTCACCACCGGTGGGCCGTGGCAGACTTCGGTGTCGACACCGGGAGGGCGCGCATGTTCGACCACTTCGCGTGGTCCGTCCTGGCCACGCCGGTCCTGGTGCTGCTGGGCACGGTGCTGCTGGCCGACCGGCTGCGCCCCGACCTGGCGCTGCGGGTGCTCGCCTGGTCGGCGGTCGTGGCCGCCACGGCGAGCACGGCCAACCTCGTCGTGTTCGGGCTCAAGGCGCTCGCCGAACTGCCGCCCGTCGCCGCGCTGGGCGACTGGTCGTCCGCCGCCGTGGTCGCCGACACCGCGTCCGAGCCGTGGGTCTCGCGGCTGTCGCTGGTGTGGGCGGTCACTGTCGGGGTGCTCGTCACGGCCCAGTGCGTCCGCCGCCGTCGGGTCGTGCGGGCGACCCGCGCCGAGGTCGACTGGCTCTGCCCGCGCGGAGACGTGGTGACGATCGCCGACGAGCGGGTCGACGCGTTCGCCCTGCCGGGTAGGCCCGGCCGCATCGTGCTGACGACCGGGATGCTCGACGTCCTCGACGACCGCCAGCGCGCCGCCGTCATCGCCCACGAGCGCGCCCACCTCGCGGGGTCCCACCACCGGCTGCTGTGGTGCACCCGGCTCGCCGCCACCGCCCACCCGCTGCTGCGGCCGGTCGCCCACCGGGTCGCCTACCTCGTCGAGCGCGCCGCCGACGAGGCCGCGGCCGCGGAGCTCGGCGACCGCCGCGACGTCGCCCGCGCGATCGGCGTCGTCGCGCTCGCCGCCTCGGCCCGTGTGCCGTCGGCCCGCGCCTCCGGTCTGCCGTCGGCGCTCGGCACGACACCGGGCGCGGTGCCCCGCCGGGTCACGGCGCTCATGGCCCCGCAGGAGCGCAGGCGGTGGCCGGTCGCCGTTCCCGTTCTGCTGGCGGCGGCGACCGTCGTGTGGACGGTCGAGTGCGTGTACGACTTCCAGCAGTTGCTGGCGTTGGCCTCGCTGCGCTGAACCGCGGCGATTTCGCCTGCCGTGGACGACTTCTCGGCGTTGCGCCGTTCGCGCCGCCATAGGAGAAGCTGATCTTCGCTGGTGGGGCGGCGGTCTTCGGCACGGTCGCGAATCCGGGTGTCGCAAGGGGATTGTTGGGTGTTGATCTCGTTGCTAGGGTGCCGAAATCGCTGGCCCGGATGGAGGAAGTCGATGACTCTTGCCCACGACGATCCGTACGTGGGGAGGCTCTTCGAGGAGATCGCGACACTCGTGGTCGACGGTCGGGGCGACCCCGAAGCCGTCCACGAGCAGCTCCTCGAACTGGCCGTCGCCAACTCCCCGGAGGTGGCGCGGTACTGGAAGCAGGTCGGCGCCGGGGTGGGGGTCCCGGACACCGCGTACAAGGACGGCGGGCCGCACCTGTTCCCGGACGAGCCGGTCGTGCGGGAGTTCCGCACCAGCGGCACGTCCGGCAGCGTCCGCGGCACCGTGCGGTACACCAAGCTGGGCTTGGAGTTGAAGCGGATCGCGATCGTCACCAGCGCCCGGAAGCTGCTGTTCCCGGACGGCACGCGCCCGGCCGTGGTGCGCTTCGCGCCGACCGAGCAGGCCGCGCCGGACATGGCGATCGCGTTCGACATGGCCCGCATCGCCGAGGCCTGCGGCGATCCCCGGCTGAGCGTGTCCGTGGCGGGACCCTCCGGTGTGGACTTCGACGCGTTGGAGTCCAGCCTGGACACCGCCGTCGCCGAGGGGCTGCCGGTCGTGATGATCGGTGCGACCTTCGCCTTCGTCAACGTCTGCGACGCGCTGCTGGCCCGTGGCCGCAGCTGGGTGCTGCCGCCGGGCTCGCGCGCCTACGACGGCGGCGGGTTCAAGGGGCGGTCCAGGGTGATGCGGGTCGACGACCTGCGCGCCACGCTGAAGCGCGTCTTCGGCATCGCCGACGGCGGCTTCGGCAACCTGTTCGGCATGACCGAGCTGGCCAACCAGGTCTTCGACGGCTCGGACACCCCGGTCGGCCCGCTCGGCGAACGCCCCAAGACGCGGCACGTCTGGGGTGGGCCGCGGCTGCGCGACCCGCACACCCGCGAGATCGTGACCGAGGGCCGCGGCTTGGTGGAGATCGCCGACCTCTGCCTGATCGACCGCCCGCACGTGCTGCTGACCGGTGACGTCGGCATCGCCCACCCGGACGGCGTGGCCATCGCGGGCCGGGTCGCGGGCACCGCGAGCCGCGGCTGTTCCCTTTCACTCGACGAGATGACCGGAGGACGGTGAACACCGTGGCGGAGCAGTCCGTGTCGTGGATTCCGAGCTGGGTGGACGGCGGCTCGCTGGTGCCGTTCACGCTGCGGTCCGGTGACCACGAGTGGCGTGGTGCGCGGCCCGGCGAGCTCGACTGGCCCGCGGTCGCGGAAGGCCTCCGGGTGGCGCAGGAGGCGTTGCGGGACATCCCGGTGCGCCGGATCGTCGAGGCCGTGGACGCGGTCGCCGAGTTGTGGGCGAAGCGGGACTTCCCGCCGCGCCAACGGGTCGTGCGCGACGCCGCGGTCGTGACCGGGATGTCCGAGGAGACGATCAACCGGTCGTTGGACGGCGAGTTGGGCACCCTGCGGGCCGAGTCGCTGCTCGCCGCGCTGGAGCGGGAACTGGGCGATCCCGAGGTGCTGGACGGGTTTCGGCCGGACGCGCGCCTGGGTGGCAGCACGAGGGCCATCGGCCCGCGCACGGTGCTGACGGTGTTCTCCGGCAACGCTCCTGGCCTGCCCGCGCGGACGCTGGTGCGCGCGCTGCTGGTGAAGTCGACCATGATCGCCAAGATCCCGGCGAGGGAACCCGCCTTCACCGCCGCGTTCCTGCGCACGCTGCACGAGGTGGAGCCGGTGCTCGCCGACGCGGTGCTGGCGACCTACTGGGACCGCGACGACGACGCGACGATGGCCGCCGCGCTGGAGCACGCGGACGCGGTCATCGCCTACGGCGGCGACGAGGCGTGCGCGGCCATCCGCGCGAAGGTCGCGCCCCACCAGGTCTACGAGGAGCACGCGCACAAGCTGTCGTTCGGCGTGGTGTCGGAGGACTACGTGGCGCGGCACGGGGTCGCGGAGGTGGCGCGGCGGATCGCCGTGGACTGCAGCGACCTCGACCAGCAGGCCTGCCTGTCGCCGCAGGTGTACCTGGTCGAAGCCGGGCAGGCCCGCGCGGTGGCCGAGCAGGTGGCCGTCGCGATGCGCCTGGCGGCCGACGACTGCCCGCCGGGCGTGATCGACGCCGAGGGAGCGACGGTGTTGCAGCACCGCAGGCTCGTGGCCGAGTGGCGCGCGGCGAGCACGACCTCCGGTGAGGTCTGGTCGTCCGACGGTCTGGAGTGGACGGTCGTGCTGGACGACGCGCTGCTCCCGTTGAGCGGCGCGGGGAACCGGGTCGCGCGCATCGTGGCGATTCCCGGACTGGCCGCCGTCGTTGAGGTCATGCGGCCGTACGCGCGGCACCTCCAGAACGTGGCGCTGGGAGCCGTCGGCGAGGAGTTCCGGCGTACAGCGGAGGACCTGGCCCGGCTGGGCGTGAGCCGGGTGACGGCGCCGGGGGAGATGACCAGGGTGAGCATGGCGTGGCGGCACGACGGGCAGCCGCGGATCTCGGGCCTGGTCAGGTGGTGCGACGTGGAGCAGCACCCGGAGGCGGTGGGCTGACGTCCGGCTCCACGGGGCGGCGGAACAGCGGGGGCAGGAACCGCAGCATCAGGACCGACCACGTCAGGTGGGTGATGAGCGGGGCCTGGATGCCGCCCGTCGCCCGGCGTTGCAGGCCGAACAGCACGCCCATCACCCCGGACGCCAGCACCAGCGACGGGTTGCGCGTGGCGGTGGTCGCCAGCACGTACACCGCCGTGGACGCCACGACGGGACGGTCGCGGCCCGCCGCCGCGTACAGCGCGCCGCGGAAGAAGACCTCCTCGGCCGCGCCGTTGAGCAGCGTCGTGGCCAGGACCGGGGCCGTCGACCCGCGGTCGGCGTAGCGCAGCACCCGCGAGATGGCCCGGTCCAGGAACGGCACGTGCCTGCACACCAGGGCACAGCCGTAGAACACGCCGAACGCCCCGACGCCCACCAGCGCGGGCGTCACGACAGGGCGGCGCAGCGTGTCGCGGTAGCGCGTCCGGCCCAGGTGCAGCGGGCCGGACGCCAGCCCGCCGACCACCCACGTGGCCGCGGTCGCCGCGGTCAGTCCGTAGAACCGGGACGAGTCCGGCGTGGACCTCAGCGACGCGCCGAGCAGCCCGGCCCCCGCCAACGACGTCACCGCGACCACCCGGCGACGCCGGTGGAACGCCTCGTCGGTCTCGGTGTGCTCGCGCGGCACCTTCTCGGCGAGCCAGGCGGGCGCGCGCGCCACCAGCCGCTCCCGCCACGTGCGGCTCATCGGCGCTTGGCCTTCGCCCGCTCACCGAGTGCGGTGAGGACCGCCTCGTCGAAGTCCGACGTCGGGAACGGGACCAGCGAGCGGATCGAGTCGTCGCGCACCACGACCTCGTTGGCCATCGAGTCGATCAGCGACCGGCCGGTCCGCACGTCCACGTCGGTGACCAGCGCCAGCCACCGCGACGACAGACCGGGGGTGAGCAGCGGCACGGGCACGACCGGCACCCTACGGCCTTCGATCGCGGCGACCCTGCGCATCATCTCCACGTACTCCAGGACCTCCGACCCGCCGATGTCGAACGCGCGCCCCTCGGTCTCCGGCACGGCCAGCACCCCCACCAGGTACCGCACGACGTCGGCGACGGCGATCGGCTGGCAGCGGGTCCGCACCCAGCGCGGCGCGACCATCGCGGGCAGGTGCTCCACGAGTTGGCGGGTGATCTCCCACGAGATCCCGCCGTGCCCGATGACGATCCCGGCGCGCAGCGTCGTGACGGGCACGCCCGTCCCGGCCAGCAGCGACTCCACCTCCCGGCGGCTGCGCAGGTGTTCGGACAGGTCGTCGGAGTCGTCGCCGAGCCCGCCGAGGTAGACGATCCGCCGCGTCCCGGAGTCGGCCGCGGCCTTGGCGAACGTCCGCGCGGCCTCCGCGTCGCGGTCGGCGAAGCTCGGGTCGTCCAGCGAGTGCACCAGGTAGTAGGCGACCTCGCACCCCTCCAGCGCGTCGACCAGCGACGCCGGGTCGTGCACGTCACCGCGGACGGCCGTCCCCGCGCCGTCGTAGTCCTCCGGGTGGCGCGTCATGGCGCGCACGTCGTGCCCCTCCTCCACGAGGACGGGGCAGAGCCTGCCGCCGATGAAACCCGACGCTCCGGTCACGAGTACGCGCACGCCCACCACCCTGTCGCACCCGGCCGCGTTCCGCTGATCGGTGGACTAGGACCCTGGACACCCCACGCGGTGTTCGACCTGGTCGCGCAGTTCCCGCGCTTCGCGGACGTCACCGTGCCGGGCGGCCTGCCGGTGGAGCGCTCGCAGCGTGTCGTCGAGCCTGGCGGACCGCAGCCCGCCCGCCGCGGCCACCGCCGCCTGCCCGAGGAGCGCCCCTTCGACCGGGTCGCCCTCGGCCAGCACCGCGGCGGCGAACCTGGTGTGCGCCAGGGCCCGCGACCGGCTGTACGCCGGGCCCTGGTCGCGGTGGGCGACGGCGAACCGGGCGCGGACCTCGCCCGACCGGTGCCCGTGGGCGTCGAGGTGGGCGAAGGCCTCGGCGGTGTCGCCGCAGTGCTGGGCCAGGCCGTAGAACGCCATCCAGGGAGGCGCGGTCGTCGGGTCGGCCCGCGCGAACCGGTCGTCGGCGGTCTTGAGCTCGTCGATCGCCTCGTCGACCCGGCCGAGCGCGGCCAGCGCCTTCGCGCGCGCCGCGTGGACCATCGCCAACTCGACGGCGGTGAGACCGTCGGGCCGCAGGAGCGCCTGCTCGGCGTGGGCGAGCCCGTCGCCGTGGCGGCCGGTCCAGGTGGCGAGGCGGGACAGCGACGACAGCACGAACGCCCTGGACTGCCGGTCGCCCGCCAGGTCGGCGAGGTGCAGGGCGTAGCGCAGGCAGCGCCGGGCCTCGTCGTGGTCGCCGGTGTCGAAGTGCATGAACCCGCAGGTGTGGGCGAGGTGCGCCACCGCGCCGCGCAACGGGCGCAGCACGGTCCGGGGCACGTCCGTCCGCAGCAGCCGGGTCGCCGAGTCGAGCTGCGCGAGCGCCGCGGAACGCATGGACCAGCCGCCGTGGAGGTGGTGCCGCCGGTGCAGCAGGTCCGCCGCGCCGAGCACCTCCTGGACGTGCCACTCGGACACCTCCTCGACCACCGCCGGGCCGGGTTCCCGGACGACGCGCCGCGTGTTCAGCAAGCCGAGTTCCGCGTAGGAGGACGCCCGCAGGACCGCCCGCAGCGCCTCGCGGTACCGGGGGCGCGGCCAGGCGATCACCCCGCGTTCGAGCTTGCCGATGTAGTTGGCGTCCAGCTCGACCCGCTCCGAGAAGGTGCTCCAGAGGTAGGCGTTGGCCTGGTCTGTTCGCGCGGTCGTTGCAAGCGGTGGTCGGGCTTCTCCACAGCTGGATTTTCAACGGCTTGAACGGCGCTGTGACGTCGACGGTCGCACGTTCAAGGCATCGACGGCGGGTTCTTCGAATACGGAGGGCGTTCGGCCTTCGGCTCCGCCCCGCGCCGGGGGTCAACGGTCAACGGACAACACCGGACAGACGAGCGGGCACACGTGGACGGCGGGAGTTCGGGGCTGGTTCGCTGATCGAGTTGACCCTGCCAACCCCAGTCGACGGGAGTTGATCAACGGTGTCCAGAGTTCGTCGGATAGGCGCGCTCGTGGCCGCGGTCGCGCTGATGACCAGCGGGACCACGGTCACGGCGGCGACCGCGTTCGCGAAGAGCGGGCCGGTTTCCGTGGCGTACGTCGAGGTGAACAACAACAGCATGTCGAACGTGGGCAAGTACGCGCTCGCGAACGGCAGCGGCAACGTCTTCGACATCGGTGTCATCTTCGCCGCCAACATCAACTACAACACCACCACGAAGTCGGCCTACCTCTACTTCAACCCGAACGTCCAGCGCGTGCTCGACAACGCGGCCACCGAGATCCGGCCCCTGCAGGCCAAGGGGATCAAGGTCACGCTGTCGATCCTGGGCAACCACGAGGGCGCGGGCTTCGCCAACTTCCCGACCAAGCAGTCCGCCGAGGCGTTCGCGAAGCAGCTGTCCGACACCGTGACCCGCTACGGCCTGGACGGCATCGACTTCGACGACGAGTACTCGGAGTACGGCAAGAACGGCACCGGCCAGCCGAACGCCAGCTCGTTCGTGTACCTGGTCACGGCGTTGCGCTCGTTGATGCCCAGCAAGCTCATCACGCTGTACAACATCGGCCCGGCGGCGACGCGCCTGTCGTACGGGGGAGTCGACATCACGTCGAAGTTCAACTACGCCTGGAACCCCTACTACGGCACGTGGAGCCCGCCCGGCATGGCGCTGCCCAAGTCCAGGCTCTCGCCCGCCGCCGTGCAGATCAGCTCGACGTCCTCCAGCACCGCCGCGAGCCTCGCGCGGCGGACGGTCAGCGAGGGCTACGGCGTCTACCTGACCTACAACCTCGGAGCCCCCGACGTGCACACCTACATCTCGGCGTTCACCAGGGAGCTGTACGGCACGGACGCCCGGTACACGGGGTAGTGGTGGCCTGCGACGGCTGAACGGACCATCCTGTCCGGGTGACGAGTGAAACCACGCCCGAGAACGCGGACACGGCGGCCGGTGGAGAGGATCCGCCGGACGCCGTGCTGTGGGACCGGGGTGACCGGGAGTCGTTCGGCGTGTTCTTCGACCGGCACGTCGAGGCCGTGTGGAACCACGCCTACCGGCTGACGGCGTCGCGCGGGGAAGCGGACGCCGTCACGTCGGCGACGTTCCCGGCCGCGTGGCGGAAACGCGCCGAGGCGCCGTTGGTCGCGACCCTGCCGCTGCTGTTCGCGACGGCCGGGGACGTCGTGCGGACCACGCGTCCCCGGCCGTCGCGCGAGACCCCGCCGCCGGTCGACGAGGACGCCGAGGTGGTGGTGCGCCGGATCGAGGACGACTCCAGGCTGCGCGAGGCGGTCGACGTCGTGCGGCGGTTGCCGCGGGCCGACCGCGAGAGCGCGGAACTGTGCCTGCTGGGCGGTCTGCCGGTCGCCGACGCCGCCGCGCACCTGGGCGTCGACGAGGCGACCGTGCACGCGAGCCTCGCCCGTGTCCGGTGGGAGAACGTCCCGATCGACGAGATCGCCGCTCCGCGCGCGCTTCCGGCCGACCTGCGGGACCGGGTGCGCGCCGAGGCCGAGGCGGGCCTGGACCGCCGTCCCCGCCGCGCGGTCCCCGGCAGGCTCCTCGCGGTGGCGGCCGCCGTGGTGCTGCTCGGCGGAACGGTCTTCGTGCTGAGGCAGACGCCCGACGAGGCACCGCCGTCGCCGCGACGCCCGGTCCCGGTGGCGGGCACGACGGTGGACCAGGCGGTCGCCGGCGTCGCGCTGGACCGCTGCTGGGACGCCGTCCGGCAGCGGGGCGCGACCGACCGCTACCCCGACCGTTCCCGCTGGAAGCCCGTGTTCACCGCGGGCGACTCCCAGGTCGGCGTGGTCGCCGCCCGCGCGGACGGCAAGCCGCTGTTCTGCCAGACCACCGCCACCACGGCCACCGTGACCGACCCGAACGCCGCGCCGACGTCCGGGACCGCCGCCGTCCTGTACAGCCGCGAAGGTGTGGTCGCCGGGGTCACCGACGTGGACTGGAGCCGGATCGCGCTCAAGGGCACCGGCCCGAACGGCAGCGTCTCGCTCAAGACCGAGTCGGGCGACCACCTGTTCGTCGGGCGCGCGGGGGTGAACCTGACCGGGACGAGGATGGCCGTCAACGAGATCGACTCGGAGGACCCCACCGCCGTCCGGGAGCTGAGGGCCCCCGCGACGCCCGCGATCCTGGTGCGCGACCGGCCCGACGGGCCCGCGCCGGACCGCGCGTCCGACGCGGGCAAGGCGCTCGGCGACTGCCTGGCCCGGTCGTCGCGGCCGCTCCCGGACCCGGACTCCTACCAACCGGGGGCGCTCGTGGCCTACCCCGGCGGCACGGTCGTGCTCGGCCGGAGCACGGACAGCCTGGTGGCGTGCCGGTCGGACGGGCAGCGGACCGAAGCCGTCCGGACGCTCCTGGTGAACAGCGGCGCGCCCGCCGTGATGAACGTCGACACCTTCGTGGAGGGCGATCGCATGGTCGTCGGGGGCGAACTGCGCCCGGAGGTCGCGACCATGGAGATCAGCCTCAGCGGCGGACCCCCGCAACCGGCCACCGTGGCGGGCCGCACCTTCGCGTTCCTCGTCCCGCCGTACGACGTGACCGGACCTCAGGCACGGCCCGAACCGCTCGTCGTCCACGCCGTGGCGCGCGACGCGAACGGCGTCCAGCTCTACGAGCGGTCGTGGAACCGGTGAGCTGATATTCGGTAACCCCCGATCGACTTCCTGGGGCACGATGGGAGTGCCGGGAGGGGGTCGGATGGTCGTGCCAGTGGCGGAGAAGCCTGTCCGCAGGAACGCGGTGCTGCTCGCCTTGCGCTTGTACGCCAAGGAGTTGCGGCGTCACGGGCTCGTCGCCGTCGGGGGTCTCCTGGCGCCGGCGCTGGGCGTCACGTGCCAGCTCTACCTCGCGCCGCTGGCGGTCGGCGCGCTCGTGGGACGGCTCGCGTCGGGCGGCGTCACGGGGTTCGGCGCGGTGCTGCCGTACGTGCTCGCCTTCGGCGGCCTCATGCTGCTGTCGGAGGTGTTGTGGCGCATCGGGATCCACTGCCTCAACCGCACGGACGGGCGCGGCATCGAACACCTGTCGGCGCTCGCCATGGACGAGCTGCTGGGGAAGGACGCGGCGTTCTTCCACGACAACTTCGCCGGGTCGCTCACCAAACGCGCGCTGAGCTTCGCGTTCCGCTTCGAGGACTTCGTGGACGCGTTGGCGTTCAAGGTGTTCGCGAACCTGATCCCGCTGGGCTTCGCCTGCGTGGTGCTGTGGAACTACGACCCGCTGCTGGTCGTGGTGCTGCTGGGCCTGATCCTCGTCACGGGGTTCGTGGTCGCGCCGCTCATCCGCCGTCGACAACGGCTGGTCGACCGGCGCGAGGCCGCCATCGCGCGGGTGTCCGGCCACATCTCCGACACCCTCACGAACATGGAGACGGTGCGGGCGTTCGCCGCCGAACGGCGGGAGAGCGCGGAGCACCGCACGCGCGCGGCCGAGCAGCGGACGTTGATGCTGCGGTCGTGGGACTACGGCAACCTGCGCATCGACACGGTGATCGCGCCGCTGTCGGTGCTGACCAACGCGCTCGGGCTCGCGGTCGCCGTCGGCGTGAGCGGCGGCCTCGGCGTGGAGGCGATCGTGGTGACGTTCGCGTACTTCGGCAACGCCACCCGGATCATGTTCGAGTTCAACCAGATCTACCGGCAGGTGGAAAGCGCCCTCACCGAGGCCGCCCAGTTCACCGAACTGCTGCTCGACCCGCCGACCGTGCTCGACCCGTCGCAGCCGGAACTGCTGCGCGCCAAGGACTCCCAGGTCCGGTTCGAGGAGGTCGTGTTCGGGCACGGCGGCGGCGAACCGCTGTTCGACGGCCTCGACCTGGACATCCCGGCGGGCACGCGGATCGGGCTGGTCGGCCGGTCCGGCGGTGGCAAGACCACGCTCACCCGGTTGCTGCTGCGGCTGATGGACGTCGACCGGGGCCGCATCCTCGTCGGCGGCCAGGACATCGCCCGCCTGCGCCAGGCCGACCTGCGCGGCCTGATCGCGTACGTGCCGCAGGACCCGGCCATGTTCCACCGGACCCTGCGCGAGAACATCGCGTTCGCGCGACCGGGCGCGACCGACGCGGAGATCCGCCGCGCCGCGCACGCCGCGCACGTGACGGAGTTCGCCGACGCGCTGCCCGACGGGTTCGACACGATGGTCGGCGAACGCGGCGTCAAGCTGTCCGGCGGCCAGCGGCAGCGGGTGGCGCTGGCCCGCGCGATCCTGCGCGACGCGCCGATCCTGCTGCTGGACGAGGCGACCAGCGCGTTGGACTCGGAGAGCGAGGTGCTGGTCCAGGAGGCGTTGTGGCGGCTCATGGAGGACCGCACCGCGATCGTCGTGGCGCACCGGCTGAGCACGGTCGTGCGGATGGACCGGCTGATCGTGCTGGACCAGGGGCGGATCGTCGAACAGGGCACCCACGGGGAACTGCTCGCCGCGGGCGGCACGTACGCGAAGCTGTGGCACCACCAGTCCGGCGGCTTCCTCGACGAGAAGGCGTTCGACACCCCGGTGGGGTGACGGCCTGGCGGGGCGCGGTGTCGAGCCGGTGCGGCACCGCGCCGGTCGCGACGTCGGACACCTCGACCAGGTGCGGCGAGCGGTGGTCGGCGGGACCGGGGCGAGCACGTCGGCCCGGCTGTGCGGCCATGCCTTCCAGGTGGCTCCCCGCGGTGCGGCGCACCAGCCGTCCGCCCCGAACGGCACGTGCCCGCGGCGGAGCTGGACGCCGAACCGCCGCGGGCCGTCCACCGCCACCCGCCCTGTCCTGCCACCGCTGTCGGCCGGCGCGATCGTGCGCTCCCTCGGGTGAGCCCCGCCATCGGCGAACACGAGCCCCGGAGCGGCCTTCTCCCGTGAGGCCAGCCAGTCCGTGCCGCCCGCGAACCGGTCGTCGGCAGCACCCGGACGCTCCCGGCCCGCCGCTCCAGCGCCACGACGGCGGCAGGCCGCACCAGGTCCAGTCGGGCGGAGGAGTCCGGCGCGTCGTCGAGCAGCACGACGATCCGCCTTCCCTCGGTCGACACCAGTTTGGCGATCGCGTCCACCACGGCGTGGAACCCCGGACCCGGATCCAGGTCGGCGAGCACGGGTATGGCCGTCCCGTCGTCGTCCCCTTCGAGTGGTGGGCCCGGTTCTTCCACAGGGGAAGGCGTTTCCGGAACGCCTTCCCCTGCCCGCGCGCTACGAGCGGAAGAACGCCCGGAGGTCGCCGACGAGCGCCTGCGGGCGTTCCAGCGCGGCGTAGTGGCCGCCGTCGGGGAACTCCGACCAGTGCACGATCGCGGAGTTGTCCCGCTCGGCGAACGCGCGGATGGTCTTGAAGTCGTCCGCGAAGACGGCGACACCGGTCCGCGACGCGTTCACCTCCGGCTCGCGGACGGCCTTGGCCTCCTCGAAGTGGTAGCGCCCGGCGGTCGCCTGGGTGTTCGTGAACCAGTAGAGGGTGACCTGGGTCAGGAGTTGTTCGGGCGTCACCAGGCTCGTGCCGTTGCCGAAGTTGGTGAACAGCTCGCTGTAGGCCAGCTGCCCTACCGGCGAGTCGGCGATGCCGACGGCGACGGTCTGCGGGCGGGTGGCGTTCATCTGGTTGTAGCCGCCGACCGACTGGAACCACTTCAGGTGCTCCAGCGCGGCGTAGTCCTTCGGTTCGAGCTTCTCGAACTCCGCCGGGTCGCCGGACGGGAACGAGAACAGCTGGAGCACGTGCAGGCCGAGGAAGCCCTCCGGCCGCAGCAGCCCGAACTCGCGGGAGATCATCGCGCCCGCGTCGCTGCCGTGCGTGCCGTAGGAGTCGTAGCCGAGCCGCCGCATCAGCTGGTCGAACGTCTCCGCGACCCTCCGCATCGTCCAGCCGCTGCCGGCGAGCGGGGTGCTGAACCCGAAACCGGGGATCGACGGCACGACGACCGAGAACGCGTCCGCGGCGTCGCCGCCGTGGGCGACGGGGTCGGTGAGCGGGCCGATCAGGTCGAGGAACTCGGCGAACGAGCCGGGGTAGCTGTGCAGGAGCAGCAGCGGGGTCGCGTTCTCCTCCTTCGACGGCACGTGGACGAAGTGCACGGTCTGCCCGTCGATCTCGGTCAGGTACTGCGGGAACTCGTTCATCCGGGCTTCCTGCGCGCGCCAGTCGAACGCCGTCCGCCAGTACTCGACGGTCTCGCCAAGGTAGCTGTTCGGGGTGCCGTACTCCCAGTCGTCGGTGGGGGCGGGCCGGGGCAGCCGGGTGCGGGCGAGGCGCACGTCGAGGTCGGCCAGGTCGGCCTCGGGGATCTCGACGCGGAAGGGGCGGATCTCGTTGTTCGTCATGACTCATACGCTAGAAGCCTTATAGGAACACTTGGTTCCTATATACTCGGCGGATGTTGGAGACTTCCTCCCGGTTGCTCGCCCTGCTGGCGCTGATGCAGTCGCGGCCGGAGTGGCCGGGCTCGGAACTCGCCGAGCGGCTGAACGTCACCGGGCGGACGGTCCGCAACGACGTCGACCGGCTGCGCGAACTGGGGTACCCGGTCGAAGCCGTGCGCGGACCCGCCGGGCACTACCGGCTGGGCGCGGGGGCGAAGCTGCCGCCGCTGCTGCTCGACGACGAGGAAGCCGTGGCGGTCGCGATCGGGCTGCGGGCAGGCCGTGGGGTCGCGGGCATCGAGGAGAGCGCGGCACGGGCGTTGGCGAAGCTCCAGCAGGTCCTGCCGCACCGGCTGCGGCGGCAGGTAACCGCCCTGCACCAGGCGATGGCCGAGGGGCCGTCGAACACCGACGGCAACGTCCCGGACCCGGTCGTGGACGCGACCGTGCTGGCGGCCATCGCGGCGGCGATCCGCGACTCGGAACTGCTCCGGTTCGACTACCCGGCCCCGGCCCGCCCGGACGACGCGCCGCGGCGCAACGACGCCTCCGCGCCGTTCGGGGACTGGCCGGTGCTGGTGGAGCCGTACCGGCTGGTGAGCTGGGAACGGCACTGGTACCTCGTGGCGCGGGGACCGGAGACGGGCGCGTGGCACACGTACCGGGTCGACTGGCTCACGTTGCGGATGGCGACGGGCCGCCGCTTCACGCCGGTGCCGCTGCCCGGTGGGGACTACCCGGCGTTCGTCCTGCGCGACGTGGCCACGGCGGGCTGGAAGGTGCACGCGAACATCACCGTGCTCGCGCCCGCGGAGGACGTGCTGGCGCGGATCAACCCGACCGTCGGAGTGGTGGAGGCGGTCGACGAGTCCACGTCGGTGCTGCTGACCGGAGCGGACAGCCTGGAATTGATCGCCGTCTACATCGGGATGCTCGGCCTGGACTTCCACGTCACCGAGCCGCCCGCCCTCGTCGAGCACCTCCGCGTCCTCGGCGAGCGCTACACCCGCGCGGTGAACTGATCGGGCTGCGTCAGGAATGGCGCGTCCGGCTCGGCGGGGTGCGCGGCGAACCGGGGAACGGCCGTCACGGCTCGTCCCTTTCCTGATTCTCCGCATCGGTCGCGATGGCTCGGACATCCCGTCATCGCGCCGGTGCCGTGCGGGAGGAGGAGGGCGAATTCTCGAACGGGTCGCCGACCTTCCCGTGATTTTCTCGGAAGGCCGTGCGCCGATCAGCGGGCGACCGGAGCGGGGCGGGAGGGAATTCCCGCCCCGCGCGGGTCAGCTGTGCGAGACCGAGAGGGAGTAGAACGCCACTCGCGCGCCCTTGGTGGTGCTGTCGGAGGACGACTGGTTGTACGACCCCGCCTTGAAGTACTGCTTGTACTGGTTGAACGACGACGGGATGCTGTAGTGCGTCGTCGTGCCGTTCACCGTCAGGTTGATCGTGTTGCCGGTGACGCCGATCGTGTACGTCCAGGTCTTGCCGACGGCCACGTGACCGACCGTGTGCGGGGTCTGGCCGCCGTCGGGGGAGTTCTCCGTGCCCAGGACGATGTCACCGCTGGCCCGGTAGTACAGCTCCAGCAGCGGCTTGGTGGACGAGCCACCAGTGCCGAGGTGGACCTGGCCGACGCAGACGTTGGACGTCACCGAGACCACGCGCAGCGTGGCGCTCAGCTTGTGCGTCCCGGACAGCGCCCAGTTGGCCGCCGACCCGCTGCGGTTCATCTCCCGCAGTTCCGACCGGGCGTAGTTCGAATTGGGCGTGGTAACGCCCTTCTCGGGCGCCCAGAACGTCATCGCGCCGTCTTTTTTGTCGGTGTAGAAGTACGAATCCTGGAATCCGTTCGAGCCTTGCAGCCGTGACGAGGAAATGGTCGTCGGCGAACCCGGCGACCCCACCGGCTCCTGCAACTGCCAGACCGAGAGGTCGAAGTTCCCGCCGGGCGCGACGGCCGGATTGGCCGCCTGTGCGGAGTACGCGGTACCGACCAGCAGGGCAGGGACCGCGACAAAGGCGAGTAGAGCGCGCAAGCGCATCTTTGCGTCCTTTCGCAGGGTAAAGCGGGCGAAGGGAAACAGGGACTTCGCCCGCCCTTTCGTTCAGATATGTGAACAATTCCATTCTGAATTCTCGGCGGCGCTGTCGGAGATTAAGTTCCGGATTGCCGCCTGTCAAGACGGTGAGAACCGAAAAGGACACCGGTCCCAAAGCGCCTTTTCGCCCCGAAACGTGCCTACGGCCGCCGGGTCACCGCGGCGCGCGGGTCGTCGCTGGTCGCGCCGAGACCGGCGAGCAGCCGGAGCCCGTCCTCGGAGGGGCTGCCGGGAGCGGCGGACAGCACCAGCAGTTCCTGGCCCGAGCCGTCCGGCAGCGCGAAGTTCTCCTGGTGCAGCTCCAGCAGCCCGACGAGCGGGTGCCGGTACGCCTTGCGGCCGTGGCCGCGGGCGCGCACGTCCGCGCGGGCCCACAGGCGGCGGAAGCGCTCGCTGCCCATCGACAGTTCGCCGATGAGCGAGGCCAAGCGCGGGTCGTCGGGGTGCTTGCCCGCGGCCAGGCGCAGGTGCCCGACCACGTCGAGGGTGCAGCTGTCCCAGTCCGCGTACAGGCCGCGCTCGGTCTCCTCCAGGAAGATGTGCCTCGCGGTGTTCAGGCCGGGGATCGGCAGGCCGTAGAGGGCGCTCGCGAGGCGGTTCGCGGCGAGGACGTCCATCCGGTGGTCCATGACCAGCGCGGGCGCGTCGGCGACCAGGTCGAGGACGCGCAGCAGTTCCGGCCGGATCCGCCCGCTCGACGGCTTCGTGCGGCGGGGACGGTGGCAGGCGAGCCTGCGCAGGTGCCCGCGCTCGGTCTCGTCCAGGCCGAGGACGCGGGCGAGCGCGTCCAGCACCTGCTGGGACGGCTGGGTCGCGCGGCCCTGCTCCAGGCGCACGTAGTAGTCGACGCTGACCCCGGACAGGTGCGCGACCTCCTCGCGCCGCAGCCCCTCGACCCTGCGGTGCCGGTCGGTGGGGATGCCGACGCTCGCGGGGTCGATCCGCGACCGCCGAGTCCGCAGGAAGCCCGCGAGATCGTCCATGCGCCCAGTATGGCGTCGCGGGCTCCGGTGAGGGTGGTCCTGCCGATACCAGGAAGCCCCGTCCGGTGGAAGAGGAGCCCCTGAACGCAGGGCGCCGCGGCCCCCAGGATCGGCAGCACCAGATCCGAAGGAGACCCCGTGAAGACCCTGATCGTCCACGCCCACCCGGAGCCGAAGTCGTTGAACGGAGCGCTGAAGGACCTCGCCGTGTCCACGTTGGAGGGTGCGGGCCACGAGGTGCGGGTGAGCGACCTGCACGCGATGGGCTGGAAGGCCGTCGTGGACGCGGCGGACTTCGGCCCCGACGCCTCCAGCCCGCTGCGGGTGGCGGCGGACTCGGGCCGCGCCTTCGACGCCGGGACGCTCACCCCGGACGTGCTGGCCGAGCAGGAGAAGCTGCTGTGGGCCGACACGATCATCTTCCAGTTCCCGCTGTGGTGGTACACGGTGCCCGCGATCCTCAAGGGCTGGATGGACCGCGTGTTCACCCTCAACTTCGCCTACGGCGTCGGCGAGCACAGCGACACCAAGTACGGCGAGCGCTTCGGCGAGGGCACCCTCGCGGGCCGGAGGGGCCTGCTGTCGGTGACCGCGGGCGGCCCGGAGTCGCACTACTCCGCCCGCGGGATCAACGGCCCCATCGAGGACCTGCTGTTCCCGATCCAGCACGGCGTCCTCCACTACACCGGCGTCGAGGTGCTGCCGCCGTTCGTGCTGCACGGCGTGGACCGGCTGTCCGCGGAGGACTACGCCGTGGCCGCCAAGGCGTGGGAGCAGCGCCTGCTCACGCTGGAGACCACCGAGCCGATCCCGTTCCGGCGGCAGAACTTCGGCGACTACGAGATTCCCTCACTGCACCTGAAGGAAGGCCTGGAACCCTTGGGCCGCAGCGGTTTCGGCCTGCACGTGCGCGGCTGAGCGTCAGCGGGCGGACCGGCGGGCGCGCACCGCGGCCACGGCCTTCGCGATCTGGGCGTCGAACGCGTCGAGCTGGGCGGCCTCGGCGGCGCTCGCGACGAAGGCGCGGCGGTCGCAGGGCGTGCCCGCCCGCCAGATCCGCTCGATCGCCCGTGTCGCGGTGATGTCCGCCAGCGGGTCGCCGGACACGAGGACGAGGTCCGCCCGCAGGCCGACCGCGACCCGGCCGCGGTCGGCGAGGCCGAACACCCGCGCCGGTTCGGCGGTGGCGGCGGACAGCACCCGCGCCGGGGCGACACCGCACCGGACGAGGAGTTCCAGCTCCCGGTGCAGGCTCGCGCCGAACACGGTTCCGGGGTTCGGCGCGTCGGTGCCCGCGAGCAGGGTGACGCCCGCGTCGGCCAGTCGGCGCACGGTGTCCTCGGCCCGCGAGTAGGGCGGCAGCGCCCGGCCGGGCAGCGCGGGGACGCCTGAGGCCAGCCGCCGGGTCCACGTGTCGCCGAGCGCCTCGGCGAGCCGCGGGTCGCCCGCCACCGCCGCGCCGCCCGGTTCGCCGAGGGTGTTCTCGATGGTGGCCAGCGTCGGACCGACCGCGATGCCCGCTGCCGCCAGGCGGTCCACCAGCGCCTGGTCGAGGTCGGCGTCCACGGGGACGTGGGCCACCACGTCGACACCGGCGTCCACGACCTCCTCCAGACCGGCCGTCGAGCTGACGTGGGCGACGACGACCAGGTCACGGGCGTGCGCGGCGGTGACCAGTGCCCGGATGGTGGCGGCGTCCAGCGACGGCCAGAGGCCCCCGGTGCCCGAGAAGACCTTCAGGTAGTCGGAGCCCTCCGCGATCCGGTCCGCGACGAACCGCTCGGCCTGGTCCGGCGCGGTCAGCGTGGGGAAGGGGGCGTACATCAGCGACGGGTGCCCGTCCGGCGCGGTGGCGCCGATCCCCGAGGACCGCACGTCGGCCACGTCCGGGGACGTCGCCCGTTCCCTGGACTCGGCCACCAGGTCGGGCTTGCTGAACATGTCGAGGACGGTGGTGACGCCGAAGGTCAACGACTGGGCCAGGGCGCCGGGCACGAGGTGGACGTGGGTGTCGATCAGGCCGGGCAGCACGGTCCCGCCCGCCGCGTCGACCACCTCGTCGCCCTCGCGGGCGGCCGAGGTGGTCGAGCAGTCGGTGATCAGGCCGTCGTCGAACCGGACCGAGGTCCAGTCCCGCGCCGCCGTGCCGTCGAACATCTTCGCGTTCACGATCGTCGTCGCCAAGGTGTTGTCCCCCGAGGAGTTCTCGTGGGGCCGGGCGAACCCCGCGGAGGAGTCTAGGACCGCGTCCGGTAGCGCGTGTAGACGAGTCCGCTGGCGAAGGCGCGCTCGTCGACCAGGTCGAGGTCGAGGCGGACGCCGTCGGGGAAGAACCGCTTGCCGCCGCCGACCGCGCTCGACGTGGTGAACAGGTGGTACTCGTCCACCAGACCGGCCCTGATCGCCTGGGCCGCGAGGGTCGGGCCGTCGACGGTGAGGTCGCGGTCGGCCCTGTCCTTGAGGTCGCGCACCACGTCCGGGTCGAAGGACCGCTCGATCCTGGTCTTCGCGCTGGACACCGATTCCAGCGTCGTGGAGTACACGACCTTCTCGGCGGCCCGCCAGTCGCGGGCGTACTGCCGGATGTGCTCCGGAACGTCGGGCCCGGCGTCCGCGGTCTCCCAGTAGACCATCGTCTCGTACATCCGCCTGCCGTAGAGGTACGTGCCGACGGGGCGGAACAGGTCGTTGACGAAGGTGTGCACCTCCGGGTCCTCGGCCCCGGTGCCGAGGCCGCCCGCCGCCGCCTCGGCGTAGCCGTCGAGAGAGGTGATCATCGAGTAGAGGAGCTTCGCCACGGGTCTCCTTCGGGTGGGGGAGCGCCGGTCCGGTCGGCGCTCCTGCAACTGGTGACCTCGCCCCGCGCCGAAACTCATCGGCGACCTCCTCCGGCCCGAGCGGTAAAGAAACGGGAAAATGCCTGGTCAAGTGCGGTTCCCCGGTCTGAACGCCGTCCCTAGACTCCGTCGCGCCGGGTGGTGAAGCAGGCCCTTCCCCTGCTCCCGCCGGCCAAGGACGCAGAGGAGTGCAGGTGTTCGAGAACAACCTCTCGAGGCGTGGTTTCGTCACGGGCGCGGCGGCCGCCGCGGGGCTCGCCGGACTGTCCGCCATCGCGCCGGGGCTGGCCGCCGCCGATCCCAAGATCGCCGACCAGCACCGCGAGTCCGAGTTCGCCGCCGCGCCCAGCGCGTTGGCGCTGATGACGTTCCAGAAGATCGACGGCACGCCCGTCTACTACTGGCGGTCCAACCGCGGCAACACCACCGCCCGCAACTGGCAGGTCACCGACGCGTTCTACACCGCGCTCGTCGCGTGGATCCGCGACCTGCGGTCGTTGTCGGCGAGCTACGGCTCGATCAGCTACATCGTGTCGGCGGGCTTCTACGTCGACAAGGAGGGCCAGCACGGCGCGGGCACCGCGATGGACCTCGACCACGTGCGCTGGTCCGGCGGCAACACGATCTCGCCGCTCGACCAGGCCCACGCGTCAGGCACCGCGGCGACCCGCAAGCGCTACCTGGCAACGGAAGCCGTGTGCCGCCGCCGGTTCCGCTACGTGCTCGACGGCTGGTACAACGCCGAGCACGCCGACCACATCCACTCCGACTTCGGCGGGATGCCGGTCCGCGTGCTCCAGGACTCCGAGTCCGACACCAAGTTCGTCCAGGCCACCTGCAACAACTTCCGCGCCGCGGGCCTGGCGATCGACGGCATCTGGGGGCCGAACACGCAGAACGCGTTCAACGGCTTGAAGTCCGCGCTCGCGGTGACCGGCGACCCGCACACCAGCTCGTCGGTGTGGCAGGGCATGTTGTCGAAGATCGCGACCAAGGGTTTCGCGAACCAGAACATCTGATCCGCCGCCGATCCGGCCGCGGGCCTTCGCACCCGCGGCCGGACTCCGGCGAAGCATCCCGAGGAGCGTGCCGTGCCGCGTCCGTTGAAGGTCCTCGTGCTGGCGGCGGCGTTGACGCTGTCACCGGTCCTCGTGCCACCCGCGACCGCCGCGGCGGAACCCGATCCGCTGGTCGGGCACGCCGTCTTCACCGACCCGGCGGGCGCGGCGACCGCGCAGACCGCGGTCTACGCGCAGCTCGGGCGGCTGATCGACCGCGTGCCCGCGGGCGGCGAGATCCTGGGCTCCGTCATGGACTTCGACCCGCCGGACACCGCCGACACCCCGGACGCCCCGGACCTCGTGGACCGGCTGACCGCGGCGTTCCGGCGCGGCGTGAAGGTCAAGTTCATCACCGTCGCGCACTCGGCCACCACGCAGGCCACCACCCGGCTGCGGGCGGTGCTCGGCTCGAACGACGCGGCGGGCTCCTACGTCGTGCACTGCAAGGACCAGTTCCCGAACGGCCCCGACCGCGGCTGCATCGCCACGCGCGCCAAGGAGTGGTCGTCGGGCCCGGTGTACGCCTACAACCACAGCAAGTTCTTCACCTTCTCCAGCGTCGTGATGAACAACGGTGCCACGGTTCCGAACGTCGTCTACCAGTCCTCGTCGAACCTGACCCGCTGGGACCAGAACGAGGCGTACAACAACGCTTTCACGTGGACGGACGCCAAGACGTACTCGGCGTACCGCACGTACTTCGAGGACCTGCGTCGCTACCGGTACACGGCCGCGGGCAACAACAACTACTACAAGGACACGGGTTCGGGCACCGACTACCGCGTGTTCTTCTTCCCCCGCCAGGAACCGTCCGGCCAACCGTTCGACGACCCGGAAACCGACACCATCCACAACACGTTGCAGTCGGTCGCCTGCTCGTACACGGAGAACGGCACGAAGCACCAGACCGACGTCCGGATCGCCATGCTGGACTTCACCCGACCCGCCATCGCCGAGAAGCTCGCCGACCTCAAGGCGAAGGGCTGCTGGATCGACGTCGTCCTGACCAACGGCAGCGACACCGTGCTGGCCGCCCTGAAAGCCGCGAAGATCCAGACCACCCGCTGCAACTGGAACAACGGCCCTGGCCTGGACATCCGCGTCCACTCGAAGTACCTGCTGCTCGACGGCGCCTACGACGACGACATCATCCCGCGCGTCTACACGGGCAGCCACAACTACTCGTACTCCGCACTGCGGCAGGCGGACGAACAGGTCGTCCGGATCATGGGCCGCACCGTCCACGACGAGTACCTGCACGACTTCTGGAAGATCCGCGACACCTGCCGCTCGCACGGCGGCGTCGTCGTCTAGCGGGTTCGGAGTTGCTCGGCCAGGCAGTCGGTTTCCGCCGGGGTCGAGGGTGTGGTGTTGCTGAGGCCGCTGTGCCGGGCTGTCGGGCTGCGCAGGAAGCGTTGGACGACGGCGGTGAGCAGGCCTTCCGGTAGGTGGCTCAGGGTGGTGAGGGCGCGGGGGACCGGTGGGGTCGGCAGGGAGGCCAGGTTCTGCTTCGTCTGGCGGATCAGGGTGCGGATCGCGGGTTGGTCGTCGGCGAGTGCCTGAGGGCCGCCCGCGGCGTGTGAGGCTCGTTCCAGGGGGATGGTGAACGCGGCGTGCGTGGTGAGCCAGGCGTCCATGCGGGAGTCCGGCTTGGCGTTGATGCCCGCTGACCGGAACGTCTTCACGATCCGGGTGAGGCGTTCGGTGGTGCGGCCGTCCGGTTCGCCGATCGGCATCGGGACCTGGCGGGTCAGGGTGGTGGGCGTGCGGTAGCGGACCACGTCGCCGTCCATCGTGCCCCCGGCCGTGGGGAAGCCGAGCAGCACGCGCTCGTGGCCGATGACGTCGCCCAGCGGTCCCGCGCCCGCCGCCCAGTTGTGCAGGAACAGGACGTCGCCGTCGAGGGCGGCGAGCGAGGCCAGCACCTCGTCCACCTGGTGGGCGCGGACGAAGACGGTGGTCAGGTCGTAGTCGCCCGCCGGGTGATCGACCACGGGGACCGGCACCTGCCGGATGGCGGGGCTGTCGCCCTCGGCGAGGCGGACGCCGTGCGTGCGCAGGGCGGCCAGGCGGTCGCCCCGCGCGAGGAGCGAGACGTCGTGGCCCGCCTCGTGCAGGCGGACGGAGAACAGGGTGCCGAGTACTCCGGCGCCGTACACCAGCAGTTTCATGACAGCCAGCTTTCATTCATACGTTCGTTTGAATCAAACGTACGTATAGTCGGCACCCGTGGCAACCTCCGACACCCGCACCCAGATCCTCGACGCGGCCGAACGCCTCTTCGCCGAGCACGGGTACCGCGGCGCCTCGGTCCGCGCGATCACCGACCTCGCCGGGGCGAACCTGGCCGCCGTCGGGTACCACTTCGGGTCGAAGGCGGAACTGCTGGCGGCCGTCGTCCGGCGGGTGGTCGAGCCGATCTGCACCGCGCAGTCCCGCGGGCTCGAACGGCTGCTCGCCGCGACCCCGGACCCGACGGTCGCCGACCTGGTGGAGGTGTACGCGGGGCCGCTGTTCGACGCGATCCCCGCCGGTGAGGAGAGCGGGGCCCGGACGTCCCGGCTGATCATGAGGATCCTCGGCGACCCGGCCGAGGAGATGCGCGCCTGGACCGGCGCGGCCGAGGCCGCGATCCTGGACCGCTACCTGGAGGCGTTCGGGCGCGCGCTGCCCGGCCTGTCGCCGGAGGAGCTGTGGTTCCGGCTGCGGGGGATCCTCGCCGTGGCGGCCGCGGACCGCGTGGAGGTGCACAACCACCAGCCGCCGCTCCAGGGCGAGGCGGCGCGCGGCTGGGCGATCACCTTCCTGACCGCGGCCATGAGCGCCCCGCCGACCGGCGGCTGACGGGCCGCGGTTTTGCTCGTGGTCGAAAGTGCTTCCGGACGGCCGCCGGGTGGAGCAGGGTCGACCGGTCGCCTCTTCCCGACCGGAATCCGGGGTCCCGCATGTCCCTGCCCAAGAAGACCCTCCTGCTGCTGGCCTGCGTGGTGACGCTGTCGACCACCACGGTCGCGGGCGCCTACGCCGCGGCCGCGCCGACGACGCTGCCCGCCGACCAGTTCACCCTCCAGTCCGACTACCACCAGTACGACGCCCTCAACAGCGCCCTCGTGGGCAAGCTCGGCGTCGCGGCGGTGCACACGGTCATGGACAACGCCAACCACGAGCGGACGGGCATCACCGACTCGCTGGGGCTCGCGGGCTACAAGACCGGGTTCAAGTTCGACTCCGGCGACAACGGCGACTGCGCCAACTACCCGCAGGGCATCACCACCAGCCGGGACGCCGTGGGCACCGCCAACAGCGGCAACTACGACGGCCACCAGCTCGTGCTCGTCAGCTGGTACACCAAGGACGGCTGCGGCGGCGCGTCGTCGCGCAGCCGGATCACGCTCGTCGACTGGGACGCCACCTACCCCAACAAGTACCGCAAGATCCTCCTCGTCGAGCCCACCGGCACGACGGCCGCGCCGAACTTCAAGGACGTCACGGTCCACGCGGGCGGCGTGTCCTGGTACGGCGACCACCTCTACGTCGCCGACACCGGCCGCGGGATGCGGGTGTTCGACATGCGGAAGATCCTCAAGACCGACACGGGCGGCACGGCGAGCCAGATCGGCAGGCAGTCCGACACCACGTACTACGCCCACAACTACGCCTACGTCCTGCCGCAGATCGGCACGGTCACCGCGGCCACCACGTCCGGCACCGCGCTCAAGTGGTCGACGATCTCCCTCGACCGCCCGGCCAAGTCGATCGTCATGACCGAGTACACCTGCCAGGCCGACTGCGCGGACTACCCGAACCGCGCCCCGCGCGCGATCCGCTTCCCGTTCGCCTCGGGCGCGACGACGTTCGCCGCCTCGACCACGGCCACCGAGGCGCTGCGGCTGCCCTGGTACAACCTCAACGGCGTGGCCTCGCACAACTCGCGCTGGTGGTTCGCCTCGTCGGGGGCCAAGAAGCTGTACTACTGGGCGCCCGCCACCGGTCCCGCCACGCACAACTGGGTGGGCGGCGCGGAGAGCATCAGCTACTGGGAGGACACCACCGAGGCCGACCTGCTGTGGTCCCTCCAGGAGACCGTCGGCCACCGCAACGTGTTCGCCGTGGAGCAGGCGAGCTACGGCTCCTGATTCCGCTGCTACGGTCGTTCACCGTAAGGGGTACGTCATAACTGGACGGGGATGAACGGGCCACTCCCGGACGTTGTCCCGGGTGAACACCGAGCAGAGGAGTATCACCGTGACGGAGAAGGCTGTTCTGGCGGGCGGCTGCTTCTGGGGCATGCAGGACCTGTTCCGCCGCCACCCCGGAGTCGTGTCGACCCGCGTCGGCTACACCGGCGACCCCAGCACGCCCAACGCCACGTACCGCCGCCACGGCAACCACGCCGAGGCCATCGAGATCGTGTTCGACCCCGAGCTGCTGAGCTACCGCCAGATCCTGGAGTACTTCTTCCAGATCCACGACCCGTCGACCCGCAACCGCCAGGGCAACGACATCGGCGCGGGCTACCGCTCGGCGATCTTCTACGAGACCGATGAGCAGAAGCAGGTGGCCGAGGCGACCATCGCCGACGTCGACGCGTCCGGCAAGTGGCCGGGCAAGGTCGTCACCGAGGTCGCCCAGGCGAGTGCGTTCTGGGAGGCCGAGCCCGAGCACCAGGACTACCTGGAGCGCTACCCGAACGGCTACACGTGCCACTACGTGCGGCCGGAGTGGCAGCTCGGCGAGCGCTGACAGTGCGCTGAACGGGGGTCGTCCGCCGGACGGCCCCCGTTTCGGTCAGGTCGAGACGTCTAGGTCAGGACCCGGACCGTGCCGTTCGCGCCGTCCACGCGCACGCGGTCGCCGGTCCGGATCCGCAGGGTCGCGTTGCCGCACCCGACCACGGCCGGGATGCCGAGCTCGCGCGCCACGATCGCGGCGTGCGACAGCGGCGCGCCGATGTCCGTCACCACGGCCGCGGCGCGCGGGAACAGCGGGGTCCAACCGATGTTCGTCACCGTCGTCACCAGGACCTCGCCCGGCTGGAGCGACTCGCCGTCGGCGAGCGAGGTGATCACCCGCGCCACCCCCTCCACCACGCCCACCGCACCGCCGAAACCGGTGATCCCCTCACCCATCGGCGGGTGGTCGGCGGTCTCGTCGTGCAGGTCGGAGCGCCGGTCGGGGTCGGCCGCCCAGGCGACCGCGTCGAACCGGCCGCGGATCAGCGTCGGGTACGGGGGCAGGGAGCGGAAGCGCTCGTCCGCGGCGCGGTTCGCGGCCACCGAGGCCAACGGGGACCCGTCGCCGTCCAGCACGGCCAGCATCTCCTGGTACGGCAGGAAGAACAGGTCGTCGCCGCGGCCGGTCAGCTCGCCCGCGCGCAGCGCGAACGCCCGGACCACCCAGAACGGCCGGACGAACTCGGAGCGGGCCCGTTCCCGCGCTCGGGCGGCCTCCGCGACGCGGTCGAGTCCCCGGCGGATCCCGTCCGCCTTGCGAGGGTGTCGCTCGCGCAGCCGTTGCCAGGCCTCTTCCCGTGCCCGCGCCTGCCGTTCCAGCAGCACCTCGGGGTCCTCCCCGGCCAGACCCCGCAGGTGCCGGTCGATCCACTCCGGGTCCTCGGCGGGCCGCGGCGCGGACACCTCGAACTCCTCCGCGCCGCGGTGGCCCCACTCGCGGGCGTAGGCGGCCTGGTCGATCTCGCCACGGCGCAGCTTCGCCAGTCCCAGCAGCGGTCCCAGGCTGAGCAGGTCCTCCGTGCCGGTCTGGAGGCCGGTCAGGAGCGTGGCCGCGTCACCCTCGCCGACCAGCGCCACGAGGTCCCGCTGGACCTTCTCCCGCTTTGGCTGCCGGGCGCCCGCGTCCAGCGTGCGGCAGGTCTCGCGCAGCAGCGGCTCCACGTCGGACCGCCACAGCGCGGCGAGCCGTCGGGGGTCGTCGATCTCGCGGATCCGCTCGTGCAGGGCCGCGCACACGACCGGGCACTCGGCGACGGCCGCATCGAGGTTCCTCCGGTACCGCCGCTCCTGCCGCAGGATCGGCCACGCCGCCCGCACGACCTCCCGCAGCAGCGCGAACCGCGACAGCGGCAGCGCCGGGATCTCCACGCCCTCGGGGATGCGGCCGAAGGCCGACCCGAGCGTGCGGCGGACCACCTTCCCGAGCCCCAGCGCGGAGCCCACCGACAGGGGCACGCTCAGGTTGAAGTAGAACCGGCCGCAGAGGTTGCCGTGCACGGGGTGCCCGGCGACGGTCGGCAGCGCCAGCACCTCGGCCACCGACCAGGTGAGGGGCGACATCACCGTGGTGACCGCCTCCCCGAGGTTCGCGCAGGTCCACAGGTAGTCGCCGCGCAGGCTGTCGTTGCGCACCTCGGCCGTGAGGTTCGTGATGGGCCGGGCCTGGAGGATCGCCACCCGTCCGTCGTGGACGGCCCACTCGACGTCCACCGGGGTGCCGTAGAGGTCCTGGATCCGCTCGCCGAGACCCGCCAGCTCGGCGGCGGTGGCCTCGTCCACGGCGGGCTCCCGCCGCAACCGGTCGGGCACCGGCACCTCACGGGTGCCATCGGCCGTGAGGACGGTCATCACCGCCTTGTCGCCGACCTCGCGCCGCACCGACTTGTGGGTGCCACGCGCGAGGACGTGCGTGTCCGGCGTGACCCGACCGCCGACGACCGCATCACCGAGCCCCCACGCCGCGTTGACCACCAGTTCACCGCGCGCGCCGGTGAGCGGGTTCGCGGTGAACAGCACCCCGGCGGCGTCGGCAAGCACGAGCCGCTGCACGACGACGGCCAACGCCACCTCGTCGTGCGCGAAACCGGTGCGGGTCCGGTAGTCGATCGCCCGCGCGGTCCACGACGACGCCCAGCAACGCCGGACCGCGTCGAGCAGCGCGTCGACACCGGTGACGTTGAGGAAGCTGTCGTGCTGCCCCGCGAAGGACGCCCCCGGCAGGTCCTCGGCGGTCGCCGACGACCGCACCGCCACCGGCCCCTCCGACAACGCCCGGTAGGCGTCCGCGACGGCCTCGGCGACCCGCTGAGGCACCGGGCGGCGGGCGAACGCGGCGGCGATCACGTTCGCCGGGTCCGTCGTGAGCAGCGCGGCCCGGATCTCCTCGCCCAGGCCGTCGACCGAGACGAAGTCGCGGTAGGCACGGGTCGTGACGTGGAACCCGGCGGGCACCGGCAGCCCGGCCCGCGCCAGCCGGGCCAGCGACTCGCCCTTCCCGCCCACGGCGGCGAGGTCGGCTCCGACGTCGTCGAGCGGCAGGACCAGCGCGTTGTCGTCCACCCGACCATCGTCGCAAGATCGGGTCCGGCCTGTCCGGGGTTCGCGCGACGACCACCTGGTCGCGTGCGGTGACAATGACCGGTATGGACGCCGACGACGTGCCCACCAGGGTGCTGCTGGTGGAGGACGAGCCCGAGCTGGCCGCGATGCTGGCGCGGCTGCTGGCCGAGGAGGGGTACTCGGTCGACGTCGCGGAGGACGGCCAGCGCGGACTGCACCTGGGCCTCACCCGCTCGTACGGCGTGGTCGTGCTCGACCGGGGCCTGCCCGCCGTCGAGGGGCTCGACCTGCTCGCCCGCTGGCGGGGACGGGGCGTGACCACGCCGGTGCTGGTGCTCTCGGCGCTGGGCAATCCGGCCGACCGGGTCGCCGGGCTCGACGCGGGAGCCGAGGACTACCTGGGCAAGCCGTTCGACGTCGACGAGCTGCTGGCCCGGCTGCGCGCCCTGCGCCGCAGGCACCTCGACACCGCCCGAACCCTCCCGCTGCCGGGTGGGTCGCTGGACGTCGACGGCAGGGAGGCCACCGTCGGCGACCGGGTGGTGTCGCTGTCCGAACGCGAGTGCGCGCTGCTGAGCACCCTGGCGACGCGGCCGACGCGCGTGTTCACGCGGGACGACCTGCGGAGCCTCGTGTTCGAGGACGCCCAACCCGAGGTCGTCGAGAGCTACGTGCACTACCTGCGCCGCAAGCTCGGACCCGACGTCGTGGCGACGGTCCGCGGTCGCGGCTACCGGCTCGGTCGAGCCGAGTGAGGTCCGCCGACGACGTCCTGCTGCGCCGCACGGCGTTCCGCGTGGCCGCGCAGACGACCGTGGCCGTCGCGGTCGCGGTGCTCGTGCTCGGTGCCATCGCCCTGCTGGTGGTGCTCCACGACCAGCACGTCGACGACGACGCGCTGATCGCGGGCGCCGTCGCCAAGGCGGACGACGTCGTCGACCCGCCTGCCGGGACGTGGCTCGTGATCCTGCGCGCGGGGGTCGTGACCGCGACTCCGGGAACCCCCTCGGGAGCCTCCGACGAGGTGGCGCTGGAGGGCAGCGCGGCCGACCGGACCTCGACGACCGCGGACCGCCGGTCGAACGGCCGCGAGTACCGCGTGCACACCGAGCCCCTGGACGACGGCGCCGTCCAGGTCGTCCTCGACCTCACCCGCGACCACCTCCAACGCGCCCGGCTCCTCAAGGCCCTCGCCCTCGTGGGAGGTCTCGGACTGCTCCCCGCCGCGGGGATCGGGGCCTGGCTGGGACGCCGCGCGGTGGTGCCCATGGCGGGCGCGCTGGCCCGCCAGCGCCGGTTCGTCGCCGACGCGGGGCACGAGCTGCGCACCCCCGTCACCCTGCTCAGCACGAGGGCGCAGCTGGTCCGGCGCGCCCTGCGCTCGGGCGCGGACGTGACGTCCGACGTGGACGGGCTCGTCCGCGACGCCGATCGCCTCGCCGCCGTCCTCGACGACCTGCTGCTCGCCGCGGACCCCAGGGAGCACCCGGCCACCGAGGTCGTCGACCTCGACACCGTGGTCGGCGGGGCCGTGGAGGCCATCGACGGCGAAGCCCGCGAACGCGTCGTGCGGATCACCGTCCGCTCCGCGGGACCCGCACCGGTGCTCGGCTCGCCCGCGGGCCTGGCGCGCGCGGTCACCGCCCTGCTGGACAACGCGGTCCGGCACGCGGTGGACGAGGTCGTCGTCGAGCTGCGCACCACCCGGACCACCGTCGAGTTGGACGTGGTCGACGACGGCGCGGGCATCGCCCCCGAGGTGCTGCCGACCCTGTTCGACCGCTTCGCCACGGCCCCCGACCGGCTCACCACCGGCCGCAGGCGCTACGGCCTCGGCCTGGCACTGGTCAGCGAGATCGCCACCCGGCACCACGGCGTCGTCACGGCCACCTCGACCGGGCGGGGAGCCAGGTTCCGGCTCGCGTTCCCAGGAACCTCCAAGAATCCGCCGACATCCTGATCGGGTTGACCACCACCGATCCCAAGGGACGTCATGCCCGTCTTCGTCTTCGGACTGCCCCTGCACGTGCTCGTCGTGCACGCCGTCGTCGTCCTCGTCCCGCTGGCCGTGCTGGGGACCGTCGTGGTGGCGGTCCGGCCCGCGGCCCGCCGCCGCTTCGGGTGGCTGGTGGTCGGGGTCACGGCCGCGGCCACCGCCTGCGTCCCGATCGCCACCGGCAGCGGCGAGGACCTGCGCGACAGGCTCGTGCCCACCGACCTGATCCGCGACCACGCCCACCTCGGCGACCAGCTGCTCGTCTTCGTGGCGGTCCTGTTCGCCGTCTCCACCGCTCTCGTCTGGTTCACCCGCCACGACGAGCCCGCCACTGCGAGCCGCGCGCCCAAGCCACTCGTCGTCACCCTCGCCGTGCTGACCGTGCTCTCGGCCGCCGCGTCGGGCGTGCAGGTCGTCCGCATCGGCGACTCCGGCGCCCGCGCGGCCTGGGCCGAGACGCACTACGTCGAGCCCCGCCCCGAACACCGGGGCTGACCCGTGCGCGGGGGCGGCGCACAGCGGACTCACAGGTCGCTCCTGTGCTGGACACGGGATGGGCGGCGACCGTGGCTCTCGCAGTCGAGTCGAGGGAGTGCCGATGAACCACCGGGAGAACGCGCCTGGCCGGAGGAGACCGTGAGCACCGTCCTGATGAGGCCGACCGCGGTCGGCGCGGGCTCGCGGGTCGACGCCGGTGTCCGGGTCGGCGCGGGGGTCGTGCTCTGGGCCGGGTTGCTGCTGGTCACCTACTGGTGGGTGGCGGGAGGCGGGATCGGCGACCTCACCGGGTGGGCCGACGCGCTGATGTCGCTGGGCAGGCTCACCGGGCTGGTGTCGGCCGATCTGCTGCTCGTCCAGGTGCTGCTGCTGGCGCGGCTGCCCGTGCTGGAGCGGGCGTTCGGGCAGGACCGGCTGATCGCGCTGCACCGGATCGTCGGTTTCACCTCGGTGAACCTGATGTTCGGCCACGTCGTCCTCATCACCTGGGGGTACGCGGCCGGTGAACTCGTCCGCGTGCCCGCGACGTTCTGGGACCTCACCACCGACTACCCCGCGATGCTGCTGGCGCTGGCGGGCACCGCGTGCCTGGTGATGACCGCTGTCACCAGCGTCCGGGCCGCGCGCGCCAAGCTGCGCTACGAGTCGTGGCACCTGCTGCACCTCTACGCCTACCTCGGCGTCGGGCTCGCGCTGCCGCACCAGTTGTGGACCGGCCAGGAGTTCCTGACCTCGGCCGCGGCCACCGCCTACTGGTGGTCGCTGTGGGGCGCGGCGCTCGGCGCGGTGCTGGTGTGGCGGCTCGGGATCCCGTTGTGGCGCAACGCCCGGCACCGGCTGCGCGTCACGGCCGTGGTGCCCGAGGGCGACGGCGTCGTGTCCGTGCACCTCACCGGGCGGGCGCTGGACCGGTTCCCCGCCAAGGCGGGCCAGTTCCTGCTGTGGCGGTTCCTCGACCGGCAGGGCTGGACCCGCGGTCACCCGTACTCGCTGTCGGCCGCCCCGGACGGGCGCCGGCTGCGCGTGACCGTCAAGGAGTCGGGCGACGGCAGCCGGGACGCGCGGTCGATCCGCCCCGGCACGCGGGTCCTGTTCGAGGGCCCGTTCGGCAGGCTCACCGCCAGGGCCCGCACCCGAGGGGGAGTGGTGCTGATCGGCGCGGGCGTCGGGATCGCGCCGCTGCGCGCGTTGGCCGCGGGACTCGACTACGGCCCAGGGGAGGCGGTCCTGTTGCACCGGTTCACCCACCAGCCGCTCTTCGCGGACGAACTGCGCCTGTTCACCGAGCAGCGGGGATTGCGGGTGGTGGACCTGCCCGGCCACCGCCGGTCCTCCCACTCGTGGCTCGGCGCGGGCATCCCCGCCGACGACGTGACGGCCCTGCGGACGTTCGTGCCCGACATCGCCGACCGCGACGTCTACGTGTGCGGGCCGGAGTTGTGGGCCGAGTCCGTGCGCCGCGCGGCCACCGGTGCGGGTGTGCGCCCGGACCGGCTGCACATCGAGAAGTTCGCGTGGTGACGGCATGAGGCGAATAGTCCTGTGGCTGCTGAGCACGATCACCGTGCTGGTGCTGCTCTTCGGCTACCGCACGTCGTTGTCGGGGCCGACGGTCGCCACCGCCGTGCGGCCGCCCACCGATCCGGGAACGGGCGGGACCACCGACTCGCGGACCGTGACCGGCCCGTCGGTCGACACGCGCTGGGGTCCGGTGCAGGTGCAGGTGACCATCAGCGGCGGCAAGGTCACGGCGATCACCGTGCCGGTGTACCCCGACGGCAACCGGAAGGACCAGGAGATCAACGCCCGCGCCCTGCCGATCCTCGTGCGGGAGGCGCTCGACGCGCAGAAGGCCGACGTCGACATGGTCAGCGGCGCGACCGTGACCAGCGAGGGGTACGTCGAGTCGTTGCAGGGCGCGCTGGACCAGGCGGGCCTGTGACCACGCGCTACGTCGACCACGTCATGGGGATGCCCATCAGCCTCGCCGTGCGCGGCAGGCACGCCGCCGACGAGCGGGCGCGCACCGCGTGGGCCGAGGTGATGGCGTCGCTGCGCTGGGTGGACCGGGTGTTCAGCACCTACCGGCCCGACTCGTTCGTGTCCCGGCTGGACCGGGGCGAGGTGGAGGTGGCCGAGTGCCCGCCCGAGGTCGCCGAGGTGCTGGCGCTGGGAGAGCTGGCCGAACGGCGGTCCGGCGGCGCGTTCCGCGTGCGCCGCGCCGGCGTCGGGCTCGATCCCAGCGGGGTGGTCAAGGGGTGGGCCGCCGAACGCGCCGCCGTCCACCTCGAAGCGTTGGAGGACACCGACTTCTGCCTCTCGGCGGGAGGAGACCTGCTGTGCCGGACCCTCGACCCGGACGCCGAGCCGTGGCGGATCGGTGTCGAGGACCCGCACGACCCGACTCGGCTGATCGCGGTCGTCCCCGTGTTCACCGGCGCGGTGGCGACCTCCGGGGCCGCCCACCGCGGTCCGCACGTCGTCGACGCCCGCAGCGGCCGCCCCCCGACGGCCGTCGCGTCGGTCACGGTGGTGACGGCGTCGTTGACCTGGGCCGACATCGACGCCACGACGGCGTACGCCCACGACCGCGACGCCGCGTCCTGGCTGAGCGGGCAACCCGGCCGCGCCGGGCTCGTGGTGTGGTCCGACTCGACGACCACCACCGTCTGACCCGCGCGGAGGTGGCAGGCTGGGCCGTCGATCCCTCGAAAGGCTGGTGGCCCGGTGACCGAGGTCGGATTGGCGACGATCGCGCGGGAGTGGGGGCGCATCGGGTGCGTCGGGTTCGGCGGGCCGCCCGCGCACATCGCGCTGCTGCGGGACCTGTGCGTGCGGCGGCGGAAGTGGTTGGACGACACGGAGTTCGAGCACGGGGTCGCGGTGACGAACCTGCTGCCCGGTCCGGCGTCGACGCAACTGGCGATCCTGTGCGCGTGGCGGCTGCGCGGCGCCGCCGGGGCGGTGGTGGGCGGGGTGTGCTTCATCGTGCCGGGGCTGGTGGTGATCCTGGCGTTGGCCGCGGTGTTCCTCGCGACGCGCCCGCCGCTGTGGGTGGTCGGCGCGGCGGCGGGCGCGGGAGCGGCGGTGCCCGCGGTCGCCGGGCACGCCGCGGCGCAGCTGGTGCCCGCGGGGTGGCGGCGGGCGGGGACGTCGACCGCCGCGCGGGCGAGGTGGGTGGGGTACCTGGTGGTCGGGGGAGTCGCCGCGGCGATCACCGGTCCGTTGTTGGTGGTGGTGCTGGTCGTGGCGGGCCTGGTGGAGGTCGCGGTGCGGGTTCCCCCGGCGCGCCGGGCGGTCGTGCTGCCGGTGGTCGTCCTGCCCGCCGCGGTGAGCGGCTTGCCCGCGGTGGCGTGGGTGGCGGCGAAGGTCGGGGCGCTGTCCTACGGCGGCGGGTTCGTGATCATCCCGTTGATGCGGCACGACGCCGTCCACACCTACGGCTGGATGACCGACGCCCAGTTCCTCGACGCGGTCGCGTTGGGGCAGGTGACGCCGGGGCCGGTGGTGCAGACCGTCGCCGTGGTCGGCTTCGCCGCCGCGGGGCTGTGGGGTGGGTTACTCGCCGCGGTGGTGGCGTTCGCGCCGTCGTTCGCGTTCGTCGTGCTGGGCGGGCCGCGGCTGGAACGGTTGCGGGACTCGCCGAAGGTCAACGCGTTCCTGACCGGAGCGGGCGCCGCCGCCATCGGCGCGATCGCCGGGTCCGCGCTGCCGCTCGCACGGTCGCTGCACGCCCCGTGGCAGTTCGCGGTGCTGGCCGTCGCGCTCGGGTGGCTGCTGGTCCTGCGCCGGGGTGTCGTCAGCGCGCTGCTGTTGGCGGGCGCGGCGGGAGCGGTGATCGCCCTGGCCGGATGACCACGCGGGCGGGGGTGGCCGGCAGGCCCTTCACGCCCTGTTCGCGTGACCGTGATTCCCCCGTTCCGGGGTGATCCGGGGTGAGCGGGTAGCGCCTGACGATCACCCGCGATGTCCTCCTTGTGGATCGACAGCGGGTTTTCCTCAGCTACTCCCGGCGGGACTTCGCGTTCGCCGAGGCCTTGGCGGCCACGTTCGAGCGGCAGGGCGGGGTCGAGCCGTGGTTCGACGCGCAGCGGCTCGATCCCGGCACGGACTGGGGCGCGACGATCGAGGCGGCCATCGACCGGACCGACGTGCTGGTGCTCGTGGCGTCCAAGACCGCGCTGGAGTCGTCCTACGTGACCGACGAGTGGCGGCGTGCGCTGGCCGCGGGCAAGACGGTCCACGTGTGCCTGGTGGGTCCGGTCGTGCTGCCGGAGGAACTGGCGGGCTGTCCGGTGCACGACCTCCGCAGCCGGTTCTGGCGGAACGCGCGGATCGTGGGCGAGCTGATCGCCGCGGGGGAGACGCCGTCCGTCTCGCGGGTGCGGCCGCCGTCGTTGTTGCCAGCACCCGTCTTCGCGCTGCTCGCCACGTGCCTGGCCATCGTGGTGGCGCTGCCGCTGGCCGTGCGGGACGCCGTGCTGCCCGGCGAGGCGGAGCGGGTGGACGTGTCGCCGCTCGCCGTCGGGTTGAGCATGGCGATGGTGGCGACGGCGGTGTCGTTGCTGGTCGTGGCGGCCCGCGTGCCCTGGCGGCGCACCAAGTCGTCCGCGATCAGCTACAACCTGGGGTTCACCGCCCTCTTCGGCTACCTCCTGCTCACCGAGGCCCTGACCGGGACGTCCCTGGTGACCACGCGGTCCGACGCGCAGGTCGGGTACGGCGTGGTCCTGCTGCTCGTCAGCGTGGTGGGCGGCGCGCTGATGACCCGGTCGCGCAGCGTCTACCTGTGGATGCCGACGGGCGAGGGCTACTACCAGGTGCGGCAGCGGATCCTCGGCCTCCCGGTGCGCAGGCGCAGGCGTGGCCGGGTGGTCAACCCGAGGTTCTCCTACCAGTGGGAGCCCTTCGCCCGTGAGCTGGCGGCGGTGGCAGGCAACGGCGCCACGGCGTTCGAGGTGCGGAGCGACGAGGGTGACGAGCGGATCGCGCGGGCGATCTCGGCCGCATGCGTGGCGGCCGGTCTGGTGGAGCGGGCCGGGCCGGACAGCTGGGTGCTGCGGCTGGTCAGCTCGAAGACCGACTACGCGCGGGTGAGCCGGGAGGTGGCGGAGCTGGGGACGAGGGTAGTCTGCGTGCTCGTCGACAGCCTGCGGCTGCCGGAGGACAGCGTCGAGCTGCGGCAGCGGCAGTGGCTGGACTTCCGCCAGCAGACACCGGAGGGCCTGTACAACCTGCTGCGGCTGATCCGGGGGCTCGGGCGCGGCGGCATGGACTCCGCGCCGATCCCGTTGGCCCCCAGCGTGTCCCGGATCCCGTTCGCGGCACAGGGTTTCGCCGTCGCGGCCCGCACGCAGCCGGTGTGCGTCGGGGCTTTCTCGCTCGGGCTGCTCGCGGCGGCGCCGTCGATGGCCGTGATCGCGGTCGGCCTGGTGTCGCTGGTCCCGATGGCGATGCTGTGGTGGTTGCTGAGGGAGACCGTCGGCCGGACGGTCACGGCCGGGCAGTTCCGCGCCGTCATCGCCCTGACCGGAGGGTCCGTGCTGCTGTGGACCGCGGCTCTGGCCGCGCTGCACCCGGCGTTGGCCCTCGCCGGTCTGCTGGAACTGGTCACGCTGGTCACGAGCTTCGCCCGGCCGCTGGGGCAGCTGCCCCGGACGTGGCTGCCGGAGTCGATGACGGGCAGCAAGGCCGCGCTGGTCCGGCCGCCGGTGTTCACCTCGGAGCTGGCCCCGGCCGCGGCGATGGTCTTCGGCCTGGCCGCGGTCCTCCCGTCCTTCCTGCCGTGACCCGCCCGACCCCGTTCGGGCGGGTCACGGGGTCAGGCGTACCGGGAGAGCCCGCGGGCCACGTCCACGGGTGAGGGCATGGCCGCGACCTCGGCGGCCATCGCCTCGACCGCCGCCGCCACGGCCTCGTCGGTGAGCAGGCGGCGCGCCTTGGCCGTGACCACCTCGGCCGTGAGGTCGGCGGCGAGCACCTGGTCGCCGAGACCCGCCGCGGTCACCACGTCGGCGTTGCTGAACTGGTCCGCGCCCTGCGGCAGGACCAGGTGCGGCACGCCGGTGGCGAACGTGCCCATCGTGGTGCCCGCGCCGCCGTGGTGCACCACGAGGTCGGTGTGCGGCAGGATGTCGGCCTGCGGCAGCCACTGCCGCACGACGACGTTGTCCGGGGTGTCGCCGATCGCCTCGGCCGCCACGCTCGGGCCCGCCGACACGAGCACCCGGACGTCCAGCGCCGCCAGGCCCGCGATGGTCGTGCGGAGCACCCCGATGTTGCCGAACGCGGTGCCCATCGTCAGGTACACCAGCGGTTTCCGGTGTTCGGGCACCCACGGCGGCAGCTCGCCCGGCTCGGAGAACGGCACCGGTCGCAGCGGGACCACCACGGTCGGCGAGACCGGGAACTCCGGGTCCTGCACGGACGGCGGGCAGATGTCGAGGTAGGGGTTGCCCAGCGGCATCAGGTCGCCGTCGGGCAGGTCGACGCCGAGGTCCGCGGCGACCTCGGCGAGGTGTGCCCGCAGGACCTCGGGCGGACCGGTGGGCCGCCACATCCGGCCGAACGAGTGGCAGACCGCGGGCACGCCCGCGACCTTCGCCGCCAGCCCCGCGCCGGGGTTGGCCAGCTCGTGCACGACCAGGTCCGGCTTGCGGTCGACGATGACCGGCGCGAGGTCCGCCGCGCACCGGCGCGGCAGGATCGAGCCGAACACCCTCGACACCCGTTCCGGTTTGAAGTCGGGCGATCTTCTGGCCGAGGGGCCCGCGTTGGCGAGTTCGAACGCCTCGAGCATGTCCATGCCGCCCGGCACGTGGTCGACCCCGTACCGGGTGATGGCGCTCGCGAACTGGGCCGTGGTCGCGAAGGTGACGTCGTGGCCCACCTCGCGGGCGGCGATCACCAGCGGTAAGAGCGGAAAGGTGTGGCCGTGGGAACCAAGGCTGGAGAAGAGGATGCGCACCCGGAAGAACGTAGCGACTTCACCCGTCCGGAATAAGCGTCCACCCGGACGCAGGGGTCTGGACCTCAGAGCCAGCCGCGGCGTTCCGCCAGGCACCCCGCCTGGAACCGGGTGGACGCGCCGAGCTCGGTCATCAGGGCCTGGATGCGGCGGAACGCGGTCCGGGTGCTCCAGCCGTTCGCGTGCGCGATCGCGGTGTCGGTCAGACCCGCCATCATCATCGCGAGCAACGACCGGGTCTCCTCGTCCTGCCGGGTGTCGCCGCCGGGTGTCGCCGCGACGGCGTCGAGCGGCACGGCCTGGGCCCACTCGCCCTCGAACAGGGCTTCCAGTGCGGTGAACAGCGGTGACCGCCGGACGAGGTAGGCGACCTGGAGGCCGCTCCTGCTGAGGTCGAACGGGATGAGGGCGTCCTGGTCGTCGCGGATGATCAGCTTGAGGGGCAGGCTCCGCCGGGTTCGGGCCAGCTCGCCGCCGCGCACGGCGGGCAGGATGTCGGTCTCCAGCTTCTCCGGCCACGTCAGCGCGTCCTGGCTGTAGATCACCCGGTGCACGACGCCGTCGTTCTGGTGCCGGGCGATCTGCGCCTGGGTGTTGCGGGCCGCGCCCTGCCCGCCGGGGCTCTCGTAGTACGGCGGGGTGTCGAACACCCGGACCTGGTGGCGCGCCTCGGATTCCAGGTGCGCCACGGCCGCGGCGATCGTCTCCCGGTCGGTCAGCTGTTCGATGACGAGCTCGGGGCTGGTCCGGTTCGCGCTGCGGTGGATCTCCGACAGCGAGTGCACCTTCGCGCGGGCCGCGCTCAGCTCCCGTTCCCGCTGCTGCACGAGCTGGTGGATCGCGATGTCCGGGGGAGCGGCGAGGTAGCGGGGCGGGCGACCGGAACGGGTCACCAGGTGCTTGGCGACCAGCGAGGAGAGGATGCGGGGCAGCGGGCCCGCCGGGACCCCCAGGTGGTCGGCGAGCGCGGCGACGGTCGATCCGGGCTGGGCGACGAGCGCCTCGTAGACCCGCTCCTCGTCAGCGGACAGCCCCAGCACGGCGAGTTCCACGCGGCAGTTCTACCCGACGTGTCGAGGTTGTGCCAAGTGGCAGTGAGCAGCCGGCGGAACCCTTGTGACCGGGGGGAGCCACCTGGCACTGTTCGGCCGATCCGGCGTGGCAGCGTGGCCCGCTCTCCCCCTGTGCAGACAAGGACTCCCGCAGTTGAGAACTCCCCGCAGTCGCCGGGCCGCGGCGGTGGTCGCGTGCCTCACGACCCTGCTCGCCTCGGTCCCCGCCACCGGGCAGGCGTCGGCCGCCCCCGCCGGGACACCGGACGCGACCGTCCCGTCGACCCGCACCGTCACGCTGATCACCGGTGACGTGGTCACCGTGCGCTCGACCGGGACGATCTCGGTCGTCGGACCGGACGGCGGGCCCGCGAACGCGCGGATCCTGGAGTCGGCGGGGGACGTGTACGTCTACCCGAACTCGGCCTTGCCCTTCGTGGCCAAGGGGAAGCTCGACCGGCGGCTGTTCGACGTCACGGACCTGATCGCCGACGGCTACGACGACGCGCACCGCGCCGACCTGCCGCTGATCGTCTCCTACGAGCCCCGGTCGGGGTTCCAGGCGACCGCCGCGCCCGAGGGGGCGACGGCGGTCCGGACCCTGGCGAGCGTCGACGGCGTCGCGGTCACCGCCGACCACGCGCGGGCACGGGACTTCTGGGCCGCCGTGACGGGCGGGACGACGTCGTTCGCGGCGGGCGGCACCCCGTCGTTCGCCAACGGCATCAAGCAGATCTGGCTCGACGGCAAGGTGTACGCGGACCTCGCCGAGTCGACCGCGCAGATCGGCGCGCCCGAGGTCTGGGCGGGCGGGGACACCGGACAGGGCGTCGACGTCGTGGTGCTGGACACGGGCGTGGACGAGACGCACCCCGACCTGGTGGGGCGGGTCGTCGAGTCCCGCAGCTTCGTCGAGGGCGAGGACGTCGCCGACCTCCACGGCCACGGGACCCACGTCGCCTCCACCATCGTCGGCTCGGGCGCCGCGTCCGGCGGTGTCGAGAAGGGCGTCGCCCCCGGCGCGCGCCTGCACGTCGGCAAGGTGCTGTCGAACTCCGGGTCCGGCAGCGACTCCGAGATCCTCGCGGGCATGGAGTGGGCGGCGGTCGACGCGCACGCGAAGGTCGTCAACCTGAGCCTGGGCACCAGGGAGCCGTCCGACGGCACTGATCCCATGTCCCAGGCGGTGAACCGGCTCAGCGCGCAGACCGGCGCGCTGTTCGTCATCGCGGCGGGCAACTCCGGCGGCGCGGGCACGGTCGGGTCGCCCGGCGCGGCCGACGCGGCCCTCACCGTGGGCGCGGTCGACGGCGGCGACCACCTCGCCGACTTCTCCAGCCAGGGCCCGCGCGTCGGCGACGGCGCGCTCAAGCCGGAGATCACCGCCCCCGGTGTCGACATCCTCGCCGCCCGGTCGCAGCGCGCCCCGGAGGGTTCGGGTTTCTACCAGTCGCTCAGCGGAACGTCGATGGCCGCGCCCCACGTGGCCGGAGCCGCCGCGCTGCTCGCCGCGAAGCACCCCGACCTCACCGGGGCCCAGCTCAAGGACCTGCTGACCAGCACCGCCAAGCGGACGCCCGAGTACAGCTCTTTCCAAGCGGGCAGCGGACGCGTGGACGCGGTCGCTTCCACCCGTGCCGGGGTCTTCGCCTCGGCCACCGCGTTCGCCGGGCAGGACGGGCCGAACGCGGTCCAACGGCCGGTGACGTACACGAACCTCGGCGCGACGCCGGTGACCCTCGCCCTGTCGCTCGCCGCGCCCGCCGGGGTCTTCCGGCTCTCGGCCGACCGCGTCACGGTGCCCGCGCACGGCACCGCCGCCGTCACCCTGACCATCGACCCGAAGGCCGCGCCCGCCGGGTCCGACGGCGTGAGCGGCCAACTCCTCGCCACCGGACCGGATGGCGTGATCCACACCGCTGTCTCGCTCGGCGCGATCAGCCACCTGATGACCATCAACGTCAAGGACGCGACCGGACAGCCGGCCAACGCGTTCGTCATCCTGCTCCGGGCGGGCGACCCGACCCCGATCCCCGTCCCGGTCGAGGGCAGCGTGAGCTTCTACCTGCCGAACGACCAGTACTCGGCCCTCGGCTACCTGGTCGTGCCCGGTGTCCACGGCCCGCGCTCGCAGGGGTTGGCGCTGCTCGGCGACCCGGACATCACCTTCGACGGGGACCGCACGGTCACCCTGGACGCCCGCCAGGTCCGGCGGGTCGACGAGACCACCCCGCAGACCGCCGTTCCGACGTACCTGCGGCTCGAGTACTCCCGCATGCTCCACGAAGACGGCCGCTGGCACGACTTCGCCTTGTCCGACACCGGCTTCGACAGCCTGTGGGCGCAGCCGCGGGGCAAGGTGGCGCACGGCGACTTCACCCTCGGCGCGCGGTGGCGCAAGGAGCAGCCCGCGCTGGCGGTGTCCGTGCGAGGCGACGACTACACCGACGTCCTGCGCCAGACGGGCGTCACGCCGTTGAAGGCCGGGGAGCGGACGCTGTCCCTCGTCTTCGGCGGCGACGGGGCGAGCTTCACGGGCGTGCGCGGCAAGGCGGTCGTCGTGCGGCGGACCGCGGCGACCACCCCGGTCGCGCTGGCGAAGGCGGCGGCCGACGCGGGAGCCGCGCTGCTGCTCGTGGCCAACGACCGGCCGGGGCGGCAGAGCCTGTTCTTCGGCGAGGACGGGGCGCACCCGAGCCCGATCGACGTCGGCCTGCTCAGCCCCGACGAGGGCGAGAAGCTCATCGCCCAGGCCCGCAAGGGCGGTGCGACGCTGCACGCCGAGTCGCACCCGACGCCGTCCTACCTCTACGACCTCATGCACACCTGGCACAACGACCTGCCGTCGAACCTCGTCGTCCAGGCCACGAAGAGGAACCTCGTCCGGATCGACCAGACGTTCGCGGGCGCTCCCGGCCGTGGCGAGGAGTGGCGGTACGACTTCCCGGCCTACTCGGAGTGGGGGATCGGCAACTACGCGCCGCTCGCCGTCGGCACCCGCCGCACGGACTGGGTGAGCACCGACGGCGCGAACCGCTGGGGCCACGAGGCCACCGACGGGGTCCTGAACTCCTGGGGAGTGCGCCGCAAGTACGCCCCCGGCACCGTCCTGACCGACGACTGGTTCACGCCCGTGCAACGCCCGTACCTCAACAACAACTACCTCGGAGCGACCCGCACGGGCGACTCGATGCGGATCGACGTGCCGGGCTACGGCAACGCCGACCACTCGGGCGCGATGCAGGACTGGCAGCACGCGAGCCAGACCACCACGCTGTTCCAGGGCGACCGGCGGGTGGCGAGCAGCACCGGCGGTCTGGTGATGAACCCGACCGTCTCCACGGCCACGCCGCAGCGGTACCGCCTGGTCGTGGAGAACCGGCGTGACGCGGCGGTCAACCGGTACTCGTCGTCCACGACGACGACGTGGGCGTTCACCTCGGCCGCGCCGAAGGTCGACGGGCAGCGGGATCTCCTGCCGCTGCTCCAGATCCGCCTCGACCTCCGGCCGGACGAGTCCGGGACGGTGTCCCGCGACACCGCGTTCGGCGTCACCGTCGAGCAGCGCGCGCCCGTCTCGGTCGGCCTGACCGACGTTGCGGTCGCGGGCGGCGGCAAGCCGGGGACTCCACGGGTCGACGTGTCCTACGACGACGGTGCCACGTGGAAGAAGCTGAACGCCGACCACCGGGGCGGCTTCCGGCTCGACGCGCCGCGGAAGGCGGCCTTCGCCTCGCTGCGGGTGACCGGGACCGACTCGGCCGGGAACTCGGTGGAGCAGACGGTGATCCGCGCGGTCGGCCTCCGCTGACCCTGGGGTGCGGCCCGTCCCCGGACGGGCCGCACCTGGTCAGGCCACTCGAAGCGTCGCGATCTCCCACGGTCGCAGCGACAGCGTCAGAGCGCCGTCCGCCACCGGGACCTCCTCGCCGGGCCGACCCAGCAGGTCGACCCGGCGGGCGGCGGTGAACGGGCCGCGCACCACGGCGGTCGCCGGGTCGGGGGACTGGGCGACCACCCGCAGTTCCAGCGCGCCCTCGCGGCGGCGGAGGCTCGTCAGCACCGCGCCCTCGACGGACAGGCCCGTGGCGGTGGCGAGCGCCGTGTCGGGGTCGCCCTCGCCGAGCGCCGGGTGCAAAGGGTGGCGATAGCGTTCGGCGTGGGCCAGGAGTGCCGCGTCCTGCCAGTCGCCCGCGTGCGGCTGGACGGCGAACCGCACGGTCGTGACGCCGATCTGCTGGGCCAGGGGCGTCGGGATCTGCGGGCCCGCGGGCTCCTCGCGGTACGGGTGCACGTTGCGGCTCAGCTGGCCGCTGGTCCGCAGCACGGTCACCGCGAGGGCGTCGTCCAGCAGTTCGTACTCGCACGCCTGCGTGAGCAGCACGCCCGCGCCGCCCGCGTCCACGAAACCGTGGGCCGGGAACGTCGGCACGGGGTGCTCGCTGAACCCGCCCTCGGCCGTCCGCCCGCGTTCGACGACCGCGAACTGCCCCTCCGCGTGCGAGGTCGTGGCCGGCCGGGCCAGCGGGATGTGACAGCGCACCCGGTGGTCGCGCGACCGGTTGTCGATGGTGAGCTCCAGGCGTGCGAACGGTTCGCCCGCGCGGAGTTCGACGTCCATCCGCACCGTGCCGGTGGCACAGGCCGTGGTGCGGCTGTCCGCGTCCCAGTCCACGGCTTCCGGCCACGAGTAGGTGCGGGTGACCGACACCGTGGAGCGCAGCGGCCCGGACAGACCGGGCTCGACCACGACGAGGTCCGGTTCGGTGACCAGGGTGTTCCGCCACGGCGGCGCGTGGTTGTAGAGGTCGCCCCGGTCGCCGCCGTCCACGATCGCGCCGACGCCGTCGAGCACCGTGCCGTCGGCGGAGGTGAGCCGGAGCGTGCCGTCGTCGCGCACCTCCACCGTCACCAGGCCGTTCGACAACGAGCCCTCCGTCGGGGCGTCGGCCCGCACGACGCGCGCGGACGTCCAGCCCAGCGGGGGCACGTCGACCAGGCCCGTCACCACGGCGCGGGTGGCCTGGGTGATGCGGATCGTCCACGACCCGGTCCGGTCCACGATCGCCGCCCGTACCGCCTCGACGTCGAACGGGGCCTCGCCGCCGTGCCGCGCGACCCCGAACTCCAGCACGCGGGCCTCGGGATCGCAGCGCCAGCCGGTGACCTCCTGGCCGAACAGCTCACGGCCGTGGACGCGCGGCAGGAACAGCGGGAGGTCCTCGCCGGTCGCGGTCTCCTCGTGCAGCACCGGGTCGGTGCGCGACTCGACCTGCGCGGGCAGGAGCGTGCCGTCCGGCAGCTCCACCGCCACCGAAGGCCAGTCGTGCGGCACCTCCACCTCCACCGTCACGAGGTCGCGCCGCCGTGCGGGACTCGGGTTCACCGCGAGGAAGGCGTCGCGGGGCACCGACCGCGCCAGCCGGCCGACGACCCGGTCGCGCACGGCCTGCCCGAGGTGCGCGGCCTCGCTGATCCGGGCGAACACCTGGGTCGCCGTGTCGTCCACGCCGCAGCCGGTCACCGAGTCGTGGCCGGACGCGTCGACCAGCCGCCACCACGCCAGGTCCAGGAACCGCGCGGGCCACTCGGCCGACCACAGCGCGGCGAACGGCTCGGCGTAGCGCTCGACGAGCCGTTCCGCCTCGGCCATCACCTGCTTGAGGTGCGGGCGGATGGACAGCACGCCGGGCAGGATGTTCGCGGCGGCGTGGCTGCGCAGCTCCCCGGAGACCACCGACGTCGGCTCGCTCGCGGCGACGGCCGCGATGTAGTCGCCGAGCGTCGAGACGCGGACGGCGACCTCGGTGGGATCGAGGTCCGCCACCAGTTTCACCAGCGACCCGACCGGCGCGGAGTGGTCCGTGCCGTACATCGCGAGCACCGGGTCGTCGCCGAACCGCCCGCGCTCGCGGTGGCCCAGCGCCGTCATCCGCTCGGCGAAGAAACCGGGATCGGACAGCACGTACGCGGCGTTGCCGTAGCCGTGCGCCAGGTACTCGGTGCGCACGGAACTGCCGTCCGGCGCGGTCCAGCGGAACGCGTGACCCTCCACGCCGGACGGGACACCGCGCCACAGGCACGCGTGCTCGAAGCCCGCGCCCTTGAGGATCTGCGGCATCTGCGCGCAGTGGCCGAACTCGTCGGGGAGGTAGCCCACGCGCATCGCGCCGCCCAGGTCCTCCGCCCGCGCCCAGCCGATCTCCAGGTTGCGCACGATGTTCTCGCCCGACACCAGGAACTCGTCCAGGAGGATCTGCCACGGTCCGACCGCGAGCCTGCCCGCCGCGACCAGCGCGGCCACCCGGTCCCGGTGCTCCGGCCGCACCTCCAGGTAGTCGTCCACCGCCGCCATCTGGCCGTCGAGCGTGAAGCGGAAGCGCTCGTCGGCCTCCGCGCGGTCGAGCACCTCGTCGAGCAGGTCGACCAGGCGCAGGCGGAACCGCTGGAACGGCTCGTACCACTCGCGGTCCCAGTGCGTGTGCGGGACCAGGCGGACTTCGGGGACACCGGCCATCGTGCGGGACTCCTCGGGATCAGGGCAGGACGGTGAAGGTGAGCGAGAAGCTCGCCTTCCGGGCGCGCAACCGGTACCGCGGCAGCACGCCGGGACCGCACGACGCGGTGCCGAGGCCGTGCTGGGCGAGGTCGAGGGTGAGGTGCACGAACTCGTCGGGTTCGAGGTCCGTGGTGTGCCGGGCGGCGTCGAGGTGCTCGGTGGTCCAGCGGCGGGCGGTGAAGTCGACCACCGGCTCGCCGTCGACCCGGATCCCGCGGTCGCCCGAGGACAGCTCCACCCAGCGCGCGTCGACGCGGTTGCCGTTCTCATGCGGGAAGACGTACGGCGTCTGCAGGTCGTCCACAGTGGACGAGAAGCGTCCGACGCGGGCCGCCTGACGGCTGTCGGCGTACGCCTCGCCCGGCCCGCCGCCGAACCACTCGACGGCGTCCAGGTCGCCCGGCAGCGCCATCCGCAGCCCCAGCCGCGGCAGGGTGCACGGCCACTCGCCGTCGGGCGTCACGTCCACGCGCAGCCGAAGCCGGTCGCCGTCGGAGGTCCAGTGGTAGTCGGCGAGCATCCCGAAACCGCGGGCGGGCGGGGCCACGCGGGTGCGCACGACGATCGACGTCTCCCCGACCTCCACGTCGGCCACGCGGTGCTGGAGCCGGTGCAGCCCGGCGTCCGCCCACGCGGTGGCCTCGGGGGAGCCGGAGCCCCGGTCGTTGTCCGTCGTGGCCCGCCACAGGTCCAGGCGCGGACCCCGCACCGGCAGGTCGCCCACCGCGGTGAGCAGGCCGGTGGCCGGGTCGAACGCGCCCCGCCCGAGCGTGAGCGTCCCCGCGGTGGCGACGACCTTCGCGGTGGCCGCGAGCGGCGTGCCCGCGACGGCCTCCACGACGGTGATCTGCCCCCACGCCACCACGTGTCCGGCGCTCGCCCACGCCGTGTCGTCGGCGAGCACGGCCCGCACGGTCAGCAGGCCTTCGCCGCTCGCGCGCGGCACCTCGGGCAGCGCCACGTCGACGTGCTCACCCGGCCCGATCGGCGGCACGGTCAGCTCACCCGATGCCAGCTCCACGCCGTCGTCCTCGTACACCCACGAGAACCGCAGGTGCTCCGAGGACGTGTGGTCGTAGTAGCTCGTGACGCGGACGCCGTGCGCGGTGCCGGTGATCCGCACGGGCTCGAACACCTTCGCGAACTCCAGCAGCCCCGGCGACGGCGTGCGGTCGGGGAACACGAGGCCGTCGATGACGAAGTTGCCGTCGTGCAGGGGTTCGTCGAAGTCGCCGCCGTAGGCGAAGTAAGCGCGGCCGTCGGCCTCCCGCCGCACGAGGCCGTGGTCGATCCACTCCCAGACGAACCCGCCCTGCACGTTCGGGTAGCGCTCGAACAGCTCGCGGTACTCCAGCAGGCCCCCCGGCCCGTTGCCCATCGCGTGGGCGAACTCGCACAGCACGAACGGCAGGTCCCGGCGGACCTCGTTGGCGTCCTCGCGGCGGCCGATCCGGTCGACCTCCTCGTGGGAGGCGTACATGCGGCTGTGCACGTCGACGTACTCGCACTCCGCGTCGCCCTCGTAGTGCACCGGCCGGGACGGGTCGCGCCGCCGTGTCCAGTCCGCCATCGCGGCGAGGTTGCGCCCGGTGTGGGCCTCGTTGCCGAGCGACCACAGCACGATCGACGGGTGGTTCTTGTCCCGCTCCACGGTGCGGCGCATACGGTTGAGGTAGGCGTCGGCCCAGCGCGGGTCGTCGCTGGGGTTGCCCGCCCAGCCCAGCTCGGTGAACCCGTGCGTCTCCAGGTCGCACTCGTCCACCACCCACAGGCCGTGGGTGTCGCACAGGTCCAGGAAGTGGGGGTCGGGCGGGTAGTGGCTGGTGCGCACGGCGTTCACGTTGTGGCGCTTCATGAGTTCGACGTCGGCGAGCGCGAACTCCCGCGGCACCGCGCGGCCGGACTCGGGGTGGTGCTCGTGCCGGTTCACGCCGCGGAACACCACCCGAGCGCCGTTGACCAGCAGCACCCCGTCCTCGATCGACACCGTGCGGAACCCGATCCGCACCGGCACGCGCTCGGTCGCCGTGTGCACCTCGCCGTGGTAGAGCCGGGGGCGTTCCGCGCTCCACGGCTCCACCGGGACCCGGATCGCCTGCCCCGCCGGGACGTCGTGGACGCCCAGCTCCGGCACGGTGACCAGCACGTCGCCCGGCGCGGTCACGGACAGCGTGCCGAAGCCCGTGGTGTGGTCGTAGTCGGCGTGGATCTGGTAGTCCGCGACACCGCCGCGCGGCCGCGACAGCAGCGTCACCGAGCGGAAGAGGCCGGACAGCCACCACATGTCCTGGTCCTCCAGGTACGAGCCGGAGGACCACTGGAGCACCCGGACCACGAGGACGTTGCCACGCGGGCGGAGCAGGTGGCCGACCTCGAACTCGGTCGGCAGCCTGCTGCCGCGGGTGACGCCGATCTCCGTGCCGTTGAGCCAGATCCGGCCGCACGAGTCGACGCCGTCGAACCGCAGCGCGGACGGCTCGTCCGGCCAGTCCTCGGGCAGGTCGAACGCGAGCCGGTGGTCGCCGGTCGGGTTCTCCGACGGGACCAGCGGCGGCCGCACGGGGAACGGGTACCGCACGTTGGTGTACGCGGGCGACCCGTGCCCCTGGAGCTGCCAGTGACCCGGCACGGTGATGGTGTCCCAGCCGGTGTCGTCGAAGTCGACGGCCCCGACGTCCTCCGGGGCCGCGGCGACCGACGGCGAGAGCCGGAAGCGCCACGTCCCGTCCAGGCTCAGCGACGCCGCGTCCGAGGTGAACGCGGCGCGCGGGGGCAGCGCGCCGGTGCCGGGGGCCAGGTCCTCGACGTACGGGGGTGGTGGCATGTGCTTCGACGAACCCTTCGGAGTGTCAGCCCTTGACGGCGCCTGCGGCGACGTTGCGGATGAAGTGGCGGGAACCGATGAGGAACACGACGATCAGCGGCACGATCGCGACGAGCGTGCCCGCCATGACGATCGCGTAGTCCTTGAGGTAGGCGCCGTTCAGCATCGACAGGGCGACCTGGAGCGTCACGTGGTTCGAGTCGATGAGCACGACCAGCGGCCAGAGGTAGTCGTTCCAGGTGTTGACGAACGTGAAGATGCCGAGGAAGGCGAGCGCGGGCCGCAGCACCGGAAGCCCGATCAGGAGGTAGGTGCGGAAGAAGCCCGCGCCGTCGACCCGCGCGGCCTCCAGCAGCTCGTCCGGGATCGCGCCCTTCGCGTACTGGCGCATCCAGAAGATGCCGAAGGCGTTGGCGGCGGCCGGAATGATCAACGCCTTGAGGTCCCCGACCCAGCCGATCTTGGCCATCAGGGTGAACTGGGGGATGGCCGCGAGCTGCGTCGGCACGACGAACGTCGCCAGCAGGACGCCGAAGAGGACGTTGCTGCCGGGGAAGTCGTACTTGGCGAACGTGAAGGCGGCCAGGGAGTCGAAGAACAGCACCAGCAGCGTGGTGGCGACCGCGACGACGAGCGTGTTCAGCACCGACCCGAACAGGTCGACCTTCGAGAAGACCTCGCGGAGGTTGTCGAACAGCTTGCCGCCGATGGCGAAGTTCGGCGGCACGGAGAAGATGTCCGCCGTGGTGTTCGAGGCCATCACCACGAGCTGGTAGTACGGGAAGAGCGTGATGAGCGCTCCCACGACGAGCGCGCCGTAGGTGAGGACGGCGCCGGGCTTCGCTGTCACCGGCCCGCTCCCTTCGTGTCGGGGGCGCCGCGCTCCGGCCGTTGCACGAGCCGCCAGTTGAGGACCGAGAACACGACGACGACCACGAAGATGCCCCACGCGATGGCCGCGCCGTAGCCGAAGTCGTTGTCCGCGAACGCGGTGTTGTAGAAGTAGAGGACCATCGTCAGACCGCCGCCGTCCGCGCCGCCGCGGTTGCCCAGCAGCACCTGGGACTCGGTGAAGATCTGCAGGCCGCCGATCGCGGACATCACGACCGAGAACAGGACCATCGGGCGCATCAGCGGCAGCGTGACGCGGAAGAACGTCTGCACGGGCCCCGCGCCGTCGAGCTTGGCCGCCTCGAACACCTCCTGCGGCAACGCCTGGAGCCCGGCGAGGAAGATGATCGCGTTGTAGCCGGTCCACCGCCAGATGATCATGATCGAGAGGGCGGAGCGGATCGCCCACGGGTCGTTGAGCCACTGCACGGGGTCCACGCCGACGAGGCCGAGGAACCAGTTGAGCACGCCGAACTCGTTGGAGAAGAACGAGCCGAACACCAGCGACATCGCGACGATCGACGTGACGTTCGGCAGGAAGTACGCGACGCGCAGCACGCCCTTGTGCCGCACCGACGAGTTGAGGCCGAGCGCGACGAGCATCGCCAGCACCAGCATCGGGATCGTCGACATCACCCAGATCAGCAGGGTGTTGCCGATCGAGTCCCAGAACACCGAGTCGGAGAGCAGGAACGCGAAGTTCTCCAGCCCCACGAACTTCATCGGGCCGACGCCGTCCCAGCGCTGCAACGACAGGAACAGCGAGTACAGCACGGGGTAGAGCCCGAAGACGGCGAAGAGGACGAAGAACGGCGCGATGGCCAGGTACTGCGGGAGGTAGCGCCACCTCTTGCGGCTGCCCGCGTTCACCCGCCGTTGCGGGGCGGGCGCCTCCCGGCTCGTGGTGGGGATCGTGGCGGTCACGCGAGCACCCCCTGGCGGCGCAGCAGGCGTTCGACGAGCCGGTTGGCGTCGTCCCAGGCGCGGTCCGGGTCCTTGCCCGCGGACTCGACGTTGGTCAGCTCGTCGGTGTAGGTGTCGCTGATGGTGATGTCGTACGGCGAGAAGTAGACCGCCGGGACCTCCTTGGCCACCGCGCCGAACACGGACATCGTGGACTGCCCGCCGAAGAACTCCTCGGGCTGGAGGAGTTGGGGGTCGTCGTAGACGGCGGGGCTGGAGGGGAAGAGGCCGAGTTCGAGGTAGGTGCGCGGCTGGTTCTCCGGTCCGAGGATCCACTTCACGACCTCGTACGCGCCCTGCGGATCGGGGCAGTACCTGGTGATCGCGAGGAACGAGCCGCCCTGGTTGCCCGGCCCGCCGGGAGGGCGGCACAGGTGCCAGTTGCCGGACGTGTTGGGCGCGGCCTGCTTGAGCGACCCGGTGATCCAGGAGGCGCTGACGAAGCTCAGCTCCTTGCCGGTGCTCCACGCGGCGTTGCGGTCGATCGAGTCGCCCGACGAGCTGGCGTTGCCCGCGTACCCGGCCGTGAGGCCCATCCGGAACGCCTGGACCGCGCGGTCCCACGCCCGCCGCACCTGCGACTGGTCGGACAGGTACCGGTTCTGCTTGTCCAGGTACTTCTTCGACTCCTGCGCCAGCGAGTAGGTGAACACCGTCTTGGTGTCGGTGATCATGTAACGGCCGGGCAGCTTCTCCTGCGCCCGCTTGCCGAACTCGAAGTAGTCGTCCCAGGTGGACACTGCGGCGGCGACCTCGTCCGGCTCGCTCGGCAACCCGGCCTCGCGGAACAGGTCGTGCCGGTAGTACAGCGCCGCGGGTCCGATGTCGATCGGGAAGCCGAGCTGGACGCCGCCCGGCGTGCGGCCCGCCTGCCACTTCCAGTCCAGGTACCGGTCCTGGTCCTGCTGCGCGCCGACGCTGTTGAGGTCGACGAACCGGTCGGCGGCGGCGAAGTAGGTCGAGATGTCGTCGCCGATCATGGTGATGTCGGGCAGGTACGCCTCACCGGACAGCGCGGCCAGCAGCCGCTGCTTCAGCTCGCCGCTGACCTTGGACGGGACGAGGTGCCGTTCGGGGAAGCGGGCGACCGCCTCGCCGAGCACCTTCTCCGACAGCCCGTTGGACGAGTACCAGAGCGTGAGCTTGCCGGGGTTGGCCGTGGTGGGGCTGGTGCACGCTCCCACCCCGAGCGCGGTCGCGCCCAGCGCGGCCGTCACGGCGAGGAAGCTGCGTCGAGTCAACGTCATCGGGGACCCTCCGTGCAGGTCCGTGAACGCTCCCGTGAGCGTTCACGGCGTGCTCAGGAGCATGCGGCGAACGGGTGATTCCTGTCAAGGGGAGTCAGGCCGATTCGCGCACGAGCAGCGCCGCGTGCAGCACGAGGTCCTCGGCCGTCCCGCCGTCGATCAGGCGTCCGACCTGCTCTATCGCGCTCGCGCCGATCTCCTTGGTGTCGAGCGCGACGGTCGTGAGCGCGGGGTCCACGACGGTGCCGAGCTGGAGCCCGTCGAACCCGATCACGGCCAGGTCGGCGGGCACGGCCAGCCCGCGCTTGCGAGCCGACCGCAGGGCCCCGATGGCGATGATGTCGTTGAACGTGAAGACCGCCGTCACGCCGGGCTCACGGTCCAGGAGCCCGGTCAGTGCCACCGCGCCGCCGTCGACCGACTGCACCGCGGGCGCGACCGCGTCCGCGGCCAGGCCGTGGGCCTCCATCGCGGCGGCGAACCACTCGCGCCGGACGCTGGGCTCGGCGCGGCCCGCGTGGTCCAGCATCCCGATCCGCCGGTGGCCCGCCGCCACGAGGTGGTCGATCGCCTGCCGCACGCCGAGAGCGCCGTCGATGCTGATGGAGCCGAACCGGGCGATCCGGTGCTCACGCCCTATGAGCACGACCGGCATGCCCGCCGTGTGCTTGTCCAGTTCGGCCTCGGTGAGGCTGAAGTACCCGACCACCGCGTCCACCTGCGCGCCGATCGCCTCCAGCGTGCCGCGCTCCTCGTCGACGCTGTCGGCCGTGTCGTACACCACCACGTGCCACCCTCGACCGCGCGCGGCCTCCAGCGCCGCGGCCGCGACCTCGGTGAAGAACGGGTTCAGCAGGTCGGGGATCACCAGCCCGATGGTGGTGGTGTCCTGCCGCACGAGTCCCCTGGCGAACCGGCTGGGCCGGTACCCGAGCTCGCGGGCCGCGTCGAGGACGCGCTGCTTGGTGGCGCCGTCGATCTCGCCCTTGTCGTTGAGCGCCCGCGACACCGTCTGCCGCGACACCCCGGCGACCCGCGCGACGTCGTTGATCGTCACCCGCTTCGTCTCCGACGCCACCGTGATCGCCTCCCTTTGGGGCGAGTATGCCCGGCGGGGATCCGATCGGCGTGCGCGAGGGGTGATCGTCACGGGCCCGGTTCGGCCGCCTCCGGTACGCGGGGGAGCAGCAGGCCCTTCGGCGGCGTCGTCCACTCGTCGAACACGGGTGGGGTGGTGTAGTGGTCGGTGTCCACTTCGGAGAGGTCGACCTCGCCGCCGGTGAACTTCGCGCCGCGGAAGGACACCGCGGCCCCGGTGAACTCCGCGCCCTCGAAGCGGACGCGGCCGCCGCTGAACTCGGCGCCCGCGAAGCTCACCTCGCCACCGGTGAACTCCGCACCGCCGAACCAGACCTCGCCGCCGCTGACCCGCATCCCGTCGAACGCCGTCCGCCCGCCGGGGAAGCGGGCCAGGCTGAGCAGGAGCCTCCCGCCGGTCACCTCGATGTCCGCGAAGTCCGCCGCGCGCAACACGGCCCGGACCAGGTTGAACTCGTGGCCGTGCCAGCCGACCGGCGCGCCGGGGCGGAGGTGGCCGCTGATCACGCTGGTGATCGAGAGCCGCACCTCGGTCTCCTCGTCGTGCTGCCAGTGCGACGCCAGGTCGGGCTCGTACGGGATGCGCAGGTACGCGCACAGCACGTCGATGCACACCTGCCGCTGCTCGGGCCACTCGTCGGCGAGGCTCGCCATGGCGTAGACGCCCGCGAGCCGGACGGTCGGCACCTCGTGGCCGATCTGGGCGCACGCGCTCGCGAAGCGCTCGTTCAGGACCTTGACGTGCGCGCGGGCCTCGGCCACCTCGCCGATCCGCTGCTTGCGGTAGGCGACCACCAGCGCCACGACCCCGCCGACCCCCGCGACCACCGACAACGCGATCTTGACGATGTTCAGCCTGGTGTCCGTGCTCGGTGCGGCGGGCAGGCCCAGTCCCAGCCACAGCAGCGCGGCCGCGGCGGCGAACACGCCGAGTCCGATCAGGACCACCGCGACCACGTGCGTCCTGATCGGCCACAGCTCGGAGGTCTTGGCACGGGTGGGGTTCGTCGGAGCCACGGGCGGAATCCTAGGACGCCACGCGTGCCTCGCGGGGCCGTTCCGGACCGGATGCCGGCATCGTGGAGCCGTGAGCGACGAACGGGCGTTGGTGCTGGGCGGCGGTGGGGTCACCGGGATCGCCTGGGAGATCGGGCTGGTGCACGGGCTGGCCCGCGCGGGCGTGGACCTGAGCGGCGCGGACCTGCTGGTCGGGACGTCGGCGGGGTCCGTCGTCGCGGCGCAGTTGGCGAGCGGCGTGCCCCTGGAGGAGCTGTACGCGGGGCAGTTGCGCGCGCCGGAGGGCGAGATCCCCGCGCGGCTCGGTTACGGCACGGTGCTGCGGTACTTCGCGGCGTTCGCGCTGCCGGGGACCGCGGAGCGCAAACGGGCCCGCCTCGGCCAGGCGGCGTTGCGCGCTCGAACGGTGTCCGAGGCGGAGCGGCGGGCGGTGTTCCAGGGCAGGCTCGCCGAGCGCGGGTGGCCGGAACGCCCGCTGCGCGTCACGGCCGTGAACGCCGAGGACGGGTCGTTCGCGGTGTTCGACCGGGACAGCGGAGCGCCGTTCCTCGACGCCGTGGCCGCGAGCTGCGCGGTGCCGCTGGTGTGGCCGCCCGTGACCATCGACGGCCACCGCTACATGGACGGCGGCATGCGGTCCGTCGCCAACGTCGACCTCGCAGCGGGCTACCAGCGGGTCGTGGTCCTCGCACCGGTCACGAACGCGTTCAGCCGGGCGGGCCGCCCGAGCGCGCAGCTCGCCGCGCTGGACGCGCGGTCGATCCTGCTGAGCCCGGACGACGCGGCGCGGAAGGCCATCGGCCGCAACGTCCTCGACCCCGCTCGCCGGGCCGTCGCCGCCGAAGCGGGCTTGGCGCAGGGAACGGCGGTCGCGGACGCCGTGCGAGCCGTGTGGAGCTGACGGCCCCGACCGGGTCGGGGCCGTCGTCGGCCTAGGTCACGCCTGGGCGAGGGCGCGCACGCGGCGCAGGACCTCGTCCGTGCCGAGGGCGCGGGCCACCGCGTAGAGGTCCGGGCTCTGGGTGGAGCCGGTCAGGGCGACGCGGATCAGCTGCGACGCCTCGCGGATCGAGCCGGGGAACGCGTCGGGGTTCTTCTTGAACTCCTTGGCGTTCGGCGCGAAGCCGTGGCGCGCGGCCAGCTCGCGGATCTGGCCGAACCACTCCTGCTGGTCCGAGAACTCCTGGTAGCCCTCGGCGAAGTCCGAGGCGAACACCGACACGAGCTTCGGGTCGAGACCGCCGAGCCGCTCGTCGGCCGGGTCGTCCACGAGCGCGAACACCGACGTGAAGAAGAACCCGTACGCGGGCCGGAAGTCCGACCACATGCGCAGGTCCTTGCGCGGGTTGTCCACGCCCACCCGCTCGACGTCCAGCGCCCGCAGCGCCATGGCGCGCTCGGTCTCGAGCACCCCGACCAGCTCGGGGTCGTGGACGGCCGCCCACGCCGAGACGGCGGTGACGATGTCCTCGCCGGACAGCGTGGCGATGAGGTTCGCGCTGATGTCCGCGAGCTTGACCAGGTCGACGAGCGGACCGGCCACCCCGCACTCGGACAGCACGATCGGCTCCGCCAGCGCCTGCTCGAGCGGCAGCTCGGCGAGCCTGCCGTTGGCCAGGCCGCGCAGGTAGTACCGCACCGCGTCGGCCGGGTAGCCCGCCTGCACGTAGAAGTCGACCGCCGCCTCAGGGTCCTTGCGCTTGGACAGCTTGCGGCGGCTCTTGCCCTCCTGCTTCATCAGCGGCGCGATGTGGGCGTACTCGACCTGCTCGAAGCCGAGCGCGGCGAACAGCTGGAGGTGCAGCGGCACCGAGGAGATCCACTCGTCGCCGCGGATGACCAGGTTCACCCGCATCAGGTGGTCGTCGACCGCGTGGGCGAAGTGGTACGTCGGCAGGCGCAGGTCCTGGTCCGACGACTTGAGGATCACCGTGTCGTTGACGTTGGCGTCGTGCTCCAGCTCGCCGCGGATCGCGTCGGTGAACCTCACGCGCTCGCCGGGGACGGCGGGGGAGCGGAAGCGCACCACGTACGGCTCGCCCGCGGCCAGGCGTGCCGCGACGTCCTCGTCGGACGCCTCGCGCCACGTCGCCCAGCGGCCGTAGTAGCCGGTCGGGAGCTTGGCCGCGCGCTGGCGGGCGGTGATGTCGTCCAGCTCGTCCTTCGTGGCGAAGCACGGGTAGGCCTTGCCGTCGCGCATCAGCTCGCGCACGTACGACCAGTAGATCTCCGCGCGCTGCGACTGGAGGTACGGCCCGTACGCGCCGCGGCCGTCGGCCTCGTCGGGGTGGACGCCGAAGTGGTCGAACGCGCGGTCGAACTGCTCCACCGCGCCCTCGACCTCGCGGGAGCGGTCGGTGTCCTCGACGCGCAGCAGGTAGACGCCGCCGGAGTGGTGGGCGACGTCGCGGTCGATCATGCCCGCGTAGATGCCGCCGATGTGGATGAAACCGGTCGGGCTGGGGCCCAGCCGGGTGACCTTCGCGCCCTCGGGGAGCTGTCGCTGAGGGTACTGCTGCTCCCAGTGCTCCGGGTCGGGCAGATCGGACGGGAACAGAGCGTCGACAGCGGCTCGATCGAGCATCAGCGGAAATCTCCAAACACCGGGAAAGGACGGTTGAGGTTAGCAACCCGTCCGCGCGGTGCGATCGTTGTCGACGCCCGACGCGCGCGACCCGACCTCGAAGGACCGGAATGCCCACCCTCTCCGTGATCACCGCCGCCTACGGCTCCAACGCGGCCCGCTACCTGCCTGAGGCCGCCGAGGGCGTCCGCGCGCAGCGACTCCCGCCGCACTGGTCACTGGAGTGGATCGTCCAGGAGGACGGCGACACCCCGACCCTGGCCCACCTGTTCGCCGCCGACGACCTCGTCCGCTACCGCCACAACGGCACCCGGCTGGGCATCGCGGCCACCCGCAACCTCGCACTCGGCCGGGCGACGGGCGCGCTCGTGCAGAACCTCGACCACGACGACGTCCTGCTCCCGCACGCCGCGGCCACGCTCGTCCGCCGCTTCGAGGAGCACCCGATCCACTGGGCCGTCGGCGCGGCCGACGACCTCCTCGAGGACGGCACCCGCCGGTCGTGGGACTCCGACCTCCCGTTCGGCCTGATCGCCGCGGGCGAGGTCAACGCGTGGGCGGAGGCCCGCGGCGGCAACTGGCCGGTCCACGGCGGCGGCCTGATGATGCGCGCCGACACCCTCCGCGCCCTCGGCGGCTGGGCGGGAATCCCGGTCGACGACGAGCTGTCGGCGTTGGCCGCGATCTCCGAACTGGCCCCCGGCTGGAACGACGCCGAGGTCACCTGGCTCTACCGCAAGCACGCCACCCAGACCTCCCGCAACGCCCACTACCCCGGCCTGGAGGACACCGGCCGCCGGATCGCCCTGCAACGCGCGAAAGCCCTCCGCACCCTCCTCCCACCTCTCTCGCCCACCCCGCTGGGCGAGAACGGGCACCAGGTCGACCTCGGCCCCAACATCCGCCTGTAGGCCGAACGGGTGGGAGCGGCGCGTTCGCCGACACGGTGGCGTCCCGGCGGACGACGTTGTCAGCGAGGGGCGCGGACGGCGACGGACGTGCGGGGGAGCGGATGGGGCGACGGCTGGCGCTGGTGATCGCCACCTACCGGTACCAGGACGCGGGGCTGCGGCAGCTGACCGCGCCCGCGCACGACGCCGACGCCCTGGCCGAGACGCTGGCCGATCCGGCCATCGCCGGGTTCGAGGTCACCACGCTGGTCAACGAGCCCCACCACCGCGTCGGGCAGGCCATCGGGGACTTCTACCGGGCCCGGCGGCACGACGACCTCGCGCTGCTCTACTTCACCGGCCACGGCCTGAAGGACGACGAGGGTCGGCTGTACCTGGCGATGACCGACACGAAGCGCGACAACCTGCTGTTCACCGGGGTGTCGGCCGAGCAGGTCGACCAGGCGATGGAGAGCTGCGCGTCGCGGCAGAAGGTGCTGGTGCTCGACTGCTGCTACAGCGGGGCGTTCCCGGCCGGGCGACTGGCGAAGGCCGACACCGCGGTGCACGCGCTGGAGCGGTTCCAGGGCCGCGGCCGCACGGTGCTGACCGCGTCGGACGCCACGCAGTACTCGTTCGAGGGCGACCGGGTGCACGGCCAAGCCGTCCGGTCGGTGTTCACCCACCACCTGGTGGAGGGCCTGCGCGACGGCAGCGCGGACCTCGACGGCGACGGCGACATCACCCTCGACGAGCTGTACGGCTACGTGCACGACCGGGTCGTGGCGGAGATGCCGCGGCAGCGGCCGAAGAAGCAGGACAACGTCGAGGGCCGCACGGTCATCGCCCGGAACGTCAACTAGGCCCTGCCCGGCTACCTGCGCAACGCCATCGGCAGCCCCATCGCCGCCGACCGGCTCGCCGCGCTGGAGGGCTTGGCCCACCTGCACCGGATCGGCAACGACCTGGTCCGCGACCGCGTCCAGGAACAGATCCGCCGCCTCGCCGACGACGACAGCAAACTCGTGTCGGCCGCCGCCACTGCGTTCCAGCTGTCACCCGCGCCCGAACCCCGCACCGAGAAGGTCTCGGTCGCCGTGCCGGACCCGCCACGGGCGGCTGCTCCGGCACGTGTTGCGGCGCAAGCGACTCCGGCCGCCGAGCCGGACCCGCCACCGGCAGCCGTTCCACCGGACGACCCGCCACCTCCGGCAAGCGTTGCGCCGCAAGCGGAACCTCCACCCGCGGGCGGTGCGAGGGCGCGCTGGTTCGGCGTCGTCGGCGGTGTGCTGACGCTGGCCGCGGCGGTGCTGATCCTCGGCGGCAAGACCGTCGGGATGGGGACCCTGGGCGACCGTTATCTCGACTTCTTCGCCCTGGCCACCTTGTTGGCAGGTCTGTGCTTGCTCGCGCCGCGCACACGGTCGACGGTCGGTCCTGGGGTGGTCACCGGTGTGGCCATCGCGGGGATCTGGGGCGATGTCGCCTTCAGCCTCGACCTGCCCAGGTTCCCCTGGTTCCACAACCTCCTGCTGCTCACCACGGCGGGACACGCGACCCTGACCTTCGCCGCACTGCTGGTCGTGGTGCCCACCTTCGTGAACGGCGGTTTCCGCCTCCGACTGCGCCGCTCGCCGGACTCCCTCACCTGGCCGCAGGTAGGCCTCCTCACGGCCGCGTCCTGCGGTGTGAGCGCGGGCCTGGTCGGTGTCCACGAAGGAAACCACCTCTTCCGGTCGAGCTTCCTGGTGGCCGCGGTGCTCGCGCTCGCCGTGCCGCTCCTGGTCGCCGTGCTGGTGCCGCGCACCGCAGGGCTGGCCGTGCTGGCGGGGTGGTCGGCCGGTCTGTGGGCCGTCTGGTCGGCGGCGGGCGCCACCGTCGTCTACTCGGACGCCGTCGACCCCGCCGTGAGCCCGACCGCGATCCTCCTGTCCGGCGTCGCCGTGCTGGTGCTCACGCTCGGGTCAGCGGCCATCGCCTGGACCGTGGTCCCCCGAGGCCGTGGACGCCCGCACGCTCCACCTGGTCGGCGTTTCGCCGCCTACACCGCGGTCGGCTTGCTGGTCGCTCTCCTCGCCGGTCCCGGCATCGCCGGCTACTTCACGCAGGAGGACCACCGCGGGCCGACGGTCCTCGGTCACGACGGTCAAGTCCTCAGCGTGGCCTTCAGCCCGGACGGCAGAACCCTCGCGACCGGGAGCAACGACCGCCATGTGCGGCTGTGGGACCTGGCCACCCGCAAGACGATCGTCGACTTCGAGACCGAGGCCAATCCGACCTTCGCGTTCAGCCTCGACGACAAGACCGTTGCCGTGGTCGGCTTTCGAGATCCCACCGTGCAGGTGTGGAACCTCCTCACCGGCAAGACCAGCGCCACCATCGACCACCCCGACAACCGGATGCGGGTGTGGAACCTCGGCACGGGTACGGCGACCGCGTCCATCAGCCCGGACCCCGGTGAGGTCTTCGCCAGGGTGGTGTTCGGCCCGGACAGCCGAACTATCGCCACCGGCAACTACCGGCACGGCGTGTCGCAGGTGTGGAACGTGGACACCGGGCAGGCCACCACCGTGCTGACCGGCCGGACCATCGGCGTCCGAGCGTTCAGCCCCGACGGCAAGACCCTCGCGACCGCGGGCAACGACGGCGATGTCGACGACCACCAGGCACAACTGCGGGACGTCGCCTCCGGCACGATCACCGCGACCCTCACCGGCCACGGCGGCGTCGTGACGTCCGCGGCCTTCAGCCCGGACGGCAAAACCCTGGCCACCAGCAGCTTCGACCACCAGGTGCGGCTGTGGGACGTCGCCAGCGGTCAGCCCGAGTAGCCCTGGGGGACGACTTCGAGCCGGGCCAGGTCGTCGGACGTGAGCCGCAGTGAGCCCGCGGCGACGTTGTCGGCGAGGTGCCCGAGGTCCCCGGTCCCCGGGATGACCAGCACATGCGGCCCCCGGTGCGGTGCCCACGCCAGCCGAACCTGCGCCGGACTGGCCTCGTGCGCGCGGGCGACCGCGAGCACCTCGTCGGGCTCGGCCCCGCTGACACCGGCTTCCCGCCCGGCTCCCGCGATGGCGGAGAACGGCACGAACGCCACCCCCTGCTCACCGCAGGCCCCGACGTGGTCGGCGATCGAGTCCATCCCGGACAGGCGCGGGTTCACCAGGTCCAAGTGGTCGCGGCCGAGCTGCCGCAGGTTCTCCTCGACCTGGCCGCGCAACTCGCCGGGCGTCGCCAGGGTCAGCCACCCGCCGGAGGCGTCCCGCCGCGCTGCGGCAGCCGCATCGCCCCGACCCCGACCCGGTCGACCATCAGATCCCCGAGCACCCACCTGCCCGCGCCAGTCGCCATGCACCGAGTCTGCCGCGCGATGATCACGACCCCGCTCGGCGCGAACCGGGTGAATCACGGTCGGCGTCCGCCGCCTCTGTTGGGCATGCGACGAAACCCCGCCTCCCGCGGCACCCGGACCACGGTGCTGACCGCCTGCCTCATCGTGCTCGGCCTTCTCGTGTCGGGCTGCCTTCCGCCTGATGCCGCGGTTTCCTCCGCCAAGTCCACCGACCACGTCGAGAAGCCGAGCGGCGGGTGTGGTGGGGCCGGGCCGAAGGTCGCCGCGCTGTTGCCCGCCATGGGCTCGGACTTCCGCAACGTCACGACCAACCCGTGCGTGCCCTTCGGCGGGCTGTTGGGCGCCGTCTCCGACCTCATCCCGGCCGCGGAGCGGGAAACCGAGGCCGCGCAGCGGTTCCTGGGCAAGCTGGGCACCGTGACCGGGCAGATCGCCGCGGTCAACGACGCCGTCACCTGCGGCTACGAGACCGACCGGCTCGGGATCGCGGTGTACCAGCAGGTCGGCTACGGCTGGTCGGTCGGTGTGGTCGCTGTCCTGAGAGGACACTTCGACGCGCTGGTGGAGGGCGCCACCTGCTGGCTCAGGCAGCAGTTCGGCCTCTCGCCGCGGAGCGCCCCGGCCACCGGAGCCAAGACCGGACCGGTGCCGACGCTGTGCCTGCACACGGCGTTCCCCACGCGTGGCGACGAGGTGTACACGCTGCTGTGGCTGGGTTCCTCGGACGACATGTGCGGCGCGCTGGACGTCCTGGACCGCTGAACGCACTTCGGGGTTTGCGGACACGGGCTCCGAACAGCCGATTTGGCCGACCGCCACCGTCCCTAGAGTCGAAGGGATGTCCGCCACCGATCGAAGGAGCCCCATGCCCCGTCGTCTGGTCCGCGCTCTCGCCCTCGTCTTCGCCGCGGCGACCATCTCCGCGCTCGCCCCCGCGGCCGCACAGGCCATCCCGGCCTGCAAGGCCAACTACCAGTGCACGCACACCTACTACGCCACCGCCGACCGCGACCTGCCGATCGGCGGCTGGACCAGGTTCTGCGACAACACCGTCGACAGCTGGGGTTCGTCGTCCCGCTACATCGAGGTCACCCAGGCCCGCTGCGGGTCCTGATCCGCGGACGGGGACGCGGCGCCACCGCGTCCCCGTCACCCCGGTGGAAGTTTTTTCGGCGGCCGTGTCGGATCCGCGCCGTTTCGTTCGAGGCAAGGGGTGAAGGCCTCGAACGAAGGAGTACCGCGCGATGACCACCACGTTCACCCGCACCCGCCCGCTGCTCGTCTGCGGCGTCCTCGCGGGCCCGCTCTACGTCGTCACGTCGCTCGCCCAAGCGCTGACCCGTGACGGCTTCGACCTGTCCCGGCACGCCTGGAGCCTGCTGGCCAACGGCGACCTCGGCTGGATCCAGACCGCGAACTTCGTCGTCACGGGCCTGCTCGTGGTGGCGGCGGCCGTCGGGCTGCGGCAGGAGGTCGGGGGAGCCGCGCCCGCGTTGATCGCGGGCTACGGCGTCAGCCTGGTCGCGGCCGGGGTGTTCCACGCCGACCCGGTCGCGGGGTTCCCCGTCGGCGCGCCCGAGACGACACCGGTCAGCTGGCACGGCATGCTCCACCTCGTGGTCGGAGCGCTCGGGTTCGTCTGCCTCGTCGTCGCCTGCTTCGTGCTGGCGGCCCGTTTCGCGCGCGCGGGACGGGCCGGGACGGCCTGGTTCTCCCGCGGCACCGCCGTCGCGTTCACGGCCGCGTTCGCGGGTATCGCGAGCGGCTCGCACGGACCGACCGTGCTCGCCTTCTGCGCGGCGATCGTCCTGTCCTGGACGTGGCTCGCCGTGGTGTCCGTCCGAGTCTGACCGAATCGAAAGGGTTTCCGACCATGCGCTACCTGACTCTGCTCAAGGCCGTCCACCCCACCACCCCGCCGCCGCCCGGTCTGATGGAGGCGATCATGAAGCTGGGCGCGGACGCCACCGCCGCGGGCGCCCTGCTCGACACCGCGGGCCTGGCCCCGAGCGCCACGGGCGCGCGCGTGAGCTTGGCGGGCGGCGAGCTGAGCGTCACCGACGGCCCGTTCGCCGAGGCCAAGGAGACGATCAGCTACGCCGTCTACGAGGTCCGGTCGAAGGAGGAGGCGGTCGAGTGGGCCTCGCGGTTCCTGAAGCTGCACCGCGACCTGTGGGACGGCTGGGAGGGCGACGTCGAGGTGCTGAAGGTGTTCGGCCCCGAGGACTTCCCGGCCTGACCGCCACGCGCGTGCGAGGATCGGTGGTCATGACGGATCCTCGCCGCGCGGTGGAGGCGGTCTGGCGGATCGAGTCCGCCCGGATCGTCGCGGGCCTGGCGCGGCTGGTCGGCGACCTCGGCCTGGCCGAGGAACTCGCCCAGGACACGCTGGTCATCGCGTTGGAGCAGTGGCCGAGCGCGGGCGTGCCCGACCACCCCGGCTCGTGGCTGATGGCCACGGCCAAGCACCGCGCCGTCGACGCGCTGCGCAGGCGCACCCGGTACCAGGAGAAGCTCGCCGAGATCGGCCGGGCGACCCCGGAGCACGTCGAGCCCGACCTGGCCGCCGAGGTCGACGACTACGTGGGCGACGACCTGCTGCGGCTCGTCTTCACCACCTGCCACCCCGCCCTGCCGACGGAGTCGCGGGTCGCGCTCACCCTCCGGCTGCTCGGCGGCCTCACGGTCGCCGAGATCGCCCGCGCCTACCTGGCCTCCGAGGCCGCGGTCGGGCAGCGGATCACCAGGGCCAAGCGCACGCTGGCGGAGAAGCGGATCCCGATCGAGCTGCCGCCGCCCGCCGAGGCCGCCCAGCGGCTGGCGTCCGTGCTGGAGGTCGTCTACCTGATCTTCAACGAGGGCTACGCCGCCACGGCGGGCGACGACTGGACCCGCCCGTCGCTCTGCCAGGAGGCGCTGCGGCTCGGCCGCGTGCTGGCCACGCTCGCACCGCACGAGCCCGAGGTGCACGGCCTGGTGGCGCTGATGGAGTTGCAGGCGTCCCGACTGCCCGCCCGCACGGACTCGGCAGGCCACCCGGTGCTGCTCCAGGACCAGGACCGGTCGCGCTGGGACCGCCTGCTGGTCCGCCGCGGCCTGGCCGCGCTCGCACGGGCCGACGGCACGTTCGGGCCGTACACGCTCCAGGCGTCCATCGCCGCCTGCCACGCCCGCGCGCCCCGCGCCGAGGACACCGACTGGGACCGGATCGCCACGCTCTACGAGGTCCTGTCCCACGTCAGCCCGTCCCCGGTGGTCGACCTCAACCGCGCCGTCGCCGTCAGCCACGCCCACGGCCCCGAACCGGCGCTCGCGATCGTGGACGCCCTGGACCTGCCGAACTACCCGCTGCTCCCCGCCGTGCGCGGCGACCTGCTGGCCCGGCTGGGACGGTCGGCCGAGGCCGGAAAGGAGTTCCGCCGCGCCGCGGCGATGACCCGCAACGCGGGGGAGCGGGCCCTGTTCGAAGGGCGGGCAGCGGCGCTGGGCTGAGCGTCCACTTTTGAGGAACGATCGTTCTTGACTGATCGTTCCTCAAAAGTCTATCGTCGTGGCATGGGCAGGCGGAGGGCGTTCGACGAGGACGAGGTGGTGCGGGCCGCCGTGGGGTTGTTCGGGGGGCGCGCGTACGACGGGGTGTCCGTCGACGACCTCGTCAACCACCTCGGGGTGCACCGCAACAGCCTGTACAAGACGTTCGGCAGCAAGCGCGGCCTCTACCTGATCGCCCTGCGCCGCCACGTCGTGGACGACGTCCGACCCCTGGTCGACGCGCTCGCCACCGCGACGGACGCCGCGGCCGTGCTGGGGCTGATCACCTCGGCCGACCTCGGCCTGCTGCTGCTCGCGGCGGTCGAACGGGCGCCTGCCGACGAGGAGGTGGCCGAGGTGGTGGCCGCCGCGCTGGCCGCCGTCGACCAGTCGATCGCCGACGCGCTCGGCATCCCCACCGAACTGGCCGCCGCCCTCACCGCCGCCGCGCTCGGCATTCGCCTGCGCGGCAACCCCGAAGGTGTCGGCGTCGCGCTGACCCGACGCCTCGATCCCCTTGGCTGAAAGGAAAACCGACATGGCACTGGTCCACATCGACGGTGACGACCTCGTCGTCGTGATGGAGGGTCTCGACAAGCTCTGGGCCCTCAAGAGCAGCCTGACCATCCCGTTGGCCAACGTCCGCGGCGCGACCGAGGACCCCGGCATCTCCGCCGAGCCCAAGGGGATCCGGGCGCCGGGCTCGCACGTGCCCGGCGTGATCACGGCGGGCACGTTCCACCTCGACGGCGAGAAGGTCTTCTGGGACGTCAAGGACCCGTCGAAGGCCGTCGTGATCGAACTCGCCGACGAGCGCTACTCCCGCCTGGTCGTGCAGGTCGAGGACCCCCGCGCGACCGTCGCGCTGGTCGAGAACGCCCTGCGGTGACGGCCTCCTGGACCGCCGCGCTCGTGATGGCGTTGGCCGTCGCGACCCCGGCCGAGACGACACCCCGTGTCGTGCCCGCCGCCGACCGCGAGGTCGTCTTCACCGTCGACGGGACGGCGACGTACGGCACCCTGCACGTCCCCGAACACCGTGCCGGGCAACGGTTGCGCGCCGCGCTGCTGCTGCCCGGCAGTGGACCCACCGACCGCGACGGCAGTCAGCCGCCCGCTGCCCAGAACACCCTGGCGCTGCTGGCGGGCGCGCTCGACACCGACCGGGTCGCCACTCTCCGGTTCGACAAGTACGGCACCGGCAAGACCGGACTCGGCGCCTACCGCGACCACCCGGAAGCACTCGACTACCCGGCGTTCGTCCGGCAGGCCACCGCCGCCTACGAGTCGTTGCGCGACCAGCCGGAGACCGACCCCAACGCGCTCATGGTCGTCGGCCACAGCGAGGGCGGGATGACCGCGTTGCTGCTCGGCGGCACTGCCCATCCGCGCCCGGCGGGCGTGGCACTGCTGCAACCGCAGGCGATCCGCCTGCTGGACCTGGTCGCGCTGCAACTGCACGCCCAGGTCGCCGAGGCGACCCGCCAGGGCCTGCTCACCCCGGACCAGCAGCGGTCCATCGACGCGGCGGTCGACGCCGCCGTCACCGCCCTGCGCGAACACCGACCGGTCGACACCACCGCCCTGCCGCCCGCCGTCGCCGCGCTGTTCGAGGCCTTCGAAGGACCGAGCCGCCGTTTCGTGCTCAGCAGCGACGCCGTCTACCCACCAACCGCAGCCGCCGACCTGCGCCGGGGAACCAGGGTGCTGCTGACCTGCGGCACGGACGATCCCCAGGTCCCGTGCGCCACCACGGACGCCCTCACCACCGCGCTGCGCCGCGTCCACGTCGGAGGGCCGGGCCGAGTGCCCCTGGCCGGAGTGGGCCACCTGCTCCACGACACCGACCACCCGACCACCCTCGCCCCGGTCGTGCTCGACGCCCTGCACCGGTTCGCGGGGCACCGGTGACTGCTCCGATCAGGTGAAACGTGCCGGAATCGGTCAAGGTGGCGGTTCCGGCTGCCGACAACCTGGGTAGCGCCGGAACTCCCTCCACGGGTCCGGCGCTTCGGTGTTCCACTGGCCTGGTGTTCTCGCTGCGTGTAACCGGTTCGCCCCTCCGTCCGATACAGGCGGTGACGAAAATGGGGTGAGCGGTGGAGGGACAGGACGCGAGTGCCGACGGCGCGAACGCGGTGTTCAGGTGTTCGACGCTGGCGCTGGGATTGGCCGCGGCGACCAACGCGGTGGTGGCCGTCATCGACGCGGTGGAGTGGGCGTGGTGGGCGGCGGGTGTCTTCGCGCTGATGGCCCTGGTGCTGGCCGGGGTCTGGGCGGGTCCGGACGGCGAACGTGCCGAACGGACGCGGCAGGTCCAGCTCGTCGCCGGTGAGGCGGGAGTCGGCTCGGCGTCAGGAGCGAAGAGCGCGTAGGCCGGTGCGGATTTCGCCGACCAGGATCTCCGGCTGTTCCAGGGCCGCGAAGTGGCCGCCCTTCTCGGCTTCGCCGTAGTGGATCAGGTCGCTGTAGGTGTCCTCGATCCAGCTCCGGGGCAGGAGCGGGATGTCGCCGGGGAAGACGGTCACCGCGACCGGCAGCGCCAGCTTCGGGCCCGCGAGGGTGCCCGACCTGTTCTCCCAGTAGATGCGGCCGGACGACGCCGCGCTGTTGGTGAACCAGTACAGGGAGATCGCGTCGAGCATGTCGTCCACGCCGAGCACGTCCTCGGCGAGCCCCTGGTTGTCGGTCTTGGACTGGAACTTCTCGTAGATCCAGGCCGCCTGACCGGCGGGGGAGTCCGCCAGGGCGAAGCCGACGGTCTCCGGTTTCGTGCCCTGGAGGTGGTTCGAGCCGCCGAGTTCGCCGGTGTAGAGGGCGAGGGTCTCCACGGCGTGGCGCTGTTCGGGCGTCAAGGTCTCGGGAATGCGCTCGGGGAAGGCGTACTGGGTGTTGAGGTGAATGCCCAGGAGCCCTTCGGGTCGCATGGCCCCGAGGGCGGTGGTGACGACGGAGCCCCAGTCGCCGCCTTGCGCGGCCCACTTCCGGTAGCCGAGGCGCTTCATCAGCTCCGCCCACGCGGTGGCGATGCGCGGGACGGTCCACCCGGTCTCCGTGGGCTTCTGGGAGAACCCGAAGCCGGGGAGCGACGGGATGACGACGTCGAACGAGTCGGCGGCGTCGCCTCCGAACGACACCGGATCGGTCAGCGGGCCGATCAGCTTCAGGAACTCCACGATCGAGCCCGGCCATCCGTGCGTGAGCAGCAACGGCATCGCGTTGGGGTTCGCGGACCTGACGTGGATGAAGTGGATGTCCAGTCCGTCGATCTCGGTCAGGAACTGGGGGTGGGCGTTGAGCTCAGCCTCGAAGCGCCGCCAGTCGTAGTCGTGCTCCCAGTGGTGGACGAGGGACCTGGCGTTCTCCAGGCGAACCCCTTGTGACCAGTCGTCGACCGTTTCCGGGTCCGGCCAGCGGGTACGGGCCAGTCGCTGCTTCAGGTCGGCGATCTCCGAATCCGGGATGGAGACGGTGAACGGGCGGATGGGGGCTGTCATGGCGTCCTCCTGAGGTTCGTTGCACACTGCTGTGCAACGTACGTCATTGCACACGGGTGTGCAACACTGCTGTCGTGCCCACCGAGTCCTCCCGCCTGCGCGCGATGAACGAGACGCGCGACCGCATCCTCGACGTCGCCCTCGACGTGCTGGGGGAGAACCCCGACGCCGGGATGGGCGACATCGCCACCGCCGCCGCCGTCGTCCGCCGCACGGTCTACGGCCACTTCCCCTCGCGCCTCGACCTGATCCGGACGCTCACGGAACGGGCCGTCGCCGAGATGACCGCCGTGCTCACCGAGGTCAACGCCGCCAACGCGGCGGCGGACGCGACGTGGGTCGACTTCATCGCCCGCGTCTGGCCGGTGGCGCACCGGTACCGGGTGCTGTTGGCGCTGCGCCGAGGCGAGTACGGCGAGGCGATCCACGGCCTGCTCGGGCCGGTCGACGACCTCCTCGCCGACCTCGTGGAACGGGGCCAGGACGGCGAGGTGTTCGCCCGGCACCTGCCCGCGGGCGTGCTGAGCCAGGTCGCCTACGGCGTCGTGTTCGCCATCGCCGACCGCGACCTGCCCAACGGGGCCCGAGCCGCGACGATCACGAGCTTGCTGATGCTGGGGGTCCCCGAGGCACGCGCGACCGCGCTCGTGGACGAGCGGTCCTGATCCGCGGGCGTGGCGGCGCGCTGGTTGGTAGCTTCCTCGCGTGACGGACTCGGATCCCAAGGCTGACCTGCGGCGGTACCTCCAAGTGGCGCGCGACGCCCTGCTGTGGAAGCTCGACGGCCTCTCCGAATACGACGTGCGGCGACCTTTGACGCCGACCGGCACCAACCTGCTCGGCCTGGTCAAGCACATGGCGGGCGTCGAGATCGGGTACTTCGGCGACACGTTCGGCCGGAAGTTCCCGGAGCCGCTTCCCTGGTACGACAACATGGACGACGACCCCAGCGCCGACTTCTGGGCCACCGAGGACGAGTCGCGCGAGGACGTCGTGGGCCTCTACCGACGGGTGTGGGCGTTCGCCGACGACACCATCGAGTCGACAGCGCTGGACGCGACGGGCGAGGTGACGTGGTGGCCGCCGGGCCGTCGCGTGGCGACGCTGCACTACGTGCTGGTGCACGTGATCGCCGAACTCAACCGCCACGCCGGCCACGCCGACATCGTCCGCGAACTGCTCGACGGCGCCACCGGTGTGCGAGCCGACGCGACGAACCTGCCGGACCTCTCCGCGGACACGTGGGCGGAGTACCGCGAGAAGCTGGAGCGGGTCGCCCGCGCGGCGGGCTCGTAACGGCTCCGCTCGGCCGCTACGTGCTTGGGCCGGGCGTGACCTGGACGTTCACCTCGATGTCGGCCGGGTGACGGGGGCCGCTGTCGTATCGTCGCCGGGTATCGGAACGTCGGGTGTCCGGACGACGCTGGAGGAGCCGCCGATGTGGCGTCTGGTCGCGGTCTTGGGTGCGGTGTGCGGTGTGGTGGCGGTGTTCCTGCCCGGTGGCGCGATTCGGCCCGACCGCCCGGACGTCGGTGTCGCGGTCGTGGCGGGTGGGCTCGTGGTCGCGGCGGCGTTGTCGTTCGCGGGGGCGCGGGTGGGTCGGGTGCTCGGGGTGGTGGTGGCCGGGGTGGCCGCCGGGTTCGCGGTCGTCTGGCTCGTTGGGGACGTCGCCAGTGGTGCGCCGGGCAGTGGCACGCCCGTGTTGGTGGTGGGCGCGGTCGTCGCCGTGGTGACGGGCGTCCTGGCCGTTCTCGGCCGTGCGGCGGTGGGGCCGGTGGTCGCCGCGGCGGTGGTGGTCGTGGTCGCGGGTGGTGCGGTCGCGGGAGCGGTGGTCGTGCCGGGATCGAGGACGGAGTCGGTGACGGCCGGGCAGGTCACGCCCGCCGCCGTCACGGGCAAGCCCACGGGGGAGCGGTGGCAGTGGAAGGCTCCGTCGTCGCCGCGGGCCGTGGTGGCGGCGGGGGCCGGGGTCGTGGTGGCCACGGTCGACGGTCGGGTGACGGCGTTGGACGGGCGCACCGGGGCCGTGCGGTGGAGCTACCTGCGGCGGGGCACGCACGTCCGCGACTTGGTGGCTACGCCCGGCGGCGGGCTGGTGCTGGTGGCGCTCGCGCCGGGCGGCCCGCGCGACACCGGCTCGAACCTCTTGGTGGTGCTGGACGTGGTGACCGGTGCGGTGGTGCACGAGCAGGTGGTCGACGCGCTGCTGTCCGATGTGGACGGTTTGACGCCGACGGCCGACGTGCTGCCGTTGCGCGAGCGGCAAGGCGACGACTTCGCCACTACCGCAACGGATCTGCGCACTGGTGAACAGCTGTGGACGTGGACCGCGCCCGCGGGCTGCCGGTCGGACTTCGCGCTGCCCGCGAGCGGCCGCGACGTGGCGCTCGCGCCGTTCGAGTGCCCGGACCGGATCGGCGTGGTCGCGCTGGACCAGCGCACCGGTCGGCAGCGCTGGGAACGCGCCCTCGGCCTGGACCCGACGATCTCGTCCGACGAGGTCCCGCGCTTCATGCTGGCCGCGTCACCGGACGGCGACGTCGTGTCGGTGCGCCTGACCTCCCCGAGGGCCACCACGTCCGAGGACGTCCTGCTGCGGGCCGACACCGGCGCACTGCTGACCTCCGTCGACGGCGGCCTGTTCCCGCGCCTCGACACGGGCCCCGTCCCGGTACTGGAACTCCAGACCAACGCCCAACCGACCCGCAGCGAGGCCGTCGACCCGAACACCGGCACGACGACCCCGCTCGACCTGACGGCCTGCCCCAACCGAATCGCGGACGCCACCACCATGTCGACCTACCTGCGGGTGTGCGACACCACGTCCCTGGTCTGGCAACCCTTGACGGGCGGCCCGGCGTCCACCGCGCCACTGGACCGACCCGAGTCGGAATCGGCGATCGGCGGCCTGCTCGGCGGCGGCACGACCGCGCTCGTCCCCGCACCCGGCGCGGTCGTCGTGGCCAGGGCCACCGACCTCGCGGTGACCGGCTTCCCGACCTCGTAGCCAGGGACGCGGTCAGAGGGTTCCCACACCGCCGTCCACGGGGATCACCGCGCCGTGGATGTAGCGGGCGTCGTCGAAGACCAGGAACGCGACGGTCGAGGCCACCTCGTCCGGCTGGCCGAGTCTGCCCGCCGGGCTGCCCGCGTGGAAGACGTCCATGCCGTCGCCGTGGGGCGCGGTGCCCTCGGTGGCGATCGGGCCGGGCCTGACGGCGTTGACGCGGACGCCGCTCGGGCCGTGCTCGGCGGACCACACCCTGGTCAGCGACTCGACCGCCGCCTTGCTGGACGCGTGGAGCGACGCGCCCGCCGTGCCCTTGGTCGCGAGCGCGGTGGAGGAGTTGACGACCGCGCCGTGGCCGGGGCCAGGGCGTTGGTGAGGAAGAACGGGGCCTTGACGTTGGCGGCGTAGACCGAGTCGAAGTCCTCGACCGTGGCGTCGCTGCCGGCGCCGAACGGGTAGATCCCGGCGTTGTTCACCAGGATGTCGACCTGGCCGCCGATCTCGGTCACCGCTCGGCCAGCGCGCCGAGCGAGTCGAGGTCGTTCAGGTCGGCGGCGACGAAGTCGGCCTTGCCGCCAGCCGCCCGGATGTCGTCGACGGTCTCGCCGCCGCGGTCGGCGCTGCGCCCCGAGACGATGACGTGGGCTCCGAGCGAGGCGAGCAGCCGCGCGGTGGCGCGGCCGATGCCGCTGGTGGAGCCCGTGACCAGTGCGGATCGCGGCCGACCTGATGTTCGAGCGCGGTGCGGCCGCGACGAGCATTGACGACGTGAAGCGCGCGGCGAAGGTCAGCGCGTCGCAGGTCGGGTACTACTTCGGCGACAAGCAGTCGCTGGTGCGGGCGGTCATCGAGTACCAGGCGGACACCCTGTTCGAAGGCCAGCGCCCGCTGCTGGACAGGCTGGACAGCTTCGAGGCCCTGCACGCGTGGCGCGACCACATCGTGGCCATGCGGGTGGAACGCCGGTACATCGGCGGCTGCCCCGTCGGCTCGCTGGCGTCGGAACTGGCCGACTCCAGCCCTGCCCTGCGCGAGGGACATCGCCGCCGCGTTCCTGCGCTGGCGAGAACCGATCACAGCGGGCCTGACAGCCATGCGCACCCGCGGCGACCTACGCCCCGAAGCCGACCCGGAAGCACTCTCGATGGCACTCCTGGCTGCGGTCGAGGGCGGCACCCTGCTCGCCCAACCCTGCGCCAGGTAGCCCACTGGAGGCAGTCCTCGACGCCGTGCTCGCCCACGTCCGCTCGCTGGCTTGAGTGTCCGATCCGGACTGTTGGGGATTTGCCGCGGTGGTGGCCTGAAGGCGAGGACCGGCTCGGCTTCCGAATCGCGAAACCCGGCGAGGTCTGGATCCGCACACCATCGGGCGTGGTTCAGCCGCAGGAGCCCGCGAAGTCGGTGAACCCTGCTGTGCGCTCTTGATCAGGCGTTCGGCCGTTCGGTGTCCAAGGCGGCGAGGAGTCGGGTGGTCTGGGCTGACTGAGGTGACTTCATCGCACGCTGGATCGCGAGTGCGTCGTGCAGGCGGGAGACGGCTTGCGGGACATCACCGGCGTGGTGGAGGCAGCGAGCCTCGCCCACCAGGGCGTTGGCCTCGTGGAGTCTGGTGCCGCAGGTACGGGCGAGGCCGAGAGCGGTGCTGTAGTGGTGGTAGGCGGATCCGCTCTCGGGGTGATCCAGGGCGAGGTCGCCCAGGGCGTTGTGGGTTTCGGCTTGGGCGTCGATGTCCTCGCCACGGGTGAAGAGCCGCAGGGCGCGGGTGAGGTGGTGGTGGGCGGGACCGGGTTCGTGCTGTCGGTGGTACGTGATGCCGATCCCGAGGTGAGTGTTCGCTTGTCCCAGTGGATCGCCCCTGCGGATGTGCAGGTCCAGCGCTTGGGCCTGCATGTCGACCGCCCGATTCGTCTGCCCCTTCAGCAGGTGCACGTAGCCGAGGTAGTTCAGCGCGTTGGCCTGTGCCAACGGATCCTCGCTACGCCGGTACAGGTCGACCGCCTGCGCCAAAGCCTCGGCCGCCTCGTCGGTCTCCCCGCGCAGCAGGTGCACGTAGCCGAGGTTGTTCAGCGCGTTGGCGCGGGCCAGCAGGTCGTCGCCGCGGGCGTACAAGTCCACCGCGCGCCTCGAATTGTCACCGGCCTCGTCCAATTCGCCCCGCAACACCTGCACGTAGCCGAGGTCGGTGAGCGCGGCGGCCTGTCCGAGGGAGTCGCTGTTCAGGGTGTACAGCTCGAAGGTTCGGGTCAGGGCGGCCGCGGCGGCTGACAGGTCGCCCTGTCTCCGGTACACGTAGCCGAGATCGCTCAACACCGCGGCTTGGGCGCGGACATCGCCGGTCCGTGTGGCGGTGGTCAGGGCGGTTCGCAGCATGGCGCGGGCGTGGTGCCAGTGTCCGACCGCGCGGAAGTACGGGTAGAGGGCGGTCGACAGGCCCAGGGTGTGGGTGGGGTGCGTGGTGTGGGTGTGCTCGACGGCCGTGACAAGAGTGGGCAGTTCGGTGGTCAGCCAGTCGAAGGCGTCGTCTGTCGTCGTGATCGGAGTGGGATGCGTCGGGGAAGGAGGAGCGATCGACATCTTGCGCGGGCGGCGTGCCGGCAGGAGACGGGTGGCGGTGTGCGCCGTGTGCAGGTAGTAGTCGAGGACCCTGGTGACGGCGTGTCCACGGCGCTCGGGGGACAGTCGGGTGGCGCGGGTGTTGGCGTAGGCGCGGAGCAGGTCGTGCAGCCGGTAGCGCCTGGGGCCGGTCTCCTGGACGAGGTGACGGCGGTGCAGGTCGTCGAGCGTGTGGCGTGCACGAGCGGGGGTGGTTCCGGCGAGTGCCGCTGCTGCGGGTGCGTCGATCTCGGGACCGTGGTGGACGCCGAGGAGGGTGAACATCGAACGGAGGTTTTCCGGCAGGTCGTGGAAAGAGGTGTCGAAGGCGGCTTCGACGGAACGGTCGCCGTAGTCGAATTCCTCGAGTTTGCCGGCGTCCTGCGTGAGTTGGGCGGCGATGGCGTCCGCCAGGTGCCGTACGGGCCAAGTGGGGTGGGCGCGGAGTTGGGACGCCGCGATGGCGATCGCCAGCGGCAACCGTCCGCACAGGTCGACCAGCCGGGCCACCGGCCCGGCTTCGACGGGATCGGGTGTTCGGTGCGCCAAGCGCAGCAGCATCCGGGCGGCGTCAGCGGGTGGGAGAACGTCGAGCGAGAGGGGGTGAACACCGTCGAGTTCCGGGAAGTGGTTGCGACTGGTGATGAGTACCAGGCTTCCGCGGGTACCGGGGAGCAGAGGAACGACCTGGCGGTGGTCGGTCGCGTCGTCGAGCAGGATCAGGAGTCGACGATCGGCGACCACGGTCCGCCACAATCGTGTGCGGTCGTCGAGGGTGCTGTGTCGAGCGAGGACGTCGCTCCGCACTCCCAAGTCCACCATCAGCGTGTGCAGGGCGTCGAAGGGATGACGGGGTTTCTGCCCCGGAGTGTGGGCCCAGAGGTTGAGGAACAGCGCGCCGTCCGGGTACCTCGAGGCGAGTGCGTGCGCGGCGTGGATGCCCAGGGTGGTCTTGCCCACGCCAGGCATGCCGTTGATGGCGTGAATCGCGACGGCAGTGGCCCCGTCGTCGGCTGCCCGCTCGACGGCGACAAGCAGTTGGCGGAGTTCGTGTTCGCGCCCGGTGAAGTCGGCGAGGTCCCGCGGCAGGCTTCTCGGCACCAGTGGCGGACCACCCGTGACCTGATGCCCCACCACCGGCAAGGGCAGACCAGTGAACGCCTCCCCGTTGGACGTCGAAGCATGGATGCCGCCGCAACCGGACTGCGCCCGGCCGGGGATCGGCATGACCAGCGACTGCGCCGACACCGTCGTCGTGTGGAAATGGATGTCCCCGTGCACAGTTCCCGCCTGCACGACGTGGCCGTACGCCGACTCCAGGTGGTTGACGACGCGCTCCTCGCCGTCACCGTCGTGACAACCTGCTCCGTGTTCCACCACGGCGCCCTCCACAGGTAGTCCTGTTCAAGCTCGGCAGATCCATCGTGCCAGTGGCGTAGCTCGTCAAGTGGCGATCTGAAATGATTTCCGCGGTTTGAAGCATTGGGGAGTGGAGCAAACGGGCCTGGGAGACTGCGGGGATGCGGATCACGTTTGTGCTGCCCGTGTTCTCCAGGGTTCCGAGTGGTGGGTTTCGGGTGGTGTACGAGTACGCGAATCGGCTTGTTCGGCGTGGGCATCAGGTGACCGTTGTGCACGAGCAGTGGTACGAGGGGTGGGGACGGCCGGTTGCGCACCTGCGGGAGGTTGTGCGGGATCGGTGGCACAGTCGTGTTGGTGGGTTGCACCGGTGGTTGCGGTGGATGGTCGTTGACGACGCTGTTCGGATGACCATGGTGGGGAAGCTGGAGCCGCAGGGGTTGCCGGAGGCGGACGTGACCGTTGCTACCTACTGGACTACGGCGTTGCTGTTGCCGCAACTGTCCGCGCGGCAGGGGCGAGGGGTGCATCTGGTGCAGGGGTACGAGATTTGGGGGGTTGCGGAGCCTGCAAAAGTGGATGAGGTGTTGCGATCGGGGGTGCCGAAGGTGGTGGTGTCCCACTATCTCGGCGGGGTGTTGGAGAAGTTGGGGGTGCCTCGCGCGAACGTGACCGTGGTGCGGAACGGGTTGGACCACGTCGCTTATCGGCCGCCCGTGCCGGACGGGGAGCGTGGTGCCAGTGTGAGTCTGCTGGTGGGGACTGGGCCGCAGAAGGGGTCCGTGGTGGCGGTCGCGGCCTTGGAACGGGTGCGGGAGGAGGTTCCAGGGTTGCGGGTCAACGCGTTCGGCACGGAGAAGCGGCCGGACTTCCTGCCTGGGTGGGTGGGGTATTCCCGTGCGGGGAACGGGCCGGAGCAGGCCGGGGACGCTTATCGGGCCAGTGCGGTGCACTTGTGTTCCTCCGTGGAGGAGGGGTGGGGGTTTCCGGTGGCCGAGGCCATGGCGTGTGGGACCGCGGTCGTCGTCACGCGCAACGGGGGAGCGGAGGACTTCTGCGTGCACGAGGAGAACTCGTTGCTGGTGGATGTCGGGGACGCCGAAGGCATGGCGTCGGCGGTGGTGCGGTTGCTGCGGGATCAGGGACTTCGTGAGCTGCTGGTGCGTTCGGGGCTCGCCACGGCTGCGGGTATGGACTGGGAGGAGTCGACGGATCGGTTCCTCGCGGCGTTGACGGCCGGGGCGTAGGCCGTTCAGGGCATTTTCGGCGGCCGAGTGGTCCCCGTGCCGGCTCCGTGCAAGGTCGTCCTGCTCCACTGCGGTCCTCGCGGGCACCCTGGGGAGAACGATGACGAAGCGCCTGGTTCTGCTGCTGCCACTGGTGTTGCTGCTCGGACTGGTCGTGGCGTTGCCGCCGTCCGCGATCGCCGTGGACGGGCCCGCGGCGCGGTTGAACTCCCAGTGGAACGCCTACGGCGACCAGGGCGGGCACTGGACCGGTGGGGACAGCACGGTGTCCGTGGCGTTGCCGGACGGTCGGGTGGCGTGGTTGTTCTCCGACACCTTCCTCGGCACGGTCGCCGCGGACCACTCGCGGCCCAAGAACACGCCGTTCCTGCACAACTCCATCGTGGTGCAGCAGGGCGGCCAGTTCGTGCAGACCGTCCACGGGGGCACGGCGAACGCCCCTTCCTCGCTGGTGAACGCGGTGAACGCCGACGAGTTCTACTGGGTGTCCTCGGCCGTCGTGCAGGGCGGCGCGCTCAAGGCGTTCTACGGCAAGTACCGCAAGACGGCCGACGGCGGTCCACTGGGCTTCGTCCGGATCGGCACGGCGGTCGTGACGTACGCGCTGCCGGGGCTCACCGTCTCGTCGGTCACCGAGCTGACCCTGGACGCGAAGGTCGGCTGGGGGTCGGCGATCGTGACCGACGGCGGCTACGACTACGTGTACGGCACCGAGGACACGGCCGGGTACAAGTTCGCGCACCTCGCCCGCGTCCCCACCGGGAACCTGGCGGGCGCGTGGGAGTTCTGGACCGGGTCGGCGTGGTCCGCCCAGGACACCCAGTCCGCGCGGCTGTTCTCCGGTGGTGGCACGGAGTTCTCGGTCGTCCGCGCCGGCGGCCAGTTCGTGGCCGTCACCCAGGACGGCAACACGCCGTTCAGCCCGTGGATCGTCGCCTACACCGCGAGCAGCCCCGCCGGGCCGTTCGCCGGGCCGGTCTACCTGCACCAGGCGCCCGAGTCGGAGGCGAGCGGCGGCTGGCAGACGCCGTACGACGCGCAGGTGCACCAGGAGCAGGCGACGCCCGGCACGTTGTTGCTGTCCTACAACAACAACACGCTCAACAACGACGACAACTACCTCGACGCGCGGATCTACCGGCCGCGGTTCGTCGACATCACGTGGCCGCCCGCCGTTCCCGACCCGGCGGCCGTGCCCGCCAAGCCGACGGGCCTGGCCGTCACCACGGACACCGGCGGTTCCGGGAAGCTGACCTGGACCGCTCCCAGCGGTTCCGGGCTCTCGTACTGGGTCTACCAGCGGGACGTGACGGCCGGGCAGACGCACTTCACCCGCGTGCCCAAGGCCGCGACCACGACGTCCCAGCCGATCGGTGGCCTCAAGGACGGCCACACCTACGAGTACCGGGTAGCGGCGGCCAACTCGGCAGGCGAGGGGCAGTTCTCCACGACCGTCTCCACGATCGCGCACGTGGCACCGCCGCCCGCGCCGACGACCGTGCGGGCGACGCCCGGCACCGACGGCGACGTGGCCCTGACGTGGGACGCCATCGCGGGCAACGTCCAGTTCCTGGTGGAACGCCGGGACGTCACGGCGGGGGAGACCGAGTTCGCCGAGGCGCAGTCGCCGAACGCCTCGGGCACGTCCGCCACCGTCACGGGCCTGGTGAACGGGCACACCTACGAGTTCCGGGTGTCCGCGCGGAGCGGCGGCGGGCTGGGCGCACCGTCCACTGTGGTCACCGCGACGGTCGTGGTCGCGCCGCCGACCGCGCCGACCGGGCTGACCGCCGTGGCGCAGGGCGACGGCGGCGCGAAGCTGACGTGGACCGCGCCCGGCCAGGGCCTCTGGTACTGGATCTACCAGCGGGACGTCACGGCCGGGGAGTCCGGTTTCACCAAGCTCCAGTACCCGATCACCGACGGCACCACGTTCACCGCCGGGTGGCTGATCAACGCGCACACCTACGAGTTCAAGGTGACCGCGGTCGGCAGGGCGGGCGTGGAGTCCCCGGCGTCGTCAGTGGTGAGTGCGCTCGCGCGCTACGACCTGCCCGCCGCGCCGACTGGACTCGCCGTGGCGGCGCAGGGGGACGGCGGACTGAAGCTGACGTGGTCCGCCCCCGGCGAAGGCCTCTGGTACTGGGTGTACCAGCGGGACGTGACGGCGGGGGAGGCCGCGTTCACCAAGCTCCAGTACCCCATCACCGACGGCACGTCCTTCACCGCGGGCCTGCTGATCAACGACCACGCGTACGAGTTCAAGGTCACCGCCATCAACTCCGGTGGCGAGGGACCGGCGAGCGCCGCGGTCCGCGCGACCGCGCACCACGCCGCCCCGGCGGCCCCGACCGCCCTGACCGCGACGCCGGGGGACGGCACGGTGGCGCTGTCCTGGACCGGGGTGCCGGACGCCTGGTACTGGATCTACCAACGGGACGTCACGGCCGGGGACACCGCGTTCACCAAGCTCGAATACCCGATCACCGACGGCACGGCGTTCACCGCGGGCCTGTTGGCCAACGGGCACACCTACGAGTTCAAGGTCAGCGCGACCGCGGCCGGCGGCGAGGGGCCGGCGAGCGCTGTCGTGTCCGCGAAACCGTTGCCGCCCTTGCCCCCGGTGGTCACCGGTCTGACCGCGACCCCGCGGCCGACCGGCGACGTCGACCTCGCCTGGACCGCTCTGCCGAACGTCTACTACTGGGTCTACTACCGGGACGTGACCGCGGGCGGAGCCCTCACCAAGCTGCCGTTCCCGGCGACCGAGCCGAAGAACACCGTGGGGCTGCTGGCGAACGGGCACCTGTACGAGTTCAAGGTCGCCGCGACGAACCTCGCGGGCGACGGGCCGGACTCCGCGCTGGTGCGGGCGACCTCGCAGGTCGCCGCGCCCGGTGCGCCGACGAACCTCACCGGGTCGGCCGCGGGCGACGGGTCGGTCGACCTGAGCTGGGACTCGGCCGGGCCGAACCTGTATTACTGGCTCTACCGCCGGGACGTCACCGCTGGTGAGACGGCGTTCACCAAGTCGGGGTTCTTCACCGACAAGACGGGCGCGAGCTGGGACGGTCTCCAGGACGGCCACGTCTACGCGTTCCAGGTGCGCGCGGAGAACATCGCGGGGCTCGGTCCGGCGTCGAACACCGTGCAGGTGACCTCGCACGGCGGACTGCCCGCGCCGCCGACGAACCTGACGGCGTCCCCTGGCAACGGCCGGGTGGTGCTGACCTGGACGGCGAGCCCGACGGCGGACGTCTACTACTGGGTCTACTACCGGGACGCGACCGCGGGCGAGCGGTTCACCCGCCTCGAACTGCCGGTCAGCGGCACGAGTTTCACCCTGTCGCCGTTGACCAACGGTCACACGTACGAGGTCAAGATCGCCGCCACGAACTGGGCCGGTGACAGCCGGACCACGGCGGTGGCCTCCGCGCGGCCGCTGCCCCCGGTCCCGGCGGCGGCGCAGCTCACCGCCATCGCGGGCAACGGCGAGGTCGGGCTCGGCTGGAACGCGGTCGACCAGGCCACGTACTTCTGGGTCGAGTACCGGGACGTCACGGCGAACCAGGGCGGTTTCCAGCGCCTGCCGTCGTCGGTGCAGGGCTGGGCGCTCACCGTGCGGCCGTTGGCCAACGGTCACCGCTACGAGTTCCGGGTGATCTCCGGGAACGTGGCCGGGGAGAGCGTGCCCTCCACTGTGGTCTCGGCCATGCCGGTGCCTCCCGCGCCCGCCGCGCCGTCGAACCTCCGGGCCACGGCGGGCAACGGCCAGGTGTCGCTGAACTGGAACGCGAGCCCGACCGGGTCGGTCTACTACTGGGTCTACTTCCGGCCGCAGGGCCACAGCGAGTGGTACTTCTTCAACCACCCCGTCAACGGGACGTCGTACACCGCGACCGGGCTGATGAACGGGTTCACCTACGACTTCCGGGTGACGGCGGCGAACCTCGGCGGCCAAAGTCCACCGTCCAACGCGGTCACGGCGAAGCCGTTCCTGCCGCTGCCCGCTGCCCCGTCCGGCCTCCAGGTCCGGGCCGGGGACGGGCAGGCGACGCTGACGTGGGACCGGAACAACCCCGTGGGGGCGGCCTGGTACTGGATCTACTTCCAGCCGCAGGGCCACAGCGAGTGGTACTTCTACGCGCAGCCCGCGGGCAACAGCCCGGTCACCGTCTCGAACCTGTGGAACGGCTTCACCTACTCGTTCAAGGTGACCGCCGCCAACGCCGCGGGCCAGACGCTCGCGACGAACGTGGTCACGGTGAAACCCATGCCGCCGTTGCCGTCCGCGCCGGGCACGCCCTCGCCCACCCCGGACCCGAACTCCAGCCGGATCGGCCTCACGTGGTCGCCCAGCTCCTCGCCGGGGGTGAGCTACCGGGTGGAGTACCGCAACCTGTCGGACGCCGAAGGGGTCTGGCGCACCCAGTACGCGTCCGGGACGAGCGCGACCTTCGACCAGTACCCGGTCGGCGTGGTCTGGGAATTCCGGGTGGTCGCCTCGAACATGACCGGCTCGACGTGGTCCACGGGCACCTCCACCGCCGTGTCCAACGTCTGGACCGGCACGTTCCGCGGCGCGGGGCTGAACTCGATCAACGGCGCGAACGCGTTCGCTGCCTCGCGGATCCTGCTCAGCGGCCTCGGGTGCGGCGTCGGGCTCCGGCAGAACGTGTGCTTCGGCTGGGGCTACAACGGACGGCCGGTCACGTACGGGGACTTCCTGTTCTACCCCGGCACCAAGGCCAACATGAACACCCTCGTGAAGTGCGAGGCGTACCAGCGGTTGGCGCTGCTCCGCTCCGCGGACAACGGCTGGTTCCTCTCCCGGTCGCGCGGGATGGACCTGGTGCGGCACGAGGGCGTCCACACCTTGCAGGAGGGCGGGTTCCCCTCGTTCGCGACGTTCGGCTTCCTCTACTGGCTGGAGGGGTCCGACGGGGTGGACAACCAGTTCGAGATCGACGCGAACCTCTGGTGGGGCCACTACCTCGGCCCCTGGCCCGGCACGAGCGGCTGCGGCTACTACGGCTGAGCCGCGGTGCTCCCCGGTCGCACGACCGGGGAGCACCCCGGCTCAGGACCGCCACCCGCCCGCGAGGCCGACCCTCGTGGCGAGGCCGGGGTTCCCGGCGTAGCCGCGCACGTCGCCCCACGCGGACCACCGGCCGTCGGGGTAGCGCGCGGCGTGCCAGACCGCTCCGCTCACCGACAGGGCGACGACCTGGAGCTCCCCGGTGGTGAACCCCGCGGCGGCGACGTCCAGCGCGAGCCCCGTGCTGCCGCCGGTGTAGTCGTCGATCTTCAGCAACGGCGTCCAGTTCCCGTCCGGCAGCCGGGTGGCATGGCGCACGCCCGCGAAGCCGTAGTTCGCGACGAGGTGGAAGATCCCGTTGACCTCGGTCGCGCTCACCGACAGCGAAGTCCTCCACGTTGCCGAACGGCGTCCACGGCCCGTCGACCCGCCGGATCGCGTGCCACAGTTCGCCGTCGTTGCCGACCACCAGGGCGTGCTGCTCACCGGCGACCATCGCCGACGCCGTGTCGACCGGCGTGACGACGGCCCCGGTCGCGGCCTCCACGTCCCCGAAACCGGTCCACTGGCCGTCGCGCAGCCGCATCGTGTGGACCAGGCCGCCGGTGCTGGTCGACGTCAGCAGCTGGGTGCCGCGCCACTGGTTCACCGTCTCCCCCTTGAGCACGCTGAGGAGGGCGACCTTGTTGTCGTAGCTGGTGACCTTGTCCCGGTCCTCGCTGAGGTGGATGTGCCAGAGGTGGCTGGAGTCCGAGGTGGCCGACCGGCGGTAGCGGAAGTCCCACCCCTCGACGGTGGAGTCGTCGTCGGTCTGGCCGAAGAACTCGCGCCAGCCGTCCAACCGGGGGTCGTTCGGGTCCTGGCCCGACGCCAGCAGCCGGGCGGAGTACCGGGCGATGGTGCCGTAGCGGCCGTTCTTCGCGTCCGGGAACGTCCAGTCGTAGGCCGCGGCGAGAGTGGCCGGACCGCCCTGGTCCTCCGCGTCGCGCACCGAGTAGTCGCTCGAGCTGTTGCCCGCGCGGGTGTTGTGGTAGCCGGGCTTGTTCGCGTAGATGCCGCCGTTCTCCGTGCCCGGTTGCAGCGCGAGCAGCTGCCGCACGAGCCAGGACGACACGTCGCTCGTGTCCGCGGCGGCGGTCGCGCCGGGCACGGTCGTGCCGGACCGTCCGCCGCCACGGTGGGCCGCCATTCGTGCGAAATCCCCGTGTTTTCCCCCAACCACAGGTCGCAACGGGTAGGAACGGCCGCGCAGGGACTCGTCGCGGGGGAAGGGACGGCGTGGGGGTTCGGCTGCTGGGGCCGGTGGCGGTCATCGCCCGCGACGGGCCGGTCGACACGGGGCCCGCGCGGCAGCGGTGCCTGCTGGCCGCGCTGGCGGTGGACGCGGGTCGGGTGGTGTCGGTGGACCGGCTGGTCGACCGGGTCTGGGGTGAGGACCCGCCGCTGCGTGCCAGGGCGACCTTGCTGAACTACCTCTCCCGCCTCCGGATGGTCCTGGCGGGCTCCGACTCGACCGTGGCGCGCTCGCCCGGCGGGTACGCGCTGAGGTGCGCTCCGTCCCTGGTGGACCTGCACCGGTTCGACGAACTGCGCGCCCGTGCGCGGGCCGCCGCCGACGACGAGCAGCGCGTCGTGCTGCTGGAGCGGGCGTTGGGGGAGTGGCACGGCGAGGCGTTGACCGGGGTCGACGGCGACTGGGCCGCGGCCGAGCGCGACCGGCTGCACCAGCGCCGCCGGGACGTCGAGTGCGACCTGACCGACGCGCGGCTGCGGCTGGGGCACGGCGGGGACCTCGTGGCGGCGCTGTCGGCCCGCGCGGCCGACCGACCGCTGGACGAGCGCGTGGCGGCCCAGCTCGTGCTGGCCCTGCACCGCGCCGGGCGCACCGCCGACGCGCTCGCCCACTACCGGCGGGTGCGCGAGCTGCTGGTCGAGCAGTTGGGCACCGACCCCGGCCCCGCGCTGCGGGACGCGCACCAGCGCGTCCTCGACGCCGATCCGGTTCCGCCCCCGGTGACGGCGGTACCCCGGCACCTGCCCGCGCCACCGCGGTGGTTCACCGGCCGCGGCGGCGAACTGGCCCGGTTGGACCAGGCGCTGACCGACGCCGCGTCGGGCACGGTCGTGATCTCGGCGATCGGCGGCGCGGGCGGCATCGGCAAGACCTGGCTGGCGCTGGCGTGGGCGCACCGGCACGCCCGGCGGTTCCCCGACGGGCAGCTGTTCGTGGACCTGCGCGGCTTCAGCCCGACCGAACAGCCCCTCGCGCCCGACGCGGTCCTGTTCGGGTTCCTCGGCGCGCTGGGCGTGTCCTCCGACGACGTCCCGACCGACCTGGACGGGCGCGCCGCGCTGTACCGGAGCCTGGTCGCGGGACGGCGGACGCTGGTCGTGCTGGACAACGCGGCCACCTCCGAGCAGGTCGTGCCGCTGCTGCCGGGCAGCCCGAGCTGCGTCGTGCTGGTGACCGGCCGCCACGAACTCGCGTCGGTGATCCAGCGCCACGGCGCCCGCCACCTGAGGCTGGACGTGCTCCCGCGGGAGGAGTCGCGGGCGCTGCTGGCCGCGCGCCTCGGCGCGGACCGCGTCGCCGCCGAGCCCGCCGCCGTCGACGAGCTGGTCGACTCGTGCGGCGGCTACCCGCTGGCCCTGTCGATCACCGCCCGCATCGCCACCACCCGCCCCGGCGTCCTCCTGGCCGAGGTCGCCGCGGAACTGCGCGAGCTGGGCCTGGACATGTTCGACCACGACACCGATCCCGCCGCCAGCCTGCCCGCGGTGCTGTCGTGGTCGCTGCGCCACCTCACCGACACGCAGCGGACCGTGTTCGGGCTGCTGGGCATCGCCCCCGGACCCGACACCGGCCTGCCCGCCGTCGCCGCCCTCACCGGCCTGTCCCCGGCCCACGCGCGCAAAGCGCTGTCGGCGCTCCAGGAGGCGTCGCTGCTGGAGCGCCGACCGGGCGGCCGGTACGCGATGCACGACCTGGTCCGCGACTACGCCGCCACCACCGCCCGAGATCTGCCCGACGACCTGCGGGAGTCGGCCCTCGAGCGCGTGGTGGAGTTCTCCCTGCACACCGCCCTCGCGGCGGACCACCTGTTGGACCCCGCTCGTCAGCTCCTGGACCGCGATCCGCCCGGCCCCGGCGTCGAGCCGCACCCGCTGCGGGACGCCGATGCCGGACTGGCCTGGATGGAGGCCGAGCACGGCACGCTCCTGGCCGCCCAGCGCACCGCGCTCGCACTGGGCCGCCACGACGTCGTCTGGCACCTCGCCTGGGCGTTGGGCACCTTCCACTACCGGCTGGGGCACCGGCGCGCCGAGCTGGTCGCGTGGCAGGCCGCGGTGCGGGCCGCCGCCCACTTGCCCGATCCCACCGCGCGCAGTCGCGGCTACCGGCTCCTCGGGTACGCGTGCTCCCGGCTGGGGATGCACGAGGAGGCCGTCGAGCACCTGGACAACGCCCTCGACCTGGCAGTGCGCCACCAGGACGTCACCGAGCAGGCGCACACCCACCGGGCGCTCGCCTACGGGTGGGAGCTGCGGGGGGACGACCGGCGGGCCATGGACCACGCGCGCCACGCCCTCGACCTCTACCGCGTCCTCGGCCACCCGGTGCGGGAGGCCATCGCGCTCAACCAGGTGGGCTGGTACGCCGCGCGCCTGGACGACTTCGACACCGCCCGCGACCACTGCCAGGCCGCTCTCGCCCTGCACCGGACCCACGACAACCCCGAAGGAGAAGCGGCGACCCTGGACAGCCTCGGGTTGATCGCCCACCGCACCGGCGACCACCGGCAGGCCGTCGACCACTACGAGCGGGCGCTCGTCCTGTACCGGGCACTCGGGGACGCCTACCGGGTCGCGGACACCCTCGACAACTCCGGCCACCCCCACCGCGCGCTCGGCGAGCACGACCGCGCCCGCGTCGCCTGGCAGGAGGCCGCGGAGCTGTACCGGGTCCAGGACCGGCACGCCGAGGCCGACCGCGCGAGCCTGCGGGTGCGCGGCCTCGACGGGACCGCCGAACCCCCTCGGTGATCCGTCCCACCGGGACGCACCGTGGGCAAGCTACGACCGAAGTGTCGTGTTGGTGATTCGTTGACCGGATCGCGGTCCTCCGACACCCTCCGGGAGGTCATCCCCTGCCTCGAAAGGTGTTCCCCATGGTGCGAAGGATCCTGCTCGTGCTCGTCGCGGGCCTCCTGACCCTCACCGGGACGGCGGCCGCCGACCCCGGACCCGTGACGTCGGCCGACGTCCACGCCTCGGACGGCTGCTACACGTGGAGCCGGTCGCTGGCGCAGGGCGCGACCGGCGAGGACGTGCGCCAGCTCCAGATCCGCGTCTCCGGCTACCCCGGCTACGGCGCGGTGGTCGGGTTGGACGGCCAGTTCGGCGCGGCCACCAAGGCCGCGGTCGTCCGGTTCCAGCAGGCCTACGGCCTCGCCGCCGACGGGGTCGCGGGTCCCGCCACGTTCGCCAAGGTCTACGCGCTCCAGGACGACGACTGCACGCCCGTCCACTTCACCTACGGCGAGCTGAACCGCTGCAACTCCGACTGGTCCGGCGGCAAGGTGTCCGCCACGCAGGCCAAGGCCAACGCGCTGGTCACCATGTGGAAGCTCGAAGCGCTGCGGCACGCGCTCGGCGACCGCCCGCTCACGGTCAACGGCGGGTTCCGCAGCGTGTCGTGCAACAGCGCGGTCGGCGGTTCGGCCACCAGCAGGCACATGTACGGCGACGCGGCCGACCTCGGCGCCGGCGTCCAGGGCTTCTGCGCGATCGCCAAGCAGGCCCGCAACCACGGTTTCACCGAGATCCTCGGGCCCGGCTACCCCGATCACAACGACCACGTCCACACCGCCCTGCGGTCCGGCCAGCTCTGGTCCGCGCCCAACTGCGGCATCTGAGGACGGCCCGGCGGGGCGGGCCCACGCCCGCCCCGCCGACCCGTGGCGGGCACCTGGTTAGGGTTCGGGTCAGACGCCGAGGGTTCGGAGGTGGGTCCGTGACGGGGAGCAAGACCTTCCTGGTCGCCGGGCTGGGCGGTGGGTCCGGTCGGGCGTTCGCCGAGCGGGCCTGGGAGTCCGGCCACCGGGTGGTCGGGTTCGTCCGCGGGCCCGAGCAGGCCGCGGAGTTCGAGGAGTCACGGCCGGGGCTCGCGTTCGCGCGGGTGGTGGACATCGGGTCGGCCACCGGCATCGAGCCCGCGGTCCGGTCCATCGAGGACGACATCGCGCCGATCGACGTCCTCGTGGCGGGCATGGACCACGGCGAGTCCACTGTGGACGACCTGCGGCGGCGGCGCGACATCGACGTCTTCGGCACGGTCGCGGTCGTGAAGGCGGTCCTGCCCGGCATGCGGAGCAGGCGCGGCGGGACGGTCGTGGTCGTGACCTCCGACGCGACGCCGTCCTACCACGGCAGCAAGTTCGCGCTGGTGGGCATCATGCTGTCGCTGGCGACGGAGGTGGCCCCCTTCGGCGTCCGCGTCACGGTCGTGGGACCGGACGCCTTCCGCGCCGCCTGGTCAGACGGCGCGCTGGTCCTGGAGTCCGACGACGGCCCCCTCGCGCTGCCGCCGCCCCGCTGAACCGACCGGTCAGCGGGCCGCCGTCACACCCGCGGAACTCGCGCGCACCTGGAGTTCGGCCGGGAAGACGCAGCGCCAGTGCGGCGCGATCTGCCGGTGCACCAGGGCACGGGTAGCCGCGGCGGCCATCTGCTCGACCGGCTGGCGGACCGTGGACATCGGCGGCGCGGTGCAGGTGGCGATCACGCTGTCGTCGAACCCCACGACCGCCACGTCCTGGGGCACCTTCACGCCCAGGTCGGCCAACGCCTGCATCGCGCCGGACGCCATCGCGTCGGTGGCGGCGAAGATCGCGTCGATGCCCGGTTCCTCGGCCAGCAGGCTCTGGGTGAGGTCGTACCCGGCCTCGCGGCGGAACTTGCCGATCCGGGAGAGGTCCGGCAGGCCGAGGTCGCGCACCGCGCGCCGGTAGCCCTCACGCCGGGCCTCGGCGCACGGGTTGCCCTCCTGGCCGTGCAGCGCGGCGATGCGACGGCGACCGGACTGGTGCAGGTGCGCGACCGCCGCGTACGCGCCCTCGGCGTTCTCCATGTCCACGAACGGAATACCGGGGGCGGACGGCCCCATCGACACCACGCGGTCGCACCGGGTGTGGAAGTCCGCGGCGATGGCGGGCGGCACGTTGACGAGCAGGACGCCGAGGCTCACGGTGTCGGCGATCCGGGCCAGCAGCGCGGGCGCGCCGGACTCCTCGACCACGTGCACCCGCAGGTGCGCGGTGTCGCCCGCCAGTTCCAGCAGCATCCCGGCCGTCACCCGGCCGTAGTAGGTGTTGTCGCCGAAGCACGACGGGTGGTCGACCACGACGAGTTCGACCACGTCGCCGTGACCGGAGGCGAGCGCGCGGGCGACCGGGTCGGGGCGGAACCCGAGCTCGGCGATCACCCGCCGGACGTGCTCGCGGGTGCGGTCCGAGACGCCGGGCGCGTTGTTGATGACGCGGGAGACCGCCGCTTTGGACACTCCCGCCGCGGCGGCGACATCGGCCAGCGTCGATCTTCTCGTTGGCATCGGGCAACTATAGGAGGATCCGCGGCCTCCTCGTCGGTCCTTTTCGGCCTGCCCGGTTGTTCTTCGCGACAACCTGTCGTAATCTATTGCGACAGGTTGTCGTAAAAACTGGCGGAGGGTTTCCCATGACCGAGCTCAACGATCGCGCCGATCTCCTCGAGCTGTTCGGCAAGTACGCCGACATCGCGGACCTGAAGGAGTACGTCGAACTGCCCCGCCAGGTCTTCACCGACCCGCTGACGCTCGACTTCTCGTCCGTCGCCGACATCCCGCCGATGGTCCTGCCGCTCGACGACTACCTCGCGGTCGTCAAGGGCTCGTTCGCGCACTACGACGCGACGCACCACGTCATCACCGGCCACGTCGTGCGGGTCGACGGCGACAGCGCGACGGTCCACGCGCACGTCCGCGCCGAGCACTGGGTCCCGGACGAGGTCGCCGCGGGCGGCCCCAACCGCTGGCTCGTGGTCGGCTTCTACGACAACGAGGCGGTCCGCACCGCGGACGGCTGGCGCTTCAGCCGGGTGAAGCTCACCTCGGCGCACCAGGAGAACCCGCACCTGTCGAGCGTCGCGCTGGCGGGCTGACGGCGGTGGACGAGCCCCCGTGGGGAAGGATGGTCGGGTGCCGCGAATCCGGGGAGCCAGCATCGAGGAGCACCACGAGATGGTGTGGGCCGACCTCGCCGAGGCCATGCGGGGGCTCCTGCTCGAACGCGACTACGAGTCCATCACCATGGGCCACATCGCGGCCAAGGCGGGGCTCGCGCGCAACACGCTGTACAACTACGCGGCGGACAAGAGCGCGCTGGTCCTGGCGCTGACCCGGCGGGCGAGCCGACCCGCGCTGGAGCGCGTGGCCGCCATCGCCGCGCGGTCGTCCGACCCGGCCGCGGAGCGGATGCGGGAGATCGTCGAGGCGGTCCTGGAGGCCGCCGCGGACCAGGCGCTGGGCCTGATGTTCCGGCCGGGCTCCGGCCCGCTGGTCGCCGAGGTGCCGAAGGGGCCGGACAGCCCGTTCCACGCCATCGTGGTCGAGGTGGAGAACGTCGTCCGGGACGGTGTCGCGAGCGGCGAGTTCCGCCCCGTGGACGACGTGGAACTCGTGGTGGAACTGCTGTCCGGCGTCATGCGCTCGGGAGCCGAGCGCATCGGCCGCGACCCGGCCGCCTTCGAGGCCACGGTCCGCGCGGCGCGGGAGATCGTCCTCGTGGCGCTGGCCCGCCACCCGGACCAGCCCGGCCGATCTCCGCGCCGCCGCGGTGGAACGCCTGTCCGGTAAGGGGAATCGCCGCGCTCAGCGCGGGGGAGTGACGCCGTCGAACCAGTTGCGCGCGCCTACGGCCGGGTGGCGCTCGCGGTCGCCCTCGACGGTGATCTTGTCGAGCGCGGCGAGGTGGTCGTCGGTGAGGACGAGGTTCGCGGCGGTGCTGTTCTCCTCGAAGAACTCGACCCGGCGGGTGCCGGGGACGGGCACGACGTCCTCGGCCCTGGACAGCAGCCGCGCGAGGGCGACCTGGCCGGGCGTGGCGTCCAGTTCGGTCCCGATGGCCCGCAGGACGTCGACGGTCGTGACGTTCCGCTCGAAGTTGCCCTCCGCGTACCTCGGCACGTGGCGGCGGTGGTCGTTCTCGGCCAGGTCCTCCCGCGCGGTCACGGCTCCGGCCAGCACGCCGCGGCCCAACGGGCTGGAGGGCACGACGCTGATGCCGAGTTCGCGGGTCAGCGGCAGGACCTCCTCCTCGATGCCCCGCTCCCACAGCGACCACTCGATCTGGAGCGCGGTGATCGGGTGTTCGGCGGCCGCGCGGCGGATCGTGTCCGGCGCGGCCTCGGACAAGCCGAGGTGGCGGACCTTGCCCTCGGCCACGAATTCGGCCATGCCCCCGATCGTCTCCTCGATCGGCACGTCGGGGTCGACGCGGTGCAGGTGGTGCAGGTCGACGTGGTCGGTGCCGAGCCTGGTCGACGACCGCTCCAGCCGTTCGCGCGCGTAGGCGGGGGTGCCGTCGACGCGGGCCTCCGCGCCGCCGAAGGGCGCGGAGACGATGCCGAACTTGGTCGCGACGACGAAGTCGTCCCGGCGGCCCACGAGCGCGCGGCCGAGCACCTGCTCGCTGGGGCCAAGGCCTGCTGCTGACCCTGCGCTCGGCGGCGAACGAGCGGGCCGCCGAGATCATGCGCGGACACCTGGAGGCCCACTTCCAGCGGCAGTTGGCCGACGACCTGCCGGGTGACGAGCCGGTGGCGCGCGCCGCGCTGCTGATCTCCGTCTGCGCGGGCGTGCAGCTGATGCGCAACGTGCTCGGCAACCGGGCGCTGCTGGCCGAGCCGACCGAGACGCTCGTGTCCCGACTGGCGGCCGCCCTCGACGCGATCGCCTGCCCGCCCCCCGCGTAGCGGCACTGTCCTCGTGGAAGCGGGATCACAGTTCGCGCTCTTAATCGGACGGACTAGTCTGTTCGATTAAGAGCGCTCGACGGGAGCGCCTCGGAACGGTTGGAGAGGTGGACCCATGCGTGCGGCCGTGCTTGAGGAGTTCGGGAAGCCGTTGGCGCTCCGGGAGGTCGACCGGCCCGTGCCCACAGCGGCACAGGTGCTGGTCCGGGTCGTGGCGAGCGGGCTGAACCCGTTGGACGTGAAGATCCAGGCCGGTCAGGCGGCTCACGCCAAGGTCGAGCCACCCGCCGTGCTCGGCCTCGACGTCGCGGGCGTGGTCGAGGCCGTGGGGTCCGGGGTGGAGGGCTTCGCGCCCGGCGACGAGGTGTTCGGGCTCGTCGGCGGCGTTGGCGGGAGACAGGGCACGTTGGCCGAGTACCTCGCCGTGGACGCCGGACTGCTGGCCCGCGTGCCGAACCGGGTGGACCTGCGGCAGGCCGCCGCGCTGCCGCTGATCACGATCACGGCCTGGGAGGGCCTGGTCGACCGGGCGCGGGTGCGCGAGGGGCGGAAGGTGCTCGTGCACGGCGGGGCGGGCGGTGTCGGGCAGGCGGCCATCCAGATCGCACGGGCCCACGGCGCGCGGGTGTACGCGACCGCCTCACCGCTGCGCGCGGGCGTGGTCGAGGCGCTCGGGGCCACGCACATCGACCCCCGTTCCACGACGGTCGAGGAGTACGTGGCCGAGCACACCGGCGGTGAGGGGTTCGACATCGTCTACGACACCGCCGGTGGCGCGGTGCTCGACGCCTCGTTCCACGCCGCCCGCGTGCACACCGGCCACGTCGTCAGCTCGCTGGGCTGGGGCACGCACAGCATCGCGCCCCTGTCCTTCCGCGGCGCCACGTACTCCGGGGTGTTCACGCTGCTGCCGTTGCTGACCGGCCGCGGCGGCGAGCACCACGGCGAGATCCTGGGCGAGGTCGCGAAGCTGGTCGACGCGGGCGACCTGACCCCGAGGGTGGACCCGAGGCGGTTCACCCTCGACACCGTCGCCGACGCCCTGCGCCTGGTGGGGGAGGGCACCGCCGACGGCAAGGTCGTCGTCGACGTCGGCCGGTAATCGGACGGACTAGTCTGTCCGACATGGCGACGCGCGTGCGCAAGACGAACACCGAGCGGAAGATCCTCGACACCGCCGCGGAGCTGTTCCACCGGGACGGGCTGCGGGGCGTGGGCGTGGACCGGGTCATCGCCGAGTCGGGCGTCGCCAAGTCGACGCTGTACGCGCACTTCCCGACCAAGGACGACCTGGTGTCGGCGTACCTGCGCCGCACAGACGAGTCCTGGATGGGGCAGCTGCGTGACGCCGCCGAGCGGGCGGGCACGAGTCCCGCAGACCAGCTGGTCGGGCTGTTCGACGCGCTGGAGGGCTCGTTCGACCGGCACGGCTTCTTCGGATGCCCGTTCATCAGCGCCGCCGTGGAGGCCGCAGCCGGCTCGCGGGCGGCCGAGGCCACGGTCGCCCACACCGTCCGCCGCCAGGCCTGGCTCCTCGACCTCAGCCGGGCGGCCGGTGCGCCCGACCCGGCGGCACTGGCCGCGCACATCGGGCTGCTGGTCGACGGCGCGTTGGCGTCGGGCCGGTTGTTGCAGGACAGGGCGGTCATCGACGCGGCGAGGACAGCCGCCCGCCACGCGGTGGACGGCCACCTCCGCGTGACCAGCGCCTGAGCCGTCAGCGGGTCCGGCGGTCCACGGCGATCCAGTTCGTCTCCCACGTCGTCCCGCCGTCGGCCGAGAACGCCTGCTCGAACCTCGCCGTGTCCGGGCCCTGCCGGTGGATCAGGAAGCGGACCTTGATCGGACGGCCGCCGAGCTGGTCGTCCCCGTAGAACTCGCCGACGCCGTCGTGGAACCCGCCGAACACCGCCGGGGTGAGCAGGCCGTCGCGGAAGCTGACGAAGGTCAGGCTCCACCGCTGCGCCTGCGGCTCGTACAACCGCAGGTTGAGGCCGTCGATGCGCCCGCTCGCCCCGGACACCGCGAGTTCCACGACGTTCGCCCGCCCGTCCGAGAGCGGGCGCACGACGCTGGTCCCGGTGAACTGGAGCCACTGGTCGGGGGTGTCCGAGAGCGGGTCGGCGAGCACCCGCACCGAGGTGCGCCACGCGCCGGACTCCCAGTCGAAGTCCCGTTGGCCGGTCGAGGCCGCGGGATCGGCCAGCGCACCGCCCGACGCGGCGGTGGCGATCAGCAGGAGGGCGGAAAGGCCCACGGCGAGGATTCGTCGGTGTGGCAAGGTCATGGGCCCGACTATCCGAGCGGAGCGCGGTCGTGGACAAGAAGGCACCTGGAGGTAACCCCTCCCGCCCCAACCCCCTGCCCGGCTGCCCGATGGCCGCGGCGTTCGCCGCGATCGGCGGCAAGTGGAAGCTGACGCTGCTGTACTGGCTCGCCCACGGCGAGACCCACTTCGCGGGCCTGCGCCGCCGGGGCGCGCCGATCACGCCCAAGGTGCTGGCCGAGCAGTTGCGCGAACTGGAGGCCGACGGGCTCGTCGAACGGGTGGTGACCGGACCGGTCCCGGCACGGGTGATCTACCGGCTCACCCCTTACGGCACCACGGTTCTCCCCGTCGTCGAAGGGGTCCGCGTGTGGGGCGAGACCCACCTCCGGCTCACCGCCGGGGACGAGGAATCGAGCTGCGCCACCGTGATCGCCTAACGGCGTGACCGGACGGCCAGGTACACCGCGCGCACGGCCAGCGTGCGCTCCACCTGTTCGACCACGGGCGCGAAGAACTGTTTGCGGTGCTCGGCGTCGCTCATCGAGATCACCGCGAAGTACATGCTGCCGAACGCCGCGAACAGGGTCGCGTTGCGCAGCAGGGCGACCGGCACGTCCGGCAGCCACGTCGCGTACGCCACCGGCCCGCCGATCCACTGCTCCGCGGTCTCCGGCAGCACCACGATCAGGCCGAGCACCACGAAGAACGCGTAGAGCGCGAGCCCGACCACCGCGGCCTGCACGAGCTGGCGGATCGCCAGCATCACCAACAGGTTGCGCAGTTGCCTCCCGGTCAGCTTCCGCGCCTCCACCGGCTCGTTCGGGTCCACTTCGGCCAGTGGCGTGTCCTTGCACGCGGAGGCCAGCATCGGCGGGCTCAGGTCGTGCTCCACGCGGCCGATCTCCTCGCGCAGCCGGGCCGCCGCGGCGAGCACGGTGATCGCCACGAACAGCGCGACGATCAGGCTGAGCCGAGGCCACTCGAGCCGGTTCATCGCCTGCCACAGCTCACCGGTGAAGAACAGGAACAGGGTGACGAACAGCAGCGGCGGCAACGCCCGGCCGAGCAGGTTCACGCTGGTGCGCAAGTCTTCCAGCGTGTGCCGGATGGCGGCCTTGAGCAGCGCGGCGAGGCCGTAGGTCACGGCGAGCCAGGTCGCGGCGAACACCCCGGCGAAGAACAGCGCCAGCTGCACCGAATCGCTGTCCGGGGTGTCCTCGATCGCGTCCTGGAGGATCGGCACCACGACCGGCAGCAGGGCGTACCCGACGAGGACCGCGATCGTGCGCGGGCGGGTGAAGACGGGCATCCGCCGCGCGAACAGCGACAGCACGGTCGACACCACGACCGTGCTCGCCAGCACCACGGACAGCAGCACCCACCGCCCGTACCCCGCCGCGCCCAGCGGCACCAGCCACACCAGGCTGGAAATGGCGACGAACGCCAGCGTGGGCAGCATCCGCGGCAGCACGTGGGAGAAGAACCCGTAGCCCTCGATCATCGTCGGCGCGCCCTGTCGGACGAACCACTGCTCGGTCCGCCGAACCAGGAGCCGGGACGCCGTCATGCGCCAGATCTTCCCCCACGCGCTGGGATCACCGCCCGGCGGTCGTCACTGCGCGGTCGGCACGGGGTGTCCCTCGGACGCCTGCACGACGACGAACCCCTGACCCGACAACGCGAGCTGGTACGCCTCGCCCGAGCCGCGGCCGATCACCGCGCCGAGCTTCGCGGTCTTGCGGATCGACGACCGGAGCGAGGTCGACCACAGGACGGCGGACTGCATGTCGACGAACGTCGGCACGTCCACGGTCAGCACGACCGGCGTCCCGTACGCGGTCACGGCGAGCGCCCCGGTGCCGGTGAACGTCGTGTTGAACAGGCCGCCGCTGAGCATCGACGCGCCCTCGGTGCGGTTGATGTCCCACGTGAGCGAGCTGTCGAACGCGAGCACGTTCTTGCCGTTGACGGTGACGCCCTCGTTCTCCAGGTAGAGCACGAACACCTCGTCGGCGTCCTGCGCCAGGAACACGTCGCCGCTGCCCGACACCTTCATCAGCGACATGCCCTCGCCGGTGAAGGCCTTCTTGAACAGCTTGCCGAGTCCGCCCGCGCCCTCGTAGGCGAAGTCCACATCGCCCTGGTAGGCGACCATGGACCCCTGCTTGGCGAAGAAGAACCCGCCGCTGCCGGTGAGGTCGACCTTGAGCATCCGCTCGTTCTGGAGCTGGAAGCTGCCGGGCTCGACGGCCCGCTCCGCGTGGTTGAACAGTGAGCTGCGCATGTCCCGATAGTGCAGGTGATCTTGGGATCGCGCATCCTCGGGGGAGCCGCCCTGGCAGGCGGGACCGGCTCGCTACCATGACCGCCGGTCCGCACCGCGCGAGGAAAACCGAGGCAGGACATGGGTTCCACCCGGCACGACGGCGACACCTGGGACCTGGCGTCCGGTGTCGGCGCGACCGCCACGGCCGCCGCCGCGGCCAGGGCGATAGCGTCCCGCACGGAGCCCCGGCTCATCGACGACCCGTTCGCCGAGCCGCTCGTCCGGGCGGTCGGCATCGACCTGCTCACCCGGCTGGCCAGTGGCGAGACCGATCCCGCCGAGCTGGTCGGGCGGACGGCGATCGACGGGGCCAAGGTGCGGACCAGGTTCTACGACGACTTCTTCCTCGCCGCGACCGGCGCGGGCGTCGCCCAGGTCGTGGTCCTGGCCTCCGGGCTGGATTCCCGCGCGTACCGCCTGCCCTGGCCGACCGGGGCGGTGGTGTACGAGGTCGACCAACCGGGGGTCGTCGAGTTCAAGACCCGCGCGCTGGCCGAGTTGGGCGCCGAGCCCACCGTGGACCGTCGAGCGGTCGCGGTCGACCTGCGCGACGACTGGCCCACGGCGCTGCGGGCCGCCGGGTTCGACCCGGCCCTGCCGACCGCGTGGAGCGCCGAGGGCCTGCTGGGCTACCTGCCGCCCGAGGCGCAGGACCGGCTGCTGGACACCGTCACCGACCTCAGCGCGCCCGGCAGCCGGGTGGCCACCGAGAGCAGGCCGAACCCGCGGCCGGGCGACGAGGACAGGACGAGGGCGAGCCTGGACCGCACGTCCGAACGCTGGCGCGAGCAGGGTTTCGACACCGACATGGCGAAGCTGCGGTACTTCGGCGAGCGCAACGAGGCGGGCCCCTACCTGACCGGCCTCGGCTGGACGCTGACCGGCTCCAGCGTCCGGGACCTGCTCGCCGCCCACGGCCTCCCGCCGATCGAGGACGACGACCTGCGCATGGCGGGCCTGCTCTACGTCAGCGGCGTCCTCGGCGAGTAGCGCGTATCGCGGGCGTATCGAAAACCGCATACGGTCTCGCAACCGCTGTTCCTTTTGACTGTGGGCATGAACCACGACGCGTCGCCGGTGCGCCGGACCCTGCTGCTCGGGGTGGTGGTCCTCGCGGTGGCAGGCGCCCTGGTCGTCCTGCGGCGGCCGCTGCTGATGTCCGCTCCGCGCTGCTTCTCCTGGCAGTGGCAAGGCTGCCTCACCACGGAGAACGGCGTCGTGCTGGTCACGCTGCTCACGGTGCCGTTCTCGCTGCTGGTGGTGTGGGCGCTGGCGTGGTGGCGGCGGGCCGTCGGCATCGCGGCGGCGTGGCGGACGTCGCTGGCCGAGGTGGGCATGGTGCACGGGACGGTGCCGTTCGTGTGGATGACCCTGATGCCGGGGGAGAACGCGGGCCTGGTCGACGGGCGACTGAGCCTGGTGCCGTTGCGGGACCTGCTCACGATGGGGCCGCTCGGGATCGTGGCCAACCTGCTGATCTTCGCGGCGCTCGGCTTCTTCGCCCCGATGCGGTTCACGGCGCTGACGTCCGCGGTGCGGGTCTTCGCGCTCGGGGCGGGCTGCTCGATCCTCGTCGAGACCGCGCAGTACGTCCTGCGGCTGGACCGGGTGTCCTCCGTGGACGACGTGCTGCTCAACGCGGCGGGCGCGGCGCTGGCCGCGCTCGCGTCCCGCCGCTGGTGGCGGGTCGCGGCGGAGAAGCACCCCGCGCCGGATCCGCGTTGAATCGCCTGCTCGACATCGGTGGACGGGAGTCGTGGCGGGCGCACCACCGGAGGTCGCGGTCGGTGTGCTGGGCAACCTGGAAGTCCACGTCGACGGCACGCCGGTGGCGATCGGGCAGGCCCGGCGCAAGGCGGTGCCGGCCGTGCTGCTGGTCGAGGCCAACGGGGTGGTGCCCGCGGACCGGCTGATCGACCGGGTCTGGGGCGAGGAGCCGCCCTCGCGGGCGCGGTCGGTGCTGCGGACGCACCTGTCCAAGCTCCGGCAGGCGCTGGACCGCACCGGGATCACCTTCACCTGGCACGACACCGGCTACCTGCTGACCATCGACCCCGGCAGCGTGGACCTGCACCGCTTCCGCCGCCTGCTCGTCCAGGCCCGCGGCGCGGGCGGTCCGCGGTGCCGCCGGAGCCGACCGGATCGACTGGGCGTTGGCCTGCGGCAGGCACGGGGACGTGCTGCCGGAGCTGACCACGTGGGCTGCCGAACACCCGCTGGACGAACGCGCGGCCGGACAGGTGGTGCTTGCGCTGTACCGGTCCGGCCGCCATGCCGACGCGCTGGAGCACTACCAGCGCACCCGGCGGCTGCTGGGCGAGGAGTTGGGGCCGATCCCGGCCCCGCGCTGCGGGAACTGCACCAGCGGGTCGTCACGGCCGATCCCGCACGGGACGTCCCGCCCACCGAACCGGCCCGCTCGGTGCCGCGCCAGTTGCCCGCGCCGCCCCCGTCGTTCGTCGGCCGCGGTGACGAACTCGACCGGCTCGACAGCGCGTTGGACGCCTCGGCCACGGTGGTCATCTCGGCCATCGCGGGCGCGGGCGGCACCGGCAAGACGTGGCCGGCGCTGCACTGGGCCCACCGCAACGCCGACCGGTTCCCCGACGGGCAGCTGTTCGTCGACCTGCACGGCTTCGGCCCCGACACCGAACCGCTGGACCCCGCGACCGCCGTGCGCGGCTTCCTCGACGCCCTGCGCGCCGTCCTGACGACCTGGCTCGGCCCACCCTCCTGAGCCTAGGTCGGTACGGTGGCGGAGCCGACTACGGAAGGACCCGCCACCATGGCCGTCGCCGACGACCTCGACCGTGCCACCGACTCGCAGTGGGACTGGGTCGCCGAGCAGACCCGGAAGTACCTGGCCACCAACGGCGCCGAGGGGCACGAGTCCAACGGCGTCCTCACGCTCCTGCTCGCCACGACCGGGCGCAAGTCCGGCGTCGCGCGTCGGACGTGCCTGATCTACGGCACCGAGGGCGAGGACTTCGTCGTCGTCGCCTCCAAGGGCGGCGACGACGAGCACCCCGAGTGGTTCAGGAACCTCCAGGCGGAGCCGAGCGTCGGCGTGCAGGTCCGCGACCGCAGGTTCACCGCGACCGCCAGGGTCGCGACCCCGGCCGAGCGCGCGACCCTCTGGCCCAAGATGGCGGCCATCTTCCCGCTCTACGACGAGTACGCGCGCAAGACGGACCGGGAGATCCCGGTCGTCCTGCTGTCGCCGCGGGACTGACCCCGCCGACTACCCTTCCGTGCGGGCCAACAGCCTGCGCTGGTCGGCGGCCTCCTCCTCCAGCGAGCCCGCCGTCGTGCGCTGGCTGTTCTCGAACAGCAGCGGGTGCGCGTCGCGGATGCCGTCGACCACCAGCTCGTACGGGAAGTCGTCGAAGCTGCCGTGCCAGTGGACGAACTCCATGTGCTTGCGGCCCTGCTCGTCGTACGGGTGGTAGACGCTGTCGGCCACGCCGTCGAAGTCCAGCGGCGCGATCTGGTACAGCCTGCACAGCATCTTGTTGAACACCGGCGTCGCGCGGATCCACCGGTCGTTCAGGTACACCTCGGTGAGGCAGTGGAAGCGGAACAGGTCGCCGCCGACGAGTTCCCGCAACCGGGGCGACGCCAGGTGGTTGCGCACGTCGCCGAGGACGATCCGGCTCGGCACCCCGGCCGCGCGGACCGCTGCCGCGTACACCAGCGACTTGTGGATGCAGAAGCCGAAACCGCGGTCGATGATCGCGCTAGCCCGCATCCCCTGGCGGGACAGGTCGCTCTGGTACACCTCGTAGCGCAGGCCGTCGCGCACGGCGTAGAACAGGCCCACCGCGCGGGCGATGGGGTCGGACTCGTCGCCGACGGTGCGGTCCACGAGGTCGCGGACCTGCCGCGACTCGTGGTCCAGCAGTTCGGTCGGGGCGAGGGTCGTCTCGTCCACGTCACGCCTTTCTCTTGTCGAGGCCCAGCATCTTGGCGATCCTGTTGCGCTGGATGTCGGACGTGCCCGAGTAGATGACGCCGGGCACGGCGTTGCGCAGCTCCGCCTCCAAGCCGTACTCGGTGGTGTAGCCGTTGCCGCCGAACACCTCGATCGCGGCGAGCGCGGTGTCTACGTTGGCCTGGCTGGCGACCAGCTTGCTGGTCGCGATGTCCGTGGTGACGTTGTGGCCGCGTTCCATCCGCTCCGCGGTGTCGTACAGCCACTTCGCCGCCGTCTCGGTGGCCGTGCGCATGTCGACGATGCGGTTGGCCACCGACTGGAACGACCCGATGGGCGCGCCGAACTGGACCCTGGTCCGCGCGTAGTCCACGCACCGCTCCAGCCGGTGGCGCATCTGGCCGAGGTTGACCACGAACGAGCAGAGGATCTCCCACTTCATCACGTGGTCCAGCACCAGGAACCCGCTGCCGACGCGTCCGACGACGTTGGTCGCGGGCACGACGCAGTCGTCCAGGAACACCTCGGCGAACGGGGAGGTGCGCAGCCCCATCTTCTCGATCGAGCCGCCGACCGACAGGCCCGGCGTGGTGGTCTCGACCAGGAAGGCGGTCACCCCGAGCGGGCCCGCGTCGGGGTCCGTCCTGGCGTAGACGATGATCACGTCGGCCACCGGCGCGTTGCTCACGAACGTCTTACTACCGTTGAGCACCCAGTGGTCGCCCCTGCGGACGGCCGTGGTGCGCATGTTCAGCGCGTCCGACCCGCTGCCCGGCTCGCTGATCGCGTGCGCGCCGATCGTCGAGCCGTCGCACACGCCGGGGAGGTAGCGGTCCTTCAGCGCACGGGAACCGAAGCGCTGCAACGGAACCCCCGCGCTGACCAGGTGCGTGGTGACGGAGAAGCAGAGGCCCCCGTCGTGGCACCGGCGGCCGAACTCCTCCAGCACGTACATCGTCGTGAGCAGGCTCTGGTCGAGCCCACCCCACTCGGTCCCGAACGGCAGGCCCAGCACGCCCGACCCGCGGACCAGCTTCCACGCGTCGCGGTCGAACGTGGCGGCGCGCTCCCGCTCGGGGCCGCCGACGTTGAGCGCGTCGCACCACTGCCGGACCCCGGCGCGCAGGTCCTGTTGGTCCTCGCTCCAGTCGAGCACGCTGACACCAGCCGATCAGTAGTGGGAGAATTCCGGCGCGTCCAACGAGTGCCGCTCGTCGCCGTGCAGGGCCGGGCTGAACACGCACACCAGCCGCAGGTCCGCTTCCGGCGCGGCGATCAGGTAGTGGGCGTCGTTCTTGTCCAGCGCGTACAGGGTGCCGGGGGTCAACGGGAAGCTGTTGCCCTCCAGGTCGACGACCTCGCCGACGCCCTCGATGCAGTAGCAGGCCTCGAGGTGGTTGCGGTACTGCAGGCGTGACTTCGTCCCCGCGGTGACGATGGTGTCGGTGATCGAGTACCCCAGGCCGTCGCCGGCGAGCAGGAACCGACGGCTGAGGCCGTTGCCCCAGTCCACGACCTTCGCGTCGTCGATGGTGCGAACAATCATCGTGGTGAACCCCTTTTCTACTGCTGCGCGCCGGCGGTGCCGATGAACGCGTTGATGTCGTCGATGGTGCGGAAGTTGTCGGGCGAGAGCTCGACGTCGTCGAGGCTGAGCTGGAACCGCGTGCCGAGCCAGTCGATGACCCTCAGCAGCGCCAGGCTGTCGATGACGCCGCCCGCGAACAGGTCGTAGTCCGCGGTGAGCTCGTCGACGCCGATGTCCGGCACGAACTCGTCCACGATGTAGCGGGTGATGACGGCCGTGTGGTCCACCTAGATCACCAGTTCCATGGTTGTGGTGATGTGCTTGCGATCCACCTTCCCGGTGGACGTGCGGGGGAGCGGGTCCTTCGAGACCCGCAGCGTCGACGGCACCGCGGCGGGCGGCAGCCGCTCGGCGCAGTGCTTGCGCAGCACCAGGCTGTTCACCGACCCGTCGGTGCGGACCACGACGTGCAGGAGGTTGCCCGCGCGCTGGTCCGGCACGACGACCGCGGCGGCCTCCAGGACGCCGGAGTGGTCGAGCAGCACCTGTTCGACCGCGAGGGTGTCGACCTGCTGGCCGCGGACCTTGACCCGGAAGTCGGTCCGCCCCTCCAGCAGCAGCGAGCCGTCCGCCGTGCGGCGCACGAGGTCGCCGGAGCGGAAGTAGCGCAGGTCGTCCGCGCCGTCCGGGTGGGAGGTGAACCGGTCCGGCGAGTCGAGGTAACCGGGGGTCTGGAACGGCGTGGTGACCAGGAGTTCGCCGACGCCGGGGCCGTGCAGCACCGTCCCGTCCTCGCGCACCAGCAGGGCGCGCACCCCCGGCAGGGGAGTGCCGATCGGGATCTCGGTCAGGCCGGGCCGGAGTTCGTGGCTGAAGCTGTCGTTGGTCTCCGTGCAGCCGTAGACGTTGTCGACGCGGGCGTTCGGGAACAGCGCGCGCAGGGCGGGGAGCCGGTCGGGCCGGAACGCGTCGCCCGTGACGACGACCCGGTCCACCCCGTCGACCCGCGCGCCGGGGACGGCCGCGAGCAGCAGCTCGTAGAACAGCGGCACCGCCTGGACCACGTGCACGTCCTGGGCCACCAGCAGGTCCAGCAGCGCGACGCCGTCGGTGGCGCGCTCGGGGTCGGCCAGCACGACGCAGCCGCCCGCGCGCAGCGTGCCCCAGACCTCCAGCAGGCACAGGTCGAAGTTGAGCGGCGCGTAGTTCAGCACCCGCCTGCCGGGACCGAGGTCGAACTCCTCGTCCGCCCACAGCGCGAACCGCTCGACGGCCACCGAGGTGAGCGGCACGATCTTCGGGACGCCGGTGGACCCCGAGGTGGTCAACAGGAACGCCACCTCGTCGGCGTCGTCGGGTTCCGGGTGATCCGACGGGGCCGCGTGCACGTCGACGACGTGGGTGGTGAGCCGCGCGGCGTTGCTCGTGCCGTCCGCCGCGGCGGCCAACACGGCGACGCAGCCCGCGCGGTCGTGCAGTCCGCTCACCGTGTCCACGGGCAGGGTCGCCGCGGGCAGCAGCACCCGGCGGCCCGCCGCGAGGCAGCCCAGGACGAGCGCGACCGTCTCCGGCGTCTTCTCCGCCACCACGCTCACCGGCCCCGGCGGCAGCTCCGCCACGACCGCCGCCGCCGACCGCGTCATCGCCGCGAGCGCGCCGTACCCGACGGGCGCGCCGCGCCAGAGCAGCGCGGGCGCCGAGGGGCTGGTCCTGGCGTGCTCCAGCAGCGCGGGCACGACCTGACTTCGCAAGGCCACCGTGTGGTCCACCTGTCCCAGAGGAATCGGCAGAATGCCGTCGACAAATTCGGAAATCTGATGAGAAGAGGGGGTCGGCGCTCGGAATCAATCGCAACGCCGTGTCCGAAACCCGATACAACACGAACCGCCGACGCACGGCAAGCCCCATTCGCTGGAACGCGGAAATTCACTTCGACGACATTGATCGATTGCGCAAACCCGTAGTAGTGGAGTGCTCGGCAACATTAAATTCATACTGTTCATACGACTGTCGGTGACAGGATTCCGCCGTGTTCCCCGCCCAATGGCCCATACTTCCGCAGTCGCAGCGTCTCGGATCGCTCACCGTGGGTGACACCGACCGCGGCGGGTCATCGGGTCCTGCTGGCTCTCTATAGAAACGTCTCTAACTGGTGAAACCGCGTCCTTGGTTACCCGGGTTCGGGTCGGTCGGCGTTGGTCGGCGCGGCCTGTCGTGCACGTTCCGTGGCGTTCGCATTCGCTGTCACGTGTGTTGGTCACTCACTCGGCCGTCACCTGGTTGGACCTTGTCGACCCCGAAACATGGTCTTAACGTCGCTGCGGTCGGGTCGATTATGGGCTGAAGGCGCGCCCACCGTTCGGCGCAGCCTGCCCTCTTCGAGCCGCGGGATTATCCGCGTGCCACCACGACGACGTCTCGTGACGCGAATTATGGAGGTTTTTGATGGTCGACCGGATCAAGTACCTGCTTGACGAAGGCGACATCCCCACGACCTGGTACAACCTGGCCGCGGACCTGCCTCCGTTGCACCCGCCGATCAACCCGGCGACCGGCCGCCCCGTGACCAGGGACGAGATGGCCCACACGATGCCCGAGCCGATCATCGAGCAGGAGCTCAGCACCGAGCGCGAGTGGGAGATCCCCGAGCCCGTCCGCCAGATCTACGCGCAGTGGCGCCCGTCGCCGCTGTTCCGGGCGCGCAGGCTCGAAGCGCTGCTCGACACCCCCGCGCGCATCTACTACAAGTACGAGGGCGTCGCGCCGACCGGCAGCCACAAGCCCAACACGGCGGTCGCGCAGGTGTACTACAACAAGCAGGCGGGCAAACGGGGTCTGGTCACCG